>Ga0214219_1000680_pt1 | contig 12473 bp, 4 predicted proteins | sample TroBogypolimnion_26_FD_153057 | JGI IMG/M metagenome (GOLD analysis project Ga0214219, IMG submission 153057) | Freshwater microbial communities from Trout Bog Lake, WI - 25JUL2007 hypolimnion | ecosystem: Environmental > Aquatic > Freshwater > Lake > Hypolimnion/Profundal zone | place: Trout... | reverse complement strand
CTGGTAATGGTCGGTTAATTTTTGCATTTTGACAATGGAATTTAAATACTGCAGTCTACCATTTTATTCCGTTATTCCACTAAATTCCGCGAAGACCCTTTGAGTTAAATATAGGATGGATCTTTGTGCCTTTCAATGCGACATAGTAAATGTCGTTTGTAGTAAACGTAAATGCTATTTTCATATTGGTAGTACTATTTTGTTGTCTGTCTATATTTCAAACCCAATCTGAGAAGACTCAGCTGTCTTAGCAGCTTTTTCCTTGCTTTTCCCCTTTTTCTCAAACAACCCATCCACAACTTCCTGTTCATGAATCTTGTGATTCAGTTCAAGCAACCGTTTGAGTATTTCGCGACGAGCATCTGGGTGGATGGTGTAGCGGACGCGGTCGTTTTCGGGGAGGTATTCAACTTCATAGAAGTCTTGGTGGAGGTTGATGTCTGACCATCCGTATGCTTCAAGGACTGCTTTGTCCATTTGGATGTGGAGGTCACGAAGTTTCAGTATACCGGAAACAGCTTCGTTGAAGGGGGTGGTGCCGGGTGTTTTTGCGAGGTGTTTGTGCAGGTGTGCGGCATCTTTACCGAGAAGTTTTTGAAGGGCTTTGTCGTCAAGTTGTTCTTCTTCTGGTGCTATCGGTCGCAGCAGTTTGGTGTGGAAGAGGTTATAGGTTTTCGTGAGACCGAGCTGTATGGCAAGCATCAATTGCCTGCGATGTTCGTGATAGCTCTCTCCGAGATGTTCGAGTTGCTGTGCCTGCGATTGAGAGATTTCTTGTGGAAATGGGAATGTCAATAATACATCGGATGTAGAATAATTAATTCTACCTTCTAATGTTGAAGTTGCTCGCCATGTCCACTCATTATGAAGCGAAGACATTAAAACCGGTGCCTTATAATTTTCAACTGGAAAAACTGCATTTCTGTGACTAAACACAATACCTATTGGCTCAAACACAAAGCCACAATACTTTGAGACAATAGAATTCGTTAACATTCTATCTATACCATTACTTGCTTCTTCCAGACCTTTTCTCCAAGCTCCAAATTTCCACCAATTTTCTTTTACAGATTTATTCCATGAATTCTTTTTTTCATCATAACTCATTCTCTCAGGTTTTACCAAACGCTCAACAATGTCAAAGCAGTCGGAATATTCATTTCTGCATTTTTCTTCAGGCCAGTCAAAGAAATTGATCACCCAACGGCTTGGTGATTGATTGGGATTGTTGTTCAAATCATCCCCATTGAGATAAGGAAAAAGCACATCGCTATTTTTTGGATTTTTCCTGATCAATGCTTCAGCTTCGTGCTGTTCCAACACAAAGCCTTTACCAAGTACAATGCTTCCCTGAAAGCTTTTCCCCTCATTCTGTTTGAGCGGGTACGGATTCCCCACTGTTGCTGAATCATCAAGATAGGGGGTGATAGTTGAAACCTCCTTTCCAGCAAGAATGAACTTCCTTGTCCATTGTTGTTTCGTGATGGTCACAAGAGCCACTTCCACAGCGGCAATACCAGGCCATTTCATACTTCTGACTGCGTGGTTGATGGTGCCACCTTGATTCACTATCACATCAAGCCCACCTTCGCGAGCGCTTCCCTGAGCAATTGTATTGGTAGAGATCAACGATTGGAAACCTTTGTCTTTGATGAGCGAATAAATGCACCGGAAGAAATAGGTCACCAGATCAACCGCACCAATTGGAGCGTATGAATATTTCAGGTATTCAAGGTAAGCATTACCATAAGCTCCACTCAGTTTTTGTCCACCAAGAAATGGCGGATTCCCAAGAATCACATCGAACCCAGTATTTGTAAGTTCATCACCCTTGGACTGCTCTGCAAACACCTCTGGAAATTCCAGAAACCAGTGAAAGAAGCGGTGCGATGAAGAATGGTTAAAAACATCAACTTCAAGAGCGAATGGGACAGCCTGTCCACCTCGGAGGTAACTGAAGTATGCTTTATCAGTTACGATGGACCCTTTATGCTCATGAGTCTTTGGTACAAAAAACTGCATGACCTGCATGTCGGCAAGAAGCTTTAGAGTATGGAGTGCTTTACCATGCTGTAGATTGCGATAGGCTTTCGCTTTGGCCTCAATCTCTTCTGGAGTGTGTTCGGGTAGAGCGTTGAAGGTTTGCAGCTGAATCATCAATTGCTCCATTTTCTGCATTACATCGTGGTTTGCACCGAGCATCAACTGCAGTCCTAACGAACCGGTTTCAGCTTCCCGCTGTTTGCGCTCTGCCTTGTTGCGTTTGGCCATTGCAGAGGCTATCAGTTTATCGTCACCCGGAAGCGCCTTGAAGGCTTCGTCGGCTATTCCTTTGTAGAGCTCTTCCTGATGGGCAAGGCCGACAATGGCGTCACCGCATTTGATGTGGTGGTCGAGGAAGTTGAGCGGTTCACCGGGGTTATGCGCTTCAAGCCAGAGCGCTACTTTGCAGAGGTCTACCGCGAGAGGGTTTTTATCGACCCCGTAGATGCAGATACGGATGACGTCGCGCAGGGCGTGGCGCGTGGCGGTTGGTGAGGGTTGATCTTCGTTGGTTCTTACCCTTGCCAGTTCGATGGCTATCTTTCGGGCGGCAGAGAGGAGGATGTGGCCGCTGCCGCAGGCGACGTCGCAAACCCTTATGGAAAGGAGCGCCTGTTCAGGGTTGGGTGCCGTGAGCTTCTCTTCGATGACATAGTCGAGAGAGTACTTGATGAGCGGTTTGACCAGCTCTTCTGGGGTGTAGTGTGCACCTGATTCGCCTCGCTTTTTGCCTTCCTTGAAGGTGAACTGAGTTGTGCCGTTAATCTCTATGAATTCGGCATCGTATTCAAGCAACCCTTCATAGACCGAACCGAACTCTTCGACGTCGAGGTCTGAGTAGTTGACCCGAACCTGTTGCTTTTGTTCGTTTTCGAAAAAGGTGAGGCGGCGGATTACTTTCAGGAGCGATTCGTTACTAAGGGAGAGTGTTGGTAGTTTACCGAGAGCAATTGAACTGAATATACCGGAGCCGAGAGGCTTGATACCCAGCCTTTCTCCGTAAAAGCCATCTTCAAAGAGGCGGAACGTGGCTTGCAATCCCTGCCAGAGGTCGTGCTTGCGGCCATCAACAGAGTGGAGCTTCGCTGCCAGTTTACGCAGGCGTTCAATGCTGTAATAGTCGTAATAGAGTTTGCGTTGACGCTGAAGCTCCTCAACCTTTGTTTTCGCATAGACGAGGTTGCGCTCTTCAATAACAATGAGAAAGAGAATGCGGTAGATCAGCTGAAGTTGTTCTCCATAAAAGGCAGCTGGTTTCATAATGCCTTGGGCTATCTCTTGCCTGAGGTCATCATTGCGAGGGTGACTGAGAAAACCGTTGGCAAGGTCGAGGATGGATTGTTCAACTGCTTTACTGAGGTTTGCCCGAATGCGTGAGCCGGTCGCAAGCGATTGCTGATGATAGTATTCAATCGGGGAGTTCTCTGTTTCATCAGAATTTTTCGGCATCCTTGTAGCGTGCAGCAGACGGAAAAAAATAGCAAAGTCGGCATACAGCTCCTCTTCCATCATTTTCTCGAGGTTGAACTCAAGATAGCTCAGCCTGACCAGGCGGGTGGCATCCCTCAGCAGGCGAAGGTAACGACCGTTCGTAACGAGAGCATAGGTGTGCTCGGTATTATTCAGGTACTCCTGAACCAGTGCATGAGGTCCGAGACGAGGCCCGCCCGATTCTCTTCGCCGGTCCAGATCGTCGTTCAATCCCATGATGTGAATGGGAAAGCTGTGCAGGTTTGCCGCAATGTGGCTTATGGCATAGCTTTTCGCGGTATCGGGATGGATGAAGGCCTGAGCTTTTTCAACGTCGTAGCCCAGAATACGAAGCAGCGGGATCATCCATGAGTTCCGGGTTTCACTGGCTCCACTGTCGCTTAGATTGAGTCGCGCAGCACGGAGCGTGAAGGCCATATAGTGGGCTTTCGCAGCATTCCAGGCCACACCGATTTCATCGCGGACAGCAGTTTTCCTGTCGAGGGCGAAATCCCCCGGGGTCTGAAATTTTTCATCATCGTTCCTGATCTTGTTGATGATCTCGGATGAGATGATGTTGCCCTGTATGATAATGCTGCTGAATGCCATCTCTTTAACTTTTTGCTTTTATCCGGGTGTCCGCTGCTCTTAAAAAAGAGTTTGGGGAACCGGGTTCAACACATAAACGCCAATGATATCCGGGGGTAGTACTGGATGAACAGCTTCATAACGTTTGCCTCCAACCAGATCCTTGAACCGTCCGTGTGCCTCAACAAGGTGTTCTGCCCTTTTTTCGGCTTCGGCTTTGAACTGTTCTGTTTTCGCACGAAAAACCACCTGTTCATGTTCAAAAATGTTCTCCTGCATTTCGATTGGGAGGTTTGCCTTTGAAGTGGCTTCAATCAGCAGACGTTTAGCTTCTTCAGGTGCAAGCACACCTGTATTGGTGTCGCTGCCCCGGTATCCCCAGAGTGACATCTCTTCTGAAATAACCTCCATTTTCCCGCTGACCTCTCTTATGACATTGCGTACACGGAACTGAACAAGGGTTGTTTTAATCGATACACTATCGGTTTGAATGACCGAAGCTCTTGCAACCCGTTTATACCCTGCTCTCGGTTCAAAGGCAAGAGAAAGAATGAACTGGCTCAATTGTTCGACGAAAAGATGGTTTCTGCCTATATAGCGATACCCGGCTGGAGTGGGGGATGCAAAGCTTACTCTCGCGGGTTTTGATGCAAAAGAAGCAAAATGGATTTTCAGATGCTCCGGCAAATTGGTAAGCGTCAGCAGGTATCCGGTTTTATCTCGTTGAACCGAACCGCCAAGATGCACTACCGCTGCAAGAACAAAGGTTTCCACAGATTGTGGGTTACCGATGGCCTCATCAATTTCATCAAGGCTCTGGTTTATTGCTTTACGGTCAATACTGTCATGGGCAAAGATCGAACGAAGATTTTCAGCTTTTTTCCGGGCGACTTCGAGTTCGTTGGTAAACAACTCATCAGCAAAGAGAGTCATCTGCCTGCCATCCTCAGCTTTTGTGTCGGTTTCGAGCAAGACATCCTTGATAACCGCATCCATGATCGATGTTGAATCCTCACCAAGAGAGATACTGACACCGGTAGTTTTCTGGATATCCCGGACTTTGCGGATGAGGATTTTCAGGACTATGCGGTCAATCGGGTTGTCATCACCCCAGAGCAAAAGGGTTTTGACCAGCGTCGACTCCTGGCCAAACCGGTCAACACGACCCTCCCTCTGTTCAATGCGGTTGGGATTCCAGGGCAGATCGTAATGAAGCACAGCATTAAAGAGCTGCTGCAGGTTAATGCCTTCACTCAGACAGTCTGTTGCAACCATGACTCGTTGTGCAGGACTAGGTCTAACCATAAGGTTGATTTTCTCCCTGCGTTGTTCATCGGCAAGTTCAGATGTTACAACCTGAACATCGACTTTGTCTGGCAGTGCCTCTTTGAGCAAAGAACCAATGTAGTTTGCCGTTGCAATGTAGCGGCAGAAAATGATGGGGTTAAAACCCTCTTGCAGCCAGCTTTTGATAATTGCGACGGCCTGCTTTGCTTTCCAGTCGTGCTCAATGCCGGACAATTGTTCAGCTTTGCTGCAAAGCAGCGATAGAGCAGCTATTTCATTGTTGCTCAGCTCAGCGTTATCAAGAAGCTCAGTATTGCCGGTATCGTTCTCATCACTGAGTGATTCAATAAGAGGATTTCGCTCCTGTTGCCCGAATATATCACGCTCATCCTGTTCAAGCTTTCTCTGCTGCCGGTTTTGCAGCATTTCTATTGCCGCGGCAGGGCTCGACATCACCCCTCGGAGCAATGCCAGCGCAGCCCAATACCGGATTCTCGACGAGCGATGCTTTGAACCCTCTTTGCTTATTCCTCGGGCAAATTCAAGAATATCGAGGTAAAACTGCTCATAACGCTCCGAAAGCTTATAGGCGATCTCTTTTGGATCCCGCTTTGGAAAAAGAGTCTCTTCATTGCCGTTAGTCCGGTGCCATTTGACAATATTTTCACGCTTTCGCTGTATGAAGTGGCGGGCTATCTTCCGTCGTTTTGTCTGGTCAATCTGATCAAGAGCATACGATTCAAACTCCCGGCTCAAGAGACCGAGAATCGATTGAAACTCCACATCCTTTCCGCTATGGGGTGTTGCCGTAAGCAATACAAGATGCTGTGACTCTTTTTTGGCGATCTCATGCAGAAGCCTGTATCGCTGCTGCTGGGAATTTGATGTTGCACCGGCAGGTTTTGCACAGGTGTGCACTTCATCGACAATGACAAGTTCAGGGCAGTCATTGAGAAAAATCCGCATCCGGGTATCTGACTTGACGTAGTCGATTGATATCACCTGATATGGTATATGGTGAAATACAGACCTATCGTCGGGCAGTTTGCGATCGAGGCTTGCAGCTGTGCTTGTGCGAATGATTTCAGCTTCGATATCAAGCTTGTCTTTCAGCTCCTGCTGCCATTGTTCGCAAAGATGCGGCAGGCAGATCACCGCAAAACGTTTGATTTCACCCCGTTCCATCATCTCCCTGATAATCATCAAGGCTTCGATGGTTTTGCCTATACCGACGTCGTCAGCTATCAGCAATCTGACCGTATCCTGCTTGAGAGCCATGACAAGCGGGACGATCTGATATGATCTTGGCCTGAATCCCAGTTTTCCCATACAGCGGAAAGGACCGCTTGCATTACGGAATAAAAGCCTGGTTGCATCAAACAACATCTTGGCCGACTGGAAATCGTCAAGATCGTCTATCTCTGGAGGCGGGAAAGCTGCATCAGCAATATCGTCACCCGGCATCTGCAGTGGCAGGTAAACTCCTGTAATTTCATCATCCGATCCACCCATAGGTTTCAGCATGATCAACTCTCTATCGGCAGATGGAAGGACAATCCATTCCCGGTCGCGCCAGGTTACCAGTTTGCCGGGTTTATATTCGGTCACATTCATATCAGCGTATTTTTCTGAAAATGTCTTTACGCCGCTCAATAAGTGATTCGAGCGATTCCCTGTAATGCCATTCAATCACATCATAGCCGGAATCCCTGCAGGCCTGGCGTTTTCGCAGATCATCTTCCTTGATACTTTGCCTGTCGTGTACCGACCCATCACAAAAAACAAGGGTGAAGCCTATCGCTGTCTTGTAGACAAAATCAGCATTGACATAGCATTTCGGGACATTGAACTGAGCCTTGTCCGGCAAGGCAATACCATTTTTATAAAGATATTCTATGAAAGGCTTTTCTGTATACGAATTAAGGTCATAATTATCAAACAGATACCGGTATTGCTCATCCAGTGATTTACCTCCCTGTTGCGGGTCTATAGTGCAGTCCATCAATCGTTCCAGCGCATCTTTTATGGCAAACCGATCCAATTGTTCATGGTAGCGCTGATTGTAATAAGAGAGCAGGTCATCATAGGATGCTTTGGGAAGTTCAGGGCGACAATCCGTATGGGTTTCAGGATTAAAATGCATTGCCGTGTATGCTTCCAGAAAAAGATGCTTGAGATCAGGTGGACTGGCGATAAGCTGTGACAGAATACCAAGGCTGCCCTCTGAAGCTTCATAGACAAGAATGTTCTTTTCTTCACCCTTACCCATAATCCAGACACCGATCTCTCCTTCTTCAATCTGAAACTTCCGCTCAAGCGCCCGTTTCAGCGCAAAAGAGAGGGAAACCACACCCTCTTTATCAAGTCCAAGTTCCTTGATAGGCTGGATATAGAGAATATCAGCCGTGTCTGTAGTATAGAGGCGGACATTCATAACCGGATCTTCCGGATCTGGCTTTTCAAGTTCTTTTGCTCGTTTCCATCTGCCGGACTTTTTGCCGATAGCAAATCCGTCGTCTTTATTTTTCGAAATCTTCCAGCGTTTATTGATCTGAATCAATCGTGCCGCCTGATCATAGATAACCTGTAAAAGCGGTTGACCTCCATCCGTGATGGTCACCTGTTTTGTTCCTGCTATTCCTTTGGCAAATGAGAAGTACTGCTCAATATCGAACCCTGTTGAGGTTCGCTCCTCCTCTTCACAGGAAATTCGTTCCTGTGGGCGGGCTTCAGACTCTCCAAGTTCAAGCAGGTTATTGTAAATAGTTACGTTATCCTGTCCTTTAAGCTCTTCGTGCGTAATTGGATCATTGTTCACTCCTTTGCCATCATTGTCCAGCAAAGCGTATCCCGTCCGGTTGGAAATCTTGATCGCATGCTGGTTGACATCGGCTTGCATAACCTGCATCCTTGTAATGCGGTACTTGCCGCCGTTATGGTAAATAAGGTTATTAGGCCCGAACTCTTTTAAGGCAACAAAGCGAGGGCGTGAAATAAATTCACCCTTGTCCATATGCCGATAACCAAGGAAAGTGCGGATAGGAAGGCGGGTAAAGTTATATCCCGGCAGAAACCCTTCAGCCGCCAGATAGCGGAATATGTAGAACTCTGAATCATTACCGTAGGCTCTCTTGTTATCATTCAGCAATAAAGAGCGTTGACGCATACCGACATTTTCATCACGCTTGCCCTCATGTTTTTTAGGATTGTCAGAACTGACAGAAGGGTCATCCAAAACAGCACGAGAGATGCCGATTAAATGATTAGCCCCCCGGTAAAGCTCCCTCCAACGGTTGAAACTTGCATCAAACTGCGTTAAAAAACTCCGTGCATGAGTGGTGAACCAATCATCTGAATACCAGTAGGATTGTTCTATTCCGGCAATTTCCGAGATAAACTGCCTGAAATTAAGAGCCCACTCAGCAGCATACGCATCAAGCTGCTGGTGTATATGAAGTGCAACTTCCGCTTTGATTGGGAGAGTGGGTTGTTCCCTTACATCGAGGACATCATCCACGGAAGAGCGCAGATCACTCAACCCGAGTTCCATGAGGATGTAAGCATTGAAATGGGAACGGACAAGCTCTTCGTTGGTCAAATCTATGTTCGGTGGCACAACCGAGCCGGATACCATTTTGGTGCTCTCTTTAAAATAGTTCCTGTCATGCGGTGAGCCATTTGAGCAATAGGTAAAAATGAGTGCTGCCTGCCCGCTTCTACCTGCCCGACCGCTTCGCTGGGCGTAGTTGGCCGGGTTTGGAGGGACGTTGCGCATATGAACGACATTAAGCTCCCGTATATCAATGCCAAGTTCCATGGTCGGCGAACAGAATAAGGCGGCAATTTCACCTTTCCTGAAACCATTTTCCCTTTCAATGCGGTCGGTATGATTTAACTGGCCGGTATGCTCCCTGCCGGTCAAGGTCCGACCAAATGAGCTGAAATCCTGCTGATAAAATTTCTTGAAGAAGTCATTCGGTTTCTGCTGAATTGCGCCCAGGTAACTTTGAGTGCGGACTTCGTCAGGCAGAGTATCCCGACCATTACCAAGTTCCCAGTAGATACTGTCGATTCGCAGACGAAACCCGACGCTATCACCTTTCGAGCCGTGGACCTTTTCTGATCGAAGAAAATGCCCACGCTCCAGCAGCAGACAGATCGCCTCAATAGCATCAGAAAGGTCTGAGCCATGAAGTGAACCGATTGATGTTCTGCTTGAGTATCTTCTGATATACTTGCCAAGGTTACTCTGAGGGCCAACGCTGGCCGTATACATCCTGAAATTGGTTTCACCAACCGATCGGGGGAGTAGAATATATGGGGTGTCTATCTTTTCATCCTGTTCGAGCGACCAGAGCTTGTTTTCATCAAGGCGGTTTTTAAGGCGCTCTTCGGTTTCAATCCTTTTGTCAGTGAGTTTGTAATATTCAAATGCATAGGAGGTTCTGAAAAAATTGAGAACCTGAAGCAAAATGTCATACCTCTCCGAAGCCGTAAGTCCATCAAAGAAAGGAATGGTTTCAAAAAATTGATTCTGTTCCGAAAACTCCAGCAAGCGTCGATAGCCGATGTTAAGCAATGCGCACTGTTCAAGATTGGGAGTATTGTATCTCCACCCTCTTTTCAGGTCGTAGAGAATCCGAATAAGGAGATAGTCTTTTATAGCCTTTTCGTTTTCCGGATCGGGCCATCCGGGATCGGAAGAGGGGATTCTTGCATACTCCTCTTCCGGGAGCTTCAGCTTCCTGAACACTTCATCACTGATAGTGTCAATGGTCAGCCTGTTTTCAGGAGCAGCTTTAAGGGCATGGTAAATTGCTGAGCGCATCATTCCGAGCATCATAAAGTCATTGAAATGACCTGCCTGGAGCGATGCATCCTGCCTGTTATCTGTAAAGCTCAAGAGTTTCTGACTTTCAGCCGCAACCCGCTCTCCTTGAAGGGCTTTGATAATGCTGAAAGAAATAATCGTTGTTGCCGTACTTCTTCCTTCATTGCCAATCCTCATCAACTTGGTGTTCTCGTTTGTTTTTGCATCGAAAACAACTCCAGAAGTAGGGTCAATTAATAAACGGGCCGGAACATACCAGCCGGATAGGGGAAGAGCATCCTCGGAGGAAAAAGTACCATCAGCGTCGAAACACACGCGCTGAGGAAGCTGGTGTTCATAATAGTTGAGTAAGGATTTCCCTGATTTATTGTTGTTAAACCAGCTCTCCGGCAACAGTTCAATATGCTCTTCACTCCATAGTTCATCACCCTCTTCAGGAATAATAAGATATCCGGCAGAAAAATCATTTTCCGTCAGCACCCTTTTGGGCATACCTGTTTTCTTATCCCCCTTAAGCTCATCTCTAACAATTCTTTCCGGAAAATCATCAGGATTTCTTGGCAGAAATTTTCCGCTCTCTTTGCGTACACAGATAAATTCATATCCGGAATAGCGGCTGAAAACGACTGGAAACAATGGCTTGTCCTGTCCGCTTTTCCGAATGTAACGATTGGTTTCAAGCGTTATATCCCGCTCATCCCTCCCATCGAGGGTAACATAGACATTGCCGGTTTGGGCAATAAACTGGTGGATTTTAAAGGGAAGATATGTCTCTGGTCTCTTAAGATTATCGGTATTGTGTGCATTAAGCTGCTCCATCCATTCAAGAAACCGGAAGATGGATTGCCTGCAGTTGTCAAAAGAGTCCTGAGAGTCCTCCTGAAGCTTTGTTACAATCTGCTGTAATGTTTGCGGGTCTTCTCGTTCTACATGACCGTCTGGGTATCGCTTCAAAGCAACCCTGTTTTCAAGCCAGATTGCAAGGGGATTGCTGAAAAAAGATTCCGGCGTCAATGATGACTGTAATGGCTGGGAAATAGCCTCCTGCAGATCAAAGCCTTTTGGTATGGTACCTTTATAATTGGTACATGACCGTAGTTTTTCATTAACGATCTGGTCAGATGTAAAGGGTTGACCAAATATCTTTTCAGCAACTCGAGCGATCGCCTTTTTTTTATCCTCAGGGGAGCCTTTACTGGCAAGTGTGGCTGAGGTCCCTATGAACACAAGCGGAGTGGTTGCGATTTTACTGATCCTGCGAATAAGCATTGAAACATCTGACCCCTGCCTGCCTCGATAGGTATGCAACTCATCAAAGACAAGGTATTCCAGGTTTTTTTTCAAGCTTTCCCGAAGCCATCGCTCACTATTCCTGGTCATGATGAGCTCAAGCATCATGTAGTTAGTGAGAATGATTGAGGGTGGATCATCCTTTAATCTGGCCCGAGCCTCTTCATTTTCCTGTCCGGTATATTTTGCATAAGAGATAGGAAACCGATGCTGTGTTTTTGTTTTAAGGAGGGCAATAATTTCATCCAGACTTTTTCCTGCTTCATCGAAACAAACATCTTGAGGCAATAATGACTTCAGGTAATTGATCTCATATTTTTTTATCTCCTCTTCCTGCGAATTAATCAAAGCATTCATCGGATAAACAATGATCGCCTTGATACCTTGAGAAGCACCATTTTTCAGGATTTTGTTAAAAATTGTCGCAAGATAGGTCAGCGATTTTCCTGAACCCGTCCCCGACGTCACAACAAAACTTTTGCCATTAACCCCTTTCTTGATCGCCTCCACCTGATGAAAATAGAGGTTATACGAACCGAAAATCTTTTTCAGATCCTGATGGATAAGAGCTTGGGCCTCAAGCTCCTGAAGAGATTCTCCAAGCTCAAACGATGGGTTAAACTGAAGGAGAGGTTCTGGTAAAAATATCCCTTTTTCAAAAGCATCTTTTACCTTCTCCTTTATGCGGACATCCCGGATATTAGTGAAGCTGTTAAGGTAGTTTTTGTAATCCTCAACGATCGCCTTATGAACTTTGAATGCCTGCATTGGTTTTCGAAGAGAGTGAGTGGAGAGTCACATCAAATATAAGATATAAGGAAGGTCAGGGTGCGAAATTATTGCGTTTCAAGGGGAGGCCATGGACAAAAAAAAGCTCCGTAACAACATAACTGTTACGGAGCTGTAGGTCACGGTTAAACCCACAATCATTTTACTCTGGTATCTTCCGAAAAAGAATCCTCAG
>Ga0214219_1000675_pt1 | contig 12522 bp, 18 predicted proteins | sample TroBogypolimnion_26_FD_153057 | JGI IMG/M metagenome (GOLD analysis project Ga0214219, IMG submission 153057) | Freshwater microbial communities from Trout Bog Lake, WI - 25JUL2007 hypolimnion | ecosystem: Environmental > Aquatic > Freshwater > Lake > Hypolimnion/Profundal zone | place: Trout... | reverse complement strand
TAGCCGTAGCTGAAGGCGTTCACACAATTCGTCGCGACTAAACCCAGCCCGACGCTGAAAACCATCGCGCCGGCGACGAGCCGTTTGCCAAACACGCCTTCGGTTTTCGCAAAAATCTCGTCGGCGACATACGGGTGCATGTCGAGCACCAGCGCGTTGAACTGCATGGATTCGCCTTCGGAGATGGTACGGCGGATTGAGCGCAATTTTTTCCCGATGATAATGTCCTCGTAAAACCAGTTCTCGGCGTTCCACACCTGAATTTCCTTGTGCTTCGCAGGATCGGGATTGGGATTCTTCATAAATTTAATCGAGATGAAACACTTCTTCGAGCGGCGACCAGACTTCGCCCGGCGCACGGTCGGGCAACAGTTCCAGACACGGCACGCACTCGGCCCACCAACGCTGCGTGACCGGATCGTCAATCATCAACGCCATGTCGGCTGTAAAGTTTTCGCCGACATATTCAAAATAACTGAACAGATACGGCCGGCCATCCGCCAGCGTGCGCAGATAAATGGAATAGTTTCGAATCCGGCTACGCTGGATGATGGCCAGCACATTCGGCCACGCGGCGGCATGCAATTCCTTGTAGCGCACAACTTTCTCCGGCTTCACACCGACCACCGCGCCGTAGCGTTGAATTTTATTTTTCATGTCAGTCCGAATTCTCTGGCAATTTTTTCCGTGTGCTGGCCGACGCGCGGCGCGCCAAGTTTGGATTTGAAACGGGCGCCATCAATCGTGATTGGGCAGCGCGTGGTTTTCATCTTCGGGCCATCCTCGCGTTGGACTTCCATCACCCAATCAAGTTCCGCGAACGCCGCGTGCTGAAACAACTGCTGCCAGTTCAAAACTTCCGCGCACCAGTAATCGGCGGGCACGAGCCGGTCGAGCCAGTGCTGCGTCGGTTTCGCTTTTAGATGCTCGCGGATGAGTGCCTTGATTTCATCCCGCGCGGTGAACCATGTATCCGGATTGGTATAGGTGGCTAGCGCCGGCAAATCCAATAGCTCGGCCAGCTTGATGACCGACCCCATTGCCAGCGCCAGAAAACCGTCCGCCGTGGCGTAAATTCCGTAAGGCGCACCGAGATACGCGTGGCCGTTGTTGACCGTGCTACGCTGCGGCAATTTTCCGCCGTCATTCAGAAACGTTGAAGTCAGTTCGAACTGCAAATCGAGGATGGATTCAAGCAACGAAACTTCCACCTTGCCACCTTTGCCGCTCACGCCGCGCCGGACGAGACACGCGAGAATGCCTTGCACAAGATGCGCGCTCGCCGTGAGATCACAAACGGCGAGGCCCATCGGCGTCGGCGGACGATCCGCGTCGCCGCTCAACCAGACGAGGCCGCTGCGGCTCTGCGCGAGCAAATCCTGTCCCGGCAATTCCGCCCACGGGCCAGTCGCGCCGTAGCCAGTGACGATGCCATAAACAATTTTCGGATTTAGTTTGGCGACTTCGTCGTAGCCGAGGCCGATGCGTTCCATCACGCCGGGGCGAAAATTTTGAATCAACACATCCGCCCGCGCGACGAGTTTTTTCACCTGCGCGAGATGCTCCGGATTTTTCAAATCGGCGGCATAGCTCTGCTTGTTGCGATTGATCGAGTGAAACAACGTGCTGTCGCCGTCAAGCTTGAGGTTGGTGATGTAAAGCTGGCGGCAGATGTCGCCGGTACCGGGGCGCTCAATTTTGATGACGCGTGCGCCGAGATCGGCCAGTCGCATCGCCGCGCTTGGGCCGGCAAGAAACTGGCTGAAGTCGAGAACGAGCAGTCCTTCCAATGGTTTCATGATTTTTTACGGACCAGCAATAAATGTTCGCATGCGAGCACGGTTTCGTTTTTTTGGTTGAACACTTCCACGAGTTCGTTCACGACGCCGTGGCTGGGCTTTTTGTGTTCGCGCTTTTCCTTGATGCTCACGCGCACGCGGATGGTGTCGCCGATGAACACGGGCTTGATGAAGCGTAGCCGGTCGTAGCCGTAAGAAAACGCCTCGGGATTGATCGCGCCCGCCGTCATGCCGACCGCCACGCTGAAGATGAGCGTGCCGTGCGCGATGCGCTGTTGGAAATCCTGCGTCTTGCACCATTCGGCGTCCATGTGATGCGGATAAAAATCGCCGGTCTGTCCGGCGTGCAGCACGATGTCCGTTTCGGTGATGGTGCGGCCGAGCGTCTCGCGGGTCGTGCCCACGGCGTAGTCTTCAAAAAACATGGATTGGATCATGCGTCAATGATGCTGCGTCAATGCGGCGTGGTAAAGGCGGTTCAATTCGCGCGCGGCATCTGCAGGCTTTGTTTTCCCGGCGATGCAATCGTGCGCGACCGGCGTGCCGGCATCTTGAAACACCATGTAACCGGGAAATTGCGGCCGCAGCAACGCCTCATCGAGTGTCTGCAACGTGTCGCGGAAAAAGTTCGTGCTTGCGGCGTTCACGGCGTCGTCGAGCCACGCCGCGCGATGGCCGGGCTGGCCGCCGCCTTGAAAATAAATTCCCCGCTGCGTTTCCGGCGACGCGGTGAATTGGGCGAAGTCCATCGCTGCGCGAGGATTTTTTGTCTTGGATGAAACGGCAATTCCCGCACCGCCAAGCGTGGAGCGCAAGCGTTGGCCATTGAATTTCACCAGTCCGCCGGCTTTCAACAAATATTGCGCGTAGCGCGGACGCGAATAATTCGAGTAGCCGTAAGCAAAGGGACAATACGTCGCACGTTGGTCATCGGCCTGCGACATCCATTCGTGGGTGCGAATCGGATTGCGCGCAAGACACGCCGGATCGCAGAGCGCGACGAGTTTACAGATTTCATCCAAAGCCCGCGCGAGAATTTCATCGGGCGCGACTTGTCCGCCCGAAAATGGTTCGTGCCCCAGCGCCGCGCTGAACATGTAGCTGTGCATCAGCACATCAATCGGAAATGCGGCGACCGTCACGAAACCGTGCCGAGCGAGGTCAATCACTTCCTCCCAAGTTTGCGGCAAAGCGAGCTTGTATTTTTCAATCAAGTCCGGTCGCCACGTCGCAATCGGCGTCGCCGCATCGGTCGCCAGCGTCCATTGCTTGTTCTTAAAGCGATAGCTATTGTGCGAACCACCAACAGAATTGACCGCCTGATCCGCAAGAAATTCCGCCGGCAAAAAATCCTCAAACGGCAGCAGCAGCCCCTCCGTCGCTGCCAGCGCGGTGTGCGGATGGTCCATGATGATGAGGTCAAACTGCGCCGCAAGCTGCGCCAGTGAAGCGTCGGCGAACGCCTGCAACGAGCGTTTCTCCCAGACGATGCTGACGTCGGGATGCATTTCCTCAAAGCGCTGCGCCGCAGCCACGATGGACGTGAAGCCGCGCGTGTGATTCCAGGCGATGCCGCGCAAAATGGTGGGTGTGCTCATTACTTCAAAGTCTCCGGTGAAATGCCGCCGTGTTCGCTGGCGAGATATGCGGCCTCGACCACTTCCATCGTGTGAATGACGTCTTCAACCGAAGTGGGCATGATTGCATCGCTGCCTTCCTTGTGTCGCTGCACGCTGGCCATCGTGCCGACAAATGCTTCGGGAAACCACGAGCCTTCGAGCGCGACGGTTTTCCATTCCGGCTCGCGGCCTTCCTCGCGGACGCAGTATTCAAACACATCGCCGACACCTTTTGGATAATTCATCAACAGTCCGACGCGCGCCCAGATTGCGCCTTTCGTGCCTTCCCATTTCAAATAACTTTCCTGATGCCGCGCGCCGAAATTGTGGTCGTGATTCGTCGTGATGGTGGCGCGCACGCCGGAGGCGTAATTCAAAATGATCGTACTGCGCGTCGAGGACAGCTTGGGTGAATTCGGATGCGGCAACGTCAACGCCTGCACGCCGCGTGGTTGGCCGAGAAACGAGCGAATCAAATCAACGTAGTGCACGCTGTGATACAAGATTTCCATACGCGGCAAACCGTAGACAAACGGAAACAAATGCCACGGCGTGTAGCACGTGAGGCGCATTTCGATGTCGGTCAATTCGCCGATGACGCCGGTGCTGATGAGCTGCCGCGCCGCCATGACGAACGGCGCGAATCGCAACTGGCAGTTGATGGCCGCGTGCAGTCTTTTCTCGCGGCACACGGCCAGAATTTCCCGCGCCTGCGCCAGGGTTTCGCCCATCGGTTTCTGGATCAGCACATGGGCACCGTCGGGTAATTGGCGCAGCGCTTCCGCGAACATCGAGGCCGGCAGCGCGAGGTCAAAGATCGCCTCGCGCGGCGCGTTGGCAACGGCTTCAGCCACGGTGGTAAAAACTTTTTGGACACCAAACTCCGCCGCCAGCGACTCGGCCCGTTCACGCGTGCGGTTCATCAGCGTGTCCACGGGAAATCCCGCCAACCGATACGCCGGCAGATGGGCGTCCTTCACGATGCCGCCGGTGCCGATGATGACAATCGGGAAACGACGGTTCGGCAAGGCCGGTTGATAGGACAGTTTCATGGCTGTGAGGAAAAATGATTTGAGATATTAAACCTCTTGACCGCACCCGCCAGCAATTTCATTTGTCCCTTATTTTAAGCCACTGAGGATGGCAATAATTGACGAAATGGTGACGCTCTGGTTTTATATTCCCAATAAATGAGCCTCGCCAAACCGTTCCGTCACGCTTTGCCGGTCAGTGAAACGCTGTTTCACGACGCACTTTACCTGACGCACGCCGGCTGGGAACGCATCAAGCCGGGTGAGCCGTACCCGCAACGCGATGCGCCGTTTTTTTATTTCGAATGGAAAGAGGGGCGCACGCTGCCGGAATTCTGCCTCGCGCTGGTGCTTTCCGGTAGCGGTGAAATCGAGGCCCACGGACAGCGCGCACGCGTTCGACGCGGCGATGCCTTTTTGTTTCGCCCCGGCGAATGGCATCGGCATCGGCCGTCGCCCAAAACCGGCTGGACATTAATGTGGATTCATTTCAACGGCGACGAGCCGCTGCGTTGGCTGCACGCGAATCTGTTTCAATTGCGGGGGAACCTGGCGGCGATTGAAAATCAAGCTTTGTTCCGGTCCCAGTTTGCGCATTTGGTGGCAACCGTGCACCGCAATCCGTCAGTAAATTGCGCCAATTTTTCACGCCAAGCCATCGGGCTTTTGTCTCATGTTCTCGGCGACCAACCCGGCGGCGCAACGCGGGGGATGCCGGCGACGGCGGACGATGTGGTGAAAGCCGCAGTGGAATACATCTGGAATTTTAGCCACGATATTGTGGATGTGTCGGCGGTGGCGCGGGAGGTCGGCCTCGCCCGCCGCACGCTCGACCGGCGTTTCCGGGCCGCGACCGGTCGCAGTGTGCTGGGAGAAATCCAATTCTGCCGCGTATCGCGCGCCGCCAAGCTGCTTCAGGAGACTACGATGCCCGTAAAACATATTGTGCATCGCGCTGGCTTTCGTAACGATGAACATCTGCGGCTGGCATTCCAAAAGTCTTTTGGGAAATCACCGCAAGCGTTTCGCAGGCAGTCTTGAAGGAGCGGTCGTTGCCACAGCTACGCAGAAGCGAAACCTGACTTGCCGATATTCATGGCATAGGCCGTAATAGAATTAGGGTCTTTCCTAGTGGAGCGGGTGGGAATCTGCTGAAACACCAGGAATGACAATGCGATGAAATCACCACATATCTCACATCATGATAATTATGGGCGCCACCAATGTCATCGCTGAAGTCGGTCCCCAGCAGCGCGACCAAGTTTTCCCCACCGAACTGCCAGTGCCAAGGGCCGCTGGCCATGAACTGACGGCACTAGCGCGACCGGAAGGTGGTTAATCACAACCCCGGAAACCAAATTCCGATCACTGATAAGCTCTGCTGGTAAGCTAGGCGTTGTCGGTAAAACTAAATCATTTCAGATGGGTGCGAATTTGTTTCTTGATCCGTTCGCGGGCTGCGTCTGTAAGCTGTTGCGGAACGGCCTTGGTCACTTCGTCAGAATGTGAAGGTGTGCCATTGTGGACAAAAGCGATCTGCTTGCCGTAACGACTACACCATTTGCAAAGCACGAGATGAATCCGCAGGCCCAAATGCTGTCGGAAAGTCAGCTTGTGGTCGAGCGCCTCGGATTGCAGGCGCGCCGCTGTCTTACAGCTCGGCGATAGTTCCGCCAAGCTGCTGACTAACCTTCTGGTTATGTTAACGAGCCAGTTCATTTAATTTTGCCAATTAAACTTTAATTTTTCTCGAAGCTGAGGTCGCATTATGAAACGACTACATTTCTGCGATACCTGTGTGTCGGGCGAAAGCAGGAATCCTTACAGTTTATTATTGTCGGCGGTTTTTAAACGCTCAACCATGCGCTGGCGGGCTTCTGGCGACAACCCGCGATCAGGCAAGTTTCCCTCCTGCTGGTCGGCATGAGCGCAAGCGCGGTGGAGAAATTGTAAATGTTTGTCATACCGCTCGCACCAGACGCAGATGAGAAAATGCAGCCGCATTTTCAGCCGGGTGCGGAGTGATAGCGGTTTCTCCAACGACTGCGACGCCAGCCGCAAAATCTCCGTGCAGTGCGGCGTGTGCTGCCAGACCCAAATCTCCCAGCGTTCTTTAACGGCGGCGATCACTTTCATTCTGCCTCCTTGTCTTTGCCAAACCAGTTGGTTTCGAGACACCGGCGCAAGGCCATCCGGGCGCGATGCAGCATCACCCACAGATTGCTTTCTGAAATGTTCAGCAAACTGCAAATCTCTTTGCTCTCCACACCATCCACTTCGCGCAGGTTGAAAACGGCGGCGACATTTTTTGGCAGCTTGTTTGAACAGTCGTAGAACGTTTTCCAAAAGGCTTCACTGTCGAGACTCGCACCGGGACTCGACCATTCCAACGGACCGAGTTCATGAATCCAACCATCCTTGAACAGACCCTCCGGCACGAAGCGGTCGCTTTCCTCGTCGGAATAAAATTCCAGATCGGTGAACGAAGTTTCGCGGCTCGCTTTGCGGTAATGGTCGTAAATCTTGTTTTTGAGGACGCCCACCAGCCAGCTCTTTTCCGCCGATTTGCCCTGAAATGATTTTCCGCCTTTGAGCGCGGCCAGGAAGGTTTCCTGAACGGCGTCTTCCGCCTTGGCGGGATCGCGCAGTCGCGTCAGTGCATATTTGAAGAGATAGTCGCCGTGCAAATCCACCCAGCGTTCCGGATCTGAAAGTCCGGGCGAAGCTGGGGCGCTATTCGCTGGTTGGGCTAAGCCTGAATCCTTATCCATGGGAAAATACTGGCGGTTTGTCAGAAAAAAGCAAATCTCGTCGCCGTTGCGATGCCGCAATTATTTTTTGTAAGGTTTTTTCCGACGACACGACTAAACTTACGAATGATTACAATTATCAGCGGAACCAACCGGCCCGGCAGCAACACGCGCAAAGTCGCCATCCACATCGAAGCCATTTACCAATCGCACGGCGTAAAAACGCGTTTACTGGACTTAGCAGAACTGCCGCCGGAAATCTTTTCGCCGAGTTCTTATGCCGCGAAGCCAGCTGCGTTCCAAAAATTCTCCGACGCAGTTCTCGCCGCCGACGGGCTGGTCATCGTGACGCCCGAATACAACGGCGGGTTTCCGGGCGTGCTGAAATACTTCATTGATATGCTGCCCTTTCCGGAAAGTTTCGAGCAGCGCCCCGTCTGTTTTGTCGGACTGGCGGCGGGCATCTGGGGCGCGCTGCGGCCTGTCGAACAGTTGCAAATGATTTTCGGATATCGCAACGCACATATTTTTCCCGAACGCGTGTTCATGCCCGGCATCGGCAAATTGCTCAACGAAGCCGGCCAGTTCACAAATCCCGACATAGAAGAACGTCTAGGCAAACAAGCCAAGGGCTTTGTCGGCTTCGTGGAAAAACTGCGCGCAGAAAAATTGTAAGTAAATTTTTCCTTCGACGCCCCGGCCTAATGGCAACAGTTATTTCCGCAAAAAATTATGGTTCAAAGCTAAAATATGAAAATCAAATCAAACGCACGTTTCCTTTCCGGTCTCGCTTTGTTGCTGGCGATGGCTGTCACCGCTTTTACCCTCCGCGCCGCCGCGCCGCCGCAGATTGGCGCCGCTGCGCCGGACTTCACCCTCCAAACCATGGATGCGAAGTCGGTGACCTTGAGCGCCGAGACCGCCAAACTCCCGGTCGTGCTGGTCGTGCTGCGCGGTTGGCCCGGCTATCAATGCCCGCTTTGCACGCGGCAGGTTCATGAATTTGTTTCCCAAGCGGATGCCTTCGCCGGCAAGGCGCGCGTCATCATGATTTATCCCGGCCGGTCGGAACATCTTGAAACTCACGCCGAAGATTTCCTCAAAGACAAACAGTGGCCCAAAGATTTCAGGTTCGTCACCGACCCGGACTATGCCTTCACCAAAAGCTACGGCCTGCGCTGGGAAGCTCCCGGCGAAACTGCTTATCCGGCCACGTTTGTGATTGATAAAAAAGGCTTGGTGCAGTTCGTTAAAATCAGCAAAAGTCATGGCGGTCGCTCAACCTCGGCGGAAACCCTCGCGGCGCTGGCCAAACTCCAGTGATCGGTACCCTTTTAATCTTTGGCGGCATTTATGTCATCTGCGGATTATTATTCGCGGTGCCGTTTGTGTTGCTGGGCGTTAAGAAAATTGACCCGCACGCGGCGCACGGCTCGTGGGGATTTCGCCTGCTGATTTTTCCCGGCGCTGCTGCATTCTGGCCGGTGTTGCTGCGACGCTGGCGGAACGGCGCTCGTCAGCCGCCTGAAGAACACAACGCCCATCGCCATGCAGCGAAAAGATTCACGCCATGATCCGCCCGTTGCGCCAACGCCATCGCCGTATCGTCATTACACTGGCAATTATTTTGCCGGCAGCGTTCGTCCTGGGCATTGTGGCGCGCAGACCGATTCCAATTACCGAACATCTGCCTTCGGAACTGACAACTACACCGCAGACATGGGAAAGTATCGAATGGCAACGTGGCGACTTGTTCCCGAAATTTCCAATTCAAGTTCGTTTATGGCGCGAGCATTTAGGCGCGGGAAAATTGGCCGTGTCGCTTTCCGCCGCCAAAAATTTTGTTAAGCCTGATTTGCTCGTCTATTGGTCTGCGGGAAGTCAAAACATCACCGACGCGTTGCCAGCCAATGCGATTCTGCTCGGGGCATTCAGCAGCTCGCAATTGCTGCTGCCGGCGGCAGTCGATAATTCTGAAGGTTGTCTAATCCTGTTCAGCCTCGCCGACAACGAAATCGTGGATGTGACGAAGCCCATGCGTTTGAATCCTTCTACCCGGTAACCCTTTAACGAACCCATGTCCGTCAACTACACCGCCGTCCAATGGAATCGCCAAAAGAAGTTTTACGACTTCGCGCTGGTCGGCGGCGTGGCGTTCTATCTGCTGGCGTTTGGCGCGATGACGGAAATTTTATTTCCGCTCGTCACCGAGGAGATTTTGCTGATGCGCGCCTTTGGCACGGCGGCTTTCCTGTTGCTCCATATCATTTTGTGCATCGGTCCGTTGAGCCGGTTAAATCCGAAATTTCTCCCGCTGCTTTACAACCGCCGGCATGCAGGCGTCACTTGTTTTCTGCTCGCACTTATCCATGCCGTGCTGGTCGTGGCGACCTACCATGCGGGCAGTGACCTCAATCCGATTTTAAGTATTTTCGTTTCCAGTCCGCTTACAGGTTCCATCGCGGGCGTGCCATTTCAGCCGTTCGGATTTTTTGCGCTGGTCATTTTATTTCTGCTGGCCGCAACCAGCCACGACTTTTGGCTCACCAATCTGACCGCGCCGGTTTGGAAGGCGCTCCACATGACGGTTTATTTTGCCTACGCGCTGCTGGTGCTGCACGTCACTTTCGGCACGCTGCAAGGTGAGACGAGCTGGTTTTATGTCGCCGCAATGGCGTTGGGTTTAGCAACCGTTCTGACTTTGCATATCACGGCGGCGCGCAGAGAACTTCGACTTGATAACGAATTGAAAAGCAAAGTGACTGACGATTTTGTGGATGCCTGCGCCGTGGCGGATATTCCCGAAAATCGCGCCCGCATCGTCTGCGTGTCGGGCGAGCGGGTGGCGATTTTCAAATACGACGGAAAAATCTCGGCGGTCTCCAACATGTGCCAGCATCAAAACGGTCCGCTCGGTGAAGGAAAAATCGTCGCCGGCTGCATCACCTGCCCGTGGCATGGTTATCAATATGAGCCGGAAACTGGTGCGTCACCGCCGCCATTTGTGGAGAAGGTGCCGACGTTTAATGTCCGCGTGCAAAATGGACGCGTGTGGATTGATTCAGAACCAAATTCTGCCGGGTCGCGTGCCCAACCGGCTTTGATCGAATCATGAACGACGACTTTTACATCGGCTGGGAGGCCAAGTCTCCTCCGGGCATCGGCAAATTTGCCCGCCGGGTGGTCGGCCTGCTGCTCGGCGGCGCAATCGGTTTCGCGTTGGCTTTCGCGGTCGCGCAGCACTCGATCGGCGGGAGTGTTTTTGAATGGGGCACCGTGAAACAATTTTCCGGTATTTTGAAACTTCAGCCGTATCCGCATCTGCTCGTGCCAAGAGCTGGAACGCAGGTCGCACAGAACACGTTTTCGACTTACTATCTAGTCGCGCCGTTTAAGCACGGACTCGACCGCGAAAAATATTCAGCGCTCGATGGCAAAACCGTTTCACTGCGAGGAACCCTTATTTATCGCGGCAACCAGACGATGGTGGAAGCGTTGCCAAATTCCGTCAAAGTCGCCGACAAACAACTGGCTTCGATGACCGGCACGGAAACGATTCCACTGGGACGCCAGACGCTCGTCGGCGAAATTGTGGACAGCAAATGTTTTCTGGGGGTGATGAATCCCGGTCAGCTTTTGCCGCACCGCGCGTGTGCCATCCGCTGCATCAGCGGCGGCATCCCGCCGGTCTTGCTCGTCCGAAATGCGGAAGGCTGCGCCAACTATCTGTTGCTCGTTTCGGCGGATGGAAAACCCGTGAATCAGGAGGTACTCGAATTCGTGGCCGAGCCAGTGCAAATCACCGGCGAAGTCGAGCGGCAAGGTGAACTTTTAATTCTCCGCGCCGACCCCCGAACCATTCTTCGCATCCAATGAAATGTCATCATCATTCAACCGAAGCCATTGGCGTTTGCGTGAATTGCGGGCGGGCGTTATGTCCGGAATGCGCGCCAAGTTCTGCATCGGCACCGCTGACCTGTTCGTCCATCTGCGCCGAGAATGCGATGCAATTGAAGGCTTCCCTAAAACTTCTGCTCGATCGGAGCGCGCAGAACGCCCGGGCTAGTGCGGTCTATTGCTATCTGTCGGCAGCATTGTCCGGCGGCGCGGCCATCGCGGCTTGGTTCTGGTTGCCGTCACCGTTCCTGATGGCTTTCGCCGGCGGCAGTGCACTGGTGCTGGCGGCGGCGGGCTATTGGCATGGAAGAGTGGCCCGAAAAAAAGTTTCCCACCGGGAACCGCCCGAAACATTTCAGAGTTAAAACTCGAATTTCCCCGTTCCCGGCGTATTAGTTATGGGTCTGCTTTCAATGCGCGGAAGATGACCAGCACGGCTGCGACCGGCACAAATAACGGCGTCACCAGCGCGGTGAGTGTGGCAAATCCCAACTTTCGCATACTGCCCAAATCGGCTGGCAAATGACTGAACCGTTTTCCGCCCGCGAAAGGAGCGAACCAGAGTTTCAAAAACAGCCTGAATGACTCGCGATAACGCGAACCAAAACTATTTTTAGTCACATCCGCCTTGGGCGCCGCATCGTGGTGATCAAAATCGTGGACGGCGGTTTGAATCTGCCCAAGGTTTTCGTAATTTTCGAAGCCGGATTTGAAAGTTATCGTATCGGGAAATTCCAATTCCCGGCGAGCGGCTTCAGTGATAAGCAAATATTGTGTGGCCGGAACGGAATTTTTTAGCAAGCGATGGACCAGAATAACGTCCGTGCCCGCCAATTCGTTGAATTGCTGAACGCGGTGGAACAAGACCTCACCGCTGTGGACGACGACTTTCAGCCGCAGTCGCTCGAGATGGGTGCAAGCGTGGCATGTGCAGGTATTGGAACGAGCAAGCTGCGCCAGCTTTTCGCGGAAGCACTGAAAAAATTCCAGCAACTTGCGGCTGATGTCGGCGCGGATTTCCTGCCAGCGTGCCGCGTCCAGAGGCTTGCGGCAGAAAAGGAAAATGGCGTCGCCTTCCAGCTTGGCAACTTCGAGCGGCGCTTCAACTTGATGGATAATGGCTTCCACCAACTCAATAATCAGCGTCTGACTGTGCGCCAGTGTCTTGGCGTTCGCGGTCATAAAGCGCGTGTAGCCGCTAATATCCGCGATGATGAGCAGCGTCGGTTCGGGCGCGCCAGAGGGTGAATGCATGCGGTGCAAGCTTGCCGTTTTAATACAAGCAGTTCAATTCCGCAGGTAGTGGCAGTTGTAGCCGCCGGGATTTTTTTGCAAATAATCCTGGTGATATTCCTCGGCTGGGTAAAACACCGTGGCCTTGGTGATTTCCGTGACAACTGGCCGCTTCCATTTGCCGGATTTATCC
>Ga0214219_1000667_pt1 | contig 12655 bp, 5 predicted proteins | sample TroBogypolimnion_26_FD_153057 | JGI IMG/M metagenome (GOLD analysis project Ga0214219, IMG submission 153057) | Freshwater microbial communities from Trout Bog Lake, WI - 25JUL2007 hypolimnion | ecosystem: Environmental > Aquatic > Freshwater > Lake > Hypolimnion/Profundal zone | place: Trout... | reverse complement strand
GAGGCGGGGGCGTACCCGTTGGAGAAGCGGATTCCCTGGTTTCCGAGCCTGTCGAGGTTCGGCGTCTCGTAATAATCACTTTTTGATTCCGGAATCCTGTTGTCGATGGGAGAGGAGGCGGCGGTCCAGCCAAGGTCGTCGGCCAGGATGAAGATGAAGTTGGGGCGCGGATTTTTGGCCATCAGCGGGGAGATGGCCAGCGAAAGCAATGGGACGAGCGCAGTTTTTATTTTCATGGTGGTTAGCTGTTTGTTTACGTGGATGTTAGTATTGGCCACCCATTTTCAGGGTCAATACCCCCCCTTTTACGAGCTCCTTGTGGTTTAAACCCGATTCTCCGACGGGATTGCCATTGAAATCAGCCGATTGGACGTACCTGTTCTTGTCGCTGTTGTCGATGGTCTTAATGGTCAATACCTTACCAGGATAGTACTTCGGACTGAGTTCGATGGTAATCTGATCGAAGATCGGACTGCCGATCTGGTAGACCGGATTGGCTTCAGTGCCTCCGTTCATCTGGAACAACCCTATTTTGTAAAGAACAGAGAGGGTTCCCATCAGTCCCTGATCTTCGTCGCCGTTGTAGCCCGTGGCCGGGGATAGTCCGCTGAAGGCCGTATTGACCACCTCGCGCGACCAATAGTCAGTCAATCCATGTTTCCCAAGGATGTTGAAGATGAAGGCCGTCTGAATGGACGGTTCATTTCCGTAGTTGATGGGAATGCGGCTGTAATCGGGGTGGAGCTCCTTGCTGTGCGAATTTCCGGAGGTGAAACCAAGTTTCCGGGCCGTCACGAACGACTGTTCCAGCTTTTTGATGGAGGCCTCGTTTCCGCCCATCAGGTTGGCCAGGCCGGGAAGGTCCTGCGGAACGAACCAGGTTGCCTGGGCACTGTTGGATTCGATGAAGCCGTGGTTGGCCTCAAAAGGATCAAAGGGAGCGTACCATTTACCATCGACCCCTTTCGGACGGATCCATCCCGTTTCGGGATCGTAGAGGTTCTGGTAGTTCTGGGAGCGTTTCATGAAATAGCCATAATCCCCTGCGTGTCCAAGCGCCTTGGCCATCTGGGCCAGGGTCCAGTCCTGGTAGGCATATTCGAGGGTCATCCCTGCACCATCCTGGTGAAAGCCGTAGGTGGCTCCCGGCAGGGGAAAGGGGACGTAACCCTTTTCGATGTAGTAATTCAGTCCGCCGCCCAGGGCCGTGGTATGTTCGTATCCGGCTCTGGACATGATGCCTCCGGGCATATGGTTCTTTTTGAGTGCCTGGTAGATCTCCTCTGCATTCTCTTTGATGATTCCTTTCTGATAGGCACTGACGATGAAGGGAGTCGTTGAGGCGCCTACCATCACGAAGGTGTAGTTGCCCCCTGCCGGACCGCGCGGAATCAGTCCGCCATCGTGGTAGTACTGCATCATCGAGTGCACAAACTCCTCGCTGATCTCGGGATAGACCAGGTCCCAGAGGGTGTTCAATGTCCACTGGGCGCCCCAGAAGGCATCGAAATTGTATTGGTTGAAGAGCGGTTTCCCGGTCTTGTCACAAGGAATCTGCTTCACCAGAAATTTTTCGCCCGTATGGTCGGGATAGGCTCCGTTGGCGTCGCTGATGGTGCGCCGGCCCAGGATGGAGTGGTAAAGGTCGGTGTAGAAGCGTTGTTGCTGTTGCAGGGTTCCTCCTTCGATTTTGATGCGGCCAAGCATGCTGTTCCACTCCTCTTGCGCCGCTTTGACGGTGCCGTCGAAATCCCAGCCGGGGAGTTCGGCATTCAGGTTACCGGATGCATTGGCTTCCGATGTGTAGGAGATGGCGGCTTTCATCAGCAGTTCTCCCCTGGCGGGAGTGTCGAAACTGACGAGATAATTTCCGGTTTTGTCGTCCTTGTTGAGCGATTTGATGTCGGCATTGAAGGCTATTTCGAAGAATACATTGAAATCTTTAGGTCTTCTGCGGGTGATGCCATCGACAAAGCTTCCGCTCAGGGTGCGCGGACCGGTTTTGTGCAACTGACCCTCCTTGATGTCACAGGGGCCCAGTTCCCCGCTGAGGTTGATCATTACCGCTGCACTTGCCTTACCAGGAAAGTGGTACCTGTGAAATCCCACCCTGGAGGTGGCCGTCAGTTCAGCCTTTACCGCATAGCGATCCAGAAAAACGACATGGTATCCCGGATGGACCGTTTCCGTCTTGTGGGAAAAGGTGGATGAATAGTCGGCAAACAGGTCGGATACTTTCCCGGCAGGTACTGTGACAGGCAATACAGACAAGCCCGACAACTGCCATTCGTGAATGTGACTGAACCCCTTGATGGTATCCGCTTCGTAGCGGTATCCGCTGCCCCAGTCGCCGTGGATGCGGGTATCCGGAAAGAGGTTGACCATGCCGAAGGGCCTGCAGGCGGAGGAGAAGAAGATCCAGCGTGAGTTTTCGCTGTCGAGCTGCGGGTAGACCAGGTCGACCGGTTTGAGGCTCTTTTGAGCCGAGACTGTTGCAATAAATAGGGAAAGAATTGCAGTCAATAAAGTGAAAATTTTCATCGTATACTTTTTTTAATTGTTTTAAGTTGGTGTCAATTGCCAATTGAGATCATCATTCCATCGCCGCCATTGTTTCCAAATCGCGGGTTCACGACGTTGTTGTAGATGGAACCAAACGTATAGGTAAAACCAAAGCTTGTAAAATATTGAAATTGGGTGGCCAGCTCCTTCCTGCGAAGCAGCACCTCTTCTGTGGTCGCTCCTCCCTTGACCAGGCCAAGCTGGTCGTGAATGAGGGATGCACCTCCCCCAAAGCTGACAGATAGTCCCTTCGCGACTCTGAGATCCAGCCATCCGTTCAGGGAAAGGTTGTTCTTTGTCCAGTCGTGCAGGTAATTGCTGTAATTGAGACTCAGATTGATGGAGCCCCATTTTTGAACCACTGCATAGGCTACATTGACGGAATGGGTGAAATGCCCCTCTTTGGTCATGTTGTAAATGGTGGTATCGAGGTAATTGGTGTACTTGTAGCCGGCCGAATAGAGTATCCTCAACTGTTTTCTGGTAGATTGGGAGTAGGGGAAAAGATCGTATTCAATGCCGGGTAAAAATGAACCTGAGAAGTTGTAATTGCTGTAACTGGAGGATCCGACATAAACAGTGCCTCCGTACGACCAGTGATCAGAAATGCTTCTGACCACAAGGGTATTCAACGATTTGGAATTGTTGTTGCTCGTGATTATTTCGTCATCCACATTGAATTTTTCTATCCCGTAATTGTATCTCCCCGTCAGGTTGATTTTCCAGTCGGCTGTTACCCGGGAGGCGGAGATATTTCCATTCAGGTTGGTCGATTTGTAGGTTTGCTGACCATCCAGCCATCCATTGAAAGAGGCCCTGTAGACCCAGCTGTTCCATTTATCGGAGGAGACTGTTTCTGACAAAGGCTCACTAAAACTGATCTTCATGTATTTCGACAAAGGAGTTTTGGCCACATAACGCATGAGCCCCATCTTCAGGGTATTCACCACCTTTACCCTTATCCCGTCCTGTGTTTCATCCGGTGAAGTGACGAAAGAGAGTGTGTCCCGCATGGTTTTGTACTCCAACTGGCCGACGAGAAAATAGGTGAACTTGCTTCCGCCTGAGCCGGTATTCTGGTTGGTTGAGATGATGTAAACCCCGGCATCCTTGATGTCTCTCACATAGTTTACATAGGGGATTTCCTTTCGGATATAGTCAGAGGCATCCATGTAAACATTGAGTGCGTCTTTTCTCAAGGTATCCGTTTTGGCGGGAGTCTCCTGGGAAAAGGCCGAAAAAAACAGAAGCATCACAAGGATGGTGAAAGTAATTTTGTGCATAGTCAGTTTTTTTGACAAGAACTGGAACAACGAACGAATTTAAGTAATTATCGCAGGCTATTTTTTTCTTTTCGATAGTTCTAAAAACATTGAATTATTCCGTTTTTGGTGAATGGGACAACGCTCCTTCCATCAAGGGCCATTTGTCATATTCCCTGTCTACAGGCTTGCTGTCTACCGCAGTAATCACCCATTTGTCCTTGGGCGCAAGCAGCTCATATTCGATTTTTGCACCTGCCGGAAATTGGAAGGCGGATTTGAGTTTTTCCGGATCAGGATTGGCTTCGGCCAATTTTTTGACCAGCTCATCCGGAGACTGATGATCGAACAGTGCCAGGATTCCAAGAACGGAAGTCGAATGGACGGCAATCAGCAGACTGTCTTTGGTGGAGTAGATTTTCCAGTTTTCATTTCCGGCAACGGATCTCATTCCATCAGGCACGACAACAGGTCCGGCGGCGCAGGCGAAGCTATTAAAGACGCCTGTATTGTTCCATTTCATGAAATCTGCTCCCGGACCGGCCAGGTGAAAGGTTTCGGCGAGTTTTTCCGCCTTGTCATTCAGAAATAGCGTGATGGGTCTCGCAACGATGATGGAGCGTTCGCCACGGTTCACACCTCCGGCAGAGAGCAGGAATTTCTTTCCTGCAGAGTAGATCTCCGGAGAAGATTCCGGTCCGTGACCCAACTGAACGAAGTAGCCCGCACCCTTGTCGAAGATTGTCTCTACTACCATGTCGGCAGGCCGGTAGGGCATGATGGCCCCCATCAGCGCGTGGACTTCGCCACTGATCACATTCTTGTTGAAATCGGAAACCGGGGAGAAACTCAGCCATGATTTCATGAAGATGGATTGGTAATCGGTGGTGATGTCTGTGATCCCTGCCTTTTCGTATCTCCGTCGCATCGGGGGATAGTGCTTGAGCCGGTAACTTCCCAGGGCATAGCTCCAGTTCATGAAGTCCAGCACTTCTCGGGCTTCTGCCCTTAGTTTGTCGGAGCCAAAGGCTTCGAGGTTGAGCAGGGCGGTGATGGTATAACCTATGTAGGGAAGCGAATTAAATTCGTACAGTCCATCCGTCCGCATCTCCTCCATGAAGGCCATCAGTTTGTCCTCCATGCCATTCTTCAGGTTGTCGTAATTCTGATCCCTGTCGCCATGGTTCATCAGCCAGCGGTTTTTCAGGTAGCGGGAGCCCTCCGTCATCAGGACGTGATTTTCGGTCTCACGCACCAAACCCAAAGTCCGCGGGGCGGTGGTGCGGAACTGGTTTCCCTCTTCCGTCAGAAGAACCTTCAGCAAATAATCCCTGGTTTCCGGGTAGAGCAATTCCGGTTGGTTGCCAAACAGGTAAAGGATGGTGGTATAGGTAGTCACGGAGAAATCGTAATCCCCCTTTTTGTTGAGAGCCCAGGAGGATCCCGATACTCCCCAAACTTTAAGTTTCAGGATGGTTTTGTTGGCTTCGGGGATATCGCGTTTCATCCAGAGTTTGGCGAGCAGGATCCGTGGGGCGACCCCTTTCCCGTCGAGAGCCTTCTCCGACAGGGACCTGGAAGCCCAGGTGTTGCAGATGCTGTCTGCAAAAGCGGAGCGGTTTTTCCATGCCAGACTTCTGGATACAGGAACCTTAATATTGCCGGGATTCATGTGGCTATTCTGGTATTTTGCCGCTCCGAACAATTTCGTACTCATTTGGTGGCAGTTCAAAAGAAGCACCAAAAGCAGCATACTTCCCACGCCCAAACTCCATTTAATTTCTTTACTCATTTTTGGATGATATTTTTGTATGACTAGCTTTTGTTCAAATTCCAAACTTTCAGATTCCGGTACCTGAAATGGGTCCATTTCATCTGCCTGAAGCCGATCTTGCCCTCCTGCAGCACCGGACCGTATTTTTGGCCGTCATCGGTCCAGTCGATGATCTTTCGTTCGTCGACAAACATCACGATGCGGGCTCCGTCCTTCACCAGCTTGAGACGATGCACTGCCGTGGATTTGACCGGGATGCCAGGCTCCTTCTGCTGTACCATGAAGAATCCGCTGTTTTTCCGAAGGTGTGAGATCTCCCTGCCGGGATCGTCCTTGCCATTGGCATAGTAGGAGATGTGGTAGCAGTTCAGGAATTTGCTTTTGGTATACTGGTCGAAGGTGCCGTCCCGTTTCGGGAACGAGGGATCGAAGATGCTCTCCCCATTTTTCCCTTTGGCTGAGAAGAAGATGATGCACAATCCGGCATCGGTGTCGAGGTCCTGTGCTTCCCATTCGGCTACGAAACATGTGGGGAAATCCTTCGGGCACCAGAAGACATGGTGGTATTTCTTTTCAGGGGAATACATCTCCATCCAGTTGTCTTTCATCTCCACGGTGCCGGGCCCCTCCATGATCCAGTCTGCTACATCCTGTTTTTGGGACATCGGGTTTTCGTAAATCAGTTTGCCCTTTTTGAAATCCGGCTCCTGTGCATGGGCCGTCCGGAGAGCCGTCAAGAGGATCAGAACTATCAGAAGACTATTTGTTAATTTGCTCATGGCTATCGGCATTGATTTTATTTGGATGTGTTCATTTTGTTAATTCTATGTTGATGGATTCCTTTTTGTAAGGCACAATTTGCACGGGCCCCAGCAATCCCGATACCAGCTTTTCCCTTTCCCGAAGGATGCTCCCATCGTGCCACCACCTGGCCTCCCTGTTTGGGAGGTTGGCATCCAGGATGTTCCAGCTGGCCCGGTTGGCCACGAGGTTGGCTACTACCACCGAAAAGACATTTTCTCCCTCCTTCACAAAGCCCGAAATATCGGCTTTGAAAGGAGGCCAGGGGCAGTAGGTAACCAGCTTGCCGTTCACCCAAATCTCCGCGAAGTGGTCCACGACCCCAAGATCCAGCATCAGCCTCATATCTTTCGCCAAAAAGGAGGGTGGAAGGTTGACGGTCTTTGTGTAGATTGCCCTACCGGAATACCAGCCAAGGCCCATGTCGTTCCAGGGGATGAGCCGCTTGCTGGTTTTTCCGCAGACGACTGACAAAGGTTGTATCAGTCCACAGTTGGGGTCGGTGGCCATTACTTTCAGCGCGAGCAGGTTGTTGCCATTTTGAAGTAGCGATGAAAGATCGATGCTGGTCGCCGTTGGGTCGATGGACAGTGGTTTCCCATTCAGAAAAATGGTGTATTTCCCCTTAATGACCGGACATTTGAGGCCTTTGGCGCCAGGTGGCAGCAGCTGGCGGTACCAGACGCTGAGTGGGAATTCTGCTTTTGAAAGCGGATTTTGGAGCTCTCCCCAGATTCCCATCGGTGGTGCCGCAAAGCGGAAGGCGGGTTGCCAGTCGGATTGTCCGGCTGTGACCATCCAACTGTCGTCGGACCGGAGTGCAATAGATTGTCCGTTTTTCAGTCTGACGCTACCTTCCAGCAACACTCCCCTGGTATTTTTTGTCCGCACTTCCAATTGGTTTGTCCCCTGTTTCAATAATTTTGTCAGGTCATACATCTCAACCGTTTTCCAATCCTTGTCTTTGCCCACAGTTTGTCCGTTGACCAGCAGCTCGTAGCTCTGATCAGCAGTGAGAGCCAGTTTTGCCTCTTTCACCCCTGCCTTCAGCTCCAGTTCCTTCCGGAAGGTTCTGTTGCCGCCTTCTGTTGGCGGGAGATGCTGGGAGTAGTCGTAGTAACTGATCCACCAGCCATCCCAATTGCTCAGGTAACGTTGAATGCCGGTAAGATGGTTGAAGTCATCCGTGATTTTGACGGTTTTCCAATCTGCATCGTCCAGACCGACGGAGTTCCAGTTCTTTCCGGTGCCCTCTCTTGCGACTCTTTCCGGTTGAAATTTCATGACGGGAAGTTCCAGGGTATCTGCCTCCAGTCTGGAATCCCAGATCTGGTCCAAAGCCTTGGGAGCAAGCTGGAACTGCCAGTCGCAGTCGAGTTGGAGGGGGATCATCTGTTGACTGCTTTTCCAGCTTTTGCTGATCAGTTGCTCTCCCGAACGGAGGGTCACCTGGTGAACTTCGTCTGATTGTCCCCAACCCTCCACGGTGACAGAACTGTCATTTTTCCGGATTCCGTACCTGGAAAGATCGGTTTGATCCACCAGCACATTTATGCTGTCGGGTTTGCCGGGTTCCAGCACCAGGAAATAGCTTTGACGCGGTTCGAAATTCAGGACCATTTCCATCCGTTTCTTGTTCACCCGGTAGTTTTGCAAAGGGCTGATATCGCCCGTTTCAGGATTCCAGATCGAGGGAATTCCAATGTTCTTGAGTGATAGGTGGTATTTTTCGGGGGTATTTCTGTCGTTGACCATCAAAAAGGACTCTGACCCATCTGTCTGACGGTGGTTGAAACGGAAATATTTGCCATTTTCACCTTGCACTTCTACATCGGAAGGAATCCTGCTGCGGATGATTTCAGGCAGTTGGCTCAGAAACCTGGTGAAATAGGCGGCTCCCGATGAGGGATTGGTTTTCACCGTGAAATGTTCCGTCCGATCCAGGTTCCACTGGAAGTACTCCTCCGGATGCAAGCTGTTGGGATGGAAGCCAAAAAGCTCTTTTACGTTGGCTGCCAGCTGTTCATCCCCGTTAGGTCCGCTTTCCGAGAAGGCCGGAAGGCTTTTCAGCGCAATAACGGTTCCTCCCTTGCCGACAAAGTCAGCAATTTGCTTCAGCACGGCTGAAGTTAATGCATGAATTTCTGGCAGAATCAGCACCCTATATTTCCCGAATCCTGCCTCTATGCCTTTGTTGCTGATGGTGGCTGAGGCCAGTGATGCAGGATCAATAATATTGTAATTTAGGTGGTTGTCGAGCAGTTCCTGCTGCACCTCCTTGTAGAAGGTATCCTCCACCCTGGCGGGATAGCCCCCTTCCCAAAGATCTGTAAGCGGAAACAGGATGGCCACGTCGCACACCTCTCTCCCCTGGGCATTCAGGTAGGCAATCCTTTTGGCAAAATCTCCCAGCGGCCTGAAATATTTCCAGTAGGGGTTGGTATAGAACCAGCTGGGAGGCCAGTCCGACTGGCTTTCGGGTGTATCTGTTGCATAATGGAAAAGGTGCGGAATGAAGAGGTTGATCCCGTAAACACCCAGCATCGAAAAGCCATACTTGTACTCTTCCAGCGGAATGGTATAACCGCCGCTGCCCATCGATTCGGCCATCACCCGCTTGCGCTGGTAGAGGTTGGCGATGGAGCTGATCTGTTTGGTGTTGTACCAGTCGATCATGCGCGGATAGCCGTAGCGGTACTCCTCGTTGTCGGTGCCCGGAACCTGCAGCTGACCGATGGTAGTGAAATAGTCGGACTGCCGTTTATAGTGAACCATTTTCTCGGTGGTGTGCCCGGTGGCAAAAATGTGGTGGGACGCGCACCAGTCGGCATATTGCTTGAACCAGGCCTTCACATAGAGCTGCTTTACCACATCAAAATAGTCGCACCTCAGTTTGGCGGAGTTGGCCGGGTCGTTCAGGAGAATCAGGGGTAGCTTGTCGTTCAGCTCATAGCCTTTTATTTTTTGGAATTTTTGTGCAAAATCATCGGTCCAGAAGATGTTGTCGTCCATGCTGGAGCCATTGGCATAAATCTCGTCGAAGAAGACACCCGGAATGGTGTTCCCGAAATACTTGCCATAACGCTTGTAGTAGGCTTCGTGCGTGATCTCGATGAATTTGGCCACTGCCGCCGAGTCGAGGTAATCGATCTGTTTTTGCGGGTCCTTCACCATTTCGAAGGAGAGAATGGCCCATCTCCCGGCCGGGACGTTCCAGGTCGAATTGGCCTTTCCCGTCAGGTTAATTTGCGAAGAGAAATCATAAACTCCTTTTTCAGAGATCCGTCCGGCAAATATGGCCATCGGTTTCTTCTGCTGGGAGAGGGTGATGGTCTGCGGTCCCACCAACTCCATTTTGCTGTAGTTCATTGTTTTTTTGACAAACTCTTCCGGATTGGCAGCCACGGTGCGGCCTCCGGCGCTTCCGCTCGGCCATTTGTCTTCGTCGTAGAGATAAGTATGGAATCCCTTCGAGGCACTGTACTGCACCGCAGTGTCGACAGCATTCCAAAATCCTTCTGAAAAATAGGGAGTCTCACTCTCATCCAGTCCGGACCTGGCGTGCATGAAGGCGCCATCGATGCCCTTTTCCTGCATCTGGTCGATTTGCCATTTCAGTTTCGCCGGTTTCAGGGTGCCGTTCCACGACCAGAAGGGTAACAAGGAATATTCTGCAGGGGGATTTTTGAAATTCCTTGCCAGCTCTCCTGTTTGTGCTGAAAGCAGAAGCGGGAAAAGCAGGGAGAACAAAATCAGCGTGCGCGCGTGAAGATTTTTCATGGCAATTTATTTTTTGCAGATGGGTTTGATTGGGTGGTTTCTCCCCAGCTGTTCATCTGATCCGGACGCACGGGCAGGGCAGAAATCAGGAATGATGTGGGTTTTACGCCTGAATATAGGACGGCCTCTTCCCCCTTTTTCAGGTCAAGTTCAACCATTCCGTTTTGTTGATGCATGATAACTGATTTCAGACCAATGCATTTGATCTTCCCCTGAAAATCCGTCCTGACCCGGCAGGGTTCGCCGGCCAGGCTTTTGATCCGAATGAATTCTGTCTTTCCATTTTTCCGTACTGCACTTACCAGGAAGGCCCCTTCGGCCAGCAGGTTGTGGAAGGAAGCATTCTGCCATTTCGGGGGCATGGCCGGGAAAACCCGTAGGGTGGAGCCCCAGTCCTGCATCAGCATATCCAGCATACATCGGGAGGCTGAAACGGGTGATTCGAAGGTTGGATTCTCCCTTTCGCTGTAGAAGGTATTTGCCGTAAGTGTCGGTATGCGGGCAGTCTGAGGAGGGGTACCGAACCGCGGCAGCAACTCCAGTGACCTGTTGAGCCATTTGAGGGCATTATTTCCGTCACCCAGGGCGGCCCAGAGAGAGGAGGCACCCGAAAACTTGTAGATGCAGTTGTCGCCATCCAGGTCGGTGTAGTGCTGAATCGATTTTTTCATCAATGGAATTCTGATCGAATCGTTTTCCACATTCAGGTCATAAAGGGGAAAAATGGCGAAGAGGTGGCTGTAATGCCTGTGGGGCTTGGCAAATGGCGCATCTTTCCCGACCATGATGCCCTCCTCGTTGGTGTTGTAATCCTGCAGATTGGCCAAACTCTCTTTCCAGCGTGGCAGCAGGGGGTCGTCGATGTTGAGTCTTTCCGCAATGGCGATCAGTGCCTTGAATCCCCACCTGGCCAGGGCGATGTTGAGGCTGGTCTCCTTCGCGTTTCCATATTCATCGGAGTAGGTGTAGGGGATGTGGTAGAGGCCATCTTCGCCTTTGTACAGAATACGCAAATAAACGTTGAAAGCCCGGCGCATCATTGGGAAAACGCTGTCGCGCAGTGCGGGTTCATCCATGGTCCGCCGGTTGTGCAGGTAGTAGAGTTGCGTCAGCCAGGGAAGCACGATCAGGTTGAGCTCCTTGTCGTTGTTTTTATCCTCCGACAGAAACAAGGGGGCATTCAGATCGTCGTACTGCACCGGATTTCTGATTCCTGCACAATCGTTTTGAAAGGCTTCCGGCACATTGGCTATCATTTGGTCCTTGTGCCTTTCCAGCAACCGGAAAAGATTCTTTTCCAGATCAGGGTGATTGGTCATTCCAAAGGTGTAGTAGGTGAGCTGCACATTCAGGTTCATCCAGAGCAGCGGCCAGGAGGTGGGTTTGAACCAGGGACCCAAAAGATCGATGACAGGTTTCCCCGGATGGCTGGCACTGGCTAGTTTGTAAAGCTGGATCCAGTAAAAACTCTCCAACCGGGGATCGGGGAAAGTGGCGAAGCTGGCAGGATAGAAATGGTGCCACCAGTTGCGGTGGGATTTTTCCATTTCTGCAACAACTTTTTTTTGAGCGGCTTTGATGGTGGCCACGGCATCCTCTGCAGAACCAGACGCAGGTTTCCGGTATTTACCCCAGCGGTTGGCTACAGTAACCAAAATGGTTCGTGACCCGTCCTGATTTTTGTGGTCGCTCCAGGCTGTGGCATAGTCATCCCCCATCAGCAACTGCTGGGTGGCAACCTCAATCCCATCGATTTTTTGGACATAGGGATAGGGGTTTTGTTTGTATTCCACATTTTTCTCCAGTCCCATGGCCTGCTTGGCGATGTACCTGGCACTCTGCGCCAGCTGGGGACGAAGGGAAAACTGTGCTCCCGATTCCTTCCCGGTACTTTTTACATTCACCACAATCAGCTCCCCGTCGGATGGAACAAAACAGCGGAAAGTGATGGTGCCGGCCCTGGTGGTAAGTACTCCCCTGATTTCTGCATTCCAGAGATCGGTTCGCAGGCTCACTTTTGTGATCTCGCCCACCGGAGTCAACAGGAGCTGACCGATTGGAAGTCTGGAGGTCTCGTAGGCACTGGCAGTTGGGGTGCGGTGGTCGTAGACGTCTGTTCTGCCAATTTCAAAACGCAGCGTATTGGGCTCCTCGTCATCCCGGAACAGGATGGCCCCCAACAGTCCATTCCCGACAAAGGCTCCGGCGAAATAATCTTCGGGAAGGCGGTCCCAGACCAGATCCTGCCTGGCCATGAATCTGGGCCAGTCGACATCGGTTGTAACCAATGATTTTTCGGGGATGTTCTGACCGAATACCACGGAGGAGAACAGCACGAAGAATATGGATATTGCCCTGGCCATCTTTGTCATTTTTGAAACATTTGTTTTGCTATTGTTAAGTATCCTTAGTTTAAAGATCCATTCAGTTCCAGCGTTTTTCCCGGTTTGAGCTGAATCTGTTTGGACACATGCTG
>Ga0214219_1000661_pt1 | contig 12741 bp, 10 predicted proteins | sample TroBogypolimnion_26_FD_153057 | JGI IMG/M metagenome (GOLD analysis project Ga0214219, IMG submission 153057) | Freshwater microbial communities from Trout Bog Lake, WI - 25JUL2007 hypolimnion | ecosystem: Environmental > Aquatic > Freshwater > Lake > Hypolimnion/Profundal zone | place: Trout... | reverse complement strand
CGGGGCATAGCCCCTCTGGCGCCCCATCGCGCAGGCGCGCCGGGGCTGTCACCCCGCCGGGGGCACTGCCGTGCCCCCAGACCCCCGTCTCGCGGTGCCCCCAGCAGTCCAGATGATCCAGCTATTACGCGCGGGCACCACTAGGTCGTCGATTTAGGTTTTCAATCTGTGTGAATTTCTGAAATCTGTGGACCCTGGGTTTTCCTGAGACATCTGCGTCATCTGCTGTTAACCATTTCCCGCCTGGAGGTGCCTGACAATCAGCTGAGGCGTTCCTCAGTCGAGGCTGCGCCCCAGCTTGAGGAACAGCTCCTTCCAGGGCTCGGGCAGGACCTCCGCGTCGCGGTCGATGGTGGCCTCGTCGCCCCGGACGAAGGGGCCGGTTCGGCCAGCGGTCCCCAGTTCCGCCACGTTGCGCAGGGTGGCCTCCGCCAGAGGCAGCAGGCCCCGGCCGGGCAGGGCCACGCCCTGGGCGCGCAGGAGGGCGGCGGCCCCCAGCCAAAGGGTGGCCGCGTGGCCCGAGGTGAGGACCGCGGCCGCATGGTAGAGGGGCTTCAGCTCCGCGGGCAGGTCGAAGGCCGCGAAGCCCAGCGCCCCGAAAGCCCGGCGCAGGTCATCCGGGACCGCCCCGGTGATGGCCAGGGGCGTGCCGGTCCAGTCCCGGGCATGCCCGTCGAAGCTGGTGAGGGGATGGGCGCAGGGCACGCCCGCCAGATGCAGGCTGCCCGCCATGTGCACACATCGCCCGGGGAAACAGGCCGCGAGATCGGGCACGGCGCGGTCCGGCACCGCCAGCAGCACCAGGCCTTCGGGGCGGGACGAGCGGTCCAGAAGGGCGGCGCGGGGGCCCCAGGCCTCCGCCAGGGCGCGCCCGGCACGGCCCCGGCCCAGGATGGTGAACTCGGTGTCCATGGGGAGAGTGTCTCTTAAAAGGGCGGTGGGCCATAGGCTGTAGGCTGGAGGGGTGAAGCCACCCTCTGCCCCCTGGGCCCTCCCGCCCGAGGTTCCCTGGCCGCGGTTCCTGCGGCTGCTGCGCCAGCCCGACCCGCCCCGGGGCTGGCTCGAGGCCGCCGCGGACCTGCGGGAGCTGAAGAAGCGGCCTCTGCTGCTGCGCTGGATCGCCCAGCATCCCAAGGCCCCGGCCCACCTCCGCTCGCGCCTGCTGGCCCGCCTGCCCTGGCGGGCCCTGGTGGCCGTGGCGGCGGACCCGGGGGCCCATCCCCAGGCTCGGCAGCAGGCCACGGAGAAAGTGCAACAGCTCTGGGCGACCCTGACCACCGGCGAGCGCCGCAGCCTGGCCATCCACGCGCCCCGTCCCCTCTGGCCCCTGGTGTGGCGGGCGCCTGCCGTCAGTGTGCTGCAGGCCTTCCTCCAGCATCCGAAACTGGGACTCGAGGCCCTCGTCGCCCTCATCCAGCCGCCCCTGCGGCCACCCCAGGCGGATGCCCTCGCCACCTCCCGCTGGCGGGAGATCGGACCGGTGGCCGAGCAGGTGCTCCGGGCCCTGGACCAGACCCTCGCCCAGCCCGATTCCGGGCTCGTCCTGGGCCATGCGGCGCCCTGGGTGAAGGCGCTCGACGAGGAGGCCCGCATCCTCGCCGCCAGCCGGACGCTCACGCCCGCGCTGAGACGCATGGTGCATCCGCGGCGCGGAACCGACTAGGACCCGCTCAGCAGCGCTTCAGAACCTCGGCGACGCAGCGCTCGATCCCGACCCACACATCCGACAGCCTGGCGTCGTCGAACATGTAGGCCGGGGTGGTCACCAGCTTGAGGGCCTCGTCGATGACGATCTCCCGGGCGCTGGGGGTGTCCTGGTGCAGGTGGCCCAGGTGGTGCATGGCGTCGGCGCAGCCGGGATCCGTGCCCAGGGTGAGCCGCGCGGCGCTCCGGCCCGACAGTGCGAGGGCCACCAGGGCCGGGGCGATGCAGATGGCGCCCACGGGCTTCCCGGCATCGAAGAAGCCGAGCAGGAAGGCGGCCACGTCCGGCCGCATCTCGGCCTCGGCGCCCTTGAAGGCGAAAGAGCAGTGGTTCTTGGCCACGCCGTAGCCGCCCGGCATCACCAGGGCGTCGTAGTCCCCGACCCGGGCCTTGGCCAGATCCAGACACTGGCCCACCCGGGCAATGCGGCTGGACTCCTCCAGGATGTTGCGCACCGCCCCCGGGACGGGCTGGCCGGTGACGTGGTTGATGACGTGGTGCTGCTCGGCATCGGGGGCGATGCACTGGAAGTCCACCCCGTTCTGGTCCAGGGCCAGCAGGGTGAGCACGGCCTCGCGCACCTCCGCGCCGTCCAGATGGCCACAGCCCGACAGCAGCACCGCGACCTTGAGCGTCTTCGCCATGGGAGCCTCCTGCAACGACGCCCATCATACGCCGGGGCCGGAAGGGCCGGCCGGTTTCCTGGGGGAAAACTTCAGTCCACCCCGCGACCATCCGATGCCAGGGGAACCTCTGCGTCCAGCCCTCCTTCCCCTCGCACCGCGAGTCCCCTCTGGCGGAGGCCTGGGGACCACAAGGCATCCGGTCCTTTCACCTCCTCCTCAACCTTCTCGGCAGGCCATGGCAAACACCAGGGAAGACAGGAAGGAGGCTGCAGCCTTCCGGGGTGCCTGGCCGGGCACGAAGCGGCGGGTCCTCTGGACCGGCCTGTCGGTCCTGGTGGCGATGAGCACCTTCGAATGGCTGAAACAGGCCCTCTGGCCGCGGCTCACCCTGTGGGAATCCCACTTTCTCACCATCGGATTCAGCACCCTGGCCGGCATTTTCGCAAGCAACCTGGCCACCCGGAGGCTGAAGGGCGTCTTCGACCGATTCCTGGCGGAGGAACGCGAACGGGAGCGGGTCCTGGCCGAACAGGAGGAACTGTTCCGCAGCGCCATGAACCATGCGGCCACGGGCATGGCCCTCATCTCCATGGATGGCAGGTACCTCAAGGTCAATGCCGCCTTCTGCGCCATGGTCGGCCACACGGAAGCCGAACTCCTGGATGCCTCCCTCCAGTCCATCACCCATCCCGAGGACCGCGAGGCGGACGCCGAGAACATCAACCGCATGCTGGCCGGGGAAGCCGTCGTGGGGGATATCGAGAAGCGCTACGTCCGGAAGGACGGCCAGGTCGTCCACGCTTTCGTCTCCCCTTCCATCGTCTGGGATGCGCAGGGCCACCCCCGGTTCATGGTGTCGCACATCCAGGACATCACGGCCCGGAAGGCAGCCGAGACGGCCATGGCGGCCAGCGAAGCCCGACTGCGCCGCCTGCTGGAGGCCTCGGCCATTCCCATGAGCGTGGCGCACATCTCCGGGCGGATCGAGTATCTCAACCGGCAGTTCACCCAGACTTTCGGCTACACCCTGGAGGACATCCCCGACCTGGAAACCTGGTGGCCCAAAGCCTACCCGGACGAGGCCTACCGGAAGCGAACCATCGCCACCGTGGCGGAGTCCATCCGGCAGGCCGTGGAGACCGGGGCAGAGATCCGTCCAGAGGGCGAGTACCAGGTGACCTGCAAGGACGGTTCGATCTGCATCATGGAACTCACCGGCGCCCTGGTGGGTGAGCAGATGTTCGTCGCCTTCCACGACCTGACTGACCGCGCCCGGATGGAGGGCAGGCTGCGGGATGCCCTGGAGTTCAACCAGGCGCTCCTGGCGGCCCAGCCCCTGGGCGTGCTGGCCTATCAGGCGGACTCCGGCCAGTGCGTCTTGGCCTCTCCCCTCATCGCCACGGCCATCGGGGCCACCGTGGAGGAGGCCCTGTCCCAGAATTTCCGGCAGCTGGATTCCTGGCGGCAGAGCTCCCTGCTGGCCACGGCCGAGGAGGCCCTCGCCAGCGGTGAACCCAGGTACGTCGAAACGAAGGTCCATTCCTCCTTCGGGAAACAACTCTGGCTTGGCGCGCATTTCGCGACCTTCACCAGCGGTGGGGAAAAGCACCTGCTGCTGCTCCTCTCGGATATCACTGCGCGAGTCGAATCTGAGCGCCAGCGCTGGGAGTCGGAACGCCGGCTGCTGGCGCTGATGGAGGGGGTGGACCAGATCTCCGTGATGCTCGACCTGGAGGGGCGGGTCACTTTCTGCAACGACTTCCTCCTGAAGCTCACGGACTGGCGGCGGGAGGAGGTGCTGGGACAGGACTGGTTCCGGCTGTTCATCCCGGACGAGGGGAGCACTACCCGCCGGTTCTTCCTGGATGCCATCCGAAGCGGGAAGATCGACCTGCACGTCGAGAACCCCATCCGGGCCCGCAACGGTGAGTTGAGGCTGGTCCAGTGGACCAACACCCTGCTCTACGCTCCCGATGGCGAAGTGCTGGGGTCCGCCAGCCTGGGGAGGGACATCACGGAGCTGAGGCGCTCCGAGGAAGCGCTGAGGGCTTCCGAGGAGAAATTCTCGCAGATCTTCCTGTCCAGCCCCGACGCCATTGCCATCACGGACTTCGAGGACGGCACCGTGTACGACATCAATCCCGGATTCACCCGGCTCCTGGGATACGAGCCTTCCGAAGCCATCGGGCACCGCACGACCCAGGAGCGCCTGACCCTCTGGGCGGACCCCACCGGGCGGGACCTCTTCCGCACCCAGATGGCCTCCCTGGGCAAGGTGGCCAACCTCCCCGCCGCCTTCCTGCGCAAGGACGGCCAGGTGGTCCAGGTGCTGCTCTCCTCCTCCCTGCTCGAGGTGGAAGGCGTGCCCAGGGCCCTCTCGGTGATCCGCGATGTGACCGAACACCGCCGCATCGAGGAGGAGCGGCGCCAGCTGGAGATCCAGGTGTACAAGTCCCAGCGGCTCGAGAGCCTCGGAAGCCTGGCCGGCGGCATGGCCCACGACATGAACAACGTGCTGGGGGCGATCCTGGGCATCGCCTCCATCCACCACGAGACCGCCCCCCAGGGATCTCCCCTGCAGCGGGCCATGGACATCATCCTCAAGGCCTGCGTCCGGGGCCGCACCCTCGTCCAGGGGCTGCTGGGGTTCGCCCGGAAGGGCCTGGCCGAGCAGCAGGTGCTCGACCTCAACGACCTGGTGCAGGAGCAGGTGGCCCTGCTCGAGCGCACCACGCTCCAGAAGGTGCGCCTGCAGGTCGACCTCGCCGGGGGCCTGCGGCCCATCATGGGCGACCCCGGGGCCCTGACCCATCTCATCATGAATCTCTGCGTCAATGCCGTGGACGCCATGGAGACCGGCGGTACGTTGAGGCTCGCCACCCGGAACGAGGGCCGGGATTTCGTGCTGCTCGAGGTCGTAGACACCGGGTGCGGGATGGCGAAGGAGGTCCTGGACCGGGCCCTCGACCCCTTCTTCACCACCAAGCCCCAGGGCAAGGGTACCGGCCTGGGACTGCCCATCGTCTACGGCACCGTCAAGGCCCACGGGGGAAGCCTGGAAATCGAGAGCCTTCCAGCGGTCGGCACCACCATCCGGATCCACCTGCCCTCCTGTGAGGGAGCCGCCGGCACGGCTGGGTCGGAATCCCCCATACCGGCACAGCAGGCCTCCCTGCGGGTGCTGGTGGTGGACGATGACGCCCTGGTCCAGACCAGCCTGGAGCTCATGCTGACAGGCCTGCACCACCGGACCACCCTGGTCTCCAGCGGCGAGGAGGCCATCCGTCGCCTCGAGGAGGGCCTGGAGGTGGATCTGGTGGTCCTCGACCTGAACATGCCCGGGCTCGGGGGGGAGGCCACCCTGCCCCACCTGCGGCGCCTCCGCCCGGACCTGCCCGTGCTCCTGTCCACGGGGAGGTCCGATCAGAGGGCCCTGGACCTTGCGGCCCGGTCCACCCGGGTGAACCTGCTGGCCAAGCCCTACACCCTCGAGGAGATCCGGCAGAGGATCGAAGACCTCACCAGGGCCTGAGGCCCCGGAACCGGGGCCCCCTCCTTCGACTAACCTGGACCCATGCGCCTCTCCTCCCGACTGCCGCCGGCTTTCGACCCGAACGCCCTGACCGCCGCCCTCACACGACTGCGGTCCGAAGGCCGGGAGATCCTGGACCTCACCCTCTCGAACCCCACCTGCTGCGGGTTCGCCTACCGCGAAGCCGAGATCCGTGCGGCCCTCTCCCAGCCTGCCGTGCTGGCCTACGATCCGGACCCCTGCGGATCGGCCCCGGCCCGGGAGGCCATTGCGGCCCATCACGGCCATGGCCTCGGCGCCGAGGACTTGCTGCTGACGGCCTCCACCAGCGAGGGCTACGGCCTTCTATTCAAGCTGCTGGGGGATCCCGGCGACGAAGTGCTGGTGCCCAGCCCCAGCTACCCCCTCTTCGACTGGCTGGCCCGTCTCGAAGGTCTCGTTGCCCGCACCGTGCCCTCCTACTTCCACGAGCGCTGGCACCTCGATCTCGGGGCCCTGGAAGCGGCCCTCTCGCCGCGGACCCGGGCCGTGGTGGTGGTGAATCCCAACAACCCCACGGGACACTTCCTGTCCAAACCCGAATGGGCGGGGCTCACGGCCCTCTGCGCGCGGCAGGGCCTCGCCCTCCTCGTGGACGAGGTCTTCGGGGACTACGCCCTGGAGCCGCCCGCCGACTGCCTGGCCAGCGCCCTCCTCGACCCGGACCCGCCCTGCCCGGTCTTCCTGCTGTCGGGCCTCAGCAAAGTGGCGGCCCTGCCCCAGCTCAAGCTGGGCTGGATCGCCCTGCGCGGACCCGGGGCCGCGGAACACCGGTCGGCCCTGGCCTTCCTGGCGGACCAGTACCTGTCTGTCTCGGCCCCGGTGCAGGCGGCGGCGTCGACCCTGCTGGCCCTGGCGCCGAGGATCCGGGAGCAGGTGCGGGCGCGCCTCCGCGCCAACCTGGCCGCCCTCGACGCCTGCCTGGCGACCCATCCCCGCCTCTCCCGCCTGCCCGTGGAGGGCGGCTGGTCCGTGCTGCTGCGGCGCCCGGCCCTGGATGCGGACGAGGCCTGTGCCCTGCGGCTGCTGGAATCCGGCTCGACCCTGGTCCATCCCGGGTCCTTCTTCGACCTGCCCGGGGACGGCCATCTGGTGCTGAGCCTGCTGACGCCGGAAGGGTCCTTCCGCGAAGGACTGGGGCGCATCCTCCCCATCATTTGACGCATAATCAGCGGAACCCATGAGCACACTCGCCTCCTGCCCCAGCTGCGGTGCCGCCCTGAGCTTCCGGCCCGGGACCATGGTGGCCGTCTGCGCCTACTGCAAGGCCCTGGCCGCCCGGAGGGACCGGGACCCGGAGCTGATCGGCAAGGTGGCCGACCTCGTGGACACGGGCTCGCCCCTCGGCCTGGGCAGTTCCGGCACCTACGCGGGCCGGGCCTTCTCGCTCGCGGGTCGCGTCCAGCTCAAGCATCCCCTGGGCGGCGTCTGGGACGAGTGGTACCTGGCCCTCGAGGACGGCCGCTGGGGCTGGCTGGCGGAGGCCCAGGGCCGCTTCTACCTGACCTTTACCCAGACGCCGCACGGTGCGCTGCCCTCGGTCGACGGCCTCCAGGCGGGCGGCCCCGTGGACCTCGGCCAGGACGGTCTCTGGACCGTGGGCGAGGTCAGCCTGGCCACCTTCCACAGCGCCGAGGGCGAGATCCCCTGGACCGTGGAGCCCGGCGCCACCTATCGCTACGCGGACCTTTCGGGCCGGAGCGGCGCCTTCGCCACCCTGGACTACGGCGAAGATCCGCCCCTCTTCTTCCTGGGTCGTGAGATTCCTCTGGCGGACCTGCACCTGCAGGGCGGTGCGCGCAAACCGCTGAAGGTGGGCACCCAGAGCCTCAACTGCCCCAAGTGCGGGGGCGCCCTGGCCCTCCACGCCCCGGACCAGACCCAGCGGGTGGGTTGCCCCAGCTGCGGCAGCCTGCTCTCGGCGGAAAACGGCAAGCTCGCCTTCCTGAAGAGCCTGAAACAGCCGCACCAGGAAGTGGTCATCCCCCTCGGCGCCGAAGGCCTGCTGAAGGGGGAGAAGGTCACATGCATCGGCCAGCTGCGCCGCAACTGCACCATCGATGGCCTGCCCTACCCCTGGACCGAGTACCTGCTCCTCGACAGCCAGCACGGGTTCAAGTGGCTGGTGGAAAGCGAGGGCCACTGGAGCCTGGCCACGGCCGTGGCTCCCGGCGACGTGCCCCAGGCCAGCGAGGGCCAGCGGAATCTGCGGACCCACGGCCAGGACTGGCGGCGTTTCCAGGATGTGCAGGCCGTGGTCACGGGCGTGTGGGGCGAGTTCTACTGGACCGTGGAACAGGGCGAGCAGGTACTGGTGACTGAATTCGTGGCCCCACCCCGCAGCCTCACCCGGGAGCGGCAGTCCCATGCGGGCGGCGGCGAAGAGGTGAACTGGAGTCTGTCCACCTACCTCGAACCGGGCGAGGTCTGGTCCGCCTTCAAGCTCGCAGGTGCCCCCCCGCCGCCCCAGGGCATCGGCTCCTTCCAGCCCAATCCCCACCGGGCGGCGCTGTCGAAATCCGCTCTGTGGATCGTGGGGGCCCTGGGGCTGCTGCTCATCCTGGTCATGGCGGAGTCCATGACGCACCGCAATGAGGAGCTGTTCCGCCAGCGGATCGACCTCATCGAGTTGACCCCGGGCCTGCGGCCGATGGCGGGAGATGCGGCCCGCCGGGGGATTCCCGCGGGTCGCCCCGCCCCGGCGACCCCTCAGGGCACCCCGAGCGAGGAGCCCCAGGAGCCGGTCTTCTTCTCGGAGCCCATCGAGATCAAGGACGGGCACCAGAATCTGGCGGTCACCCTCAGCGCCCCCGTGAACAATGCCTGGATCGAGGTGGAGGGCGCCCTGGTGAGCGAAACCACGGGGGTGGCCGAGCTCTTCCTCCTGGAGAACAGCTACTACCACGGCGTGGATGGCGGCGAATCCTGGACCGAAGGCGGCCAGACCGAGACCGTGTTCCTCAGCGCCATGCCGCCCGGCAGCTACGTTCTGCGCCTGGCCCCGTCCTGGAACGGGAAGGTCCCGCCCGTCAGGTTCATCGAGGTGCAGCTGCGCCAGGGCGTCATGCGCTGGCTCTATCCCGGCCTGGCCCTCCTGGCCATCCTCCTGGTGCCCCTGATCATGATCTTCCCCATGGCAGCCTTCGAGGGGCGGCGCTGGCAGGAGAGCATGTACGCCCCCAAGTCCGGAGGTGACTAGCCATGCGGATCATCTACCTGCTCTTCCTGGGCGCCGGCTTCAGCCTCATGGTGGCCAACGGCTTCTTCGGCCGCGAGTTCTTCGGTCAGCGCCGCCGCGTCGACCTGCCCCCCAGCATCCGCCAGACCCCAGGCGCGTACCGGACATTCCTGCACAACAACGGCTTTCACGGAGGCAAGTGATGTTCACGGAACAACTGCTCCACCAGCTCCTCGTCGCCGCCGTCTTCTGCACCCTGGGCCTCGTCATCCTCGGCGCGGTCTGGCTCGTGCTCATGCGGGTGCTGCCCTTCTCCCTCCGCAAGGAGTTCGAGGATGACCAGAACACTGCCCTGGGCATCGTCCTCGGCTGCCTCATCCTGGGCATCAGCATCATCATCGCCGCCGCCATTCATGGGTGATAAGCCACAGATGAACACGGATGAACACGGATTAGAGGCCGTGTGCGAGGCCATCATCGGAGCCGCATTCCAGGTAAGTAACACCCTCGGATCAGGTTTTCTGGAGAAGGTCTACGAAAACGCCCTCGCTCATGAGTTAAGGAAAGCCGGACTCCAAGTCGCCCAGCAGTTCTCAGTGAAGGTGATGTACGACGGGATGGTGGCTGGGGAATATGTCGCAGATCTTCTGGTAGCTGGCTGCGTCATCGTCGAGCTCAAGTGCGTCAAGCACCTCGAGGACATCCACCTCGCCCAATGCATCAATTACCTGCGTGCCACAGGACTCCATCGGGCCTTGCTCCTCAATTTCCATGACCCCAAAGTCGGCGTGAAGCGCGTGTCCTTATGATCTATCTGTGTTCATCTGTGTTTATCCGTGGTTAATTCTTTTTCAGAACCCCAGGATACCGAGCCCACGCTGAGGGCGCCGCTGCTGTTCATCAGCGTGCTGCTCATCGCCAGCTGCGGGCTGATCTACGAGCTGGTGGCGGGAACGCTGTCGAGCTACCTGCTGGGGGATTCGGTCACCCAGTTCTCCACGGTGATCGGGGTGTATCTAAGCGCCATGGGGCTGGGATCCTGGTTGTCGAAGTTCCTCCACCGAGGGCTCGCCCGCCGCTTCGTGGATCTGGAATTGGCCGTGGCGCTGGTGGGGGGCTTCTCGGCGCCCATCCTCTTCCAGGCCTTCGCCCACACCCACGCCTTCCGGGTGGTGCTCTACGGCGTGGTGCTGGCCGTGGGGACACTGGTGGGGCTGGAGATCCCCATCCTCATGCGCATCCTCAAGGACCAGGTGCGATTCAAGGACCTGGTGGCCGGCGTGCTCACCCTGGACTACATCGGCGCCCTCTTCGCCTCACTGCTGTTCCCACTGCTGCTCATGCCCAAGCTGGGCCTGGTGCGCACCAGCCTGCTCTTCGGCCTGCTGAATGCCGCCGTGGGCCTCTGGTCCACGCACCTGCTGCGATCCCAGCTGGGGCCCACGCTGATGCTCCGCCTGCGCTGCGTGGCGGTCCTCCTCCTGCTGGCCCTGGGGCTGGGCTTGGCGGGTAAGTTCACCCTGGCCGTCGAGGAGGAGATCTTCGCGGACGACATCGTCTACGCCCGCGACAGCCCCTACCAGCGCATCGTGCTCACCCGGGGCCGGGGCAGCTTCCAGCTCTTCCTCAACGGCAACCTGCAGTTCTCGAGCGCCGACGAGTACCGCTACCACGAGGCCCTGGTGCATCCGGCCTTCGGCCTGCGACCCGACGCGAAGCGCATCCTCATCTGCGGCGGTGGGGATGGCCTCGCCGTACGCGAAGTGCTGAAACACCCCTCGGTGCAGGAGGTGGTGCTCGTGGACCTGGACCCGGCCATGACCGACCTGGCCCGGCAGCAGCCCATGGTGCGCCAGCTCAACGGCGCCTCCCTCGACGATCCCCGCGTGAAGGTCATCAACGCCGACGCCATGGTGTGGCTCCAGGAGACCGCCGGAGCACGCTTCGACCTGGCCTTCGTGGACTTCCCGGATCCCAACACCTACGCCCTGGGGAAGCTCTACACCTCGCGCTTCTACCGCCTCCTGCAACGCCACCTCACGGACGAGGCCATGGTCACCGTGCAGAGCACCTCGCCCCTCATGGCCCGGGAGTCCTTCTGGTGCATTGCCGCCACCATGGAAGCCGCGGGCCTGAAGGTGCGGCCCTACCACCTGGCGGTACCCTCCTTCGGCGTGTGGGGCTTCGCCCTGGCCTCCAAGCGGGACTTCGAGGTGCCCACGCACGTGCTGCCTGGCTTGCGCCACCTCTCTGACGGGGCCACCACGGCCATGTTCGCCTTCCCCAAGGACATGGACCGGGTGCCCGTGCAGGTGAACCGCCTGGACAACCAGGTACTGGTCCACCTCTACGCCCGGGAGTGGCGGCGGTGGTCGTGAGGACGCAGAAAAGGAAATGGTCCACAGATTTCACAGATTACACAGGGCGAGGCTGGCCCTCCCATTCGTCTTTGACTTCCAAATTCTCGAATCGATACCTTCAGATCAAGCGACAGCTCCTTCATTTCAATCTGTGTGAATCTGTGACATCTGTGGATTCAATCTTCCCTATTTCGCTTTTTCAATCTGTGGCATCTGTGGTTGCAAATACATCTTCATCTGTGGTCTCGCAATCATGAGGCGCCGGGATTTCCTCGCGGCCGCGGCGGCCTCGGCCCTGCCCCTGGCCTGCCGGAAAAAGCCCGAGTTCCCCTTTCCTGGCGATCTGATCGGTCCTGACATGGCCCTGGGCCACTGGCTGCGGGGCGGCGCCTTCCCGGATCCGGAGAGTTTCGAGCCCGTCTCGGTCCTCATCGTGGGCGGCGGGGTGGCCGGGCTCAGCGCCGCGTGGCGGCTGGCGGGCGGGGGCCTCGACGACTTCCGAGTGCTGGAACTGGAGGCGGAACCCGGCGGCACCTCCAGGTCCGGACAGAACCATGTGAGCGCCTTCCCCTGGGCCGCGCACTACATCCCCGTCCCGGATCGCGGCAACCACGCCGTGCTCCGGCTGCTGAAGGAATGCGGCGTCCTCGAGGGCTTCGACGCCAAGGGCGACCCCGTCTTCGCGGAGGAGGCCACGGTGCGGGCCCCCGAGGAGCGCCTGTTCGCCTACGGCCAGTGGTGGGAGGGGCTCTACCTGCGGGCGGGTGCCGGCGCCGAGGATGAGCGCCAGTACCACGCCTTCTTCCAGGAAGTGGACCGCTGGGCGGCCTTCCGGGACGGGCAGGGCCGCCCCGCCTTCAGCATCCCGCGCTCGCGCTGTTCGGATGCCACCGAGGCCAGGGCTCTGGACCAGCTCTCCTTCGAGGCCTGGCTGGATGCCCGGGGCCTGCGTTCGCCCCGCCTGCGCTGGCTCTTGGATTATGCCTGCCGGGACGATTATGGATCCCGCCTCGACACCACCAGCGCCTGGGCGGGCCTATTCTACTTCGCGGCCCGCAAACAGGGCCCCGGCGAGGATTCCCGCCCCCTGCTCACCTGGCCCCAGGGCAACGGTTTCCTCGTGGACCACCTGCGCCGGGCCGCCGGGGCCCGGCTGGACTGCGCCGTGATGGCCACGTCGGTCCGCGCGGAAAAGGACGGCCTGCTGGTCACCGCCTGGGACGCCCGGAACCAGCGGCGCCTCGGGTTCCGGGCCCGGCACGTGATCTTCGCAGGACCCCAGCACGTGGCCCGCCACGTGGT
>Ga0214219_1000660_pt1 | contig 12767 bp, 10 predicted proteins | sample TroBogypolimnion_26_FD_153057 | JGI IMG/M metagenome (GOLD analysis project Ga0214219, IMG submission 153057) | Freshwater microbial communities from Trout Bog Lake, WI - 25JUL2007 hypolimnion | ecosystem: Environmental > Aquatic > Freshwater > Lake > Hypolimnion/Profundal zone | place: Trout... | reverse complement strand
GGTTTGCGTGATGCGATGGCATCTTCCATCCCCTTGCGCAATTGGGCGGGAGTTGTGGCATACACCCCCACGCCACCAAAGGCTTCCATTAACTTTTCATAGCGCGCATCTTTCACAAATACCGTGGGGGCCACATCAGCGCCGCCTCCTTGGTTTTTATCGGTTCCGCGATACACGCCATTGTTGTTGAAAATGACTACGCATACCGGTAGGTTGTAGCGACAAATGGTCTCAACTTCCATACCACTGAAACCAAAGGCGCTGTCGCCTTCAATAGCAATCACAGGCTGACCGCTTTCTACGGCTGCTGCAACGGCAAACCCCATACCAATACCCATGACCCCCCAGGTCCCCACATCCAAGCGCTTGCGGGGCTTATACATGTCGACAATGGCACGCGTGAAATCCAAGGCGTTGGCGCCTTCGTTTACCAGCATGGCATCGGGGTTGGCTTTGATGATGTCGCGCACCACATTGAGGGCGCTGTGATAATTCATGGGCTGCGGATCTTTGGCCAGAATTTCGGACATTTTGCCGATGCTTTTGGTCTTGCGTTCTGTGATGGCGTTAATCCATTCGGCAGGGGGTTTGGGCCAGTTGCTGCCGATACCCGTGAGTAGGGCAGACACACAGGAACCAATATCCCCTACAACCGGTGCGTCAATACGCACATTGCTGTCCATTTCAGTGGGTGAAATATCGATTTGAATATACTTTTGTTTACCCCAATCTTTGTGGCCTTCACCACCCCAAGTTTTTCCTTTACCGTGCGAGAGCAGCCAATTCAAACGCGCACCGATAAGCAACACCACATCGGCTTCGGGCAGTACAAAAGAGCGCGCTGCCGCTGCCGATTGCTCATGGGTGTCGGGCAAAATACCTTTGGCCATGGACATGGGCAGATAGGGAATACCGGTCTTTTCCACCAGTGCGTGCAGTTGCGCATCGGCTTGAGCGTAGGCAGCTCCCTTGCCCAATATGATCAGTGGTTTTTTGGCGTTTTTCAGTAAATCAAGAGCGCGTTGAACAGCATCTGGTGCTGGAATTTGGCGTGGCGCTGGGTCGATGACTTTAATAAGAGAATGTTTACCAGCGTCAGCATCCATGGTTTGCGCAAAAAGTTTGGCCGGGAGGTCTAGGTAGACGCCGCCCGGACGGCCTGATAGCGCAGCGCGAATGGCGCGTGCGATGCCCACGCCAATGTCTTCAGCATGCAATACACGGTAAGCGGCTTTGCACAACGGTTTGGCGATGGCCAGCTGGTCCATCTCTTCGTAATCGCCTTGCTGCAAATCCACGATTTCGCGTTCAGATGATCCAGAAATAAGAATCATAGGAAAACAATTGGTGGTGGCATTGGCCAGTGCGGTTAATCCATTCAGAAAACCAGGTGCGGAAACAGTGACGCACACTCCGGGTTTGCCGGTCATGAAGCCTGCAATAGCCGCTGCATTACCAGCATTTTGCTCGTGGCGGAACGAGATGACGCGTAACCCTTCACCCTGAGCCATGCGGGTGAAGTCGGTCACTGGAATGCCGGGCAAGCCATAGATGGTGGTGAGGCCATTAAGCTTTAGGGCATCCAGGATCAGGTGGAAGCCATTGGTTTGCACGGGCACTTGGGCATCGTGGGTGGCTAAGACATGAACGTTGGTAGTCATGGTGGTGTTTCTCTCCGCAGTAAAATGGGTGTCGATGAGACCGCACTACTATTGCAGAGAAGCTGTTGAACGGTCATTGATTGGGGTCAAGTTTGGAAAGATTTCGAATGAAGAATGGTCAGGCGCTTGATGCCGGTCAATTTTTAATGATGCGTCTGCTATAGGTCTTAACCTGCTTGGCGCCCCGAACACGAATCGAACGTGTGACCTATCCCTTAGGAGGGGATTGCTCTATCCACTGAGCTACCGGGGCGTGTATTCATGATCTGTCTTAAGGTGTCCCATTCTATCAGAATGCAATTGCTTTACATGATAATGATTATCATTTAGAATATCCTCACGGTGCTAAAAATAGCGCCATAAAACAAGAGGGTATCCATGTTAAACCGATTTGCAAGCTTGATTCTATGGGCAGTATTGTTTGGTGCAGCACTGGCCGCTCAGGCCGAAACTACGCAAACTATTACCATTCACGACAAGCAATTTGATCCGCGCGAGACCTCAATCCCTAGCGATACCAAGGTCAAACTGATCATCAAAAATCAAGACTCATTTCCGGTTGAGTTTGAAAGCCGAGAATTGTCCCGTGAAGTGATTGTGCCGGCTCATGGAGAGATCTCTGTGTTTGTGGGACCGCTTGAAAACGGCCGCTACCCTTTTTTCAATGATTTTAATCACAACATGACGGGCACTATTGTGGCCGCTCCTGAGAAAAAATAATGTTCGCTACTGCTGTCATTTTGTTTCGTGAGGTGCTGGAAGCCTCGCTCATTATTGCCATTGTGTTGGGTGCCAGTCGGGGCATTCACCAACGTGGACGTTGGGTATTGGCAGGCGTGGGAACAGGGTTATTGGGTGCGTCACTGGTGGCCCTACTGGCCTCCACGGCGTCAGAGTATTTTTCTGGTGACAGTCAGGCTTTGTTAAACGCCTTTATCTTATTAATGGCGGTATCCATGCTGACCTGGCATAACGTGTGGATGGCGACTCACGCCCGTGAATTGCGTGCGGAGCTAACAGCCGTGGGCACCGATGTTCAGGAGGGCAGCAGACCGTTAACGGCCTTAATGGTGATCACAGCTTTGGCTGTGATGCGCGAAGGCTCGGAAGCTGTATTGTTTGTCTGGGCCATTGCCGCTGGTGGCGGACAAGCAGTTGAAATGAGTATGGGCGCTGCGGCGGGTGTGGCTACAGGTGTATTGGCAGGAGTGTTACTGTATTTAGGGTTATTGCGTATCCCGGTGCGCCATTTTTTCTCAGTCACCAGTTGGATGATTTTGTTTTTAGCGGCCGGACTATCTGCGCAGGCGGCTGGGTTTTTAAATCAGGCAGGCCTCCTGCCTTCCTTGGGCAATAGCATCTGGAATACCTCTCAGTGGTTGGACCAGAGCAGCGCGCTGGGCCAGTTACTGCATATTTTTGTGGGCTACATTGCAACCCCATCGGGCATTCAAGTGCTGTTTTATTTGGGTACGCTGGCCCTCATTCTGGTTTTGATGTATCGGGGTCGTATCAAAAACCTGTTCTTTGGTTATTTAAGCGCCTCATGAAACGGTTCGCATTAATCCTAAGCGCTCTGTTGGTGTTGAGCGTGTCTTGCGCTGCGTATGCCGATGATGATTTCATGGTGTATTCCCCGCACCTCACCCAAGGGCAATCCGAAGTGGAATTTCGCGGGTACACCACGGACGATCGTCGTACTGCAGTCAATAAAACAGGCGCGTTTGAGTTGGCGTTGGCGCATACCTTTACTCCTTGGTGGAAAGGGGAATTTTATATGGCGGGTACCACTCACGATCCAGTGAATGGCATCTATTCGTCGGGTTACGAATTTGAGAACACCTTTCAGCTGGCTGATGAAGGTGAGTATTGGGCAGACCCTGGGTTTTTATTTGCATATACGCGCAGCAGGCAATCAACGATGCCTGATAATATAGACATAGGCCCACTCTTTGAAAAGCAAATCGGCAATGTCACTCAGCGTCTTAATCTGTTGTGGGCCAAAGAGTTTGGGCCCAACGCCAGTACCAAGTATCAATTTCGCAGCGCTTATAGCGCCGGATATAAAGTGAATTCTATGTTCGTTCCGGGTTTTGAAGCCTATTACCGCCCCAATGACAATGCCCATCAAATGGGCCCGGCATTTTCTGGTGAACTGCGCATGGGCCAAGGTGATGAGTTGGAATATAGCGCAGCGCTATTGTATGGACTCAATCAAGGGGCGCCCGATCGCACCATCTCCATTCGCCTGAGCTACGAATTCTTTTAATGGCTAATTTGCCTAGGGGTCTGACCCCTACTCGGCTGCCCTTTACTGTGATTGTGGTGTCGTGGGTCAGTTTTCTCAACGATGCAGCATCCGATATGGTGATCCCTCTATTGCCCTTGCTCTTTGCGGGCAGTTTTGGCGGAGGGGCTTTGGCGCTGGGGTTGGTGGAGGGGTTGGCCAACTCGGTAGCCAGTTTTATGCTGCTGTGGTCCGGGCGCTACTCGGATTCCATTGGCGGGCGTCGCAAAGGCCTTGCCGTGGCAGGTTATGCGCTTTCTAATGTCATGCGACCCTTGTTGGGATTGATTCATTCTTGGGTGCCGGCGTTATTGTTGCGCAGTGCCGATCGTGTGGGGAAGGGTATCCGCAGCGCGCCGCGCGATGCCTTGATTGCGGATGTCACGCCCCCTGAGTTGCGTGCTCGCGCATTTGGGTTTCATCGCGCCTTAGATAATGGCGGCGCTGTGTTGGGTGCATTGGTCGCGGCGTGGGTGTTGGCTAATACAAAAATCTCAATTCCCGATATGATTGTGGCCTCCGTCATCCCCGGTAGCATTGCGGTATTATTGCTTTTTCTATTGGTACGAGAGCCCGCTAAACCGCATATAAATCGCATATCAAGACCGAAAACTCCGCTGCGTTGGTCATTGCTGTCCCCCGCCGTGCGTCGCTATTTGGCCATTATCGCGCTCTTCACCTTTGCGCGCGCCTCCGATACGTTTATTGTGCTGCGCGGTCATGAGATGGGTTTATCGGCGCCCGAATTACTGGTGATGTGGGCGGGCATTAATTTGGCCAAGTCTTTGGGCAGCCATTGGGGGGGTGTATTGGCGGATCGGCACAGCCATTTCTTTATCATCCGCTTAAGTTGGGGCCTGTTTGCTTTCTGGTATCTGGGTTTGGCCTTTGCGCCAGACCCCGTGTGGCTATCGGTGATTGCACTATTGTTTGGGCTGTCCTCCGGGATGAGTGAAGGCATTGAACGTGCTATTGTCAGCGAGTTTGCCTTGCCCAACGAGCAAGGGGCGGCCTTTGGTTGGTACAACATGACCTTAGGCTTGGCCGGCGTGCCCGCAGGACTATTGTTCGGTGGTCTATGGACCCTCTATTCAGGTGCGGCAGCTTTTGCATTTGGTGCGCTGTTGGCAGCTGTGGCCACATTGCTGATTCATATTCATTTTATAACGCGTTCTTCCTTAAAAAGTTCATAACTCATGCCTTTAGTTACCTTATCAAATGCCTCTCTGGCCTACGGCCATCATGCACTATTGGACCAAGCGGAATTGGTGGTAGATACCGCTCAACGCGTGGGATTGATTGGTCGAAACGGTGGTGGCAAAAGTACGTTGCTGAAAGTATTGGTGGATGAAGCCACGTTAGATGATGGCATTTTATGGCGCCAGCCCGGCATACGTATGGGTTACGTGCCTCAAGAGCCCATTCTGACGCAAGAGGCCACGGTGTTTGAAGTGGTGGCGGAAGGGCTGTCCACAGACGATGATTGGTTGGCTCACCATAAGGTGGATACCACGCTCTCGCAATTAGGATTGGAAGGCGATCGCATTGTTAAAGAGCTCTCCGGTGGGTGGAAAAAACGCGTAGCCTTGGCGCGCGCCTTGGTGGCAGAGCCGGACTTACTGGTACTCGATGAGCCCACCAATCATTTGGACATTGCCGCCATTGAGTGGCTGGAAAATTTATTGCGCTCTTTCCGCGGCAGTATTATTTTTGTGACTCACGATCGGCAGTTTTTGGATCGTGTGGCCACACGCATTATTGAATTAGATCGTGGGCGCCTAACAAACTTTGGCTCTTCATTTTCAGATTACCAACGACGCAAAGCAGAGCAATTGGCTGCTGAATCGGTGCTGGATGCCAAGTTTGATAAAGTATTGGCGCAAGAGGAAGTATGGATTCGCAAAGGCATTCAAGCGCGACGCACGCGCAATGAAGGCCGTGTGCGTCGCTTAGAGTCCTTGCGCTTAGACCGCGCTGCACGCCGTGATCGTGTGGGGCAGGTGCGCCTGTCTTTGGATGCGGGAGACCGCTCAGGGCAAATGGTGGTGGAGTTGGAACATGTATCCATCAGCTTTGGTGAACGAGTATTGGTAAAAGATTTCTCCACCCGCATTCTGCGTGGCGATAAGATCGGCTTGATGGGCCCCAATGGCGCCGGTAAAACCACCTTACTGCGCGTTATCTTAGGCGAGATGGAGCCCACGAGCGGTATCGCTAAGCTGGGTACTCGCTTAACCTTTGCATACTTTGACCAATTGCGCGCACAGCTTAATGAAGAAGCCACTTTGTCCGACACCATCAGTCCGGGCGCAGACTTTGTTGAAATTAATGGCACACGCAAACATGTGGTAAGTTACTTAGGCGACTTTTTGTTTCCACCCGAGCGTGTGCGCGCCAAAGTGAAATCTTTATCCGGTGGTGAGCGCAACCGTCTATTGCTGGCGCGCTTGTTTACACAGCCTGCCAATGTGTTGGTGCTGGATGAACCCACTAATGATTTGGATATTGAAACGCTGGATTTATTAGAATCCTTACTTGCTGAATATACTGGAACACTGTTCTTGGTGAGTCATGATCGCGCATTTTTAGACAATGTGGTCACTCAGGTGATTGTGTTGGACGGGGAGGGCGGCGTAATGGAGAACGCTGGTGGTTATTCCGATTGGGTGCGTTACCTAGAAAGCAAACCCAATGCTTTTGAGGAGGCTGCGCGCAACGCAGAGCTTGCCGTAAACTCGTCACCCAACACCGCAGAAAAAACAGGCCCTGCACCCGTGGCGACTGGCCGCCCTGAAAAAATGTCTTTCAAAGAAACCCGTGAATTAGAGACGTTGCCCGTGGATATTGAAAAGCTGGAAGCAGAGCAAGGCACCATTGCCCTGCAGTTAGCAGATCCCGCTCTCTATCAAGGCCCCGCTGAGGTGGTTAAAACCTTACAGGCGCGCCACAGCACTATTGAAAAAGAGCTGGAAAGCACCATGGAACGCTGGGAACTGTTAGAGCAAAAGCGAGCCCGGTTAGCCGGCTAACTCGGTATAATTGCCCGTTCGGAGAGGTGGCAGAGTGGTCGAATGTACCTGACTCGAAATCAGGCGTACTGCAAAGTACCGTGGGTTCGAATCCCACCCTCTCCGCCACGCAAATGACGTAAAATATTGATTTAATGTAATTAAATCAGTTTTACAAAACATCGTCCCACAATTTATCCCACAAATCAGTATTTAAACTGGCAACTCAAGACCTCACTGACACCACGCGCACGGCAGCCTGAATAAGAGGCTGACCCTGTGATGTTATCAAGGCTATAGAGAGCAATCCATGACTGGTAAATTTATTAAGACAGTGGCATTCGCAGCAGACAAGCACAAAAATCAACGCAGAAAAGATGCTGAGGCGTCTCCCTACATCAACCATCCCATCGCCTTGGCTACGCCACAAAATACACCTGAGTATGATTTTAGCTTTCGCCTCCCGCAGGCTTATGGATGCGAACTCATGGCTCGTTTTTTCCTGCAACTTCGTTTGATTGGTTTTTCTGAATATTCCCTAGAATATTTGCACCTAGAGTGTAGGCATAAACGCTTGCAGGACGTAGATCAAATACGACCCCCTTATAGGTTATGGGGCCAGATTGGATTGTTCGAGTCGTGAACAACACTCTATTCTGAATACCTGGATTTCTTTGCACAAAATCCACGCAGTTATCTAGCTCGGAATGGTTTTTGTAGGCGCGATCACTCCATTTCACCTCGACTGCCCAAGTAGGTTTCTGATTACGTGGTGCAAGCGAAACAATATCTACCTCACCAGATCTCCAGCGAGCATAATACAAATTGGCTGCTTGGCTATGCTGCCATTGACTAAATACAGCAGTTTCTGTCAGAGACCCCATTTCTCTTGAGTCCTCATTTACTTGTCCAAATAAGGCAGCTCGCATAGATGGGTTTGTGAGATATACCTTAAACTGCGTTGCGCGTTTAAATCTTTTAGCATTTTGATCGATGCGCTCAACATTACGAATCAAAAAAGCGGCCTCAAGGTACTCTAGGTATCTTTTGATGGTGTTCTTTGTAACGCTCGCTGATTTGGAAAGGCCGTCCAGGTTTATTTCCTGGCCTGTGTTGTAGGCAAGGGTAGTGAACAAGCGGTTGAGTTCCTGAATATTGGCAATGCCATAGAGACTTGGCAAATCGCGTAGCAGCACCTTATCAATGATGTCGCTCTTAATGTACTGCCCTGGATTTCTCCTGATTTCCTTTGAAAAAACGGCTTCCGGGTAACCGCCAAAGTTGAGATAGTTCACAAATTCGAGATTGAGTTCGTTAATATTTTTTGCAACATGCATCGTGGATTGGGTGTTGCCAACTGCATTTTCAACTTCGACTAGCTCTTCTTCCCTGTTGATGAAGCAGAGGTATTCCGCAAATGTCAGGGGGGGTAGTATGAAATCGCTAAATCGACCTGCGCCGGATTCTGTGCTTTTAAGCCGTAGCGCCGCGGCCGCAGAACCTGATGCAATGAATTTGTACTCGGGATAGGAGTCTACTAGTGATTTGAGATGGACTTCCCAGTCTCTCAGATACTGAATTTCATCAAAGAAAACGTATATTTTGGAGCCCCGTGTGTGACCAAAAAGCTCGTTAAAATCATTAAGAAGTTGTTCCAGCGACAGCCCCGTGTAAATGGGTGTCTCCATTGACAGGTACATGATCGCGTTGGGGGGCACTCCCTTGTCAATTAACGCACGAATTGCGTGGTAAATCATGACAGTCTTGCCCACCCTTCGCGGGCCCATCAATACCACTGCCCGCCTGACGCTGCGGTCAGTGACGACCGAGAAGAAAGACTCGTAGTATTTTCGACGAGGATCATCTTCAAATGCGATCCTGCCTTCTTTTCCCTCATTCCACCAGGGGTTATCGAAATGTAGCCGTCTGAGGATGTCTGCTTTTGAAATTTGGAGCATAGGGACCTCTAATCTGCCTTTACCAATGTGTACAGTTTAAGCTAATATTCATATAAGATCAATTGATTGATCTTATATGTTAATCTATTGAATATATGAGAAAAAATTAGTTATTTTGGTGATAGATTGGATAACTTTTAAGGAATTTTGTGAAAAAGTCATGGCACTGGAGGGGTCTTGAGATGATAGAGATTAACATCCAAGGCCATCTGAAAGACATCAAATCAAGCTTCTATAATGTATGCAATAATTCTCAATTATTTGATTGATGTCAATTACCTGAACCCATGAACTTAACACTAGAAATCTCCGATAGCATTTTGCAAGTAGATGCCATCAGTTGGGATTCCTTGGTACCGGATATACCAATATTAAGCCATGCTTTTTTAAGCGCGCTTGAAGACTCGGGTTCAGTAGGGTCTGGCACGGGCTGGCAACCATGCCCGATGCTAGTGCACGACGACGGGCAGTTGGTAGGTGCCATGCCGCTCTATGTTAAATCGCACTCTTATGGGGAATATGTGTTCGACTGGGCATGGGCCGAGGCGTATCAGCGTAGCGGCTTAAATTACCATCCAAAACTTCTGTCTGCCATTCCATTTACTCCCATCACTTGCCAACGGTTGCTGGTGATGGCGGTGAAAAATGCCGGTAAAATTCAATCCTTAATGGTGGATGCGCTTGAACAAATCATGCTCGAAAATCAGCTTTCATCGGTGCACGTGTTGTTTCCTGATGAAAACTCAGCGACCATTTTTAAAAATGCAGGCTGGTTACAACGTAATGGCGTGCAGTTTAGATGGGAGAACGAAAATTTTAATGATTTTGAAGATTTTTTAACAAGGCTAAGCCGCGATAAGCGTAAAAAAATAAGGCAAGAACGCAAAAAAATTGATTCTTCAGGCGTAGTGTGTCGGCGCATTAAAGGTGCCGATGTGACTGCAGAACAGTGGCATTTTTTCTATGAATGTTACCAAAATACCTATGCCGAGCATCGTTCCACTCCCTATTTAACGCGTGAATTCTTTCAGAAAATAGCACATAGCATGCCGCAAAATATTTTGCTGGTGATGGCCTACCTGGAGGGCACACCAATCGCTGGTGCACTCAATATTTACAATCGAACTTCCTTATACGGCCGCTACTGGGGGTCTATGCAATACATACCGAATCTACACTTTGAGTTGTGTTATTACCAAGCTCAGGAATTTTGTATCAATGAAGGTATTCGGTTTTTTGAAGGTGGCGCTCAAGGGGAGCATAAATTGGCGCGCGGGTTTAAGCCCAGACCAACTTGCTCGTTCCATAAAATTGCCCACCAAGAGTTTGCTACAGCCATTGAAAATTTTGTTAATAGAGAGTCGCAAGGCATGGAAGTCTATACTAACGAGTTAGAACAGCGCATTCCGTTTAAGATAAACCCCTAGGCGAATGAACTGTTATTTTTTTTTGCTGCGTAAATGATATAAATATTTCTCCTTATATCAGAAAAACATTTTACCCAATTCTAGTCGGCTTGCCTGATGGTCATGGATCCTTTATACAAGCGTACATCCATGCGACTTAGAAACGACATGCCCAGCAGCGCATCTGCTCCTGATAAATTTGGCACAATGATCGCCGCCACATCTGATACCTCAATCCCGCCAAGTTTCACACTTGCCAGCCTGGTCATGTAGCCAACGGAATTTCCGTTCGCAGTTTGAGTTGCGATTGCATAGTGACTCTTTATGCCAATTCTATTGGCCAATTCTTGAGAAATTGCCACATCTGTCGCTCCAGTGTCCACCAGAACAAGGGCTTTGGTACCGTTAATATAGGCTTCAGCATGGTAGTGCCCGGAAGGATCTCGGGTTAGGACAACTTGTTCAGCTGTACCGATTTTTTCGGCAGTATTGGGATTAATCTTTTCTGAGAAAAAGAAATACAGGGACCCAAAGAAAAGCAACCATACCCCAATAGATATTAATGTTCGTGTCTTCAGCATAACGTACCGATCATAATCTCGAAATAATTGGAAAGAGTTCCATGCTGCTCCAGGTTATGCTTTACATGAAAGGAGGCGGTAGCGCCAGGATATTAAGCCGAATTTCACACTGACTCCTGCGCGAAAAAGACTGGGTTTTTAGTATATCGTGCTTCATATTAAGTTTCGCGACTTCCTGTTTTAGGCGTTCAATCTGGGCTTGCATCAGCAGGCGGTGGCTGTGCGTCAATGCTAATACGCTTCTGCTAACTCGTCCCAATGGGTGGTGTAACGCGCTGAACGGTTGTCGTTGCGTACTTGCCAAAACTGTTCTCGATGGGTTAGGCCGGCGGCTCCCAAGGCCACCATGGGCTGACCATAGCGCTGATTAATGCCATCTACTGCGCTCATTAAGCGCTCTGAACGCAAGCGATCCCCATTTGAAAATAAATCTACCTGCATAACGCGTTGTGACTGTAATCCGGTGAGCTGAATGCCTGATTTTTGATACTCATAACCTGTTTTGTAAATGGCCTCTAGCGCCCTCAGCGCGGCTGCAATTAACAGACGGCTGTCATCGGTGGGTTGAGACAGCGTGGCCTGAATGCTGGGCGCATATTGGGGTTTATGGAGCTTAAATCGGTAGGTGTGCAAGAACACCCCCACCGACTGGCAATGCAGTCCTTCGCTGCGCATGCGCTCGGCCGCATGGTTAATGTGGTTAATGATGGTGTCTTTTAAGTCGTTTAACGCCACCACAGGCCGCCCAAAACTGCGGCTGCAAATAATTTGCTCTCGTTGATTGGGAATAGAGTCCAAATCTAAGCAAGACACACCGTTGAGCTCAGCCACGGTGCGCGCCAACACCACGCTAAAGCGCGCCCGTATCAGGGCTGGGTCTGCGTTGCGCAATTGCCAGACGGTTTTAATTCCCAGGGCTTGCAGCGATTCACTGATGCGGCCACCCACGCCCCATATTTCTTTTACCGGCAAGGAGGCCATGACACGCTGTTGTGCGGTGGAGGGGAGCTCATTCCAATCACATACACCACTCCATTGACTGTCGCGTTTGGCCATATGGTTGGCGAGCTTGGCCAAGGTTTTGGAAGGGGCTAGCCCCACGCAGGTGGGTAAGCCCAAATAGCGCTGTACTCGGGCGCGCAGTTTTTGTGCGTGTGCCAGAACATCTACCGGTAGGGCAGTGAAATCCAGAAAACATTCATCTACGGAATAAATTTCTTGGCTTGGCGAAAACTCGCCCAATAGCGCCATCATGCGCGCACTCATGTCGTGGTAGAGGGCAAAGTTGGAGCTGAGCCAGCGCAAGCCGTGGGATTTGATTAAGGGGCGCACCTTAAAAAAAGGTTCACCCATGCCAATGCCCAAGGCCCTTGCCTCCGCACTGCGTGCCACCACGCAGCCATCGTTGCTGGAGAGCACTACCACGGGGCAACCTTCTAGGCCGGGGTTAAAAGCGCGCTCGCAGGACACGTAAAAATTGTTGCCATCCACCAGGGCGATTGCACGCGCACTCATGGCCGATGAATGACATAGGTGACCACCCCCCACACCTGCAGCTCTTGCAAATCTTTAAAACGAATTTCGGCGTATTCGGGGTTATCCGCCTGCAGTACCACGCAATCTGCAACGCAATGCAAGCGCCGCACGGTAAATTCGTTCTCCACCACAGCCACCACCACGCGCCCAGAAGTCGGGGTGAGGGCGCGGTCCACCACCAATAGGTCTGCGGGGTAAATGCCAGAACCCACCATGGCATCAGAACGGGCGCGCATAAAGAAGGTGGATTCGGGGTGGGGCACCAGATGGTCGTGCAGATTAAGCCGACCCTCTAGGGAATCGCGGACAGAAAAGAAGGCGGGTTGGGTG
>Ga0214219_1000652_pt1 | contig 12890 bp, 18 predicted proteins | sample TroBogypolimnion_26_FD_153057 | JGI IMG/M metagenome (GOLD analysis project Ga0214219, IMG submission 153057) | Freshwater microbial communities from Trout Bog Lake, WI - 25JUL2007 hypolimnion | ecosystem: Environmental > Aquatic > Freshwater > Lake > Hypolimnion/Profundal zone | place: Trout... | reverse complement strand
GGCATAGATTATGGCACGAGATACTTCCCCAATTGTTAAACAAAGCCGACGTGAAGGCTATATTATGCATCCCAAAGCTGCCAAAGTTATGGCGAAAAAGACTGGTATTCCCGGAATGCATGCTCATGGACGACAAGGCAAACAAAGTTTATATTCAACTCAACTTCGTGAAAAGCAAAAAGTTCGTCGCACTTATGGACTACTTGAAAAACAATTCGCAAAGTTAATGGATGAAGCCGACCGCTCGCAGAATCGTGGTGGATTACTTCCTGGCGAATATTTATTGCAATTGCTTGAACTTCGACTTGATAATGCCGTATACCGTGCCGGTTTTGCGACCAGTCGCAGAAGCTCACGACAGCTAGTCGGACATGGCCACTTCCTACTTAATGGACACCGCGTTGATATTCCTTCAATCCGACTAAAACCAGGCGATGAGTTGACTGTCCGTCCGAAAAGCCAAAAATCCGGTTATTTCAGCCAAATGGATGAAATAATTAAAAACACTTATCAGGGACCTCTTGGTTGGATCAAGAGCGACCCTAAAAAACTAACTATTTCTATAACCGGCTTGCCAACGCGCGAAGAAGCCGAACCAGATATTAAAGAACAGTTAATCGTTGAGTATTACTCACGTTAAGGGTAAGGAGCCTAAATTATGACAAAAGTTATTTACAACCCAGCACTTGCAAACATTGATGAACACAGCGCCACCAGCGCAACGTTTGATATCGAACCGCTACATGCCGGATATGGTAACACATTAGGCAACAGCCTACGACGTGTACTTTTATCCAGTATTGAGGGCGCAGCCGCCGTTGCCTTCCGTATCGAAGGCGCAACCCACGAATTCACAACAATTCCTGGTGTCAAAGAGGACGTTATTGATATTATGCTAAATATCAAAAACGTTCGCTTTAAATCTTTTAGCGACGAACCAGTTGAATTACGCCTAGACAAAAAAGGCGCAGGCCCTGTAACTGCTGCTAATATTAAAACCACTGCTGATGTTGAAGTCATCAATCCTGAACAGGTAATATGTACTATTGACGATCCAAAAAAATCAGTACAAATGGACTTGGTTGTTGAATCTGGACGTGGCTACCAAACGATCGAGGACTCCTCTACAAAACGAGTACACAGCGATATGATTGCAGTAGATGCAATATTTAGCCCGGTACTTCGTGTACGATATAAAGTTGAAAATACTCGTGTCGGCCAAGATTCAAACCTTGATAAACTGTTGGTTACAATTGAAACAGATGGGACCTTGACACCTGCCCAGGCTTTTGAAGAAGCTGCAGCAATCCTAGTCAACCAATATACCGCTCTTGCCGGTTCAACCGTTGTTGACTTTGCTCCGGCACCAGGACAAGACAAAGAGGGTGAAAAGAACGAACTGAACACTCCAGTCGAGGAACTAAACCTGACCGCACGAACAGCAAATGCATTGATTAATAACGAAATTCGTACTGTTCACGACCTAGTTACGCTTAGCGAACAAGATTTGCGTGAATTAAAAGGTTTCGGATCAAAAGCCCTAGACGAAGTAAACGAAAAATTGGCGGAGTTGGAACTGTAGATTATGCATCGACACGGATATATTGGACGCAAATTTGGACGCAAACGCGACGAACGACGCGCTCTTATGAAGGGCCTGGCGACTAGTTTGGTTATGCACGGCAAAATTGAAACAACTCTTCCTAAAGCCAAAGAATTAATTCGCTACATTGAAAAACTAATCACTAAATCAAAAAAGGGTGGTCTGGATAATCGACGCCGAGTAATTGCAGCGCTTTCTACCCAAGAAGCCGCAAATAGACTATTTGACGTAATCGCACCACAACTAAAGGGGCGCAGCAGCGGTCATGTTCGCGTAAAGCGAACAACCCTTCGCGTTGGCGACGGCGCTCAGATGGCAACGATTGCTTTTGTTGATGAAATTTCCGATAAACCGGTTCAAGTCAAAGCCGAGGAGGTAAAAGCTTAATGGTTAATGATAAAACTTACTCACAAAAACAAGGTGACGTTAATCCTAAATGGATTCTAATTGACGCCTCATCTGCACCGCTTGGACGTGTTGCCGGTGTTATTGCTAAATACCTGATTGGAAAATATAAACCAACCTACACTCCACATATTGATAATGGTGATTACGTAGTTGTTATTAACGCTAAAAACGTTATCGTTACCGGCGCCAAAGAGACTGATAAAAAATATTATCGCCACTCTGGTTTTCCTGGTGGAATCCGTGAAAAGAATTTGTCACAAATGCGCGAAAAGTTCCCGGAACGAATTGTCGAAGAAGCCGTCAAGGGAATGTTGCCACGCAATAAATTAATGGCACAACGCCTAAAGCGCTTGCGTATATTTGCTGACGAAAATCACGATCACACTGCTCAAACACCAACGAAAGTCGAGGTTATGTAAAATGGCTGAATCAAAATATCTGTATGGTCTAGGACGACGCAAAAGTGCAACTGCCCGCGCTCGCCTTTACAAAGGCAAGGGTAAAATCACAATTAATGACAAACCTGCTGACGTTTATTTGAATAATAAATCGCACTTGGCAGAAATTACTGACCCACTGGCACTAGTTAATAAACAAAAAGATTTTGATATTACCGTTGTTGTAAAAGGCGGTGGTGTATCAGGTCAAGTTGACGCGATTAAACTTGCGATCGCCAAAGCAATTACTGTCGGTTTTTCAGACCTGCGAACTGTACTTAAAAAGTCCGATTTCTTAATTCGTGACTCACGCGAAAAAGAACGCAAAAAATACGGCCTACGAAGCGCCCGTAAACGCGAACAGTTCTCTAAGCGTTAAACTATAAAGACCCAGATTTAATTGAAAAGACATCGATACTTACCTTGTAATATTAAAACTTTAGTGTATAATATGTTTTGTTATGATTTCAAGAGAATTTGCAAATTTCCTGAGAGAATCAGATCCCAAACAATTGGTTGATGACTATTCACATTATACATCGGATGCCTTTATTGAAAGTGGCACGCCTGTTGTTATAGCTGCCCGAAATGAAGAAAACGATTTGCCGGCAACTTTGATAAGTTTGGCTGGTAGCACCCATGAGATTTGGCCGGTCGTAGTAGAAAATGGCAGTACGGATAGGACTTTCGAGGTTGCAACTAAGATGGGTGCTCATGTAATAAGATGTGTCCAACCTTTCAAAATGGCTGCGCTACAAACAGGTGTACGTGAACTTGATGAAAAGGGGCGCCTAGACCAGCCCGTACTGTTTACGGACGCCGATAGTCTAGTCGTACCAAGCTGGGCAGAAGTGATGCATGAAGCAGTCAAGGGCTATGAATTAAAATGTGCAAGCGGACGTTCAGTCGCTGCTCATGGTCCCAGTGCATTAGCGGATTTATTGGGTACCTTGGCTATGGACGGACAAGATATAAAAAGAATTTTGTTAAATGAACATCCGGTTGGGCGCGGTGATACTTCCGCTATAAATTTTGCTGCGAACAATGAAGCTGTTTCAACATATCTGGGAATCAAACCCAATCTATTTATCGGAGAGGATGATTTGATATTTGAACTCCTTGAAAAGCGTCACAATGCCAAGTTTACGAAAGTATTAGGTAATAAGGCCGCTGTCTTATCTAGAGGTGACAGATTCAAAAAATCAACAGATAGGATTTTATGTGCACTTCCTGGATGGAAAAAACACTTGGTTGGTTTGTATTCAGATTACGATAGCATCGACCCCGCAATATATGAGGATAAAATAACTAAATAATCCTCAGCCATTATAATTTCCTCGTCTTATCTGTCTAATGTATAATGGTAAACAATATGACAAAAGACGTAATATTAACCGGAATTCGCGCAAACCAAGATTTAACAATTGGCAATTATTTTGGTGCGATTTTACCGATTATCGATATGGCAAAACAAAAATCAGACGATTATCAAATCAACATGTTTATCCCCGATTTGCACAGCTTTACGACGCCGATTGACCATTCAAAGTTGAATAAACAGATTCTAGATAACGCCAAGCTGTTTGCAGCCGCCGGCTTGCCGCTGGATAATCCCAATATCTATATGTACCGCCAAAGTTACATCCCCGCACACAGTGAGTTGACGATTATTCTAGATAGTTTTACTGGTTTTGGCGAGATGAGCCGAATGACTCAGTTCAAGGAGAAATCCAAAGAACTAAAAGACAATGTAACCGTTGGATTGTTTAATTACCCAGTCCTAATGGCATCCGACATCCTCCTATATAACGCTAAATACGTGCCTGTTGGCGACGACCAAACTCAGCATTTGGAGATTACGCGTGATATTGCCCAGCGCATGAATAAAAAATTCGGTGATATGTTTGTCGTGCCTGAATCGGCACCAAAACAACACGAATTTTTCGGTAACGACCAAGGTTTACGCATCAAAGATTTGATCGATCCGACAAAAAAGATGAGCAAAAGCGATGATTCAGGCCGTGGTGTTATATTTTTAAGTGATGAACCCGCTGTCGCTGCTAAAAAAATTATGGGGGCAACGACTGACGACAAAGCCTTAATTGATTTTAATCGCGAAACTCAACCTGGAATCAGTAATTTACTTGAAATCCTGGCATTATTGCGAGGTGTACACCTGGATGACGTAATTAATGAATTCAAAGGACAAACCCGATATGGTGATTTCAAAGCTGTAGTTGCCCACGAAGTCGAACAGTTTTTAGCCGATTTCCAACAAAAACTGGCTAGCGTCGACGAAAACAGCGTAATTGCCAAACTCGAACAATCCGAACGAGACATAACACCGGTTGCCAACGCAACACTTCTGCGGGCTCAACAGGCCGTCGGATTGCGACCGAAGGACTAAAGTGGTAAAAGTATCCAGTCGTGACATTCTAGACGTCCTGCGCCGTTATGAACTGGCAGGGGATGATAATGTTCCCCGTAATGTTGAAAATGTCAAAATAACACATCCCAACCCCATAAATACGCTGGTTTCATTTCGTTTTACGAATAATCAGCTGTATTTATTGCTGGACGATACAGCCGAAGACGATATTTCATATGCATTGGACCAGATAAAGACCAAAAACAGTAATGTAAAGGGTGAATTTATCAAAAACCCACGCGACACCAGCACAACCTATGCAATGCCCTTTAAGGGTAAGGAAGTATATTTATTTGAAGTTATTTCAGATAAACATCGGTTAGACAGTGAACTCGCCAAACGATATCCAGAGACATCGCGTAGTACCTGGCAAAAACACATTCATGCTGGCAATGTCAGCTTAAATGGCAAGGTAATTACTTCTTCAAAACACGAAATTACCGAGAATGACAAAATATCAATTAATACACCTGAAACCTCAGATTTTACAGATAAAACATTGCCGACTATTTATATCGATGACAATGTAATCGTTATAAATAAACCCGCCGGTGTTTTGACTCATTCCAAAGGCGAATTAAATGATGAATTCACAGTCGCTGATTTTTTCAGACGATATTCGACCTATAATCTGGATTCCAATCGACCAGGCATAATCCATCGTCTTGATCGCGACACCAGCGGTGTAATGATTGGTGCTAGAAACGCTGAAACTGCCGTATTACTTCAAAAACAATTTGCCGATAGGAAAACCAAAAAGACATATTATGCGGTTCTTGCGGGTAAACCAAAGGTTGATACTGCAAATATTGATTTACCGATTGGTCGAAATCCAAAAAAACCAAGTATGTTCCGCGTCGATGCCAATGGAAAATCTGCAAGAACTAAATATGAAATTGTTGATTCAAGTGATAAATACACGCTTATTAAACTTCAGCCCCAAACCGGCAGAACTCATCAACTTCGGGTTCATATGAAATATATTGGTACTCCGATATTAGGTGATAAACTATATGGAAAGCTGGCTGACAGGTTGTATTTACACGCATACAGTTTGGAAATTACTATTCCTAACGGCGACAGACGAACATTTACCGCTCCATTACCTGATGATTTAATTAAACTATTTCCAAAAGTAGAAATATAGCATTATGGACAAACCCGTCATACATCCGATTAGTGAAAAACGAATAAACTTGACTGTAAAAAATATGCCTCAGTCAATGCTGCTGAGTGGTCAAAAGCGTGTCGGACTTAGTACGATTGCCAAATATATCGCAAATTTACGAAAAATTACACCGACAATAATTCTACCCGAAAAAGATGAAAAAATTGACATCGATAAAGGAATTATCAGTGTTGAAATTATGAGGCGTCTGTACGATGAAACGCGAACTAAAACTGCAGACGAACGAATAATTATTATCGACTACGCACAGCGGATGACGACTCAGGCACAAAATGCCTTTCTAAAGTTATTAGAAGAACCTGGCGACAACGTTTATTTCATCTTGGTATCAAATACAACCTCAAAATTATTACCTACAATCATTTCCAGGACCGAAAATCTGGACATAAAACCAATAGCAGACAAACAATCGAATGAATTACTGGATAAACTTGGCGTTACAGACAAAACAAAACGCTCGCAATTATTATTTATGGCATCCGGATCACCAGCGGAATTAACGGTTCTTGCCGATGATAAGGATTATTTTGAAAAACGAAGTGAAATGATGCGAGATGCGCGCGAACTTATAAGTGGTAATTTGTATAAAAAACTTTTGATTGCCAACAGATACAAGGATGACAGAACGAACGCACTGCAATTGCTGACTGATGCAGCAAATATGTTGAAAAAAAGTATTTTTGCCAGACCGCAGACTGACTCTATCGCATACATTGATAAACTCCTGAAAGCCTACCAGCGAATAGAGGCAAATGGTAATATTCGCCTCTGTTTAGCATCGATGTCAATTTAGACAGCTTTACACAAAGTGGTATAATGTAACTTGTATATGTTAGGACTTCTAATAATATTGCTTCTGGGTGCGTGGGTTATTTACCAACCGCAAACAATTCGCGAAGTTACGGCTGATTTGCCGGTAAGGATTTCGGATAAGTTGAATCAACTTTGGACTATTGCTCAGGATTCAATCCAGACTAATAAATATCTTAGGGCTGAAAAAGCTCTTCTTACAATTTTGCGTATTGATGAACGCAATGCCAGCGCCTACAACAGACTAGGCATTTTATATGCCAAACAACATTCGTTAAATGACGCCATCGAGTGTTTCGAGATTGCTCAATCATTGGAACCAAGTGCCAGCAGTTTGCACAATGTCGGTTTAATTTATCTGGAAACCCAAAATTATGACAAAGCCGCCCTGGCATTCGAACAAGCTTTAGCTATCGACAACAAGCTTGCCTCGCGACACATAGCCTATGCCAAAGTCCAAGAAAAACTTGGTAATGATAAAAAAATGATTGATGCCCTTGAAAAAGCTGTCGAACTCGACCCAATACCACAAACTTTGAATATCCTAGCAGATGCCTATGAACGCACAGACCAGATTGAACTTGCCACTAATCTGCGTGAAAAAGCCGCTAGAATGATTATTCCTCAAGGACAGCCAAAACGAGTTAAACAACCCCGTCGAGTTGTAATGTAAATTCTTAAGCTTGTATTTTGCTGAACAATATTAGATAATGCATACAACATATTTTGTTCCTACACGCAGGCAACTGCGTTTTTGGTTTCTGGTTATACCGGACTGTCAGATAGTCCTAACATCAGAGCATACCAACAATAGTGAGGAGAAATATGTCGACCGTACTGCCTGCTCAAAACGGCCCCAGCGCAGAGTTGGAACAGATCATCAACAAGATCAAGAGTCTTTCGAACTGCGGTGGTGCGGATGGTCACTTGTGCCATAATGACGGCACGATGATACCTGTCACGGTTGCGACATGCAGCCCCAGGGGTGACATCGTTCGTTTCGGCCTCAGGGCTCCAAACCACAGGTCGATCGGCTGGTCCGGCTCTTGGAGAGCAATCAAGCACAAGTTCCTGAACGCCAACACCGTCTTGCTCATGACGCCTCACGAGGACTACGGGCTGCGCTTGCGCATCTGACACCGCTCAACTGAGCACCCGCCCCCGAGTACGGTCACCCCCTGGAAATCTGACTTCCGGGGGAATGACCCTTGAAGTCATTTTGTAGTATAATAGAAACAGAAAGGCGAGGGTATAATTATGGATTGGACAATCTTTAAAAAGGGTATATTTTTGGTTAATTTGCTTGGAATTATTTATAACCCCATTACCAAAAAAATCCTGATAGGCAAACGAGAAAATGATCCAAATTTGAAGGAACTTTCTTGGGTTTTCCCTGGTGGCAGGCCGGACTATAGCAATGAAATGGATATAAATCTGCAAATTCAAATTAAAGAGAACACCGGTCTTGATGTAAACGTAAAACAAATATTATTTGCTAAAACCTATCCCGAAAAGCGCGAGTTTTTGTCGATATATTATTACTGTGAAATTCTCCCATCCAGTCAAATTGAATCACCGATGGGCAACCTGAAAGAGCTTGAATGGGTTAATCCGTCGGAAGTTACTAGTCGTTTTACTACCTCAATTCATCCAGTTATCTTGGAGTATTTAAAGAGCCTGGAATAACGGACGATTGGTCATTAAAAGCGCCTCACTCACCGGTGGGGCGCTTTTAAATAACTAAGTGAATAATTCAATTATATTGCTCCAAATTCTGTAGCCCGCTCACCAAGAATATCAACAAGTGCGGTTGTCGTTTCATCAAGATATTTTTGACCCTCGTCGATCGTACCGGCTGTAAATTGGTAGTCCTGAATTGGTTTTATTTGATGTAATAGATCAACCTTTCCGGCTTTTTTTGATTCCCACAACTTTTCAATAATTTTTTCATGTACTACAAGTTTTTGTCGATTGTTAGTCCGTTCACTTATCACCGAATGACTTTTCCAATCAGAACTATCCATTTTTAATTCAGTAATAATCATGGAGCCATCTGGAAGGACTTGGTATTCTTTGACTATATCACCAGGCTTATCTGAACGACCTATTCTGCCGCGCCATAATCTTGGATCAATTCCAAGTTCTGTAGCTTTTGCAACAAACACATCACCCAACGCTTGAATTTCTTGCTGGAGCCACAAGGAGGCTTCGATTCTTTCTATTTCGGATGGGTCAGTTTCTTTCCTTAACATTTCAGCTTCAACTAAATCAATCCGTTTTTGTTTCTCGCTTTTTAACTGAGCAAGCTTAGCTTCTATAGATGCGCTGAATTTTGCTTCGTCCATATTTTACCTCTAATTTTCACCGTCAATCTGTTCGACTAAAAGTTCACCAAGAAAATTAACAACTGCTGTAGTGAACATCCCAATAGTTTGCTCAGCTTGACTCATTGTATCTGCAGAAAACGATTCATACCAATGTAATGGAGTCAGATATGGGTCCGATATGTGTTTCTCGTAGGAGGGTTCAGCTGTTGAATACTTTCTAATGACTAATGGCTCAGAAGTACCTGGATGGTATTCAGGTACACTGGCAAAAATATTTCCATCCCGAAATATACTGAACCCAACACTAGCAAAATCGTCAATCTCAGTTACTTCACCGTATTTACATCGTTTAAACCATTGCTCATTTATTCCCTGTTTCATCTGGCTCTCAATATTTGGTGGTATTTTCAGCTCATCGGCTTTTTCAACAAACATTCGACCTAAACCACGTAATTCTTGACAAAGTAATTCCGTCGCTTCGGTTTTTTCACGCTCAACTGGTTCGCTAGCAATTCGTAAACGCTCAGCTTCTTCAATCTCGGCTTGCATCCGTTTTTTTGCTTCGGCTAGTTTAGCTTCGAATGCTGCATTGAATTGTGCTTCGTCCATGCAAATACTCCTTGTTGTTGATGTGTTTATAGCACAGTATTGGTCGTTTGTCAACGACGGTACTGGGGCAAGATATCGCTTCACTTTGTTTCGCTCCTTCGTTTGCTTGTAAAAATATGTAAACACATTTTTACTTTGCTACACTTCGCCGACTTGCGACTTTTGTCAGAGACAAAAGGTTCGCAAGTTCTAATCTCATCTCTCAGATCAAAATAAAAACGCCTATCTTGCGATAGGTGCTTTCATTTTGGTACTGGGGGCAAGATTCGAACTTGCGAAGGCATAAGCCGACAGATTTACAGTCTGTTGTGTTTGACCGCTTCACTACCCCAGCGAACATTTATTTGGAGCCGCCTCTCGGACTCGAACCGAAGACCTGCTGTTTACAAAACAGCTGCTCTAGCCAACTGAGCTAAGGCGGCATACTGTAAAGTACTTGACTATCTTATCTGATAAACATAACATTTTCAAGCCTTGCACGGAGTGATTGAAGATAGGCTGTTTACACGGTATAATTATCTGAGTGTGCCGTGATAGCTCAGTTGGTAGAGCGCATCCATGGTAAGGATGAGGTCTGGGGTTCAAATCCCCATCACGGCTCCAAACTATAAAAGATAGGTAATAATTATGGCAACATTTAGTTTTGATATAGTATCGGAATACGACAAAGCCGAGATGAACAATGTCTTTGCATTGACGCAAAAAGAAATCAGCAACCGTTATGATTTTAAAGGCACACCAGCCGAACTTGACTGGATGGGTGATAAGGCTGGGTTTAAATTAGTCGGAGCAAATGAATGGCAAGTCGATAGCATTATAGATATTATTCGAAAAAAACTAGCTCAGCGCGAACAAAGCAGCAAGCTGTTGGATTTATCAAAAGCCGCTGTAATTAGTAATTTAAAGACTACCAAAGAAATTCCATTTAAAGCCGGCCTGGACCAAGATAAAGCTAAAACGATAACTAAACTTATCCGTGAACAATTGCCCAAAATTAAACCACAAATCCAGGGCGAATCAGTTCGCGTCGTCAGTAATAGTAAAGATGATTTACAAACAGCAATGCAACTTGTTAAAAATCACGACTTTGATTTCCCAATATCATTTACAAACTTCCGCTAGGCTGGCATCACATGATTTCTATCAATAGACTGTGGCCGAAGGCCAGCCAAACGCCACGTGCTGACCAAGGGTCACACGTAGAGAGTGTCTGTTGATAGGAAGCATAAGATGACAGCCGGGGTAGGTCTTGAACTTACAGTAGTATTTTGATATACTTACCCCTAATAGGCATACAAATTTATAAGGAAAAATATGGCAAAGAGCAATACAAAGCGTAAATTAGTTGGTTTAGTCAGCGAAGTCAGTGGACATCGTACTTATTACACAACCAAAAATACGCAAAATACTACCGAAAAAATTTCAATTAAAAAATATGACCCAACAATTCGGGCTCATGCACTTTATACAGAAACCAAAAAAAGCTTAGGTCGCAACGAAGTCAAACAGAAGAAACACTAGTTTTCAGTTTCAGCTTGTTTATCCAATTGGCCTGCTAACCACAGGCCATTTTTGAGCATACTATCAAGTAGTGGTAAATTAGCACGTTCATTAGTCGAATACATATATAAAACATTATTATGCTGTTCAATACACATAGGCCAAAAATGAGCTGCTAAAACCTTAGAGATATTTGCAGTAATTATATTTTGGATATCAACTGACTTTGCCGGTCTGGCATAAATTGAATATCGACTAGTAAAATCTACGTCATATTCCTCAAAGATTCCCAACCCAACCTCTTTCATATTAGGAAAGGTCGAAAAAAGCGAATGATAAGGTTGCAAATCGCGATTCTTTGCACCGATAAAAAAATGGGGAATTGCCGTGTTAGTGTGAAGTTCGAAAGCAAAAATTAACCAGTTATTTAATATTTCTGAACCGTCTGGCTCAACCATATAATCGCTTCTATCAACTATCGACAAATTATAGTCTTCAATCGTTCCAACGCAGTAATTGTTATCATTAATTGTTGACGACACGGTCAAGCCGCGAACTAGCCTGTGTTCATCATCGTGCTGATTGACAAATCCAAAATATACAATCCCGATTCGCTTGGCGAAACTAGAAATAACACGATTATTTGTACGGTTTTTTATCCGGTGAGTTAAATACCTTGTGTATTTTTTAATGGCCATTCGATTGCCTCGTCATTCTAAGTCTTTTCTTTGGCAATCAAGTCCAAAAGTGTCGAAATATACTCGGCATGTGACCATGTTAGTGGAGCAGGAGATATGATTTCTTTTGTAACCGGGTCAAGCTGCTCGCCCATAACGCCAGTGCTGGTTGCACTATTTTTTGCCCAATCAAGTATCTGGACGGCTTTATCTGTCTGGTTATTATCGATATAATATTGAGCCATCCAAAATGACGTAACAAACCACAGATTACCCGTAATTCCCTGGCTGGAACGCCGATAAGGGTCATTTTCAAAGCGTGGCAACCCAATCGCACCATTATTAATGCCAAATAGTTGTTCGATTGTATTAATTGACGACAATATTTCTTCGCTATCAGACGCAAAGAGTCCAAATATGTAAGGACCGAATACACTGGAACAATCTATAACATCATCATATGTAACCTGATTATCCTTGACGTTTACTCCTCTGTAAAAACATTTCCTTTTTTCGTTATAAAGGTGTTTATGCGCAGCAGCTTGAATATCATTGGCAGCCGAACGCCATTTAACTGCGCTATTTGGGTCTTTGGCAGCAGATGCCAGATCGGATGCTGCAATCAAAGCGGCATAAGTTACAGCCGTTGTATAAGTACTGGTCAGAAAGGTCTGTTCCCACAAATCGTAACTAGCCTTCGGCAAACCGGTTGTTTCGTCGACGTACTCTGTCATAAAGTCTGCCATAGGCACAATCATACTTTTATAAAATTCAGTTAGCAGCTTATCTTCGGGATGCATTTGATAATACTGTGCAAATATAAATAGCGGTAACGCCGTTTCGTCCTCTTGAATCGGCGGTGCGACTATTCCGTCATGCAGATATGGATGCCAACTACTGCC
>Ga0214219_1000646_pt1 | contig 12932 bp, 8 predicted proteins | sample TroBogypolimnion_26_FD_153057 | JGI IMG/M metagenome (GOLD analysis project Ga0214219, IMG submission 153057) | Freshwater microbial communities from Trout Bog Lake, WI - 25JUL2007 hypolimnion | ecosystem: Environmental > Aquatic > Freshwater > Lake > Hypolimnion/Profundal zone | place: Trout... | reverse complement strand
TACAAATATTCATATTGAATATCAATTAGATAGGCTATATAAATAGTTCTGGTACCCCGACAGAAAGAGAGCTGAAAGAAATTTCGGCTCTCTTTTTTGTTTATCAATTCCGGTTGCGAATCCCGATCAAACCGGGAGGGTTCCAGGTTCGAATCCACTTCAATATTTCATGCAAAAAACGATAGAGGTTGACCGAATGACAACCCATATCGTTTTCAGAAACATGTATGACAATTAAGTCTGGATCATTGAATTGAATCTTATTGGTCTTCTACCTTCACTTTCCACTGATCAAAATTAACCTGATATTGTTTTTGATCCGGTGCACCGGCCGCAAGTCCAAGGTCTATGGCCTTTTCAATACCGGGAATATCGTTGGTCTGGCGTTTGATGATCCACTTCTTCCCGTCCAGGCTGATATATCCCGAGAATTTGTCTCCATGGCGTTCCAGTCTGATCCAGATCGGTGTGGGCGAATTCTCCGGCAGGTTTTCGCTGGCAGCCTTGTGCATGCATCCGTTGCCGAATTCGTCGTATTCGATGCCTGCCCGGCCCGGTGTACTGAACATCAGCACGGATCCCTTGCTACCCCTGTCCACATCAAAGCTTTTGCCGATTTCATTCCTGACAAACAGTCCCGACCGGTACCATTCACTCGTACGGTTCCCAAAGGAGGCAATCCTGACTGTTGCCACGAAATCTCCCCGAAGATGTTTGAGATAGACTGTTGCGTAAGCATCTTCCGCGTGGTAAAAATCCCAGCCGCTGGCTTTGACCGTGTAACTGTTTTTCTGTTGGTCGAACGTCACCAATGCGGGCTTGGCTTTTGGAGAGACATAGGTGCAAAGCTTCTGCTTTTCCAGATCCAGTTCCTTGCTTTTAAGAACTTTCAACGTTGCCTCATCGCTGTTCTCTATTCTGACTGCATGGTCTCCACGAACGGGAGCAAGGGTAAAACTGACAACTTTTGACTCGTTGGCCTTCAATGAAACCAATTGGTTGCCAGCCACATTACCATCCATGAAAAAGCAGATTTTCGTCTCAACAGGGTTCGGCTGAAGATTAATCGCGGCAGCGGTAACCAGGATACTGTCTCCCTCCAGAATCCGATCTTCCGATAGGTGAAGGTCATCAAACTGCAGGGATGGTTTTGTTCCGGATACCTCAACTGTGAATGGTCCGGAATCGCCCACCGAAAGTTCCAGCCTGCCCGGTTCATTCAATCTGACTTCAAATTCAATGCTCCTGTGATTGTTTCTAATCACCGGGAATGTTTGTTGCCGGATAACCTTCCTGTTTCCATACAAGGCAATCGAAGCCGTACCGGAACTACCAGAATTACTGACATCTGCCCTTATTTTCACCAGGGAACCGGCCGGAATAATCCCTGAAACCGGTTTGCCATTCAGGGTCACGCCAATCTTGGAACAGGAAAATACCGGTTCACCTTCGATAATAGGTTCGGGAGCATTCAATGGCGGTTCTATCAGGAAATTACCTGAATAATTGTTGTCAACCAAATAGGTGCCGCAGGTTTTCATGGAACCTTGCTCCAAATCATAATAAATGTTGTTGTTTACGCTCCAGTTGCTCGACATGTTGTCAAACCAAAAAGCAACATTGTCGCTGAAAAATCCCCTGTGAACCTTGTGAATGACGTTGTTGCGCACAACGGAGTTAAAGGTCATACCTGTGACTACAATTACCCCCGCATCATCGGCATCATTCTGCACATCGTCAAAGTGGTTGTATTCAATGATGCAATCCCCGTTGACATTTCCTTCGAGGCCGCCTCCACCGCAATCAATGGTATAGGGGCGTCCGGATCTTGTGAAATAATTTCTGGAGATGGTGGTATGAAGGGTCCCTCCTACGCCAAGGGTAATTCCTCCGGCCCATCCGCATTCCGAAAAAATATTTCGTGATACGGTGGTTTCCCTGTTGATCTGAATCAGCCTGCCGTTCTGAAGGTCACCGGTGCCATAGATACCCATGGCTCCCTGCTCCAATCCATCAAAGGTGTCTCCGAAAATTCGGGTATTTACGCAACCTACACCCACCGTCATACCGACCCCTCCGCAGGCTCTGAGAGTTGAATTGGCAAATTCACAATCACTGGCATAGTCCCAGGTAAAGGCAATGCAACCCGGTGTCGGATCATAGTAGTGGGGATATTTTCTGAAATTTTCCTTTGCCCCTTCGAAGATCAAACCATAAAACCGCAAGTTGCGAACGGGCTTGCCTTCATTTCCTGCAATTTTCACCAAATTCGTTATTCTGGGTACGGCCAGAGTCATCAGGTTTGGATCTTCAAAGCCTTTTGCCGGAATGTAACTGATCTTGCTTTGAGCTTTGTCAAAATAATACTCACCCGGATAGTCCAGAAATTCTTTTACGTTCTCGATGTAGTAACGGGGAGGAACCACCAGCAAACCGTTGTTGCTGCCATCCGGACCGTTTTCGGGATTACGGAGGTAGGCAATCTGCTTTTTTTCATCGATTTTTGATATCGAGTTCCAAGCCGTTCTCCACCGAAGCAGGATCACAATCCGGTTATCAGCCATCTCTTTCCAGTTTTTTATATCACCTGATTTATAGGGAATCTCTGAGGTCGAAGCAGGCGTATTTCGCAACGTAAAATATCCCTCGTTTGGGGTCCTTGCCAGCGTTTGCTTCTTGCCATTGGCTATCAGTGCCGGTACGCTGTCGTGCGAAAAAGGTGCATTCCAGACAAGACCCTCTTTTTTCCAGTTCTTCACTGGAATAGCGCCTGAAATAACCGGTTTTTCTCCCGGATAGGCGGCATAGGTGACATAATTATCCCGCAAATGATGCCATTCAAAGGCACCGGACGGCAGATTGGTCTCCACCCGTTCACCTCCGTCTTCCGGAGTAAAAATCAATGGTTCATCAAGTGAATAATAACCCTCCCTGATAAAAACGACAATGTCCTTCCCTTTCCCGTAAGGATACCCGGTTCCGACATAACGAGCATCTATCGCCTTCCCTTGCGGGATGTACACCTTCGACTTCAACGTTCGAACCGCCAGTTGTGCGCGTTTTACCGTAGCAAATGGGCCATCATTCCCTGCACCATTTGGCTCAGCCAGTGTGCCGGACCAACTGTCATTTCCCTTGACCGAGACAAAAAAATCACCTTTTGCAGCTTGTGCATCAAAGGGTTGCCACACTTCACTGCGCACAAGTTTACCATCCCTGGGGTCATTCGGACTGGCAGCGGCCAGGCCTGGTTCCAGGAATGACTGCAGACATACAAAAGCGAATACAAACAGAAAAATCTGCTGCATTGAAAATAATCTTGAATTCATTGGTTTGTTAATAGTTTGTTGGACTGGATCAGCATCGCAATTTGCTCCGATTCAAAGATACATTTTTTGCCTTTTGATCCATCACCTGACGAGTTCCCTGGCCATCATCCAAAAATCCTGCCATTCAGTGAATACAAAGAGCCGCCAGAACAGCCCCGATTCAATTTTTCCTGTCACGATACCCTCCTGCGAAATTTGGATATTGCTGTTGAATTGCTGCAGTAAAAATGGGGATAAGTCGCACCGGCATCATGGCAGCACAAAAAACAGCTCTATTTGGAGGTTATAGCTATTTTTTGTGCTAACCTCTCTATATTCAAATCAAACAGCGCAATTCATTTTCGCTTTTGCCTGCCGCCGGGCAACCTGATCATTCAAAACAATCACTACCCATCAGGAATCCTCCGCAACTGGGAAAAACAGAATCCAATGCTGACTGCATACACATCCGCGCAACCGTGTGGGAAGAAAACTAAGCTTACAGAAACAAATCAGGCATTCAACTTTGATTTTTCGAGGTTAACCTGTTGTTCTAGGCACTCCATCTGCCAGTCCACCACGAATGATTCGTCTCCTGAAACTGAATCTTGCCCAGCCTGGGCCATCACACTATAATTTGCATCCTCACTGATCAAACTCTTGTAGATTCCCGGTGACAGTGAATGCAATTTCAAAGCTTCATATGTATCTAGATATCTCATAATTAATTATTTAAAACAATATATCCTTGTATGGTATTTCAAAGGTAATACCAAAATAGGGAAAATACTCTCAAAAATGGTTAAATTTTCGTCACTGAGAGTTAAAATTATTGCATCCCATCTCGAATTGCTTCTCAGGTTTCCATTTTCTATGCAGTTTACCAGATTGACCATGAATCCTTTGTTTACAGTTTCGAAACGGTAAACCTTTCCAGAACTTAGTCAATGTATAAAATTGATTATCAATGCAGATGAAGATTTTGATCCCGGCCCCTCCCTGGCAGAAAAAATGCAGTTGTAAAAGTCTTCCTGCAAATAATCGGGTTTGTCCACAAAGTGGCTACTGCGAATTGAGAGGCTGCAGAACATAATACTTAATTTTAGTCACAATTGAGCCAATCCTTTATCCACCATTCCAAACTAAAGAGTCGCCACATGGGAAGGCCCCGCCAAGACGCATGTCAGGAAAGTTTCTTTTCCTCTTTCTTCCTTTTTTCAACACCATTTATCAACCATGCAATGCCTTGAAATTAAAATCTGAACATGAAAGGGATCAAGAAAAAACCATTACAGGATTTGGAAGCTGAAATTTATAAAATAAGCGAGGCGATTAAATCCTACGAGATATTGACAGAAAGGGAGGAGGCCCATCACAACCATGATGAGTTGGAGAAATACAAGGCCATTGCCAATTATTCTGCCTCCTGGGAAGCCTGGTTTGATGCGGGAGGCAAACTCACGTGGATGAATCCCTTTTCTGAGGAGCTGACTGGTTTCACGCCGGAAGAGTACAAACTTGCAGATGATTTCCTTGAACTATTCAGTTATCCCGAAGATTTACCCAAGGTGAGGGAGAAGTTTCTTCAGGCCATCCAGGGAAGCAGTGGTTTCAACTTTGAATCACGGGTCATGCGAAAGGACGGCACCAATTTTTGGGCCTCCATCTCCTGGAGACCCATGTTTGATGCCCATAATCATTCCATTGGATTCAGAACCAGTGCGCAGAACATTACGGATAGGAAAAACACAGAGTTGGCTTTGAAGGAAAACGAGGCCAAATTGCGTGAACTAAATGCCTCAAAGGATAAATTTTTATCCATTATTTCCCATGATTTACGAGCCCCTTTCAACGGTTTGCTCGGATTGACCGACATCTTGGTGGATGAAGAAAACTTACTTCCGCAAGAGGAGGTTCAAACCATTTTGAAACTCCTGAATCAAACCACGCATCAAACTTACAACATGTTGGAAACTTTGCTGGAATGGGCCAGAATGACAGGCGGATTTATTGAATTCAAACCGTTGACCCTACCAGTTGGTATCCTGTTGACGGAGCTTCTGGACCATTATGCCGAAGTGGCCAACCACAAATCCATTGAAATGAAACTTTCGGTTGGCGGAGAATTGACGGTCGTTGCCGATAATTATATGTTGCAAACCATACTTCGAAACCTGATTTCGAATGCCTTAAAATTCACCCGCAAGGGAAATACCGTGAACATTTCAGCCACGCAGCAAAGTGATGCCATTCTGTTCGCCGTACAAGATACCGGCATCGGGATGAGTCCCGTGATGCTGCAAAATCTCTTTGAAATCGGTCACAACTCCAAGCGAACAGGCACAGATGGTGAGTTAAGCAGTGGCATCGGATTATACCTTTGCAGGGATTTTGTCAAGAAGCACGGTGGCATAATCTGGGCGATAAGTGAAGAAGGCAAGGGTTCGACCTTTTATTTTACCATCCCCAATCACTGCCCTGCGAAATAAGGAAATACCCGAAGAGCAGTTCAATGTGAGCAGTTCACGGATAACCGATATCAGTCAGCCTTTGGAATGGGATGCTCCATTCTCAAAACATCCCGTCAAAGAAGATTTTTTTTGCGGATGAATTTGGACAATTTCCGTCCGGCACTGTTGGTGCCTCACAAATGGCTCAAACAAAAGTTCCACTACTTGCTCACCTTCCTGACCTTTACGGCAAAAGCAGATGCCGGATTTTTCACCATCATCATATCAAGATCCTCGTGCGAAATGCCCTCACTCAGCAACAGCAATCTGAATGCGCCAAAGACTTCCGTATAGGGCCGAATATTCCCGCCGCGCGGAGCGCCAGGCTGGTACCCGGAAGCATCGTGGGAAAGCAGTACGCGATCCAGCCGGCGAATCATTTTCAAATATTGAACCATTCCTGATATTCTAACTTCTGCGTTCATATCTGGCAGCACACCATCCAGCAGGACCCAGACACCCTTTTCAACGACCGCAAGCACCTTGCCTTTGGAATTCTCCTCCATCGCGTGTGACCAAATAAATGCGGATGGATCTACTCCATATTTTTCCAGAATTTTTAACTGAAGGATGGCTCCAAGGGCCGGTCCTGTCCGCGAAAAAATGGGAAGACCCGTCTCCAGATGGGCAATGCAGGCGGCTGCCACCAGTTTCTTGTCATTCTCGGTCAATTCACTCTTGTCAATGGCAATGTTGATGAATCCCGGCTTGATACCAGTATTGCCGATGCCGTTTTTAGCCTCCCCGATCCAAATCAGGGCAATCTCTTCCGCGCTCATGTCACCGATCTCCTTGGGCAGGTGAATACCTCCATCAACGGAATACCAGCCAGTCCCGGTGAGGATATGAATCCCGGTTTTACGCGAAATTTCGGCAAGCAATTGCGGATCCCGCCCCATAAATTCAGGGGTACCGTCAACAAAGGTTTGAACTTTGTGGGATTTGAGCTCCTGAAAAAATGGCATCATTCTGTCGATGACGGAATCTCTGTTGTAGAGGTTGGAGCGCGTCGAATCAATGGGTGCCACATTAAACAAAACATGTTCATGGGACAAGGTAAGACCCATGGCAGAAACAGGAATCTCTCCCGTCACTGTGACGACCTTTGGTTCATTGTTCCGGCAGGAAGAAAGAACAATCAAAATAACGCAAGCAAAAAGAGTAAACCTGGGACGAAGAGCGGACATATCTACAGAGTTTAAAATTCAGGATACGAAGATAAATTGTTAAAGCATATCTCAGCAAGGTTAAGACAAAAATAGATCAAACGACAAAACAATATTTGGATTTCCGGCAAAGTAACCGTCTTTACCTCCCCATCGGAGGCTTCGAAAAAAATATCTTCACTTTTCGGACTATTTTTTGCGTGGATTCAAATCTTTAAAAAACATTTAATATATTTACAAAGTATATAAAGTACACTAACTAAGTATTTTTTCATAACTGACTGATCTATGGATGCTTTCCACAAAACAATTTCGAATGTTTCTGTAGACTGCGTGATTTTCGGATTCGACTTCGAGAAACTGAATGTGGTGTTGGTGGAAAGGGAATTTGATGATCCATTGACCGGGGATGTTATTTTAAAAGATTTCACGCTGGCAGGATACCATATTTTTGAAGATGAAGATCTCGACAACGCTGCCTATCGCATCCTAAAAGACAGAACCGGCTTGGAAAATATCTATCTGGAGCAGTTCGCCACTTTTGGCAAAGTTGGCCGTGTGGCAAAACCCCAGGATCAGCTCTGGTTAAAGTTGATTGACCAGGGGTTCGCCGACAGGGTTTTGACGGTAGGCTATTTTGCCTTGATCAACAGCTCGCAGGTCATGTTATCCAGCGATAAATATAAAATTCAGTGGGTACCTGTCGAGGAGGCCAACAAAATGGAACTCGCCTTCGACCACAATGAAATACTCCAGAAGGCATTGGATACGCTGCGCACAAAAGTCAGGACTGAACCAATTGCCTTTGAGCTTTTGCCGGAGCTCTTCACCCTTACCCAGCTTCAAAAATTATATGAGGCAATAACAGGAAATTCAATTGACAAAAGAAATTTCAGAAAGAAAAAACTGCAAATGCCTTTCATTGTTCCCATGAAGGAAAAACAGGAAGGTGTATCACACAGGCCGGCCCGTCTATTCCATTTCAATCGCGAGATATTTGACATTACGCGAAATGAACGATTTGGAAATCTATTCTGAACTTATAAAATAGGGAAATCAAATTCTGATTTGATTTCCTTTTGAAGACCAAACTAATTTTCAGTATCCATTTTAACAACAAAGGATGTGGAAAAACTTGCACTAAAGGAAAAAGTAGGTTACGCTTTGGGTGATACAGCCGCCAACATAGCCTGGCGGTCACTTACCACCTTTCTATTGGTTTTTTACACCGATGTTTTCGGTATAACCGCTGCGGCAGCCGGGGTTCTTCTGTTGGTAGCCCGACTTTCGGACGGTGGCCTGGATATCGTCGTGGGCATGCTGGCCGATCGTACCCATACAAAATATGGCAAATTCCGGCCCTGGATTTTATGGTCTGCCCTGCCGCTGGGCGTTTTTATGGCGCTTACCTTTTCTACGCCTGATTTTAGCTATACAGGAAAGCTGATTTATGCCTATTTCACCTACATCTTGCTGATGTTTATCTACACGGCCAACAACATCCCCTATTCGGCCCTGATGGGTGTCATGACCAGCTCCCACCAGGAGAGAACATCCCTTTCATCCTATCGTTTTGCCGGAGCCTACCTGGGTGGCATCATCACACAGGGATTCCTGATCTATCTGGTGATGTTTCTGGGAAACGGCAATAAAAATCTGGGATATCAATATGCGATGTACCTTTTTGCCGTACTTCTGGTGGTCTTTCTATTGATAACCTATGCAACCACAAAGGAGCGTGTTTTACCTCCCAAGGATCAGCACACGAACATTGGGAAAGACATCAAAGACCTGGTAACCAATCGGCCATGGTTAATTTTGCTGGTCATCGGATTTCTTTTTGTAACCTACAATTCCATCAAACAAGGAATTACTGTCATCTATTTTGAAAGGTACCTGAACAACATCCCTTTAACGGCCTATTACATGGTAGCCCTGCTGGTAGTTTCGATGGTAGCGGCTTTGGTCACCACTCCGCTGGCTGCATATTTTGGAAAAAAGAACCTTTTTATCTATGTTATTCTCTTTTCCGTCCTGACCAATGGCGCCTTGTATTTTTGTGCTCCAACAGATCTTGCACCAATTTTTACACTGGGCATTTTGTCTGAATTTGGAGCAGGAATCATGCCTGTACTCTTTTTTGCCATGTTGGGAGATGCCGCGGACTATTCGGAATGGAAAAACAACCGCCGCGCGACAGGTCTCTTCTACTCGGCCGGGACTTTCGCCATGAAATTTGGAGGAGGGGTTGCCGGAGCCATCATTGGATTTGTACTCACTGCCTATCATTACAATGGAATGGATGCAGGTTCAATAGACGGAGCCATCCCGGGCATTAAACTTCTGATGAGCTGGATTCCGGGCATTTTCGGACTCATTGGAGTCGGGGTGCTTACCTTCTATCCGCTTACCAAAAAGAGGCTGGATCAGATTGAACTGGATCTGAGAGCCAGAAAATCACAACAGGATCAGGTCTGAATTACTTCTTAACATTTTCATTCACTCGGCTATGAAATATGGTTTTTTTGATGATCGGAAGAGGGAGTATGTCATAAACAATCCACGTACCCCCTGGCCTTGGATCAACTACCTTGGCAATGAAGATTTTTTCTCGCTCATATCCAATACGGCAGGAGGCTATTCATTTTACAAGGATGCCAAATTCAGACGTTTAACCCGCTACCGGTACAACAATGTTCCCATGGATAGTGGTGGTAAGTATTTTTACATCAAGGATGGCGGAAACACCTGGTCACCCGGATGGAAACCGTGCAAAACTGAATTGGACCAATATGAATGCCGTCACGGCATGAACTATACGATTATCAAAGGGAAGAAAGAGGGAGTCACCGCAGAGGTTTTGTACTTCGTACCCTTAAAAACATGGGCCGAGGTTCAAAAACTGACCCTGACCAACGATAGCCCTTCCAAAAAAACACTGAAAGTGTTCTCGTTTGTGGAGTGGTGCTTGTGGAATGCGGCTTCAGACATGGAAAATTTTCAACGCAACTTCTCCACGGGTGAGGTGGAAATAGAAGGTTCTGTAATTTACCATAAAACTGAATACAAGGAGCGACGCGACCATTTTGCCTATTATTCCGTCAACGTTCCGATTCAGGGCTTCGATACCGACAGGGAATCCTTCTTCGGCTTGTACAATGGATTCGAGGAACCGCAGGTTGTATCGGAAGGAATGCCCCGTTTCAGCGAAGCCCATGGTTGGTCGCCCATTGCTTCACACTACCTCGAGGTAGAGCTACAACCCGGCGAATCCAGAGATTTCATTTTTGTACTGGGATATGTTGAGAATAGTCCGGAGGAAAAATGGGAATCAAAAAACATCATCAACAAAAAGAAGGCCAGGGAGACCATTGACCGTTTCGACACCTCCAACAAGGTGGATGCAGCACTTGCAGAGTTAAGAGAATACTGGGACAACCTGCTGGGGGTATTCACCGTGGATTCGGGAGATGAAAACCTCGACCGCATGGTCAATATCTGGAATCAATACCAATGCATGATCACCTTCTGCTTCTCCCGCTCGGCTTCCTTTTTTGAGTCCGGGATCGGACGGGGAATGGGATTTCGGGACTCGAACCAGGATTTGATCGGATTCGTCCACCAGATTCCAGAACGTGCGCGCCAAAGAATCATCGACATTGCTGCAACGCAATTTCCGGACGGAGGCTGCTACCACCAATATCAACCGCTGACCAAACGGGGAAACAACGAGGTTGGAGGTGGATTCAACGATGATCCGCTCTGGCTCATCCTTGGAACCACATGTTACATCAAGGAGACAGGAGACTTCGACATTCTGGAAGAACAGGTGCCCTTTGACAACAACGAAGAGTTGTCACGAACCCTTTTCGATCACCTCACTGTCTCATTTGACCACGTTGTGAACAACCTGGGCCCGCACGGCTTGCCATTCATTGGCCGTGCAGACTGGAACGATTGTCTGAATCTCAATTGCTTCTCCAACGACCCCAACGAATCCTTCCAGACTACCGGCAACAAAACCAAGGGTTCCAGGGCCGAATCCGTGATGATTGCCGGATTATTCGTGGTATACGGAGGTGAATATGTTGCTCTATGCCGCAAAATCGGGAAAATGGAGGAGGCCGAAAGAGCCCGGATACAGGTCGATTTAATGGTGGAATCCATTGTGAAACACGGTTGGGATGGGGATTGGTTTCTCCGGGCATATGATTACGACGGAGCCAAAGTCGGAAGCCGGGACAATGAAGAGGGGAAGATTTTCATTGAGTCCCAGGGTTGGTGCACGATGGCAGGAATCGGCCATCAGGAGGGTTTCTGCATCAAGGCGCTTGACTCTGTCAAACGACTTCTGGACTGTGAGCATGGCATAGTACTCAACCATCCCGCTTTCACAAAATACTACATCGAATACGGGGAAATTTCCACCTATCCTGCCGGGTACAAGGAGAACGCCGGAATCTTCTGCCACAACAATCCATGGATCGTTATCGGGGAAACCGAAGCTGGTAACGGAAACCGTGCATGGGAGTATTACAGGAAAATTTGCCCCTCCTACCTGGAACAAATCAGTGAACTCCATAAAACGGAGCCTTATGTTTATGCACAAATGATTGCCGGTAAAGATGCTTTTAAACCGGGTGAAGCCAAAAATTCGTGGCTGACTGGAACGGCCTCCTGGAATTTTTATGCCATCACCCAACATATTCTGGGTATTCGTCCGGATTATGACGGCCTGCTTCTTGATCCGTGTATTCCATCAGACTGGAAACATTTCAGGGTATCCCGCAGGTTCAGGGGTTCCACGTACAACATTGAAGTGAGCAATCCGGAAGGAAGGATGAAGGGTATCAAAAGAATCACTGTTGACGGTATAAAAATGGAATCCAATTTGCTGCCTTTGTTTTCAGATGGCAAAGAACATGTTGTGAAAGTCAATTTATGAGAGATCACAGCTACCTTATTCTGATGAATTGAATGAAAAAATCTCAGTCATCAACTTCCCTTTGGCAGTTACCGGTGCTTCCCATCATTTATCTTTTTTGTCGGGCTTCAAGAACTCAAAACAGCTATTTTTTTTATCCCTCAATTTAATTTTATTAATAATTGTTAAATAATGCACAAAAATCATGGTGAATATTAAAAAATAATTTCTACCTTAGTGATATAATTACAATAACTAAGATTACAAAGCCTATTTCTCTGTATTTCAAAAGCTTACAACCAAACAAACCGTTTTTTTTGATCATTTTATTTTGCTTTGATTACAAATTCTGTTGTTCTTAGGCACTTTTACAGTGCGAAATTTGTGTATTAATATCTTAATTTTTGTTAATTTTATTTTAGATTCAGATTGAGATTAAGAAAATGAGACTTTTTCGATGCAAAAAATGGCCTCAAGATTACCGCTGAAACTGACTAAAAATTCGATTAAATAAACTAGCCCTTGTATTAATAATTACCAATCTTAATTTTATCAATTTATGAAACAAAAAAAAGTGACTTCCCTGCCTAAAGGCAAATGGACCAGGATGCTTCTATCGCTGGTTTTGCTTATGGTATTTACAACTGTCATGGCTTTTGCACAAAAGCCTATTTCCGGAAAAGTAACAGATGAAAATGGTGCCTCTATCCCGGGCGTTTCTGTCGTCGTAAAAGGTACTACTACAGGAACAATCACAGATATTGATGGTAAATACAATCTTAAAGTGTCAGCCGATGCAAAGACACTCTCCTTTTCATTTATTGGGATGGTTTCTGTAGAGGTCCCTATTGGTCAAAGCAACGTGATCAATGCAAGCATGAAGAGCGAGGCCATTGGCGTTGAAGAAGTTGTTGTCGTTGGATATGGCACACGTCAAAAGGAGCAATTAACTGGTTCTGTTTCAACTGTTTCTGACAAACAGCTGAAAGTTTCCAGTGCCCCCAGTGTCGTTAGCCGTATGCAG
>Ga0214219_1000638_pt1 | contig 13148 bp, 12 predicted proteins | sample TroBogypolimnion_26_FD_153057 | JGI IMG/M metagenome (GOLD analysis project Ga0214219, IMG submission 153057) | Freshwater microbial communities from Trout Bog Lake, WI - 25JUL2007 hypolimnion | ecosystem: Environmental > Aquatic > Freshwater > Lake > Hypolimnion/Profundal zone | place: Trout... | reverse complement strand
GTTCGTTTCATTTTGCAAACAGGTAAAAAGTTTCATTCGATGTCTGAGATATTTGGAAAAATAATGGTATAAAACTTTGTTCTCCCCAAAATCTTACCAAGACCGCCAGAGAAAAGGGAACTGATACCATCAGACAGAACCGGCAGGAAAACGAGAACTTGCGACGGGCGATCACCTACATCGAACACTATCAAATGAAGTACGGACAAGTCAATTACTCTGAAATTTCAAGACGACTGAACCCAAAAGGATACAAAACACGGAAAGGTTGTTCTTTTTGTCCGGGGATAGTCGGGTGGTTGGTTAAAAATTATTAATGTTTAGTTACTGATTGTTAATACATTGTATCAGGTATTTTATAAACATTACTTTTATATTAATCAAGAATAGGCAATAGCTAAAATAACCGACACTAAACTAAAAAGAATACTCTGACAACAACATACTTAAATCGGAGAGGCCGAAAACCGACAAACATAGTAGGCGCGTCAATTTAAATTGTAAACTTATGAAAGCAAAATTTTTGACCGGTGCATGGCTGATTGGAATGATTCTAACACTTTCCTCTTTTGACATCCCCAGAGGCTGGGTTCTTACTGGCAACCATAACAACAAATATCAAATGGGGGTAGACAAAGGTTCGGGGAAAGATGGTAAAGATGCAATGACGATCAAATCCGTTGATAAAATAGAGGATAATAATATTTTCGGAGCTTCAGCAACGGTATCTCTTCCAACCCAGTATCTTGGGAAAAGAGTTCGTCTAACTGGGTCAATCAAAACTAAAGGGGTTTCTGATTGGGCTGGATTTTGGTTTAGGGTCGATGGTCAAAAGAAAGGTGAGATGTTAGCATTCGACAATATGAAAGATGGGAAAACAGATAGGTCAATATCCGGAACGAATGACTGGAAACAATATGACCTGGTATTGGATGTCCCTTTTAATGCAAAAGAAATTTTTTACGGCGCTCTGCTGTCTGGAACAGGTCAAATTTGGTTTGAAAATGTTACCCTTGAAATAGTCAGTATTTCAATTCCTACGACCGGCAAATAGTAAATATTGGCTTCGTCAAAAATCATCACATTGTCATACAATATATTACATTCTCATAACACTTGAAAATCAGTTATCAATTTCGAATGAAAGGATAGCCAAAAGGGCTGAAATCCTGCGATTTCAGCCCTTTTTATTTCACCCTGATCCAAACCGACCTGCTAAGCCATCAATTTTTTAAGGCAGCCATTTCATAGCTTCTCCGGCAAGTCTTGATGTAGTCCATATTGGTCAGGGCCCACTCGGTCAAGGTGTGCAGATGGGGTAGCAAGGATCTCCCGGTAGGAGTCAACTCGTATTCGACCTTTGGCGGAATCTGCGGATAGACGGTTCGCTTCACCAACCCATCCGCTTCCAGGGACTTCAGAGTTACGGCCAACATTTTCTGCGATATTTGGGTGATGCAGCTGTTCAATTCGTTAAATCGCAAGACCCCGCCCTCTTCCAGCACCATCAACACCAACAGGGACCATTTGTCGCCAAATCGATCCAGAACATTGCGCACCGGGCAATTCTCAGGGCTGTTGTATTTTTTTAAAATATTTTCATCCATATTTCATTGGTTTATAACAATACTAACCTTCGAGTAAGTATCATACGTGCTTGAAAGTACTTGTTTTTCAGAAATCCAGCACCTATCTTTGACTAACCAAAAGTAAGTATAAAACTTATAGTAAGCTTTATCAAGGCATTGTTTTTATCATTTATAACTTAAAAAAATTATCATGAAAATTGGAATTACAGGGGCGGCTGGTCAGCTTGGCCGATTGGTCGTTGCCAAACTGAAGGAGAAGAGAGGAGATGACACGATTGTTGGATTGGTTCGTTCCGCGGAAAAAGGAGCGGAGCTGGGAATCGAATGCCGTGAGTTTGATTACAATCACCCGGGAAATCTGGTCATTGCCCTGGAGGGAATTGATCACCTTTTGCTGATCTCTGGCAATGAACTGGGTCAACGTGCCTTTCAGCATGCGAATGTGATCGCTGCAGCTAAAAAAGCAGGTGTCAAATGGATCGTTTATACGAGTCTGCTTCACGCCGATACCTCCTCCCTGAGCCTGGCACCGGAGCACCTGGCCACCGAATCTGAATTGAAACAGATGGGGATTCCCTACACCATTTTGCGCAATGGCTGGTACACGGAAAATTATACCGGGTCGGTACAGGGTGCATTGGCCGGCGGAGCATTCATTGGAAGCGCCGGTGATGGGCGAATTTCATCTGCGTCCCGGGCCGACTTTGCGGAGGCTGCTGTTGCCGTACTTACCGGGGAAGGACATTCTGGAAAAATTTATGAACTTGCCGGAGATCATTCATATACCCTCTCAGACCTTGCCATGGAGATTTCAAAGCAAGCAGGGAAGGATATTCCGTACAACAACTTGCCTGAAGCCGATTACGCAGCCATCCTCAAAAGTTTCGGATTGCCGGAGGGATTTGCCAATGCCATTGCAAACTGGGATACAGGAGCCTCCAAAGGCGATTTGCAGGAGGATGGAAAACAGTTATCCAAACTGATCGGCAGGTCAACGACCCCATTGTCGCAGTCGGTAACTGAGGCATTGAAAAATGAAAGAACATGATATTTGCCATGGTGCCCCGCTGCAAATTACGTTGAACAGGGTGTAAAAGAGGCTGAAATCGCAGGATTTCAGCCTCTTTTTGTTCAAACTTACCCAGTTTTTTCAATTCTATTTTGTGCTTTTTTTCGTTAACTCGTAGAAGAAGAACTTATTACAACCTTGACTAAATCTCCAATAACATGCAAAACTACCTTGATCCACTCAAAGCAGACATGCAACTGATTGGAGAAAAAGCAAAGGCGAACCTAGTTCAGGATGAAATTTTTGCTTGCGTCAGTATAGACCCATTCCATAAAATGGAAAACAACGATGGCCAAAGCCGCTACTCCCCTTAATCCATCCAGAATTTCAAAATGCTGTCTGGTTTGCAGAATGTCCGAACTTTGCCTCGCCTTGTCCATTGTTAAACTTGGAATGATGTTTGCTAAAAGTGTGATTTTATTTCGCAGTTGCCAACTTGTTTGCAACTTTACCGGTAGAATTGACGGACAGCCGCTGTTTTCTTATAAATCCGGGAAAATAGAGGACGGACAAGGAGGATAAGTATGCCAACTATTATTCCACATTTTTAAACAACGGAATTGAGTTAACCAGATCCTTGTTGAGTGGAAGAACCGGGCCATTTATTACTTTCACGATGGGATAGGGTGCTAATTTTCGAAGACATTCCCCCGTTTATCCGTGGCGATGACCCAGCGGAAGGCATCGATGATGAGCTTGTTCTGGGTGGCATCGGTAAAGATCTGGGATCCGTGGCCCATGTTCAGGTAGATCATCCGGTAATCGGTATTGGTCCAGACGACTGGGAAGTCTCCATCCGGCACGATGTCTTTCAACCCAAACGGATAGTTATCGGGAGAAAGGGAGACAAGTACCTTTATATTTTTGCGTTTCCGCGGACTCGGTTTCCATTGGTACCACTCGTTGCAAGGAGCGATGAAGTTGGCCGGCAAGCCTTTGGTCACCTCATGTTTCGGATCGTCTATTACCAGTTTGGCAGGCATGGCAGGCCAGTTGTTCCGGAAGAAAACCCCTCCGCCCAGGAAATTGAGTCCCCAGGGCCAGTTGGTATCCTTGTCGTTGTAGGCCGATACGTGAAATCCATACCAGCCGCCCCCGTTTTCCATGTATCTTTGAAAAGCTTCACGTTGCTCCGTCGTGTGCGGAAAGTCATTCAGCATCATCACCAACTGGTAATTTTTCAGTTTGGCATCATTCAAATCATTCATCGTACTGGTCGTATCGAACACAAAACCACCTCCACTGGTAAGATCCTTAAAAAACCTAATCGCATCGTTGGCAAACCGAACATGGTCGCCCTCCACCTGCTTGCTGTAAAAGGCCAGTACCCTGAACCGCGGAAACTGGGCGTTCAGATTCAGTCCGAATAGCAGCAGCAAAAACAGGAGCGAAAATTCTTTGAAAGGATATTTTATGCGTTTCTTCATTTTAAAAAATTTACTTCGTTCTTAGCGTGTCAATTTCCGGTAACTTGCCGGATGGTTTTCCGAATGCAATTTTGAGAACTCTACTTATCATCGGGGAAATAACGGATAGTAGTACATTCTGATGCAGAAATGCCCTTCTCCGGGAATGACAGTGCAATTTCTTTGAAACGTCTTAGAATTTTCATTCCGTAATCTACCTCTACAACCCTTTTCAACATCTTCTGCACATCAACTCCTTCTGAAACCAGTTCCACACTTTTTTCCTGAAGGTACAAGCGTGTAATGCTCCCGTCGAATTCGGGATGGAATTGGACGCCCCAGCTCCTGGCACTGAACCGAACCGCATCAATGAGACCGGAAGAGTTGGTTGCAAGAATCTCGCAGGCTTCTGGTAAGCTAGAAACGCTCTGCTTGTGAGATTTGTAGACCTCAAAAACGGGAGGTAAGTCGCCCAGCAGCAGATCCTGCCTGCCGGATCTGGTCAGGCGCGTTCTCGCAGATCCAATTTCGGTACCCGAAAGATTGGCTGCAACGGTTCCACCATTGAGGACTGCCAGCAACTGAAGGCCGAAGCATATGCCCAAAATGGGGATTCCGCCTTGCTGTTTTTCAAGCAGCCAATTGCAGAGCCGCCTATTTTCCCACTCCAGCTCAGCAACCATCATCGGAGAACCGGTCACCACAATTCCTGAATAGGGTCGCTCCGGCGGAATTGTTTGGTAATCTCCAGCAACGCAGACATCATAGTCAGATTCATTCAATTGCATTTTGTTGCCAATCCAATCCTCAAAATCGCCCCTGACAGCCCGGATATTGGCCGGTGCACTCCCAGTCTTTAAAATGAGTATCATGCTATCAATCAAAACATAAATTGAGATGGAATTGCCTAAAAAGAGGATAACTGATCAGGTTCATCCGACACAACGCATTTTAGTCCATCCCCATGATCTAAAAATAGCTATTTTAACGCTACACGAATCATGAAAAGAACTTATTGGGTCTTATTTTATCCTTTCAGAAAAGAGGCCAGGTGGAATAGCAAATGGCAGCATTCGGCAAATGATAATAAATATTTTTATTTTACCTTTGAATTGGAATCGACTAACCATACGATACTTATTATACCGGGGAGCCTTTGGCAATTTGACTGTTGAGAACCGACAGCCTACGGTTTGCGGCGACTTCAATTTCGATGGAAAACCCTTCGGAATTGGTAGGCGTTTGAATGGATTCAAGGGCCTGAAGGCATCTGTCTGACAAAAGAACTAACACCAAAAAATAAGAACCTATGAAGAAAATTCCGCTTTTTTCCATCATTCTGTTGTCTGCCTGTTCACTGTTTGGGCAGAGCACCAAGATGGATCTGTTTGTAAACAATCTGATGAGCAAGATGACCCTGGAGGATAAACTGGGGCAAATGAATCTCTCCTCCGGAAATATTGGCGCTGTCATCGCAGGAAGTGATGGAATTTTGGATGTTGTGCGCAAGGGGCAAATAGGGGCCACCGGGGCCTATACCTTTGACCTGGCCAAAAAAATTGAGGTGGCTTCGCAGGAATCCCGTTTAAAAATCCCAGTATTGATTGGTGTAGATGTCATCCATGGGTACAAAACAGGATTTCCGATTCCTCTCGGACTTGCCTCCTCCTGGGATTTGGCCAGGATTGAGAAGAGTGCGCGAATTGCCGCCGTGGAGGCCAGTGCGAGCGGAATTTGCTGGACTTACTCTCCAATGGTGGATATTGCGCGTGATCCGCGCTGGGGCCGCGTGGGAGAAGGTGCCGGGGAAGATCCATGGCTGGGATCCCAGATTGCAAAAGCACTCGTTCATGGCTATCAGGGCGATGATCTTTCCAGGGACAACACGATCATGGCTTGTGTGAAGCACTTTGCCTTGTATGGGGCTGCCGAAGCCGGTCGTGATTACAATACCGTTGACATGAGCCGACTGACTATGTACCAGGACTATTTGCCCCCTTACAAGGCAGCTTTTGATGCAGGAGCAGGAAGTGCCATGTCCTCATTTAACCTGATTGACGGAGTCCCCGCTACGGGAAACAGATGGCTGCTGACGGATCTGTTGCGCAAGCAATGGGGCTTCAAAGGGTTTGTGGTAACCGACTATACCGCCATCAATGAAATGATGTTTCACGGATTGGGAGATTTACCACAGGTCTCTGCCCTGGCGCTGAAGGCCGGTGTGGACATGGATATGATGGGACTGGGCTTTCTGAATACGCTCAAAAAATCATTGTCAGAAGGCAAGGTAACGATGCAGGATATTGACATCGCCTGCAGGAGGGTACTGGAGGCCAAATACAAACTTGGACTGTTCGATGATCCCTTCAAATATGTGAAGGAAGAGCGGTTCAAAAATGAGGTACTTACAGAGGAGCACCTGAAGTTTGCCAGGGAAATTGCCTCCAGATCCATGGTGTTGCTCAAGAACAATAACCAGGTTTTGCCGCTGAAAAAATCCGGTAAGATAGCCCTCATAGGTCCCTTGGCAGAAGGTGGAGCCGATCTCCTGGGATGCTGGTCGACTGGAGAAGTTTCCAGAACGATTTCGGTTTTGAAAGGAATCAAGAATGCTGTTCAGGCCGGGGCGGAAGTGATCTATGCCAAAGGGTCCAACATCACGGATGATCCCTACCTGAAAGAGACGATTAAGAATCCATATGCCGCCTTGATGGGCATCAAGGAAGCGGTGGAAAGCAAGACTCCTGCCGAGTTGCAGGCGGAGGCAGTGCTGGCAGCAAAAACAGCCGATGTGGTAGTGGCAGTTTTGGGTGAATCTGCCACCATGTCGGGCGAGGCGGCCAGCCGTTCCGATATTGGAATCCCGGAATGTCAGGAAAACCTATTGAGGGCGCTCGTTGCCACCGGGAAACCGGTTGTGCTGGTACTTGTCAATGGCAGGCCACTGACGCTGAACTGGGAAAATGAAAATGTTCCAGCCATCCTGGAGGCCTGGGCCCCCGGTATAGAGGGTGGAGATGCCATTGCGGATGTACTTTTCGGCGATTACAATCCTTCCGGCAAGATCACCATGACCTTTCCCCGCAGTGTCGGGCAGATTCCGATCTACTACAACCACAAGAATACAGGCCGGCCATTCGATCAAAAGAACAAGTTCACCTCCAAATATCTGGACATTTCCAACGAGCCGCTGTTCCCGTTCGGATATGGTCTGAGCTATACCACTTTTGACTATGGGGATGTTGTTTTAAACAAGAGTTCGCTCAAGGGAAATGAAATTCTAACGGCTAAAATCAAGGTAACCAATTCAGGGAAAGTAGCCGGTGAAGAGGTGGTCCAACTGTACCTTTCAGATCCGGTTGCCAGTCTCTCCAGGGCAGTTAAAGAACTAAAAGGCTTTCAGAAAATCAGCCTGAATCCAGGTGAATCAAGGGAAGTTGAATTCAAAATTACAACGGAAGCCTTGAAATTTTTCAACAGCGAACTCAAATACGACTGGGAACCCGGAGCCTTCGTCGTACAGATTGGCAAAAATTCGCAAGAGCTGAAGCAAGCCAAAATTGAGTGGACAAAATAAATTCTGCTGGCACTGCAACTTCGCTGTGGTGGATACTCAAAAGAAAAACCCCGGGAAACTTTCTTCCGGGGTTTTCAGTTTTTAAATGGGAGAGAGTTTACAAAGTGGCCAGAGAATTAGATGGACCCAGCTTTATCCGACTCGTTCTCCAAATTTGCCCATCTCTCCCGGATCGATTCTTCCCCTTCGAAATAAGTCAATTTCGCCTCTTTGCCGAAAATTTCAAATGAGGGTGCGAGCAGGACTTTTCCTGAATCCGGATACTCGCATACATCATAGCCGACAGAAGTCCTGACATCCAAATAGGTGCATGGTTCGGTGGAGTGATTGAAAAACTGATGGGCTCCAGTATCTCCCATTTCGAAAAATACCATATCACCGGGATGGACGATCGCCAGTCCATCCGGTGATCTCAGGGTCATTGAACCGGATATTACCAGAAACAACTCCTCTGCGAAACGATGAAAATGGTACGGTGCAGAAAAATTTCCCGGACATAACAGTCTCAGATCAAAGTTCAGATTAACGGGGTTTATGCTCCTGTTCCTTCTTGATACATCGGAAAGCAACCGAAAAGGATCAATCTTGTTGGGCTCTTCCCTGAAATCCCTTTCTTCACATTTTAGAATGGTAGCCATTTGTTTCAGTTTATAAATAACCACGCCCACTGCCTGGCCCGAGAAATAACTGATCGGTCAAGTGCAGCTTCAGATGATCCTTGCTATCAGACCCGTAAGAAATCAAGCGGAATACTCTTCAGCCTGGCAATGTCAGAAATTTTGCTTTTCACGTTGAACCCGGAGGCACATTTGACATTGCAAACCTCACATTGGTTGCAGACGTTGTTGGCCAAGCCAGCATCTGCCAGGGTATAATAGGCCTGTTCCATATTTTTATAGCCGTAGGCATACATGTAGCTCCGCATGATGGTTGGGATGTCCAGGTTGTGGGGGCATTGTGGCAGGCATTGCTTGCACTGCTGGCAATAAAGGGTTGGTTCTAAACCCAACCCTGCCAGGTTGAGATCTTTTCGCTCCTGATCCGATAACTTCAGGTTACGGATCATGGACAGGTTCTTTTGCAACTGTTCGACGCTGGTCATTCCTGAAACAACCGATGAAATATTTTCGTTTTGCAGGGCCCATTTGATGGCGGCATCCGTATTCAGGGCAGGACCGTTCTTGTCGCGAAAAGCGCCAGCGGTGGTTTTCATGGCTACGATTCCCATCCCTGCCTTGGCGGCATTGGCGATGGAGGCATTCATGGCATCCAGGGTTTGTGTTTTGTAATTGTATGCGATCATGGCCACATCGTAGATTCCGGTGGCTGCGGCGGCATCAAGTGCTTCCTGGGTATCCCCGTGGGAGGCAATGCCAACAAACTTAATTTTCCCCTGTTTTTTGGCTTTTTCGAAGGTAGTCAATATGCCCTCGTGCTGGACGGTCTCTTTCTTCCCTGCAAAAGGCAAAAGAACAATATCAATGTAATCGAGGCCGAAGCGGGTCAGGCTGCTCTCTACCTTTTTCATGTAAGCCTCTGCGGTAAATGAATTTGTAAGCATCCCACTCCTCTTGTCAATGCCATCCGGAATTGCAGCCGTACCGATTACGTAGGAGTCCCGGGGCAGACCCTTCAGTCCCTCACCGACCAGAATCTCATTGTTCCCTTCTCCATAATAAGTGGCGGAAAAGAACAATTTTACACCGGAATCGTAAGCGGCTCTCACGATCCCTGTCCCGGTTACATTACCCGTACCGATGCTGATCAGGGGAGTTTTGATGCCTGTTCTTCCAAGTGTCCGAACCGGCAGACTTGTGGCTTCGGCTTTGCCCGTTTCAATCTTTTGATGGGTTGGCAAAAGTACTGCCCCTGAAATACCAACCATACTCTTTTTCAGGAATTGACGGCGATCATTGTTTTCCATGGCTGAACAATTTTGTGTGAGTGAGACATCCGAAAATTCAATTTGAAATTTAGGGCAAATTACCAGTCAAGAGAAGGAAATTTGTCACAGTTACTGAATTACAGATGTAAAGCTACCTATTTTTTCAACTAGACCTACAACATTTTTTTAGTTACGATATCCGCAATTGGAGGATGATCGACCTATACGAATGTATGGCTCTGGCTTTACTTCCTGACATCCTATTTGGAATGACAACTGCTAAGGGATCGGGGACTCCGGATAAAAATTTAAACCCTTTCCAACATTTGATGTCAAAGAAAAGATTTGTCCGGAGGGCAAAATATTCCCAAAACCCATTACATTTAATCAGTTAAGCGGACATACTGTTAAAATTAACGGCAGTCACCAGCAATTGGGCTAAAAAAATCGAAACAGTCAAATAAAATGAAAGTCAACAATTCAAAAATGGAAACTAAAAAATCATTCGTACACACCATTCGCCTCCTTCACAGAAACGTCGGTTTCTTTATCGTGGGCTTTATCGTCATTTATGCATTCAGCGGAATCACGCTTATCTTCAGGGATTCGGATTTCCTCAAGCAGGAAAAGCAGGTCAAAATTACGTTACCTGTCGGCACCAAGCCGAATGAACTTGGGCCGGTACTGCGAATGCGGGATCTCAAAATAACAGAGACCAGGGGAGATGTTGTCTACTTTCAGGGCGGGAGTTTTAACAAGGTCACTGGGGAAGCAGAATATACCGTCAAAGAGCTGATGTTCCCCTTCAACAAAATGACCAATTTTCACAAGACCCCCAGCAGAAACCCTATTCATTGGTTGACGCTCACTATCGGAATCCTACTGCTCTTTATGGCCGTTTCTTCCTTCTGGATGTTCAAAATCAACACCAAACAGTTTAAAAAAGGTTTATACACGGCCTTGGCAGGCATCATCCTGGCCATCCTGATAATTATTTTTGTCTGACATTCCGTACTTTTTATGAGTTGATGCACGAAGCAAACCACTTAAATTCATACCAAATGAAAAAGAACCTATTGATTTCATTGGCATTCATGGCAATTTTATCCCTTAACGGGGAAATCTCGGCAGGACAATCAAGCGATCCCTTGCGCTTTCCCGGCAATGACTTTAAACTCGAAACAAAAGCCGTAAAGACTTCAGCGGGGGAAAAACAGGTCACCTACCGCTCCTACCAGCACTTGCTCTATGTAGCCAATCCTGTGGACAAGGAGTACCAGAGCCTCAATGTCAGTATGCCAGTCAAGGTGAATGAAGTCTCCGTCGATGCATCCAAAGCTCCGATTCTATTTGCCATTGGTGTAGGAGGTTATATGTCTGTCAACAACCTGCACGGTGGTGCCGGAGGTCCGATGGGTGGCGGACCTGGTGGGCCAATGGGAAGAATGCCCGGTGGTCCGGGTGGCGGTCCGGGCGGGAACAGCAATTTGAGTGGGAACAAGGATCTGGCACTGGCCGCGGGGTATGTGGTCGTTACACCTGGCTGCCGGGGCCGTGACAACAAGGCTGCTGACGGGACTTTTTATGGGAAGGCACCGGCAGCCATTGTGGATCTGAAGGCTGCCATCCGTTACATCCGGCACAACAGGGGAATCCTTCCCGGCAATACGGATTGGATCTTCTCCACGGGAGTCAGTGCCGGCGGGGCACTCTCGGCGCTTCTTGGGGCATCCGGCAACAGTTCCCTGTTTGAACCTTACCTCAAGGAGATCGGGGCAGCGGATGCAAAGGATGATATTCTGGGCAGTGCATGTTTCTGCCCCATCACGGACCTGGATCATGCGGATGCCGCCTACGAATGGATGTATGGCACGACTCCGACCCGATCAGGTCTCGTTGATCAGGAGCTATCCTCACAACTTAAAACTGCCTTTGTTGCTTATCAGGCTTCCCTGAAACTTGAAGGGAAGAATGGATTTGGCCCCCTGACTGCAGAAAACTATGGCCAATATCTCCTCAAAAACTACCTGATTCCGTCTGCAAACAAATTTCTAACTGACCTTCCAACCGAAAAACGGACGGATTATCTGGCAGCCAACAAATGGATCACCTGGAGCGGCAACGAAGCTTCCTTTAATTTTGCAGATTATGTCGCACACGTTGGCAGGATGAAAGGCCTTCCTGCCTTCGACGATTTCAATTGCAAGCAGCCAGAACCCAATGAATTTGGAAATACAACGACTGATTCCAGACACTTTACGAACTTCAGCCTGCAACATTCCGGGGAGAATAAAAATGCCATCCTTGACAGTGAGTTGCAAAAGTTGGTCGGTATGATGAATGCCATGTACTTCATGGGTCAAAACAATCCAGGCTGCACCAAACACTGGTGGCTTCGCCAGGGAAGTTCCGACAACCACACGTCGCAGACGGTCCTGGCCAATCTGGCCGCAAGCATGGAAAATCAACACAAGGAGGTGAACATGAAATTGTACTGGGATGCCGGTCACGGCGCAGATGAAGATGCAGAAGATTTCATCACCTGGATTGGCCGGGTAACCGGATACCAGGGTGCAAACGCAACAAAGAGATAGCAGGTTATTTTGATGGCTTGAAATGAATCTGTAGTCCTCACTTGTTTTTCTGTATAGGTTTGTCCAACAAAAGCTACAGAAATTTCCCGGGTAATTTCAATCCTCCAAACTAGACTCAGCCCGAATGAAATTCAATTCTGAGTAGCTAACCAGACAAAATTTGATACCAAGATGATGAAGAGAAGCTTTGTTCTGCTGATAATTGTTCTTTTGTTCGCCAATTATCCGGGATTTTCAAAAGATGGATACGACTTGTGGCTGAAATATTCGCCGGTTGCAAAACAGCTGCAAAAAGATTACCGAAAAAAAATAACCGGGTTTGCTGTTTACGGAGCATCGCCTACCCTAACGATCGCAAAAAAAGAGCTTGAAACAGGATTGACAGCTCAGCTGGGCCTCCCGGTGGTTGAAGTTTCCGGATTAGTTACGGCGAACATCGTTGTTGCCGGAATCCCCGGAAGTTCAGCGATTTTGCCTGTCAACCTTTTCCGGGATGAATTGAAATCTGCCGGGAGGGAAGGATATCTGATAAAATCCATGAGGTTGGCTGACAAGGAGATTATCTGCATCACGGCCAATACCGATCTTGGTGTATTGTACGGAACCTACCAGTTTTTGCGGATGATCCAAACCGGAGCGACCCTCACCCACCTTGATCTGCTCAGTATCCCGAAAATGAAAATCAGGATTCTCAACCACTGGGATAACCTGAACGGCTCTATAGAAAGAGGCTATGCCGGCCAGTCGCTTTGGAAATGGGAGGATCTTCCCGGCAAAATTGACCCGCGCTATGCCGATTATGCCAGGGCAAATGCCTCCATCGGCATTAACTCCACCGTGCTGAACAATGTCAATGCAAATCCTGCCATGCTTACTCCGGAATACCTGAAAAAAGTGGCGGTATTGTCCAACATCTTCAAACCTTACGGGCTGAAAGTTTTTCTGTCGGTTAAATTTAGCTCTCCCGTAATTATTGGTGGATTGAAAACAGCTGACCCCCTCGATCCTTCGGTTCAGGAGTGGTGGAA
>Ga0214219_1000623_pt1 | contig 13450 bp, 14 predicted proteins | sample TroBogypolimnion_26_FD_153057 | JGI IMG/M metagenome (GOLD analysis project Ga0214219, IMG submission 153057) | Freshwater microbial communities from Trout Bog Lake, WI - 25JUL2007 hypolimnion | ecosystem: Environmental > Aquatic > Freshwater > Lake > Hypolimnion/Profundal zone | place: Trout... | reverse complement strand
AGAATGATAGACGTAACCCGCAGCAAGTTCTGTATGGTTGGTCTTGGATTAGACCTTGGTACTAATGATCCTACAAGCATGGGTACTTATAACAAAGCTCACGGCAACGGTAGGAGAGCCCATAACAGCTTTTATCATCTTCATTATTACGTATACCCGCTTATTTATTGGCTTGAGCTTATTACCGATATTCTCTGTGTTGAACAAACAAGCTTTGATATTGCTTACATGTCTGAGCTAGACCCTACGTGGAATGATGAAAAGCTACAAACATTAATGCAACCTGAACTCTTTTTATTCGGTAACCCTATTGCCCAAGCGGCTTGTGCTTTGGACTGTGCTAGCAGTACGTTAAGCCTTCCAAGAGATGAAATGTTCTGGTGTAGTGGATGCTGGGGCAATATTTATCCGTTTTCTGGTAGTAATGCCAATCATAACGGAGGAGTACAAAACAGCAGTTTACTTAGCTCTAGGATACTTGCCAAGATGCACAGAGTTGGACTTGCAGAACGTACAAGCACTGCTAGCAATAAAGTTAATGGCGAAATATGTAGAAAAGAGACGGCATTAAAAATCAAGAAAAGCCAGTACAAGATACAGATGCTTTATCCGAAAGCTACAAGCGGAGCTTTCGGATGCTGGCCTCTTGGTTTTGCCGACATGCTTTACAGTTCTTTTAAAGAATATCCGTACGACGGACAGGATTGGAGTTATTTAGTATGGAGGAAACGAAATTGTTGCGTCTTTTAGTATTAACAATGACTAGTCTTTTGCTTTTTAAGCATTGTGTTTATGGCGATGAACCAGATATGGAGTGGGCACAGAGTTTAGCGGCGGATAATCAGCGAATATTTATGGATAACTTAAAGGAAATGATGGAAATGTCCGGGTTTGATGAGAATTTAAAAGCCGAAGTGCTAAAGCCGAGACCTCGGTTGCAGATATTTGTATCTAGTTCCATGCCCATAGGGTTACTTAAAAGTTATGCCAAAGAAGCTGTCAAATATAACGGGGTTTTAGTTTTTAGGGGATTACCTGCGGGGAGTTTTCATCGGCTCGCCAAGTTGGTCAGTGATATATCGGGAGATAATGCCGAGGGTATAGCAATGCAGATAGATGATGAGGCTTTTAAAGCTTTCAACATAAAGATTGTACCGACAATAGTACTAAGTAAAGAGGCAAGTATATTTTCCGAGCAAGTAAAGGGAGGTGCTTTTGATAAGGTCGGCGGTAACGTAACGATTAGGTATGCTTTAGAGCGTTTTGCCAAGGAGGGTGATTTGAAAGCAAATGCCTTGGAGTTATTAAAATGAAACAAACCACTCTTAACGTAATTGTTTTTCTAATTAGCCTGTGGTGCTGTAGCTCTCTGGTATTGGCAACAGGTAAAACTAATGTCAATGAAGTAAACGATTTATTTGACCGCCATATTGAGAATAAAAGTGAGTTAATGAGGGATTTACAGGAGCAACAAAGCGGCACAGTAACGCAAATTCAATCAGGTGAAGGGCTACAGCACATAGAGGGAATAGGTGAAGCAGAAAGTACGGCAAAAGAACTGGAATCAATTAGAGAGGTTGATTTAGAAAGTAGCGGTAGGCAAAAAAGAGCATCTGAAGAATATAGTTTTTATGATAAAAATGAGCTTGAACCTGATTATAGCAAGTCAGGTAATATTGCTCATAAACAAGACTGTGATGAGATTGTATCTCAAACTGGCCTATCCATGAAAAAACTAGGGTCAGATTTTCAGACAAAGCTTTCAGCTGTAGGGATTAATTGTCAAAAAGATAAAGCTGATAAAGATGCACTTGTTTGTGAGGCAATACCATGTATAGACGGCAATTGCATAGATAAATCATACAAGATGGATAGTGATATTGTTTCCTCCATTTCTATGCTTAAAGCATTATCGCAAGGTAAGAATACTCCTGCGGGTTTTAAAATATTTGAAGGAAGAGGTCAGCACTGCTCCAGAAAAGCTGCTGATTATCAGAATTGTTGCCGTATGTCGTCAGGTTGGGGTAATGAGCTTGGAGCTAGATGTAGTAAGGATGAGCAGATATTAGCTGAAAAAAGGGCAAAGAACCTATGTATATATGTCGGTAAGACAACCAAAAAAAATATGGGTGTAGTAACCCTTACCAAGCATTATTACTGCTGCTTTTCAAATATGCTAGAGAAGATTATTCAGGTTCAGGCAAGAAAACAACCTGCTCTTCGTGGCAATTTTTTCGGGTCTGACAGATTTGGTAGCGGAGGTAATCCCGATTGTAGGGGGCTTACGATAGAAGAATTAAGTTTAGTGGATTTTAGTCAAATAGACTTTACAGAACTTGCTACTGAAATATTTAGCAAAGTAGTTATGCCAAATGTTAATGACGTAGAAATGAGGGTCAAGAACTCTTTTGATCGTCTCTCCAAAACACAAGGAAGGTAAGGAGTATTATGAGCAGAAATATCATTAAAATTATTTTTGTTTTTATCCTTGCAACTACTTATGACGCTAGGGCAAACGTAGGTCATTTTTACCAAGGAAAAGATAGATATCGAGGTTTTTATTGGTTTGAGGATAAAACTTTTTTAAAGGAAAATAAGAAAGAAGCTTTTTATATTCCTACTCCTCTTGAAGCAGAAAGCTCAATTGAAGCACGCAAAAAAGCCTTAGACGATGCAAGAAACCAGATGATCGAGCTTGCCTTTATAAAAGATACGCCGCCCCAGATACTCAGAGAGGCAATAATAAAATACAAGAAACTGGAACAAGAAATGTATGACGGGGCTATTCGTCTATCAAATGCAAATGATATGGCTAATTTTACGAATCCAGAAATAGCCGATCAGATTGAGTTACCTACTAACGTATTTGCAAACAAAATCAAGCGTAAGGTAGATGAAGAAGAAAAAATAAAAACAATCAGGGAATTTGCAAGTAAGTTCGATCTGGTGCTGTTTGTAAATGACGACTGCCCTTACTGTAAAGCTTTTCTGCCTGTTGTAAGTAGCTTTGCCAAAGAATACGGATTTACCTTAAATAGTACAGGGCTTAATACTCCACAAGGAAAGATGGCTATAAAACTCGGTATAACTGCTGTTCCGACATTAGTTGCAATAAGCAAAGATGCTAAAGAATTATTTGAGCTAGCAAGAGGATTTATAAGCTTTTCAGAGTTACAGGATAATGTTGTGCTAGGTCATGCCTATAGCATCGAAAAACAGCAGGCACAAGTTAAGAGGTTTAAATGAGAGAATATAAGGTGCATAAGTTAATACTAATAATTCTTATACAGTTAATAATAGCTGAGGTTCTTGCCACTGGTCTTGATAATTTCATGTTATATAGTACCAGAGGCGGCTCAATGACCAGTATAAACAAGGGAGCAGTTATCAGCGATCAGAAAGCCGGTTACATGACGGGAGGTTCAATAATTAGTAGAGGACCAAGACCGATGGATTTGCAACCGCTTGGCGTGCAATTACCGAGTGCTGCCTTTGACTCTTGCACGGGTTCTTTTGATTTACGTTTTGGTGGTTTTTCATATATTAAAGGACCTGAGTTTGCTAAATATTATAAAGCTGTTGCCTCAGGTTCAGGGGCTTATTTTATTAAAATGGCAATTACCCAAGCTTGCCCGCAGTGTGAGGGTGCTATGTCTGATCTGGAAGCTATAGCAAGAGATATAAATGGGATGACTTTTAATCAATGCGAGCAGGGCAAAGCTATAGCAGAAGGCTTAATGGGAAAATTCAATGCGGCTCAAAACCAGAAATGCCTAGCAAAATCCTCTCTTGTTAAAGGTGGCAGTGATTTACACGATGCAACACAGAAGTGTCAGGATAATCCTGATCGTTACGGCGAAGCAGGCGATGATAAAGAATTAAAATCAATGTTACCTGATAATTTTAACCTTGTATGGCATGCTCTAAATCGTGGAAGAGAATTACCAGATGCACGTATGATGGAACTAATGATGTCAATATCGGGCAGTATTATTGTTACCAAAAAAAACGGAGTTTCTGCATTTAAAACCTTACCTTCTCTTGTTGAGAAAGAAGATTTACTTGAAAAATATATGGGAAAATCAGGAATGGGTACGAGCAAGATTAACGTATATATTTGTGATGAAAAACAAAAATGCTTGAACCCCATAGCTCAGGAATGGCTTGTTTCCGATAAAAGCAGTACTTTATACGGCAGAGTGGAGACTGCCTTGCAATCAATTATAAATAAAATCGATAGTAATAAAGGCGAGTTGTCTGATGAAGAGCAGGCCTTAATCGAATATTCCCAGATACCTATTATTACCCTCTTTGAAATTGAACTGGCACTTAAGAACAAGGATAGTGTTTCTCTATTTGCCGGTAATTCAGAGTTTGTAGAGGTAGTATGCTATGACATGATAACTAATTTTATGCAAAAGATGTTGCACGAAGCAAAAACTGCCGTAGATAGTATAGAAACTGCCCAAATTGATAATACGGCAATAGAGAGATTTAACAAAAATATTGAAAGAGTCCAATTGTTACTTCGAGACAAGAAGTATAAGGCAATGGATAAACTCCAGACAATTATTGCGGTAAAGGAACGCCTGACAAAGCAGCAGGACGTTTTTGAAATGAATTTTAACAGATATGGAAACAGTAGGAGCAGGTAATTTATGGGAATACATTTCGCAGTACATACATACGGACATTTTGAGGCAATGTTTTATGTCTTAAACGGCATAAAAATGATCATGAACAGCGGTTTTATGGATAGCATGATTAAGCTTATGGCACTTGTTACAACCAGCTATTATTCCTTGCGTGGAATAGCTGCGGCAGCACAAGGAGGAACAGGCCATTATTTTTTAAAGACAACAGGGATGTTAATACTAATTACTTCTCTACTAATCCCAAAAGCCGATATGTTAGTTATTGATCGAATCAGCGGTAAAAAAGAAATAGTAAGCGGACTCCCTTACGCATTTGTTTTACCAGTTGGAATACTCGAGGCTATGGGAGCGGGGATTACTTCTCTGTTTGAGCAAGCATTCTCTACAGTCTCATCAATGCCTTATAAGGATTATGGGCTTATATTCGGTCAAAGATTAGTACAGGAATCAAGAAACTGGCGAATAGGAAACCCTGAATTTGCAAAAAACATGAACACCTTTATTAAAAGATGTATCGTACTTGAAGCTATGATAGGCACTAGATTTACTCCCGATGACGTATTTGATAGTACCGATATATTTCGTTTGGTTACAGAAAGAGCAGGTACATTCCGCCAAGTGGATTTTAGAGTTGACGGAAAATTTGAACGCATAAACTGTAAGGAAGCAGGAGCACTACTTAAAACATATTTACCAACCGAGGTAGAGTTCCTTAAGTTTAAATATAAAGGTAGTGAGTTCTCCTTAGCAGGCGGTAGCGGCGGAATGGGTATGCAACAGCTACTTACCAGAAACATTGAAATCGGCTATGCCACTTCTTTCGGGATAAGAGACCAATCAGCTGCCGATATAATCAGGCAAAATCTGATGATAAATAGCCTTAAGGACTGGGGCAATACCAATGACTTATACGGCTATACTAGAGCCGATGACTTGCAGAAAAGTAACTGGAAAATAGCGGGGGATCTGGCTAAAGAATATTTGCCTTTGCTTCTAAATATTATGAAAGCTTTAATCTATGCCTCATTTATATTCATGCTACCGATGATGATACTATCAGGCGGAATGTCCAGATATCTAAAATACTGCACAGTAGTATTTAGTCTTCAGATATGGCCTGCGTTAAATGCAGTACTTAACCTGTTTATTGAGTTATATAGCGGCGTAAGGGGAGCAATGGCAACAGACGGGCATATAACTTTTACCAATTTTAATTCCGGTCATGACAGCGTAGATACTATCGTACTTGTAGCTAGCGGTCTGCAAATGGCAATACCTGCTTTAAGTTATGCAATAGTACAAGGAGGTGTAGACGGCTTTATTCATCTAGCAGGCAATATACAGTCGGCAAGTAATAGTGCTGCCTCCGTGGCCGCAGGTGAAGTTACCAGCGGTAATCGGAGTTTTGATAACATTACTCAAGATACGGCTAGCATCGGTAATAAGTCAGGGTTTAAGACCGACTTTAACCAATCATATCAAGAAGGAGCAACGCAGGTACAAACCGCTGACGGCTCAATACTTAGAACCTTTGCAAACGGGCAAAGCGGCATGAGTTCAGGAGCAGGGGTAAACCTATCATCAGGTTCAAGAAGCTTAATGTTAGAAAGCGGTAAAGCTAGCAATCTAACAGAAGCTTATACTCAAGGGTTAAGTTCAATCAAAGGTCTTGAGCAACATTTTCAACAGGCGGAAACCTCTACTATTAAAGACACTACTGATAGAGTTGCACATTTAGCTCAAAGGCAAGCGGCTGGTAAAAGTACTAATATTGACACGAGTACTGAAGAAGGAAGAAACATGCAGCATGCTATCAATAATACGATTGCCTTACATGATAAAAAAGGACATGGGTGGACTCAAGCAGCAAAAGCTACTGTTACTGCTTATGCAGACGGAAGTATAAATACTCCTTCGGCAATGCCTTTATTCAAGGCTTCAGCTGGAGTTAGAACTGATGGTAGTGCAAGTACTGAAAATAATAGTAATCAGTCTTTGGATAAAGAAAATTCTACTAGAACCGAAAATAGTGCAGGTTATAACATTAATAGTTTAGTCAAAGCTGCTTCTAACAAGAGTTATACCACTGATGATAGTATTGACCAGACTTTAGCAAATAGCACAGCTGCCAGTCATGAAAAAATGCAAAATTATGGTAGTGCGTTGTCTCAAAGGAGAGAAGAAGTAGAAAACTATAACGCAGCTCTACAGGCTACCCAGCACAAAGCAGCTACCGATAGGCGTGATATGACCCATGAAGTAGAAGATAGGGTTATGAAGCAATTGGGTGTATCAAGGGAAGCGGCGCATGAAATGGTACAAACTGCCGATCCAAGAGCCGAGAAAATATGGAATTCTATAGTAGAAGCTGAAACTGCAAAAGAAATAGCACAAGTTAAGGCAAGCAAACAGCACATAGAAGATAAGTCGGCACAAGACGCTATCCTATTTAAAAATGAGCATTCAGGCAAGGTTAATAACCAAGGTTTGTTAGACTTACAAAAAGAAGCTGCCAAGGATGGGTTAGATGCTAACCTGATGAATACCAAAATTCAAGGGACTAAAGGAGATATTAATAATAAGCAAACCGAAATGACCGAAAATGCTAATAATCAGATTCACTCAATAGAACACCATAACAAGGTTATGGAACAAGAAATGAATGACAAAATCAAGGAGTATGAGAAAGCTGAAATTAGTCAAAGCGGAAATAAAGCTCCGCAGATACCTAATAAAAGCATTAAAAATTAAATTAATTTTTGACGTTTATGGTTTCATTAATAAAATCTGCAATCATTTCTGCATTTTCTAGGTTTTTTAGGCAATAGTAATGTTGATCTCCTGCTAGCCTTATTATTAGATCGTGCAACTGAAATTTTGCTTGGATTGGGTTTTGGTACTTAGTTATATCCAAAATATTTTTATATTGGATGATTACTTCGTTAGTAACAATTAGTTTCGTTTTTTTAATTAAATAATCTTTATGCAGCTCATATACCGAATTTTTATAATACTTACATATTAGTAAATACAAAATACCAATTAAAAATATACTTATGCAAAAACTACCGACAATAGAAAGAAAAACAATTATCACAACAGATAATATTATAAAGATAAGACTTGTTGCTACGATTAACGGTATAACTTTTGGTTTTATAACAAAAATAGGAGATTGGTTTTTGTTTATCATTTTTCTTATTATTTAATCTTACATAATTTATGACTGATAACATTAAAGCATATAACAAATTGATATCAATCAATACAATATATAACTTCAAAAATAGAGTTTATTTATATAAATATTGTAAATATGTTGTATTTACGTTACTATATAATTATGTCAATTATTACAAGGTATAAAACAATGAGAGATATATTACTAAATGTCAGAACAAACAGTGAAACAAAACAGCTTCTAAAAGAAGCTGCAACAATGCTAGGAACTACTGTAACAGGGTTCTTATTATCTACGGCAACAAAAGAGGCTCATGAACTAATCAATAATAAACATCATTTTATTTTGAATACTGAGCAATGGAATAAATTTTGTAATGCCTTAAATACCAAGCCTAATGAAAATAAAGCCTTACAAAAATTATTAAACAGTAAAGGGGTGTTTGATGAGTAAAAAGCTTGTATTCGTTGCACCTGAATTAATTAATAAATCGCATAATAAAAAGGATTTTGATTGTGGTAACGAGCATTTGAATATTTTTCTAAAAAATTATGCGTTGCAGAATGACAAAAATAATTCTTCTAGAACTTATGTATCTATTGACCGATCTACAGAAAAAATAATCGGTTATTACACTTTGACTTATGGTTCAATTGCTTATGCAGAAGCAACAGAAGAAGTAAAAAAGGGTATGCCTAAATATCCTATACCAGTAATGATTTTGGCTCGTCTCGCTGTAGATAAAAATTATAAAGGTTTAGGTATTGGGGCAGGCCTATTAAAAAATGCTATCTGTAGAACTATACAAGCATCTGAAATAGCTGGTTTACGTGCAATGATTTCGCATGCAAAAGATGAAAACGCTAAGCATTTTTATGCTTATCACGGGTTTCAATCTTCACACTTAGACAATTACCACATGATGATTACGATTAAATAATAAGAAGAAAAACTTAATGACTAAAGTACTGAATATAAAGAAAATAATAATAGGAACTATCCTATTCCTATCCTTGCTTATTTTATGGAATACAGGCACATACGCAACAGATATCAACTCTTCTAATGGTTATTGGCTTAAAAAACATATCACTTCTGTAGAGCAAAGAAATCGGATACCTAGAGGTTTACTTAGTGCTATCGTGGGCGTTGAGTCTGGTTTTAACCCTACGGCTATTAATATTGAGGGTAAGACGGTTACCATAAATGATAAATCTGAAGCAATCAAAACAATTAAGAATGCTTTAAATCAAGGTGTTACCAATATAGACGTAGGAATAGCACAAATTAATTATCGCTGGCACAAGGATAATTTCAAGAATATTGAAGAAATGCTTAATCCAGCTACTAACATTGAGTATGCAGCTAAATTGTTATCATCATTATTTAAACAGCATGGAACGTGGCATAAAGCTATAAGGCACTATCATTCTGCAAATCCTAATCATCACAAGCAATATTCAAGAAAGGTAGTTATAGCTTGGCTTGGCAATAGTCAGTTAATTAAATAAAGGTAATTATGTCAAAAAGAAGATACCACACCTTATTTAAGGTAATAGCAATATCATTGTTGGTTGGGATATTTATAGGATATGCGGGTAATAACCGAGATGTCCTAGGATTTTTAGATAACTATTTAAAACCTCAAGTAACAAGAGAAGTAAATCCAGTATTAATCAGCGATAGCGAAGTTGCTACGTGTTTTACTCCGCCCTCAGGGTGTGGAGCAGTTATAGCTAATCAAATATCCAAGGCACAAGAGTCAATCTATGTCCAAGCTTACGGGTTTACTTCGGGAGAAATCACAAAAGAACTGATTAACGCTAATAATAGAGGAGTCAAAGTTAGGGTACTACTCGATAAAAGTAATATAGGCGCTAAATACTCCAAAATGAGGGACTTAAGAAAGGCGGGTATTGAAGTTTTAATAGACGAGGTTTCGGGTATTGCCCATAACAAGATTATTATCATTGACGGCTCGGCGGTTATTACGGGCAGTTTTAACTTTACGACTTCTGCCGATATTAGAAATACCGAGAACGTTATTATTGTCCAAAACAAGCCTTTAGCACAAAAATACTTACAAAACTGGCATGCAAGATACGAAATGAGCCATGCCCGAATAACTAAAAATTAAACAAAAATTATGCTCAATAACTTTATAGGTGGTGGTCAGGTTTTCCTACATAAAGTAAGAATGTTCCGTCAGGTATTACGTACTACTGTTTTTGTCTCTGTAATAACAGGGATAATTCTTGCGTGGAGCTTTAATCATCAAAGTAATAAGCAAATAGATATAGACGGAGCAATTACCTATGCCAAGGCACAACTCGCCGTAACAGTACACCCAGCAATATCGGCTATATCTATTGGTAAGCCAAGAGCAACCGTTGATGCTTATTCAAACGATAAGCTTTGGCAAAGGAATATGTCTGCCTATAGCGTAATTAACGGCGGTAAATTTAAAAACGCTTGGAATACTGCTATAAAGGAAGCAACGCTACTCGGTCTTAAGTCTTTAGTCTTTGGTAGCTGCGCAGGCCTTATTGTATTTATTGTCTGGAGTTATTTTGGTAGTAACTTAAAAACTGATAAAAAGAAAGAAGGTAGCGCAGAAGTATTAACTCCTTTGCAGGTTAAACTAAAGTTACAACTAATGGGCAAGGATAGCGACCTGTATATTGGTAATATGCCGTTAGTTAAGGATAGCGAAACCAGACATTTTTTAGTTATGGGTTCTACCGGTTCAGGAAAAACCAACCTTATGCATAACTTATTACCTCAAGTAAAACAAAAAGAACAACCCGCTATTGTTATTGACCAGACGGGGGAGATGATAGCAAGGTATTATAACCCGCAGCGTGGAGATATTATCTTCAATCCTTTTGACGGACGAAGCAAAAACTGGGATTTCTGGCAAGACTGTTCTACCTCTGAAGAACTAGAAAGATTTTCTAAAATTCTGTTTAGTTTTAATAGAAAACGAAGTAGATCGCATTCCGACCCTTTCTGGGAACAATCGGCACAATATGTTTTTAATGACTGCGCCGAGTATCTGATCAGAACAGGTAATACCAGCTTAACGGCTTTAAAAAGACTAGCCATTGAAGCTAATCTTGAAGAGTTACAGAAGAAGCTAAAAGGTACAGCAGCAGAGCGATATTTAAATGATGACAGTAAAGGAGTAGCAACTTCAATATTATCAACACTAGCAACAAATGCTAAACCTATAAGCTATTTATCTGACGATAATACAAACGATACTTTCTCATTAAAGGAGCATTTTAAAAACATCAAATCGGGTTCTAATGCGTGGCTCTTTTTAAGTACAAAACCTAGCAGTAGGGAACTGACTTTGCCGCTAATAGCATGCCTTACCGAACTGGGTTTAAGTGAACTTATGAACATCGGTATTGATCAAAAACGTAAAGTATGGTGCATATTTGATGAACTGGCATCTCTTGGCAACTTACCTGCATTTACGCCTTTAATGGCAGAGGGGAGAAAATACGGGGCTTGTGTTGTTGCCTGTGTGCAAAGCTTAAACCAGATATACGACCATTACGGGGCATATGCAGGATCAAGTATCTTCGGTCAATTCGGCACATGTTTCTTTTTTAGGAACACCGAGCCTGCTATAGCGAAAATGTTTAGCTCAATGTGTGGTAGTGAAACAATTACTAGACAACAGAAAAATACTAGCTTCGGTGCTAATGATTTCAGGGATGGAGTCAGTTATCAGGAAACAGAGAAAAAAAAGGAACTGGTTGAGTATAATCAGCTGGCCTCTTTAGCAGTGGGTGAGTGTTACACGCTGCTACCCGAACCAAAAGTTAGGCTCTCAAAAATACAGATGCCACGGGATAAGGGAAAAGATATAACACAAGGATTTATGCAAAAAATAATTAATTAAAAGGTAATATTATGACTACAAAAGATGACATTGATAATTTAAAAACCGAAGCCAAGATACTTGCAGAAACAATAGATATTCAAACAGGTAAATTTTCCGAAAGCATGCAGAAGCATACATCAACTCTAGAACAGGAATTAAATAAATTCAAAGAATATAATGTCATGTTGCAAACTGTACCCAAGAAGCTTGAGTCTCAGATTCAAGAATTAATACCTAAAATCGCTCTAGAACTAGATAGTATTAACGGCAAGAAAATGGATGAGATGAAAAAACAGTATGCCAAGATTGAACAGGAGCATCATAATTCACTGATGGAGGCAGAGCAGAAAATACATCAGTTAACAGAAAATATTAAAAAGATTGATAGAAGAAGAATATTAAACTTTTTCCTAGGTGTTATTATCTCATCAGGTATTGCAGTTGGAGGAGCTACTTATGCAGCATCCTATATGATGCAGACATTCCCGACAAGAGTCGTGATTGATAAACCGGAAAATATCATATTATATGATAGCGATGTAGGACTATGGGGTACTGATAACGTTAAGGTATTAAAGGGGTTAAGAAAGAATGACAGGAAGAACTCGGGAAAGTATTAAGGTTTTAAAATTAGTGATGACCAATAACTATAATTACTTATAAAGGACAAGTATAATGGAAGATTATTTAAAGGATAAAATTTTATTTATTTTCTCTCTAATATGTAAAGTATTTAAGTATTTTTTATGTAAACCATTTACGTGGTTATATGAAATATACGTAATAATAAAAAGAAAATATATAACAACGCCAAAAATAAAAAATAGAATAATAAATGATTTAGAATACAACTGCAAAAAAACTAATGTCTTGTTAAAACTAAAAGAAGGATTAGAGACAATAAAAAAAAGGGAAGTTTGTAATAATAGAACATCGCGGGTATATTCCACGGCGAGAATCATCTTTTGGAATAGACGTTATGACAACTTTGTATGTTTATAATTTATCAATTAAAATAAACCAACAAAATTTTCTTGAGTATACGAATAATCAATATGAATATAATATAACTGTGAAAGAAGCGTTAGAAAAAGTAATTAATGATGCTTTTTGTCGTTATACAAATCTTCTAAATCCAGATTTAAAACCATGTAAAACAAAAGTTAAAATTGAATCTAAATAAAATATTTATTTGGCATGACGCTAAGAGACGTATAAAAATCACCAAGTTAAGCTAGTATAAATAAAGTGTAAATGATACAATCTTACTAGTAACAGTGTTAAGAACGAGGGTATTTGAGACATCGGGATTAAGACTTATTAATACTTTAGAGATAATATAAGAATATGGAAAAACCGCTTATCAGCTTTGATTTTGCTATTAAATACCTACTCAAAAATAAAGGTGACTACGATATTATTGAGGGGTTTATTTCTGCTCTATTTGCTTCTCAAGGATACCCGCCAATCAAGATAAATGCACTTCTTGATACTGAGAGCAACAAGGAAGAGCTGGAACTAAAAAAATCTATAGCCGATCTTGTAGTAGAAGATGGGGAGGGTAATAAATATATTGTTGAGATAGAAAGAGCCTATACGCCAAACTTCATGCATAAGGCGTGTTTTAACAGCTCAAGACTTGTAGTTGACGGTATCTATGGCAGTCAGGATTATACGACCATTAAAAAGATATTCCATATTAGCTTATTATATTTCTCT
>Ga0214219_1000619_pt1 | contig 13494 bp, 10 predicted proteins | sample TroBogypolimnion_26_FD_153057 | JGI IMG/M metagenome (GOLD analysis project Ga0214219, IMG submission 153057) | Freshwater microbial communities from Trout Bog Lake, WI - 25JUL2007 hypolimnion | ecosystem: Environmental > Aquatic > Freshwater > Lake > Hypolimnion/Profundal zone | place: Trout... | reverse complement strand
GGATCGTACAAAAATCGTTACGATGTCACCTTGCTGATCAATGGACTGCCCTTGGTACAAATTGAACTCAAGCGGAGGGGGATAGAGCTCAAAGAGGCTTTCAACCAAATCAATCGTTACCAAAGACACTCCTTTGGAACATCTAAAGTACTCCCCTTTGTTAGGACAGAAAAGTTAATGATGTTGTTATTGTCTTGATGTTGAGACGGGTAATAACTCGGAGAGTTATTCTCGGATCGACATCTTTCTTTTTTTGGTTCTTTTTTTCTTTGTTCATAACGGTTGAAATGTTCATAAACTAGGCAGCCAAAGTGTAAGCAAACGCAGGAGTCTGGTATTTCAGGCTCTGGTGGATCCTCTCATAGTTGTAGAATTCGAAGTAATCTTTGAGCCCCTTGTAAAGATCCAGTCCGTCGGCGTATGCATGCAAATATACATTTTCATATTTCACACTTCGCCATAGTCGTTCGATAAATATATTATCAATCGCTCTCCCTTTACCATCCATGCTAATCTGTATTTCTTGGTCTTTAAGCACTTGAGTAAATCCTTCACTGGTAAATTGAACACCTTGATCGGTATTAAATATTTCTGGCTTACCGTACTTGTGAATGGCCTGTTTAAGAACCTCTATGCAGAAATCAGCTTCCAGCGAATTGGAAATACCCCAGCCGACGACAAACCGACTATGCAGGTCAATAATTGCCACCAAGTACATGAACCCGTGCTTCATCGGAATATAAGTGATATCGCACGCCCATACTTGGTTGTTGTGGGTAATGGTAAGATCCCGAAGCAAGTATGGGTACTTCTTGTGAAGCTGATTTGCTTTACTGGTATTTGAACCTGGGAATATCGCACGCAAATCCATTAAGCGGTATAATCTACGAACCCTCTTTTGATTAACAGGATACCCCAGCTTTTTTAAGTGTTCAGACATTCTGGCAACACCGTAAAAAGGCATCTTTTGATATTCTTTGTCAATGACATCCATCACTTTGAGGTTGATCTCATTTTCACCACATGGCTTGTAGTACAAGCCAGACCGATGTATCGACAGTAGTTCGCATTGTTTTGATTGGCTCAATTTGGGATGGTGATTATCTACCATGGCTCTTTTTTCAAATAAATTGTGGCTTACAATAGCTTTTTTTTTAACCAGTTATTTTCAATCTGTAGCTGACCAATGGCTTCGTAGAGCTTTGCAACATCTGATTCATCCTTGGCATGCCTGGAACTCTTTTCAAATACCTCTTGTGCATTGTCAAGAAATTCTTTCTTCCAAATACTGATCTGGTTAGGGTGAATTTCATAAATCATGGCAAGTTCTGTAATGGTCTTTTGTTCTTTAAGTGCTTCAATGACGACTTTGGCCTTGAAAGCTGAACTGTGATTTTTTCTTTTGCTCTTCATAGTGACAGTAAATTTAAGGTTTAAAAATACACCTTAACTCGCTGTCCTAATTTCGGGGAGTATTATAAGGAGTGGAGCGGAGAATTGCAAAACAAGAAGAAAAACGGTGATCTCTATTGGGAATCAGCACTGATTTCTCCCATTATCAATGACAACCAAATCATCACCCATTTCATCGCCATCAAGGAGGACATCACGGAAAGAAAACGGGCAGAAGCCGAGCGGATCAGACAGGCCGGACTTATCACCTCCCTGCTGGATTCTATCCCGGATATCATCTTTTTCAAAGATCTGAAGGGCAATTACCTGGGCTGCAACCTTCCTTTCGCAAAATTTATCGGAAAACCTAAAGAAGAGATCGTAGGTAAAAATGACATTGAACTCTTTGACAAAGTGACGGCAGATTCCTTTGTCCATTATGACAAAGAGATGTTAAGGCTTAAGGTTCCCACCCACAATGAAGAGTGGGTTACCTATCCGGATGGTCGCAGGGTTCTTCTTGATACCCTGAAAACTCCCTATTGGGCGAGCGATGGAACACTGGTCGGTCTGCTGGGAATCAGTCGTGACATCACAGACAGAAAAGAATCCGAAGAAGCTTTGTACCGGAGCAGCAAAAAGTGGGAAGCCATCATTTCGGCTTCACCGGATGGCATCGGAATGGCTTCACTGGACGGGAAGATTCAGCTTATGTCTGATAAACTGACCGCAATGTACGGTTATGCGGTAGACCAGAAGGTGAGCTACATCGGCAAAAATGTCTTCGATTTTATTGATCCATCCAATCACCAGATGCTGTCGGACAACATTCAAAAATTACTTGCCGGGGAGAACGATACAAAAATTACCGAATACCTGGCCATGAAGCAGGATGGCACCAGGTTCTACGTCGATGTAAATTCCACTGTTCTGTACGATGCCTCAGGTAATCCGGAGAGCATCCTGTTCGTGGAAAGAGACATTACACAAAGAAAACAGGCAGAAGAGGCACTGCAAAATGAACGCTCGCTGTTTCGGACGATCATAGACCTGATTCCGGATGCGGCGTATGTAAAAGATACCGATGGGAGAAAGATCATTGCGAATCCCAAAGAGGTTGAATTTGCCGGCAAACAATCTGAAAATGAGATTTTGGGCAAAACCGATTTTGAGTTGCACCCCGAGAAAGAGGCACACAGGGCGTGGGAGGAAGATCAGGTAGTTTTGCAAAAAGGCGTGCCCATCTACGACGTAGAAGGAACCCTCATCGACAAGAACGGGAAAACCCATTGGCTGCTTTGCTCGAAAGTCCCGCTGCGCGACATGTACGGAAATATCAATGGACTTGTGGGCGTAACACACGACATCACAGAACGCAAACTTGCGGAAGAGGCGCTTGAACATGCAGCAGACAGGCTAGCCATTGCGACGAAAGCAGGAGGGGTTGGTATCTGGGATTTTGATCTGGTTGCCAATCAACTTTTTTGGGACAACCAGATGTACCATTTGTATGGTTATACCACAGAAAGTCAAAAGGAGGCCTATGAAACCTGGCAAAGAGGCGTTCATCCGGATGACCTGCAATTCAGTACCCGGGAAATGGAGTTGGCCATCGGAGGAGAGAAAGACTACGACCTGGAATTTCGTGTGATCTGGCCGGATCATTCTGTGCACAATGTCAGGGCACTTGCCTTTGTTGTGCGGGATGGAGCAGGCACTCCATTGCGCATGATCGGCACCAATTGGGACATAACGGAACAAAAGGCAACAGAGGCAACACTCCTGAAAGCCAAACAGGAGGCAGATATTGCCAGTAGGGCCAAATCCGAATTTTTGGCCAATATGAGCCACGAAATTCGCACACCATTGAATGGCGTAATAGGATTTACGGATTTGCTGCTTAAAACACCCCTGAACAAAATCCAGAAACAGTATGCCGAAAATGTAAATACATCAGGCCATTCCTTGCTTGGAATTATCAATGATATTCTCGACTTCTCAAAAATTGAGGCCGGTAAAATGGAGCTTGAACTTATCAAGACGGACATCATCGAAATCGCTGAACATACCTCTGATATCATCAAATTTCACGCTTCTCAGAAAGGGCTTGAACTTTTGCTCAATATAGAGCCGGATATTCCGAGATTTGCCGTAGTCGATCCTATCAGGTTAAAACAAATATTGGTCAACCTCATCGGAAATGCAGTGAAATTCACTGAAAACGGAGAGGTAGAACTGAGCCTCACTTTTTCCAGAAAAGATGAAAAAACGGGAGAATTCAAATTTTCCGTGCGTGATACCGGAATCGGAATCAGCGAAATCCAGCAGAAAAAACTGTTCAAGGCGTTTATGCAAGCCGATTCTTCAACTACCAGGAGATTTGGCGGGACCGGACTCGGACTCACAATTTCCAGCATTCTGGTTGAAAAAATGGGCGGAAAAATTGAACTTATCAGTGAGATCGGAAAAGGCTCGAATTTCTTTTTTACGCTTGAACTGAACTATGAAGAGGGAGAAAAGCCTGATTACACCTGCCTAACCGGGATTAAAAGGGTATTGGTGATTGACGACAACGACAACAACAGAATGATCCTGGAACATACGTTTCAAAACTGGGGAATCGAATTTGTCGGAAGTGACAACGGCCTGTCGGCACTCAAAATCATTGAGAAATCAAAGATGTTTGATGTGATCATTGTCGATTACCACATGCCGTTTATCAATGGGCTCGATACCATCCGGATGATTCGGGAACAATTGAATCTCTCAGCAGAGGAGCAACCGGTTATTCTGCTCCATAGCTCTTCAGATGACATAGCCATCTACGAGGAGTGCAAAAGGCTGGGTGTTAGGTTCAATCTCATCAAACCGGTAAAATCCCAGGAATTGTTATTTTATCTGAAAAATCTGCAGAACCCGCCCTCCATGGAGGCAAAGGAAAAAATTGCCGATCCCTCTGGCCTCCCGGAGGAAAATATCAGCGACCATTCGCCTGTCATCCTGGTGGCTGAAGATGTTGAATTGAATATGATGCTGATCACCACCCTTGTCCGGCAAATTATTCCCAATGTGACAGTTCTGGAGGCAAGAAATGGCAAGGAGGCAGTAGAACTGGCTCTTTCCAGCAAGCCGGATTTGATTTTCATGGATGTACAGATGCCTGTGAAGTCGGGAACCGAAGCCGCCATTGAAATCAGAAACAACGAATTGGGAAGCGGGGAGCGGATACCTATTGTCGCCCTGACTGCCGGAGCCATCAAGGGAGAAAAGGAAAAATGCCTTGAAGCAGGCATGGATGATTTTCTTACCAAACCTATTGACAGGGCTTTACTGAATAAAATTCTTGTGCAGCAACTCTCGGCATTTTATGCACACGCAGCCAAACCGGAGGAACGAATCGGGCAGAATGCAAGCAGCCTTCATTTCAACGAAGCCTTGTTCAAGGAAAACATTGGCAACAGCCAGGTACTCATGGAAGAGTTGCTCCAGGTTTTGCCTTTGCAATTTGCACTCGACGTCGAGACCCTTTCCACAGCCATCATGGAAAAGAATTCGTTTGCAGTACTTCATGCAGCCCACAGCCTAAGAGGAGTAGCCTTGAACATGTGCTTTCCCAGACTGGCAGAGATGGCAGAAACCATTGAGTTGGATGCAGACAGTGACGATTACGACAAGATAGAAGAAGTTTTCCAGGAGATCCTTCTCGAATGGGACTACATCCAAATGCTGATACGGAAAATGAAGCGATGAGAGATTACTGGTCATTCAGATAAATCAGGTCCAATTTCGATCGGGGGGAGGTTCCCCCGATCGATGTGCCGTATCAAATCACCGGTCAACCCGGAGGTTTATTTCCGGCACCAACCCTTGGAAAGTTCTGAATGTCTGGGGTCTAAATTGTTCGTCAACGTTTTACCGGGAGATTTTTGCAGCTGCTTCGCAAATCACGGATACCTTGTTGGTGGAGATCACATCAATGCCCGCATGAATGGCCTTCACGTAGGCATCTGCATTCATGTTGCCTCCAAATCCATCAGAAAAGATTTTCACCCCCTTTGCATGCGCCTTGGCTATCAATTCTTCGGAAAGATCTTTCCAGTTGGCATCCAGGGCATAGGGATGCAGGGCATCGATCATCTTATCCAGATCCTTGCTGACATCCAGGCCGGGAAGAATTTTGGCTTTTGGAGCCAGTGCCCTGATCTGCCCAATTTGTTTCTCTTCATTGATGTAAAAAACAGAACCTTCCAGCAGTTGGTATTTGATCAGATCATCTATGAGGACCTTGGCATTGATCTCCTTGCAGTCGACGTAGAAATAGGTCTTGTGGCCAGGTTTCGCATTGTGATCCGCCAACAGCTGGCATGCCTCTTCCAGCGTGGGTACTTTCTCTGGTGCAAAGAAAGGATCGAACCAGCTCCCTGCAGAAAGTGCGCGAACATCATCAAAATACATCTGGTTGACGGGGCCTTTCCCAGAAGTCGTGCGGTTCAGGCTGCCGTCGTGAAGGAGTATGGATCTTCCATCACGGGTCTGCCTGACATCCATCTCGATGTAGTCGACCTCAAGGTTAAGGGCTATCTGCATGGCAGACAAGGTGTTTTCAGGAGCAAATTCATTGGCGGCCCGGTGTACGGCTACTCCTACTACAGGTGTTTTTGCGGCGCGGAAGGCGGTCATTCCTACTTTAGTTTTTGCGTATTCAGGTTTCGTGGCAAGGTAGGCATCCAGCTTATGGGCCTGGTCTGATTGAGCAGATTGGCCGGATACGAAACTTCCTCCGGCCAACACCAACGAGAAACACAATAAGATCAATGGTTTTTTCATCTGATAGTTGAATTTAAATAGTTGAAATTGATAGTAGATATTGATTTTGTATCACCGGCTCCGTGCATTTCCCCTTTTTCCTTTATCCTTTATCCTTTATCCTTTATCCTTCTTCAGTTGATATACATGGCCCTGAAATCACTCGGCGTCATGTTGGTGCCCGTCTTAAACTGGCGGTTAAAGTTGGAAATGTTGTTGAAGCCGGATTCCATGCAGATTTGTGAAATTGGGATTCTGTTTTCGATCAGTAATTTTTTTGCATGGCATACCCGCAGTTCATTCAGGAAAGTCATGAAAGTCTTCTTGGTGCTTTTTTTGAAATATTTGCAGAAAGCGTGTGGGGTCATATTGGCAATCTGCGCGATGTCTTCGATCTGTAAAGGAACGTGGAAATTTTTGATCACATAATGATGGACCTTCTGTAGCCGCATGAAGGAGGAGCTGTTTGCATCCAGAAAGGGGGTGCCGGACGAAAATTCCTCAGTGAGCAGTTTCCTGGATTCCGATCTGGCAAGTTCAGAGAGAATTTCCAGCATCAGGATGATTCTTTTGGGCCCCTTTTCCCTGGTTAATTCATCCAACATTTGGGGAATTTTGCTGTCAGTGGCGGTGGGGAAAACAAGACCGGCTTGCGATTTTTTAAGCAATTCCTGAATGGGGATCATCTCCTGGATCGAAAAAAAATCCTTCCCCAGAAAATCTTCAGAGAACATCACCACAACCGCCTTGGATTGCATCGAATCCGATTGGTCGTGAATGGCATCGTTCTTCCAGTAGTGGGGAATGTTAGGCCCGAGCAAGATGAGATCTCCTTCCTGAAAATTCTCGATTGTATCTCCGACAAACCTTTTCCCTTTGCTTTCAATCACATATTTTAATTCATATTCCGGGTGAAAATGATATTCCGAATGAAACCGAGGTAATATTAACCTTGTTGCCACGAAAGATGATCCTTCGCTTAGCAGAATCTTCTGGTAGGTAGCTTTCATTTTTGGTACATAATTGTTAGTTAATGGATCAATAGTAGAAGTATTTTGACAAAATTATATTAATCTGTGATAATAAGGCATCAAAATAAAATTAATTTTTAATTTATGTTTGTAGTGTGAAGAGTTAAGAATTCAGAACTGTAAAAACGAATTTTCAAAATGAAAAAGGTAGCTATTCTAGGTTTTGGTTTTATGGGGATGACCCATACCGAAAGTGTGCTCAGGAATAGCGAACTTGATTTGGTGGCTATCATAGACAAGAATCCAAAGGCTGTAGAGGAGAAGTTACTCTCACCAACCGGCAATTTTGCCACAGGCAATATCAGCCAGGATAAACTCAGCAGGATAAAAAGATACAGCAATCTAGACGATTGTCTTGAATTCGAAGAACTGGACGCCGTACTGATCTGTGTTCACACGGACCTCCATCATGAAATGACAAAAAAGGTGTTGCTTCATGGAAAACATGTCTTTCTGGAGAAACCCTTTTGTTTGGATATGCAAAAGGCGGAGGAGTTGGTGGCCCTCGCCAAGGAGCAGGAGCGCATCCTGATGATCGGACACGTAGTCCGTTTTATGCCACCTTATCAAAGATTAAAAGAATTTATTGCCGGCGGGAATTTCGGAGCACTAAAATTTTTGTCCCTGTCGAGATATTCAGGTGTACCCGCCTGGGGTGAGTGGGTGGAACGGAGAGCCTCCTTTGGTTCAACAGGTGGTGCTCTTTTCGATCTGCTCATTCATGACATTGATTTCGTAAATTATGTACTGGGTATCCCGGGTAGCATCACCTGCGACTATCTTCCTGGCATTTTGAGCAAGCACGACTACGTCAGCGCCTTGTGGAGCTATTTTGACAAAAACATTAAAGTCAAAATTGAAGGAGGGAACATCTTTCATTCCAATTTTCCTTTTCAGGCTGGTTACATGGCCAATTTTGAGCATGCGAGCATTCAGTACACCACCCTCCGGGGAGATGTCATTCAGATTGCCACAGATACCACACTGGAAGAGATTCCTTCCGGTCAGGCCGGAGATGGATTCTACAACGAGATTGCCTACTTTGCACAATGCATCAACAGGAATATGCCACCCGTTGATTGCATGCCCGAATCCGCGCTTCAGACGATTCAACTTTGCTATGATCACCTATAACTAACTACGGAAATGAGAGAAGAATTAGCGATTAACGGAGGACCAAAAACAGTAGAAAGAGACTATGCATGGCCTCTCTACGATGAAACGGATGTCAATTGTGTGGCGGAAATCGTTCGAAGCGGAAAATGGGGAAATCCTGATTGCGGTGGAGAAGTCGCACAATTCGAAACCGAGTTTGCTGAATTTTGTGGAACGAAATATGCCCTTACCTGCGTCAATGGCTCAGTTGCCTTGCGGCTGGCCCTGATTGCCTGCGGGGTGAAGCCGGGTGATGAAGTGATCGTTCCTCCCTATACTTTTATTGCCACTGCTTCCATCGTCATCGAAGCGAATTGTGTCCCCGTATTCGTGGATATTGATCCAAGAACATACAACCTGGATGCTTCTAAAATTGAAGATGCCATTACCTCAAGGACGAAAGCGATCATTCCCGTTCATTTTGCAGGACAGGCATGCGAAATGGATGAGATTTTGGCAGTTGCCAAAAAGTACGGCTTGCGGGTCATTGAGGATGCCTGCCACGGTCATGGGGCTGCCTACAAGGGCAAAAAACTTGGTTCCATCGGAGATGCAGGCTGCTTCAGTTTTCAATCCTCCAAAAATCTGACCAGTGGCGAAGGTGGTATGGTCGTGACGAATGATGATGCTCTTTACCAGATGATGAATTCCCTGCGCAATGTAGGGCGTGTCGAAGGGGGAGCCTGGTACGAACACCACCATGCCGGATGCAACTACCGGATTACCCAGCTTCAGGCAGTATTGCTTTCAAACCAATTGAAAAACTTGGAGGCGCAGACATTGAAACGCCACGAGAACGGAAGCTATCTCAATACCCTGCTGGAAGCGATAGATGGGATTACGCCATTGTCCAGAGGGCTGGGTGAAACCATCCACAGTTATCACATCTACATCTTCAAATACGACAAAGCCAAATTTAACGGTGTTTCGAAAGTTGAGTTTTCGAAGATGCTGGCAGCCGAAGGAGTTCCCTGTTTCATGGGCTATCCGCAACCCTTGTACAAGCAACCACTCTTTCAGAAGAGAAACTTTATGTGCTATGCCATTCCGGAATCAGTCGACTACACCAAGGTATGTTGTCCGGTCACCGAAAAGGCTTGCTACGAAGAGGCTGTCTGGATTTTCCAGAATACCATGCTGGGAACCAGAGAGGACATGGAGCTTTTTGCTTCGGCCATTTTAAAAATTCAAAAATCAGTCAACCAGTCATAAAAACAGAAAACTACTCTTACGAATTTCAAAATAAAGTCAGCTAATGATTTGTATCCGTCAACTACTACTATTACTATTTCTTACAAGTTTTTAATCTGACAGAGCAAAGGTTGTCCATCACGGGCAACCTTTTAGCATTATGTGCCGGAACGGTCCCTGCTCCAAACACCCTGCGCCTTGCTTTTTTACAGCTCCTCGTAGGTGGTGTCCACCACGTTCCCGGAATCCCTACCCTTCGGCATTTTTCTGATCCGCCAGCCCAGGGTCATTTGCAGTATTCCGTAGAGCAGGAGAATGGCACCGAGAAATTTGAATATTTTTTCGGCACTTTCGATCGGATGGACGAGCAGGAAGATGCCTCCAGAAATCATCAGCACCCCAAATATCAGGTAGATCCACGACCAGAAGGATTTGGACAGAGATCCTACTGCACCGAAAAACTGCATCAATCCCATCAACAAAAAGAGTACACCGAAGAAGAATCCGAAGATTTTTACGATAACAAAGGGTGAGAGCAGGAAGAGTAAACCCCACAAAATGGTAAAAAATCCCTGGAAAGAGGAGCTGAAACTGATTCCCCCATTATTTTTTCTTCCTGAGAAGAGCAGACTGAAAATTCCACTCACCAATATCATCGCTCCAATGGTCATGATGACAGATTTGAGGGTCAAATTGGGAACCACGAGAAAGATGATCCCGATGGCCATGGTCAGAATCCCCCGGATAAAGGCATTTTGTGGTGTGGACAAAAAAGATAGCCTCATTTGCATGGATGTTGATTTATATTTTTGCCGTTTCAATGATTGGGCAGAACAATATTAGAAATTATTTGGGAAGAAATGGTTAAAATACCACCAATTTGAGAAGAGTTTATTTGTTAACTTTCCGCCAACAAATCAACAGTCAATGAGAAATATAACTAACTTTTGCCGTCTGACAGCGGTTTTGGCATTGGGGGTGTTTTTTCTTCCTTCCGGGGATGTGAAGGCTCAGGAAAGTCCGAATTATACCAAATACGTTAATCCCTTTGTAGGGACCGATTTCTTTGGTCATACCTATCCCGGGGCCGCATTGCCTTTTGCCATGGTTCATGTAAGTCCGGATTGCAACACCAATGGCTGGACCTACAGTGCCGGCTATACCTATTCGGATAATTCGATCATAGGCTTTAGCCACACCCATTTCAGCGGAACCGGAATGGTGAGCGGTGGCGACATACTATTGCAACCCTACGTCTCGAACAAGCTGAAAATTGTACCCGGTTCGGGAGAGAATCCGGACGAGGGTTACCGTTCGAGGTTTGACCACAAGGACGAGTCTGCATCTCCAGGCTATTATTCCGTTTATTTGAAGGACAATTTCGTCAAGGTAGAACTCACTGCGACACAAAGGGCTGCGATGCACCGATATACTTTCCCTGCAAGTCTGAATGCCAGGGTGATCCTGGACATTGGCCATCAAATCGGATCCACCCCTTCGACGGGTAAATCCAGGGTAGACATCATCAATGACCATGTGGTGGAAGGTTGCAAGAGTTCGGAACGGGGAAACATCTACTTCGTGGCAGAATTCAGCAAGCCGTTCGAATACTATGGAACATTCGATGCCACCTACAAGACCCCGGAGTCGGGTGGAAGCATCTTTCCTTATAAAAATAGTGAAATCGGAGATAAAATCGGGGCTTTTGTCACCTTCCAGACTACAGAAAAGGAGCAGGTGGTGGTCAAGGTTGCCATCTCCTACATCGACCTGGAGGGGGCAAGAAAAAATTTGAAAAAGGAGATGCCCGACTTTGATTTCGACAGGGTTAGAGACGCGGCCGACAAAATCTGGAACAAAGAGCTTTCCAGAATTGAGATTTCCGGAACCACGGACAAAAAATATCAGATTTTCTATACGGCTGTTTACCATTCACTTTTGGCACAATACATTTCGCAGGATGTCGACGGCCGTTATTTTGGGATGGATGGCAAGGTGCACACGGCGGTAGGATATGATTTTTACGGCTCTTTTTCCTGCTGGGACACCTATCGCTCGCAACATCCTTTTCTCACCCTGGTGGCTCCGGATCATGTGAATGACTTCCTGAAATCGATAGTAGCCAAAGCCAAAGACTTTGGCTGGATGCCTGCCCAGCATTTTCTGAATGTCTATGGGGAAGGAATGGTGGGCGATCACCTGATCCCCATCCTCGTGGATGCTTATATGAAGGGCTTCAGGAATTTTGATGCAGAATTTGCCTACCAGGCCATCCGCAGGAAGGCGATGGAGTTGCCGAAACCTCCAGTACCGCTTAGCGCCGGACGTTCCGGACTCGAATTTTATTTGAAATTGGGTTATGCTCCAATCGACAAGGTAACAGAGGCTGTTCCAAATACTTTGGAACTGGCCTACGACGACTGGTGCATTGCCCAGATGGCCAAGGCCCTGGGAAAAGATGCAGACTATGATATCTTCATGAAGCGTGCGCTCAACTACAAGAATGTTTGGGATGGCAGTGTGGGCTTCATGCGCCCCAAAAAGGCCGATGGGACCTTCCTGGAGGCATTGAATGGCAGGGAGCAGGTGATTGATACGGTCGGAAAACATACCTATTACAGGTATTTTGATCCGCTTTTGGTGGGCAGACGACCTTCCAGACATTACACGGAATCGAATGCCTGGCAGTACATCTGGTCAGTTCAGCACGATGTGAAGGGATTGATCGATCTGTTTGGCAGCAACAAAAAATTCAACGACAAGCTCGATCAGTTCTTCTCGATGGATCCAAACATCACACCTCCGAAATATGTGGGTGTTGTTGGAACCATCGGGCAATATGTGCACGGAAATCAGCCCTCCCACCATGTAGCCTATCTCTACAACTATTCCGGTGAACCATGGAAAACACAGGAGCGTGTACGCCAGGTTTGTGAACAATTGTACAGATCAGGTCCGGGAGGCATATGTGGAAATGAGGACATGGGATCACTCTCCTCTTGGTTTGCCCTTAGTTCAATGGGTATTTACGCGGTAACTCCCGGAATTCCGGTCTACAACATCGGATCTCCGCTCTTTGAAAGGGTGGTTTTACATCTGCCGGGAAACAAAACATTTGTCATTCAGTCCAACCACAATTCGGCCGAGAACAAGTATATCCAATCTGCAACTTTGAACGGAAAGAGCTTTGACAGGAGCTGGATCTTGCACGAAGAGATTGAAAAAGGTGGTACACTGGTTTTCGAAATGGGAGCAGAGCCAAACAAGAAATGGGCGATAGGCTCACCACCACCCTCCATGACCCGATAAATAATAAAAAATCATTCTAAATTATTTTGAAGACAAATGGTTATTCTTTTTTTCGAACACCTCATTAGTAAGTTCTAATGTCTTGTATGATTTGACTTCAGAGACTGTTTGCATCCAATTTTTACCCAATACCCGCTGAATTCTTGCGGGTATTGAATTTTTTGAGATTTGCAACGTTTTGGTAACCATTGGCTGAAGTTTTATATTTGCCCCCCGAAAGATTGGAAAAGAAAGGGTCTGTTTATTCAGGCTACTCCCGGGACTGCGGGATTTAATGCCAAACCGGATTTCATCATGGATCACACAGATTCATCAGGGACAAAAAAGAACCACTTAAACAAATTTTTTATACACATGAAGGGTTTAAAAATTATTGTATTGGCCAAGCAAGTTCCCGACACGAGAAATGTTGGGAAAGATGCCATGAAGGCCGACGGAACCGTGAACAGGGCGGCACTTCCTGCCATCTTCAATCCTGAAGATCTCAACGCCCTTGAACTGGCTTTGAGAGTAAAGGATTCAGTTCCGGGAACAACGATTACCATCTTGACAATGGGTCCCGGCAGGGCTGCAGAGATTATACGTGAAGGTTTGTACCGTGGTGCTGACA
>Ga0214219_1000616_pt1 | contig 13541 bp, 11 predicted proteins | sample TroBogypolimnion_26_FD_153057 | JGI IMG/M metagenome (GOLD analysis project Ga0214219, IMG submission 153057) | Freshwater microbial communities from Trout Bog Lake, WI - 25JUL2007 hypolimnion | ecosystem: Environmental > Aquatic > Freshwater > Lake > Hypolimnion/Profundal zone | place: Trout... | reverse complement strand
CACTGGCGGTCAAACCCTCTGGGAACAGTCCGGAAGAATTTGCCTTTCTTGAAGAAAATGGCCTGGGATAATTTCACACAAAAAAGTTGACACTACCGATGACAACATATCGGATTCGAATAAAGTTAAGATAAAAAGTTTAAGCTCTATACACCAATTTCAAGTCGACTTTATTAAAGTCGACTTGAGCGACTATGAAAATTTTAAGAACACCGGTTGTTTTTTTATTTCAAAAACGACATATGCTCGGTTTAAATTACCGTATATATTAAGGCATTTGGATAAATGTATTTATCTAGACTCTGACATTGTAGTCCGAAAAGACATTTCAGAAATGTGGAGCATAGATATAAAAAACTATTATTTAGGTGCGGTTGAAGAACCTTCAGGCAAGATACGCAATATGGAACTGCAGATTCCTCAATTAAGTAGCTATTTCAATAATGGGATACTATTGCTGAATTTGAAGAAGCTTCGCGAGTTCGGTTTTAAGAAAAAGGCCTACGATTATATGCAGGATCATCCTCACTTGCTCTATGGTGATCAAGATGTTTTTAACGCCTTGTTTCATGATAACTGGCTGCCACTTCCTATGAAATGGAATCTTACAACAAGCATGTATTTGACAAAAAAATTGCTTCATTATACTTGTTACCCTGACAACGAGATTAGTGCGGCTTTAAAGAATCCGGCTATTGTGCATTATACTCAAGAGAAGAAACCGGATTCTGTTTTATGCCAGCACCCATTTCGAGGTGATTATATTATCTATCGGTCTTTAACTTCCTGGAAAGATGATGGTTTGAAAGATCAAAATGTGAAAAGTTATTTTATACGTTTTTACTGGATGATCAAAAGCTTTTTGAGGGAGTTTCCCTTAGCTTACCTTTTTGTAAAACAATTGAAGTTAAGGTTGCTTAATTGTAAATATTTTAATGAATCGAAATACTAGTGTATTTTAATGAAGTTATTCTGGGAAAATTTAATTTGAAACGTGCCTCGGTTTCGGTAGCGCAAGTGAGTTTTTCAGGACTATTCGGTGGCAGAGAGGCTGTTGCATGTTCTCTTGCCGGTTTGCTTTCGAGTCACGTCAGGACCTCGCTTCTCTATCTTATAATTGAGAACAGGACATCTGAGCAAAAACGCGAGGAGATGCTGAAAAAGATCGAATTGTTTGATCTTTCCCGCCGCCTGTTTGCCATAGACAAACGCTTTTCGATGAAAATTGTCGAAGAAATTGCCCAGGCAATCGACGAGGATGGCATTCGGATACTTCATTGCCATTGTTATAAATCGGTTATATTTGCATGGCTTGCCAGAGTTAAGGCAAAGCAAAAACCTAGGATAGTATTTACACTGCATGGATTGCCGGTGTCTTTATCCTTGAGGTCCATTCCTGTCTATCTTGCCCATTTGGCCTCCCTCTTTGCTGCAGACAGCATTGTCGGGTGCTGCGCTGCGCGTACAGATTTGCTAAGACGCATTCCTGTATTGCGGCGAAAGGTGTCTGTGATCCAAAATGCACTTATGAAAACAGCTTCCGATACGTGTTGCGACCACCAATCGGGACGGGCGGTCGCAGCGCAACCGGTGAGAATAGGTTTTGTCGGAAGGCTTTCTACGGAGAAAAACATTCCTCTGCTTCTCCATGCTATGCAACATCTAAAAAAAACAGCCGGGAATCCTCACTCCTTTGAATGCATTATAGCAGGAGAAGGGGAGTTGCTCGAAATGCTTAAATCCTTGGCGAAAGAACTGAATATCTGTGAAATGGTGACTTTCGCAGGGTTCGTGCGCAATACCGATGAACTCTATCGAAGTCTTGATATATTGGTTTTAACTTCAGATTATGAAGGAATCCCCATGTGTATACTGGAGGGAATGTCCCATGGTTTGCCAGTTGTTGCATCGGCGGTGGGTGGCATCGTTGAAATGATACGAGATGGTGTTGATGGGATTCTTTTCCCCAAGGGAGACCTAGACAGGCTTGTTTCATCCCTGACAGAGCTGATTGCAGATCCAGAAAAGCGACTGAAAGTCGGGAAAAACGGATATCGCAGGTTTTTGACTGATTTTACGCCGGAGATGTGGCGAGATAAACATCTCAGGCATTATCTGTCGCTTTTAGAAAATGCATGAAGACTTGTTAAGCTGAACTAATAGAAAAAATCCGAAGCTCGGATTTGTCGCCCTTCGTTGTCGGTGTATATGAGAATACTTCAATTGGTTGATTCGTTGCGTATTGGCGGCGCCGAGGTTATGGCGACAAGCCTTGCAACCGGATTAGTTGCCAGGGGGCATAGCTGTTCGGTTTGCGGCCTTGGGATTGATGGTGAGCTTGCGGCCTTGCTCAGTCACCATGCAATTCCGGCGTATGCTATGAAGATGCCATTCGGCGTGTCGCCGAGGCTTATGCTTCGTATAGCGTGCCGAGCAATCCATTTCAGGGCCGATGTGATTGTTACCCATCATTTCAGACAATTGTTTCACGGGGTCTGGGCATCTTTTTTTCCAGGGAAGACACTTGTCCATATCGAGCACGATCACCACTTTTACCAGGGCAATCTGTCAGCGCTTCAAAGACTGGCCTTTCTTTTGAAATTTGTAGATGCATTCGTAGTTGTATCGACGGATATTGCAAATTGGTTTATCGACCGGATTCCTCAAATTTCTGGAAAGATAAAAGTGATCGAAAATGGGGTGGATACCGATCGTTTCAGGCCGGATAAAGGAAGGCGCACATCGATGCGCCGTTCTTTTGGAATTGAGCCTGATGTCTTTGTTGTTGGAACCTGCGCCCGTCTTGAGCCGATCAAGAATTTATCCCTATTGATCGATGCATTTGCTAAATTTCATCGTGATCATCCGCGATCACAACTCTGTATTGTCGGTGACGGGAGTCAGAAGCCAAGCCTGCAGGAAAAGGCCAAAGACTGTAAAGTGGAAGATTCCGTGCGTTTTCTCGGGCTTCGGCAGAAGGTGGAAGAATGTCTTGCACTCTTTGATGTCTATGCGATTTCTTCCCATAATGAAGGACTGCCTATATCGGTGCTTGAAGCCATGTCTTCCGGCCTGCCGATTGTGGCGACTCCTGTCGGTGCGTTGCCGAGGCTTCTTGATAACAAGGCCGGAATCCTGGCCTCTTCACCTCTAGAGGTGAGCGCTGCATTTGCAGACTATGCGGCAAGCTGGTCCCTGGTTGAGAAGACCGGTGCAGAGGCTCGGCGGATTGTGTCGGATAGCTATTCTGCCGATCATATGGTTGCCTCGTACGAGGCGTTAATGAAGTGTGTATTGCAATGAAACTGTTTGGAAAGAGTACTTTTCGTGAGCAGCAACAGCCGGATATGCAGCCACCAGCAGGACGGCGGTTGCATCTTCTTTTCCTCGCTCCCTTGACCTATCGTCCGGACCTTCCAAACTTCAGGGATCGTTATGCCGCATTGTCCGAACGGTATGATGTTGACGTGATTGCTCCTTGTGAAAACACGTACAACGGGATCAAGATGGGGGAAGCGACACTCTATACAATTCCGCCCTATGTTGACAGGCAGGGGCTCGGCGCGATGCGTATGATTTTTTGTACGGTGCTCATTGCGCGGCATCTCTCAAAAAAACAGAAAATTGATGCCATCATCGCTTACGATCCTCTTACGCTTGGAGTGGCAGCCGTAATCCTCAGAATGATTACCGGGACTGAGGTTTTCATTGAGATCAACGGGCATTTGCTTACGGCGGCATTTGTTGCTGAAAACACTCCGGCAAAATGGATTAAGAGATTTCTCTACCGAACAGTTATAGGATTTTGCATCAGACGCGCCAGCGCCATTAAGCTGTTGAACAATTCTCAACGAGCTGAATTTTATACTTTGATAGGCAGCAAACCCGTCTTTGTCTTTCCGGAGTACGTTCCGACCCATATTTTTTCGCGATCGTTCCAAAACAAAGGCTATCTTTTTTTTGCCGGATTTCCTTTTTACTTGAAAGGAGTGGATATCTTGATCCAGGCATTTAAGAAAATTTCCCCGGATTATCCCGATACGAGATTGATAATCATGGGCTATCACAGTGAAGCCGAAGCAATACAGTTTTCCTCGCTTATTGGGGCGTGCAAGCAGATCGAGATCAAGCGCCCAGTCAATTTCGACGAAATACTGGACTATTTTCGGGATTGCCTTTTTTTTGTCCTTCCTTCAAGGTCTGAGGCAATGGGTAGGGTTCTGATTGAGGCTATGGCCTGTGGAAAACCGGTTGTCGGTTCCGCGGTAGGCGGAATTCCGGACATTATTCAGGATGGCAAAAATGGTTTGCTCTTTCGTTCGGAAGATGCCGATGATCTGGCTGAGAAATTGGCAGGCCTATTGGGTGATCCTGTTCGTTTGGCAGCGATGGGTGAATATGCGTATGAAGATGCGCATGGCAGACTGTCCTCGGTAAGGTACCTGCATGCGTTTCATGCCATGGTGACCGTAATGATGCAAAAAAGAGGTAAGGAGAATGTCTAAGTTGAGAATACCACACGTATTAACTCTGAAGGATTGCCGCGACAGGACAATTACTAACGAAAGAAGGAAAGGGCTTCTCTTCCTTGTCGCATTGACCATTTTCGCCATCTCTGCAATGAATCCATGTGCAGAGGGCTTGGCTGCCAATGAAAGCAACACTTCGGATTCATCCGGGGCGAATAGGTCTCAGGCCTTTCCGGCCGGTTCCCAATTGACTGCGGTTTGGGCCAATGAAGGAGGGGATAAAGTCACCAAGGACGAATTGCGAGCCTCGTCTGGCAAGCCAGTGCTGAATACCGTCTGGGATGGTAAGACCATCAGGCAGTTTGGCGCCAGAAACGAGGTTGTTGCAATTAATTTGGTGCTTGAGTCCGCAAAGATGCCTGTAAAGGGGATCAGCGTGGTGTTTGACAAACTTGTTGGTCCAGACGGCGCGGAAATTCGTTCGAAAAAAGTCGACAAAGAAAACGTGTTCGACTACAACGGCAGAAATATCGAATTGTTTTTTGTCCGGTACCTGCAGATAAAAGGACTAACCCGTCTTGGATATAATCCCACCTATGATGAACACCACATTCCTATCCGCTTGCAAATGCCACATACCTTATGGATGCCGAATACCCTGTTCAAAGGGAAATTTTCCGATCGGCCTGATGCAAACAAGTTCTATCCTGACATCGCTGTCCCCCTTGAGGCAGTCGGTCAGTTTGTCATTCCGGAGCACGAAAGCCAGTGCATTTGGGCTGATATCTATATTCCAAAAGATACGAAGGCGGGCATCTATAAAGGTTTGGTTGCGATCCTAGAATCCGGGAGAAAGACGATGGAGATTCCAGTTGAACTCGAGGTCTTGGGTTTTACCCTGCCAGATACACCATCTGCTAAGACTATGGTGTATTTCTCTGAGGCCACGATAAATGAGCGATATTTCGGACAGCGGTATCCCGAAATATCGACTTTATCTCCTCTAGATGCATCGTATCTTAGGCACTTGTGGGATGTCCATCATCTGGTTGCGCATCGCCATAAGTTATCCCTGATTGATGATGGGTTTGCAAGTCCGGAAATGATGCAGAGATGGGATCCGGTGTTCAGCGGGGAATTATTCACTACCAAAAACGGGTATGACGGTCCCGGTATGCATACATCAAGCGGCGTTTATTCAATCGGCACATACGGATTGTGGCGCAGTATGTGGTCACCTGACAGTAAAGAAGAAATGCAGAAAAACAGTGATAAGTGGGTGCGGTTTTTTGAACAAAAATATCCTTGCATCGAATACTTTCTCTATCTGAAAGATGAACCGGCGCCGCAGGATTACTCTGGGGTGGAACAATGGGCTTCCTGGATCAAGAACAATCCGGGACCGGGCAGGCGACTGCAGACCTTCGTCACCAAGGATATCATTACTCTCAGCAAATACATGCCGTCGGTCAGTCTCGGCGTTGTCAACTGGGGCGATACCAAGACCTGGGAATCTTTTTTCTCTGAGGCGCATGTGTTAACAAAAAAATATTGGGGCTATAATGGGTGGCGAATCAGTTGCGGCTCTTTTGTGATAGAGGACGAAGGAGTAGCTCTTCGTGTAGCAGCCTGGACGCAGTTTAAGTTAAATATCGATCGCTGGTTTTACTGGCAGTCCACCGGATATATCAATTCGGAAAGAGGAGGCGGATATGAAACCAATGTTTTTGATGAGGCTTCCACCTTTGGCGGGCCAAAATGGAATCATCCACAGTACGGAGAGACCAGCATTGGTAATGGCAACGGGGATGGAGTCCTTTTTTATCCTGGCACTGATAAATTGTTTCCGAAATACAGCTACGGGCTTCCCGGTCCGATTGCAAGCCTTCGTCTGAAACTCTGGCGCCGGGGGATCCAGGATGTCGATTATCTGACCCTTGCGGCAAAAATTGATCCGGCGACAGTTAAGGAGATAGTTCAGGAAATAATTCCTAAAGTCATGTGGGAGGTCGGAGTGACTGATCCTAAAGACCCGACGTGGGTGAAAGCCGGCATCAGCTGGTCGATCAATCCCGATGACTGGGAGAAGGCGCGAAGAAAATTAGCCAATATCATTGTAAACGGCAGTGGAAAAAAAACAGAGCAGTGACCGTATATGTGTCTAAATAATATAGATACAGCAGGCATCTGCCAGAGCCTGTCATGAAAATACTCGCGTTAACGGCACGTCTGCCGTGGCCGCTTGATACTGGGGCGAAGATCCGGTCGTTTCATGTACTGAAAATACTGGCGCAGGCCCATGAAATGACCGTCGTGTCGTTTATAAGCAACTTTGAGGAATATGGCCACCTTTCTCACTTGAAGAAATTTGGGATTGATGTCGTTCCGGTTTTCAATCAGAGCCTTGATCACAGAATATCATTTCTGGACATTGTCCGAGGTGTCCTCTCTCCTTATCCATTTTCGGTACCGAGATATCGCACTGGAATGTTCGAGCAGACATTGAGAAAACAGCTGGCTGAGAAGCAATTTGATCTTCTTCATTGCGAACATCTCCATATGGCGCAGTATGTGCCTCCCTCTCTTGCAATCCTGAAAACCTTGGATGCCCATAATGTGGAATCCGAAATTGTAAAGCGTTGGTGTGAGAAGGAAACCAACTCGATCCGGAAGGTTGCACTCCATTGGCATTTAGCCAGAATGAAGAGATATGAGAAAAAAAATGTAAGGATGTTCGATCTTGTCATGGCGGTTTCAGACCGGGATCGTGATATGCTTGTGGAGATGGGCGGACGGAATAATGTGGAAATAATAGAGAATGGCGTGGATGTCGCGCATTATTACTGTAAGACAAAGAGTGTGTCGCGGGATCTCGTTTTTGTCGGTTCCATGGATTGGCAACCCAATGATGATGGAATCCGCTTCTTTGTTTTTCAAATATTTCCACTAATTCTCCAACGCGATAAGCGTATCCGGCTCTTTGTCGTGGGAAGGAAGCCCTCCAAGGCACTCATTGAAGCTGCGCAAAGAAACCCAAATGTAATTGTTACTGGTGCAGTTGAAGACGTTCGGCCCTATATTGAGAGTGCCTCGGTTGCCGTGGTTCCTCTCCGGGTAGGCGGCGGGACCCGGCTCAAAGTCCTTGAAGCTTTTTCAATGGCGAAGGCTGTTGTTTCAACATCCTTGGGCAGTGAAGGGATTCAGTATACCCATGGTGAAGATATTCTTATTGCCGAAGATCCGCTGGGCTTTGCAGATGCGGTGATGCGGCTTTTGGATGATCGGGAGCTGAACAATCGTATAGGCACTAAAGCCCGCGCATTGGTCGAGGCGCAGTATAGCTGGACAAATATCGAGAAGAAGGTCGTAGCGTCACTGGAAAAAGTACTTCCTTCCTCTCGCAGAAAGGAATTGTAATGAAGATAGAGCTGATTTCTGCGATAAAGAATGCAATTTTGAAATATAAGAAAGCAAAGTATCTGGAGATGCTAAAAAACAACGGGCTGCAATTAGGCCGGAATGTGGCAATTGTGGATACGTTCTTTTTTGATCCGGCGCATTGTTTTCTTATTTCTATTGGCGACAACTGCACTATAGCCCCCAATGTCAGAATTCTTGCACATGATGCGAGTACAAAGCATTTCCTGGGGTATTCGAAAATCGGTTCCGTAAAGATCGGAGCAGATTGTTTCATAGGCGATTCCACAATTATTATGCCTGGGGTAACTATTGGCGAATCGACAGTTATCGGCGCTGGTTCCGTTGTTACGAAGAGTATCCCGCCGAGGTCCGTCGCTACCGGAAGTCCAGCGCATATACTGTGTTCACTGGATGATTACCTAAAGAAAATAGAGGCAGTCCGAGGAGAAAATACTGTATATTCAGAAGAGTATAGAATTCACAATATTGACAATCAGAGACGGGATGAACTTCGTCAGGCATTGATGGATAAAATTGGCTTCATTGTCTGAATTTTGAAATTATCAGGGCGGACCAGTTTCACCAAAATGTTTTATATGAGATGAGGAGATAAAAATTTGCATTTAAAGAGTGATAAACATGTCTGAATTCAAGGGCAGGATTGTATCGGGCTTGTTGTGGCTGGGCAGTGCAAGTGCCTTGACCCAGACAGTCTCATGGCTGTTCACGCTTTTGATCGCAAGGATGTTAACGCCGGCAGATTACGGATTATTCGCGATTGCTGGAGTATATATAGGAATTCTTGAGTTCTTGAATGAGTTCGGTATTGGCTCCACAATTGTTCAGAAAGAAAATATCACCAGAAAAGAGGTCTCTGGACTTTTCGCTCTTTCCCTCTATTGGAGTATTGCACTCTGTTCCTTGACGTATTGTTTTGCCTCAAAGATTGCAATAACGCTGCATAGCGAGGAGTTAGTACCCATTCTGCGGGTATTGAGTTTTTCATTTATTATCAGTGCATTCAAAAACATTCAGTATAATATGATGGTCAGGGAAATGCGGTTTAGGGAAATTGCCAAAATTGAGGCCCTTGCTCGGATATTGACTGCTCTCTTATCCTATCTGCTCGCACTTCAGGGTTTTGGCGTATGGACACTGGTCTCCTCGTATCTTGTGTATAGTTTTATTCAAGCCTGTTGTTATTCATTGCGTCAACGGATTTATTTTGCTTTTCGCTTGAGTTTTTCCGACTTGAAAGAGCATATTGTCTTTGGCTTGCAGATTATATCCGGCCGTTTTATAGAAGCGATCTCAGGGAGGACCCAGACGATGGTCATCGGGAAACTCCTTGGCATGGATTTGCTTGGGGTATACACTTTTGCGCAAGTTCTTTCCTTCAGGCCGATAGAGATGATTGTGACTGTTCTCAATCAAGTGTTCTTCCCCATATATTCAAGACTGCAGAATGATGAAAATACCCGGACGAATTACCTCCTGAAGACAATGGAGATTGAGATGCTCTGCATTCTCCCTCTCTGCCTGATTATGGCCTGTACGGCTGATATTTTTATTCCGCTTATCCTCGGAGATCGTTGGATATCAACAATTCCGTATATGCAGGTTTTTTCAGTCCTTGCCATATTCATCTTTCTTTCCAGTCAGGCGACCATGCTTTCGATTTCTGCAGGTAAGCCGCGCCTTCAAATCCTGTATGTCGCTGTTTCTTTTGCCTTGCTCGTTGGCTTTTTTTTCCTTTTAGGAACGCACGGCAAGGAGAAAGGGATACTGCTGAGCTGGATAATTGTTTGTCCTCCGGTTTCACTTCTTTATTTTGGTCTTATGTTACGGAACCTGCATGTTCCGCTGCTTTCTATGCTTCGAAGCATTGTTTTGCCGTGTGCTGTAGCCACATCCGTTACGGTGACAACTTTAGTATGCAAGCGGATCTGGAGTGAACCTCACTGGATAAATCTAATAGCAATTCTTACGACTTCAGGAGCAGCGGGCATAAGCTCCCTTTTGGTTTTCGATCGCAAGAAAGTTGGCAATGTTATTCAGACTTTGAGGAGTGCCGTATGAGTGACCATTTATCGTTCTTGTCTTTGATACCTATTTCTCTCAAGAAACATCCATAAGGACATTCTCAACCATGTCGAACCAATCAACTCGTTTATCAAACTTTCCAGAAGCAGTATCCGGGAAGGAAGGGCTGACTTTTTCTAAGTTAACGGTGCTTATGCTGATTCCCATATATTTGGGCCGTTTTCAAGAATTGTGGCCGGTCTTGAGAGGAGCCCACATTGCCCAGCTTGCTACTGGAGTAGCATTTCTGCTCTTGCTGTTCAGCCCCATAAATATCAGTGAAGAATCCCGCTTGATGGCATCTTTTAAACAAGTCCGCTATATTTTATGGATGATTTTGCTGGGGTTTGCATCCGTGCCATTCAGCGTCTGGAAGGGAGGAAGTTTCAATTTCATGATTGACTTTCTGAAGAATACGGTCTTCGTCTTCCTCATTATTATTTGCGCTTCAGAAGAGGCGGACAGAAAGAGGATATCTTGGACGTTGATCCTGACCATCCTGGTGCTAATGATCTTCGCTGCTGTTAGTCCGAGATTGGTAGAAGATGGGCGGATTTCGGTTACCGGGACATATGATACGAATGACTTTGCTTTACTGATCATTATGTCCTTCCCTTTAACATATGCACTTATGCAACTCCAGAGGACATTCCTGAAGGTGTTTCTTGCCGGAGTTCTCCTTCTCATGGTAATCACAGTACTGAAAACGGGTTCACGCGGCGGATTTCTCAGTCTTCTATTTGTAATCGGTATAATTCTTTATCGTCGAGGCGCCAAGTTTGTCTTTGCTATGGTACCTCTCGCCGTGATTTTTGCAGTTCTCATTTCCCTGACCGTGAGCGATTCCTCCTGGAGGCGGCTTGCAACGACCTTTCATCCGGCTGACGACTACAATGTTACTGCCAAAGAAGGACGCATTGAAGTTTGGAAGCGGGGAATTACAATAATGTGCGAGAACCCTGTCCTTGGCTCTGGCCCTGGGACGTTTACTGTTGCGGAAGGACTGGCCCATGAAGGGGGCAAATGGAGTGCGGCTCATAACTCCTTTGTGCAAATAGGGGCGGAACTTGGTGTTTCTGGGCTGGCCCTGTTCATTCTTATTCTGTACAGTTCCTTGGCATCTGTCAGACAGCGCGATGGAACATCGCGCTGGTTTGAGCAGGGCGTGGAAGTTGGTTTATACGCTTTCTGTGTCGGCGGGTTTTTCCTGTCGTGGGCATATTCCTATGCTTTCTATTTTTTTATCGCCCTTTCTATTGTGAGCGTCAAGACCCGCCAGTTGGCTGGTCCCGCAGAATCCGCCGCTCGTTAACTTCCGCTAAGGAATTTCCCCTTGCCATTCGGAGTGGGGTACCCTGATATGAATGCAGCTTCATTTCCACATATCATCGGAAAATCATTGAATGAGTTGTTTCACCGACCAACAGGGCAGATTCCTGCTTTGGATGCGTTGCGTACTTTTGCTGTATTCAGCGTCATAGCTGCACACTCTGGCGTAGAGATGAATAAATATCTGGGCGGAATCGAAACCTGGGTCTATAAACTGCCTTTTGTGCGTGGCGGTTGGATGGGCGTTGATTTGTTTTTTGTTCTCAGCGGTTATTTTATAGGCAAGCAACTCTGGCGTGAACTTGATCGCACGGGAACTGTCGACCTCAAACGTTTCATTTTACGCAGAGGTTTCCGGATCTGGCCTCTTTACTTTTTTTTCTTTATTTTTTCCGGTTTCATCTTACGCAATGCTCAATTTCCCTTTGGTCAGGGATGGTCAGATATCCTGTTCCTCACGAATTATTTGAACCACGGTGTTGTGTTGGGGAGTTGGTCGTTGTGCACCGAGGAACAGTTTTACATTGCTGCACCCTTGCTTCTTGTAATAGGCACATCATTTTCCGTCTCATTGGCGAAAAGCAGTTCTAGAAGAATCCTTGTGGGGCTTTTGTTCTTGATGCCGGTAGTTCGGGCTATAACATGGTGGATTATGACGGGCAGTCTGCACCATAATCCGGCTAATTCGGAGTTATGGACGCAGGTTCTCTATACGCCGTTTCACACGCACTCTGACGGCTTAATTATGGGGATGCTTCTCTCTAATTTAGACGTTGCGGGCGTTTTTAGGAAAGGCCTCAAAGATTCCCGTTTCGCTATGTGGTCTGTTCCCTTAGCTGTCCTCATATGTATAATCTTAAAGAAGCTTCAGAGCGAATTATTCGATTTTACAGGATTGGCTTTGGTCTTTGGAGCGGTAGTCTGGTTTCTTTTGACAAATAAAAAAAACTGGCTGAGTTTTTTGAACGGGACATTGTTTTACACTCTTTCCCGTCTATCTTATGGAATGTACCTTAATCATGGATATATGAATGATTGGGTTGTCAAAACCGTTCCGTCGTTATGTCCACTATGGACTTCTCCGGCATTGAAAGAAATAGTGGCAATTTGTCTTTTAATGATACTTTCTGCAACCGTATCCGTCACAACCTTCTGTGCGGTTGAGTATCCATTTTTGCAATTGCGAGAGCGCATAATTGCAAAATGGCATTCTCCTCTTTAAAGTGACAATTACTACTCCGTCAGTGATCAAACATCGCACCCATCCTTTGGAAACACCTATAATCGAGGCCACTTGGTCCATGGTGAAACCAAACTCCAGCGGTAAAATCACCGCTTGAACTTGCCGAAGCTCGCCAATAGTCCGGGCCTTTGCCAAATGTTCCTTTGCACGGCTCAACATTTCTTTGCCACTCGCTGGTCTCGCCATATGTCTACCTCCTTATTGGGTAGATATTATAACATATTTGATTTAGAAATGGAATTACCGGGCTTAGTATTGCAACATGCTGATATTAATGGGGATTGCCAGGCGGGAAGGGATTATCTCCGTGTGTTGCTTCAGTTGGAAATGGAGAATCCGTTTGCTTGAGTTAGTTGGTTGAATCCTTCAGTCCCTATCATTTATATCTACCCCAACCGTGGGATTACCATCTTGGGTAGCCCCATCAGGCCCCAGCTCCGAGAATGGGCCCCTCATGAATGCTCGTCGGAGGAGATGGAGCTTGATGGGGCGGGTTGCCACCACTAGTTTTTTTAAAGCCGTAAGCAGCATGCCTTCTTTCTTTTCGTAATCGGCGGGCCGCTTCCAGCTTGTCATCCCGATCTTTGAAAATCTGAATATCCAGACCTTGCAGCTTGTCCACTGGGGCAATATACCCGATGGCGCTGTTCAGTCGTATGCTGTTATAGTATTCGACATATTTTTTCACTACTTGCTGCGCATCTTCAAGGCTCAGCAGTACTCCGGGCCGAATACATTCCTGTTTCAAGGTGCCATGCCATCTCTCAATCTTGCCATTGCTCTGTGGATAATACGGGGATGTCCTGACATGGGTCATTCCCGATATCCGAATGAATTCCTTGAAGTCCTTGGCAATAAATTGCGGGCCGTTATCCGATATTATCCGAGGCTTGGCATCCGGATATCTTTCCTTGGCTCTTTGCAGGATTATCTCAATATCACCTTCCGTCATCGACTCCCTAAGCTCCCCGTGCACAATGTATCGACTGCATCCGTCC
>Ga0214219_1000590_pt1 | contig 13907 bp, 26 predicted proteins | sample TroBogypolimnion_26_FD_153057 | JGI IMG/M metagenome (GOLD analysis project Ga0214219, IMG submission 153057) | Freshwater microbial communities from Trout Bog Lake, WI - 25JUL2007 hypolimnion | ecosystem: Environmental > Aquatic > Freshwater > Lake > Hypolimnion/Profundal zone | place: Trout... | reverse complement strand
TTTCTTTGATTTTTTTAATTAAAATTTCCATTAGTGTTGCCCCGAAAAAGCCACAGGGCCAAGTGCATTTAACAAATCACGATGCGCTTTGACTTCGTTGGTCAAAAATGCAATCCGTTCTTGCAAAACTTTAATTTCTAGATCAGCTTGTTTAAGCATATCTAACAACATTTCTTCTCTATTCATATTAACTCCGGCCAAATTAAATGCCAGGATTGTGGAAACAAGTCCTTGCGTGTTATTAAACCATGCGACTCCTTTTCAAGAGTTGCTCCTAAAAATGCGTATTGAGATGCTGGAATGTTGTTTTTTCGCCACATTGAGACCGCATGGGGAGAAACCCCTACCAAATTAGCCACTTTTGTAGTACCCCCAAGCAGATCAATAATTGCCGAATCTGTGATTTTTAGCTTCATTCAGGAATCTTACACCATAACTAATTATTTTTGCAAAGGTATTGACAAGGCAATCAATTTGCTTACAATCAAGGGTATAGCAACTTCGCTATGTCATTTAAGGGGAATTTAAATGGATGAGTTGTATCAAGTTATGACCGAAATGGAGCAACGCTTGGAAATAGCGTTAGACAACATGGAATACGGCACAGAATTGTCGCAAGACAATGTGGATGTAATTCGTGCAGCTTGTGGAAAGCCAAACAACAAGCGCAATAACCTATTGCAATCCGTGTTTGAAGATTTTGGTAAAGTGTTTGGAGGTTCTAATGTCTAAATACTTAGAACTTCGCAAGATCAACGTCAACGACCATACCGAGCGCAAAGGTCGTTTTACTTACCTTTCTTGGGCGTGGGCCACCGATCAGTTGCTTCAAGCTGATCCTACAGCAAGCTGGGATTACAAGTTATTTCAACAGCCTGATGGGTCTTTGTTGCCTTATTGCGCTATTGGCGATACAGGCATGGTGTTCTGCACAGTTCATGCTTTTGGTAAAGCGATGACATCACAGCTACCAATTATCAACAATATGAATAAACCGATTGCCAATCCTAATGCAATGGATGTCAATACCGCTATGCAACGCTGTTTAGTCAAAGCGATTGCCTTGCATGGCATTGGTTTGTATATCTACGCTGGCGAGGATTTGCCAGAAGATGAAGCACCAAAACAAGTGAAGTCTAGTCAATCAATGAAGTCTGTAGCAGAAGATATTTTATAAGGGGAAATAGCATGGCATATACACCAAAAGAAGGTTCAGGAAGTCTTTTTAAGAACGAGCGTAAGGCTTCTGACAACCATCCTGACTTTACTGGAACAGTTATGGTCAACGGCAAGGAGCATTACTTATCTGCCTGGACTAAGACATCCACTAAAGGATCAAAGTTTCTTAGCGTATCAATCGGCAAAGAAAAAATCCCACAAGGATTTAAACCAGCAGGATCAGACGAGCTACCAAAGGATGATCCGTTTATAGACGATAGCACCCCGTTCTAAAGGAAAACACCATGCAGAATCAAATTAAGAATCTTATTACCGAAAGTTCCAAGTTAAGTTGGCAACCAGTTGGCGTAGATGAAGAACAGCAACTCATTAGTTTTAAACCTGAAGATTTGTTGTCTGTGATTAAGGCGGTTCTGCACGTTGCTGCCGATATGTGCGAAAACTACTATGATTCAGAGCGTATCATTAACTATGCACAAGGAATTAAATGACTTGCCAAGTATGTAAATTCTTTGTATTCAATCAAAATGATATGATGGGAGCTTGTAAGCTCAATCCTGTGGTTGTTAATAAAATGCCTCAGGACTGGTGCGGTCAAGAGATTCCAAAAGAATACGAAGAACCAGGCATTACAATAACTGTTGCTCCAAAGGCTACAATCGTTGCCCAAGAAACAACATACGATATAAACACGGATGCAGTAAAACCAAAAAGGGGAAGAAAAAAGAATGTCAACTCAGATTTGTAAAACCTGCAATCAGGACAAATTACTGAGCCATTTCAGCGTTCGGTCTGATACAAAAAAATATCGGACTGAGTGCAAATCTTGCCGTAACCAAAAACAACAAAAATATTCAAAAACAGAAGATGGCAAATTGGCACAATCTAAAGCGGATAAATTACGCCAAGAAAAGTACCCACATCATCGTAAAGCAAGAACAGCATTAAATAGAGCAGTAGAAAAAGGTATTATTAAAAAATTGCCATGTTTTATTTGTGGCAATGAAGCAGAAGCGCATCATCCAGACTATTCACGGCCTTTAGATGTTGTTTGGCTATGCAAACCACATCACAAAGAAACTCATAGCATAACTAGGGGAAATAATGAGTAATGAATCATCACATTGGTACACCAAAGACGGAGAACCAGCCTACACAATCGAACGAGCAGATGGCAAAGGGATGCGAAACACCACTTTGCGAGATGCAAAGAAGCTGGGCCTTCTACCGAGCGTTACTACCATTCTCGGTGTGGCGGCAAAGCCTGGACTCCAGAATTGGCTTCAGCAGCAGGCTATCCTTGCAGCCCTAACGCTACCACGCAATGAGGGCGAGTCTGAGGAAGATTACTTAGACCGAGTTCTCAACGACTCTAAAGCACAAGGCAGAGATGCAGCCGATAGAGGAACACAGATCCACGGCATCTTAGAAGCCTTTTTTAGCCAAGTTTTATTGCCTGAAGTGCCTGAGTATTGCCGTAATGCAGAAAATGCCTTAAAAGCCTCGTTTGGCAATCGCCTATGGGTTACTGAAAAGTCTGGTAGCCATGAGCTAGGATTTGCTGGAAAAGTGGACTTACACGCTAAAGGCGATAAGATTAAGGGCATTGTCCCTGTAGTTGCAGATTTTAAGACAAAAGAAGTTCCTTTAGAAAAGGTCGTTCCATACGAGGATCATATCATGCAGTTGGCTGCCTACCGAGAACTCTTGGGGCTTTCCGATGCTAGGTGCGCTATTGTCTTTGTTAACGGATTGACCAATGAAGTCAAGGTTTGCGAGATTGAGGAAGCCGATTTGCAGAAGGGCCTAAAGTGCTTTTTTCATCTGCTACGCTTCTACCAAATTAAAAGCGGATTGGTTGTATAATATCTTTGGGGCTGGGTTGGTGATCCCCCGCCAAAATTCCTTCCGTGAGGTCTCAGCCCCACCTTTAGTAGCATAAAAACAACACATAAAATATATTTTGCACAAAATGGTTTTTTTGTGATTTTTATATTTATAGTTACATATATCAGGTCACTGACACTATTCGGCACAGGCTATAGGAAGCGACATGTATACAAAAAGACTTTGACCTGATACTTTTTAACTTAGGGGGGATTATGAAAACAATAGATTGGATTGGCGTAGTTGTATTGGGTATTATCTTGGGCGGTATGATTGGTTGGGGCTTTTAATGAAATTAAACCCTGAATTTGAAAGCCCTGACTTTGCTCAATACAAGTGCTATCTTGTGGGCGGTGTGTTGCATCTTCCGCATTACACCAAGCCAGGCGTGTATGTATCGCCAACCATCTGCCAGGGTGTCATCAATGGCAGACCTGATTACAAAACTCCAGAGTATTCACAGATTCAGCTCAAAATGATGGGTGCTATAGAAACTTTAGAGACCTTGTGGAAAACCTATGCGAGGGATGATAAATGAAACCTAAAGACCTAGCCGATTATTTAGAGGCCAATGTAACCCCTACTGTAGCAATAGCTGGGGACATTACTATGGATAGCATTATCAAAGTCTTGCGTAAGCAACAAGAGGACTTAGAGTATATGCAAGAGCAATTTGATCGTTCTATTGAATTTTTAGCTAAATGCAACGGATGGAGCAAAAATAAATGAGCTACGAAAACTTTACTTTACGCATGAGTCGACCAACGCCTAGAACGCTCTCAGAGGCTTTAAAAGACGCTGAGTATGCTACCGCCATCACTAGACCTGAAGAACCCGAATACGACCTCTTATGGGGCTTTTTAGGGGCTTTATTGTTTGTAGCGGTGTTCGGTTATGGCTTCTGGCGGTATGTCAACCTATAAGCCTTTTAGCCAAGATTTACACGATGTATATGATGCGCCTGCTCGTCAGGCTGTATCTACTTGGATGCAGATGAAAAAGGGTTATGAGGTGCGGGAAAACCCTAATCGCTATGGAGTTGACTTAATCTGCTTTCGATCAGGTTCTCCAGTTGGTGCGCTTGAGGTAGAAGTTCGTCAATTAGGTTTTGACCAACATCGTAGTATTCACGTAGCGCAGCGCAAAGAAAAACTATTTCAGGAAGGTCTGCCGACTCTATTTTTTGCCTTAACTCAGGACTTACATCGTGCTTATTACCTGAAAGCAGACTTGATAAAAGATTGCCCATTGGTAGAAGTCCATAATCGTTATGTTGGTAAAGGGGAGATGTTTTACGATGTCCCGATTACCTTGTTCAAAATCGCTAACCTTACAGATGTATTTTAATACTTTTGCATATTGGGCAATGGGGCTTCTTTTTGGCTTGATCCACTTTCAGCATGATGCGCTTTTTCCATAGGCAGGGCAATATGTTTATCCAATTTCTTAGCCAAACGATGAATTTCATCCTCCAATTTGTGAGGGGATTCTTTTACGTAATGGCCTTTTGGGGACTCGTGTGTTTTACCTTCGATTTTGAAGTTGGTCATAGTGTTTCTCCGATCATATTTAATGCGTTAAATTTTACATCTTCTACTCTTTTTAACCACCCTTTGCCAAAAGTGCCAAAGGTAGGTAATGATTCATAAAAGCTAGTCTTGCGATCACTATACGCTTGGACTACGTCTTTAGGGTCTTTTTGGGCAATTAACTGCATCGTGCGTGGGCCAATCACTCCATCAGGAACACAGCCCATAGCTTCTTGCAATAACTTAACTGCTCTGCCCGGCCCCATGTTTACCGCAGCGTCAAACGCCATATAATCCACGCCCATAGGCAACTGGTTTGCATAGCAAGCCATCCAATACTTAGCTTGATACATAGGGGCTACATCGGCAGGGGTTAAACCTTTCATGGTCTTAACTTCATGCCCGACCCATTCTTCCCATACTTTTTTGGTTACGCCAAGATTGGTTTCACCGCCAGGGTCTGCTGGATTGTTTACCCAACCGCCTTCTGACTTCAATACAAGGTCAAGGCACTTTTGAAAATTATTTTGCACTATCTGATCCTATTTTTATGCCTGTAATTAAACCAATAAAACCACCAACGATGGTTTGAAATGCAGGGCCAACTATTTCAAATAGTTTATTGTTATCTACCTGAGGATCAAAGAATCCAAACATAAATACAGTAACCATAGCCAATACAGTTACACATAAAGTAAATGTAGCTATTAAAGTTACCCAAGAAGCTAATTGTTCGTTATTCATTTTAAATTAACTTGTTGATTAACCCATTCTTGTAGGGTCATTAATTGTTCGGTTGTTTGGGCGCATTGCTCGGCAACAAATAATAAGTTATGGGTTTCACCATTAATTGTGATGGTGGCGTTGGGGTCGGAGGACACGATACTGCCACGGGTGTCGAGCATCCCACTATAGAAAGAATGGATGCTAGTAAGGCGAGCTTCGTAAGTTTGCTTAATGTTTTCATTAATTATTTCCTGTTCCTTAATTTTTGCTGCCGTTTCAGCCTGTTGTTTTTCTCCAGCAATTTGAACTTCCTGTCTGTAATCAGAGAAACGCAGATGCTCAACATAAAAGCCAGCACTAAACCCACCAAATACAAGAGCAATATAAAGGTAAACTTGTCCACCAAAACCACCAATCAATTTAAGTAAAAAGCTCATTGTGGCTCTGCACCCGCCATGTGTTTACCAGCTACCGCAGCAGCTCCTGAACCCGATACGATACCCAAAGCACCAGCTAGTTCAGTAAGACTAATTTCTTTGCCAGAATAAATAAGATAGATTGCTGCGCCTGCTACTACAAAAAAGCCAAGCATCCACGCCCAACGAGCGATGTCATGGGTTTGATTGTCTTTGCCAGTCAAAATATGGGTAAAGATTTCGTTCATTTTTTGTTTAAAAATACATCAACAATAATAGTAATGAAGCCACCGACTACAGATGCCACTCCCATTAAAGCCCACAAAGAACCTTTAGAACGCTCTGCCATCGCAAGAAGGGTTTTAATATCGTGACGCATTTCAGCCATTTCTTTTTCCATAGCCTCAACCTTTTGCCACATTACCCCTATTTTCATTGGATCAATGTCAGACATATCCATACCTACGACTTCATATATTTAATTAAATTTTCTAATATTTCCACAGTTGAATCATTTTTAATGCGATTTGCTTTGTAAGAAATAAACTTAATATTGCCTTTAACATATCCCAATTCAGGAATCATTCTATCCAATGATGGAGATAAATCTTTATCATTTTTAGTTCCCCATACAAAAGGAACTTTTAAAACTGGGCATAAGTTATCAGCAGGAAACATATCGATTAAATCCTGCAAAGTAATTGTAAGTGGTAAATTAAATCTTTTTGCTCTGCTTTTACAATTTTGCAAAGTTCTTTTAAGCCTAAATTCAAACGGATTTTTTTCAAAACGTTTTTGGCGAGAATTTTTATCATGTTCGCTTTGTGTTTTGCCAACTGGATTGGCTCGTCTTTTTTCTCCATGTGCCAACCCAACTTTACGCATAAGGCATTTACGGCAATCTTTTCCAAGATCACGCTTTCGCCTACGCATTGGCGTATTGCAAGTAGGGCAGTTTTCTTCGTAGTATTTATCATTTGTCATACGCCATATTATAAACTAGATTTTGCTAACTTTTCATAATATAGGCCAAAGCATAATAAGGAGGCATATTTGCGCCTGATCCACTTACACCAGCAGTTGCGTTAGTTGTAGCTACAGTAATACCAGTTGTTGCTGTCCCTGTTTGTCCTGTATAACCAACAAAATTTCCTGAACCAGTAGCGCCAGAGTAACTGCTAGAAGAAACTGGTGAACTGTGAAAGTGTCCTGGATCAGTAACGACAGAAGTAGCAGCGTGTGTATGACTTACTACGATAGCATCTGTAGAACCACCTGTAGCTCCTACAGCATAGGTATTGCCTGCGCCCAATACAAAAGAATTACGTAAATCAGGTGTGCCATTTGAGCCATTACATAACAACCAGCCACTAGGAATAGAACCAGTAGAACCTGACCAAATAGCAATTAATCCGCTTGGCACGTTACTGCTAGAAGCGGGGGCAGTTTGTAAAATACCATAAAGATTATCAAGAGTTATTAAACTTGTGCCTGATGCGCTTTGAATAATAAACTTATAGCTATAGCCTTGTAACAACCAAATTTCATTAGGAACACGCCCTGCGCTATCTAAAACAATAGGATTAGCATTGGCAATCGTTCCAGCATTATCTTGATAAGTAACTAATGGGGTAGAAGAACCAGCTTGATAAGTGTAAATAAGTCCACCAGCAAGGGGAACTCCATTGTTATCAAAGTATTGTTGACCTACGCCAACGGATGATAGTAGAACTGATGCCATATTATTTTCCTATTTCTGAAATTTTAGTGCCTAATTTAGCATTTTCTTTCATGCTTTTTTCTAAATTTCTTGCTCTTTTTTCTGCTGCCGATTTTGTTGTTAATTTTTGACCAAATTCGCCCGCTTTTCTGCCAACAAATGCACCTGGTGCGCCACCAATAAATGCCCCTGTTGCTTCTGCTACAGCAGGCAATCTTGAAGAAATTAAACCAACTCGCTCACCTTGTAAACCAGCACCCTCATAAGAATGAACGCCAGGCATAATATGACCACCATAATTCAATGTATGGAAAGCCTTTTGTTCTTCAGGTGTAAAGGCATATTTGATTTTTCTAGCTCTAGCATTAAGAACATTGTTTACTGAATTTTGATTCCAAACACCAACTTTAGCTGCGCCAGCCTGATAAACTTCTCTAGCAATAGCCCCAGCCATTTCATTTTTAGCTGCTTGTGCTGCTTCTCTAAGCTCTGGTGGAATCTTTAATTGTTGACCTTTAACTTCAATAGTTTCTCTTGAAAACTTATCTGCTGCATCCCAAATATTGCGCCATTCATCAAAAGGCATACTATTTAATCTTTTTGGAATTTGATCAAAAGCAGTAGCAGTTTGAACGCCATTAGAATCTACTTCACCAAATAACTTTTTAATTCCTTTTGAACCAAACAATTCTTTTTCTGCTTGGTGCAAAGCATCTGCTTTTTTAAGCAAATCAGCACCGCCAGCACTTGCAATGTCTTTATCAATCGCTTGATTTATTTTGCGAATCATTGTGGCATTGGCGGGTGTCCATTCAGCATTTAAAGACTTGCGAACAGCATCCCATGCGCCTACGCTATTTGGTGCAAATTTATTGCCAAACTCATCTTCAAAACCTGTTTCTTTTGCAAGTTTGATAAGGCTTTGTGCGCTTTTTAAAACACCTTCATTTCCACGCAAACCTGCGCCAGCTTGAAATTGTGGGTTTTCAAATAAACTATTTACATGAGATGTTTCAATAGGATTGTTTCCTACATTAGCTCTAGCATCTTCATAAAGCGCATTTTTAGCTTTTTTGAGAAATCCTGTTGCGCCTTCTTCGCCAGCAAAAGCATTATTAATTCTTTCGCCACGCTCGTAATCGTCTTGTAATAATTGATCTGCACCTGTGTTTTCTATACGCTTTTTAGCGTAATCTGAAAGTGCGTTTTGTTCTTTTGCAATTTGTTCTTTAAGAACTTCGCCTTCAGGAGTAATTCTTGATTGTTTAGCTAAAGTGTGTTCGTTGCGTAAAGTATTTTCGTTCGCTGTAATAACGCCTTCACGAACTCCTGCATCAGGGCCAAGAATTTCAGTAGCAATTTGTGATCTTGTCTGTTGCTCTGATTTTGAAACATCTTTAGGTGTTTTAGAAAGTTTAACAACTGGAAACTCTCCTCGTGCTTTTTCTTCACCAGTTAAAGTGCCATAAGGATTTGTTTCAACTTTAGCTGATCCAACACCAGCAAGAGTAGATTCAGGAGCTGCTTCAACAGTAACTTTAGCTTTGGGGACTTGCTTTTCATATTGTTGTTGCATTTCTGCAACAGCACCTTTTGCTTTGCCAGCAACAGCTTCTTTGGGTGTAGCAAGCAATGGAGCAAGCTCAGGCAATGGGCTAATGCTCATGCTAGAACCAGTTACTTTTTCTGGAATTGAGCTAATAAATTTATTAATAGCTTTACCAGTTTCTGTTTTTGGCTCAACTTTATGCTTTTCAATAAACTCTGTAGCAATTTTTTCACCAATAGGCTCTGGTGCTTGACCAGTTCTAATTGCTTCAGGAATACTTTGAATAACGCCTTTGCCTGCGCCAATTAATGAAACGATTGGGTTAGCTACAGCTCCATACAAAGTTTCTCCGATTCCACCAACCAAATCACTTGGCTTTTCTTGGGCTAAACGATTTGCACGGCTTTCAATAAATGACAAAGGTTTATTTGTTTGAGTAGTTTTTGTTGTTGCTTGAGGGGCTTCTGTTTCAACTTTATTGCCCATAATTGCGTTATACAATCGGTCATTAGAAGCTGGTCTTGATTCGCTTTTAGTGCCAATAATATTTTTAACGCCTTTTTCATGGCTAATTAAAGGTGCGCTAATTAAATGACGAACTACAGGATTTGAAAGATCAATTTCTGCATCAGGATTAATTCCTGATCTTGTTGCCACATCTTTAATATATGATTCAGTATCATTTTCAGATGGCGGAGCCCATCTTGTAATAATTCCACGCAATGTTTTAATTCCATGCTTTTCGCCATAAATGCGAATTTGGTCATCAACAGCTTTAATGCCTTCTTCAGGCGTTTTATATTGTTGAAACCCTGTAGATGAACCTATAGGTCGGATGTTTCCTACATTGTTTGGATTAACAATAGAAGGAATATCTGACTTTTTGGTGGCTGTGGGTTCTTCACCAAGAATAGCGTTGTATAACGCATCTGACATTATAAAGACCCTTCATTACGCAATTTTTGTAAATTTAAATACTTAGTAGCAAGTTCTTTACGTTTTTCTTTTGTAAGACCAGATTCTTTAATATATTTAGCAACTGCCGCAGCACCTTCTTCAGGAGTTTTTGCACGACTGAAAATGTATTGCATTTCAAATACAGCGTTGTCGTTGGCGTTTTTATTCCATTCGGTGCGAAATTTTCGATTGACGTTTGCATCACCAAATTTATCGCTGGCTTTATCTGCGCCAAAAGACTGGCCATAATTATTTTCTAGATTTGCAGCTTGCCGTCTAGCAATATCTACTAAAACTTTAGGATCATAAGTTACTGAGCCATTTGCAGCAGCTACTAATTGCTGTCCTGCAACACCTTCTATTGATCCACCACTAGCTTGAATAGAAGCAATTTGTGCATTGGCCAAATCTTTAGAAAGCTGTTGATATTCTGGGCTTCCTACTTTAGCTCTTAAAGCTCGTTCTGCCGTTCCTGCTGCGCCACCAAAAATGCTAGAACCAGCAAGCATCTCGGCTTGATCTATCAATTTATCGTAATTTTGACGAATTGCAGCATATTGATTTTGAATTGGTTTAAGGTTTTGACGATATTGCGCTCCAAAACTTCTGTCAACTTCTTCATTGGGATTTTGTGGTCTAACTTGACCTGGCACAGGTGGCTGATAAGGAGCTTTTTCAGGTTGGCTATAAGGCTCGGCTTCAGATGTTGCTCCAACGGCTTGCTGTTGACCTGGTAAGGGTGGTGAAACAATACCTTTAGTTGCGCCTGCAAAAGCCGTTTCAGGTGCTTGTGCGCCATAAGTCATTTGATATAGCTTTTTATATGCAGCTTCAGGGCCTTGTTTTTTGTATTCTTCTTTAATAAGTTCTAAAGGATTGCCAGGGCTTGTAACATCTAAACCTTGATTTTTAGCGGTTCTTTCAACAAATTCAAACTCATGATCCATTTTTTCAGGATTAGTCCAATTAGAACTTGCTAATAAAGAATTAGCCAAACCTTTAACTTTATCAGCCTTTACTTGTGCAAGATTAAACTTTGCACTTTCTGTGGCTGTTTGTTCTTGTTGTAGTTTTAAAGGATTAATTTGCTGTGCTTGTTGATAAGCCTGCGCTCCACGAGCAATATTAAGCATATCGCCTATGCTTGTTACTTCAGGAGGTTTAATTTGTGAAGCTACTTCTGAAACATTATATTCAGCCATAATTTTTCCTTATGCCATCATAAAGTCTGTAGCATATTGAGTAGCTTGAGGTACAGCAGAACTAAAATCTCCTGCGCCACTAAAACCACCTAAACCCTGTGTGCCATTCATAATATTGGCTGTATTAAATGCACCGCCACCGCCACCTTGATTTAGTAAAGATCCTAAATAACCCATATTGCCAGCATTTTGCACCGCACCAGAATAAGCGTTTGCTGCGCCAACTTGTCCTGCTGCTGTAGCGTTTGCTGCGCCTGTTTGAAGGGAAGCTACGCCTTGCGCTGTGCCAGTAGCCAAGTTTCCAAGACCAGAAACAGCATTTTGACCAATATTGGCTATGGATGACAAATTGTTATAAATATTGCCACGTTGAGCTTGATAGTTATTAAATGCGTTTTGATAGGCATTTCCAGCATAGTTTTGCGTATAGTTTTGCAAGGCTTGCTGGGCATTACCGCTTACAAGACCACCTGTAGCATTAGATGCTGCATTTTGGGCTTGTTGCCCTTGTTGTAGCTGAAATGCGTAATTAGGGGCTAAATTAGCGTTTAAATCTTGATTTCCAAACTGATTAGTTAAATAACCCGTATTCAGTAGATTGGATATATTGCTGACCCCTTGTGCGCCTAAATTTTGATATGGCTGGTAGTTAGGGGTTAGATTTTGTAGGTTGGCTTGCAGGGTTTGTTGACCTTGTTGCGCTCCTTGGGCTGCGGTTTGACCAGCTTGCGATGCGCCACCGCCTCCAATGAGGCCTCCTACTACGTTTCCAATAATCGGGGCTGCTACAGCAGTAAATACACTTCCACCCATAATTTCTCCAATCTAATACAGTAATTGTCTCATTTTTACAACATCTTAGTAAAGACTTTATCCATCAATTTGAACCCAAAATACTCAAAAAGACTACTATTGTCTGAATGAACCTTGGTTGCATAGATTAATCTGTCAACCTTTAATTCTTTCATTACTTTTTCAGCAAATTGGAACATCCTAATACCAGTACGACCTTTGCGATATTCTTTTTTTAAAAAGTAAATATCCTCAAAAGCTGTTAAACAAGTCTTGTAATGCAGATGGGGAGCTACAAAAAATATAATGTATCCAACCAATTTTCCATCATCTTTACAAGTTATAAACTTTAATCTGCCCATATCTAAGAGCTGTTTATAAACATCCCAATCAGGATCAAGAGGAAAAGTTTTAGTTACCGATAATTCCTCGTAATGATCCTGAATTATTTCTTTTAAAGCATCTAAATTTTCCAGCCAATCGTCATCTTTATATTCGATCATGTATTGTAATAAGGCACTTTATATTGTTTTCCCCCAACAGTTACATTCATAAATCCCACTGGATTTGATGGTAATGTAGCTGTCCCCTTTGTTGCTGTTGGTGAACTAGAAAAGTTCAACAAGTTTAAAAACCATTGTTGCCACGCCCGTGTAGGCATTTTTGTTTGATCATCCAATAAAGGCGTAACTGGATAAGGATTGCCCTGTGACGAACCCCATAAACCTTGTGCCATTAGTTATCCCCTTCGCTAGCTTTGAGATTAGCAGAAATAATACAAGCAAATACTGGGTCAGTCACTACAACTTCAAATATACGATCTCGTGCCATTCCTAATCTGCGCCAAATAATACGATTCTTGTATTTGCCGACTAAACCGATATTTGACCAATATTCATTAGACCAAGTTGAGCCACCATCGTTTGACCATCTCAGCATTGCTTGTGGGTTTGCACCGATTGTTTCAGCGTTTAATGGAGGATTTGTAATGCCTTCTAAACCAACGCCTGGCTGGAATTGAATCTGAAATTCGTCAAAATATTGACGTTGCAAATCTGTGACAAGGTGAGGGCATCTACGCAATCTGCGGATTTCCCCGCCATTGTCGGTGTAATTGTTAGGGTCTAACTTATAGATTTGACCATTTTGCCAATCGCCCACTAAAACAACGCCTTGAAATAAAGCAGCGCAATTTGAGCGATGGCGATGATATGTATTTGTGCTATCAACCCACAACCATTTATGCCATAAACCTGTAGAAATGTCATAAACCCAAGTTAAATCTAAACTTGGAAAAGTAATAACATAGCACTCATGACCTTCTAACTGATAAGTATAAGCAATAGCATCGCTAACAGTTTGATTAACAAGCGTATTTTCTACTGCGTGAGTCGAAATGCGTTTAGGAAAATAACCTTCCATAATTACAATTTCAGACTGTCCACGATTGTTTTTTGCTAAATAAGCAAAAGAGTTACCTAAACGAGCTACTGAGAATTTAGCTGCAATACCATGTTGGCTTGATGAACCAGGTATTCTTTGAAAAGCAAACGGGAATGTTCCAGCATCTGCCCAGACTTCTGAAGTTGTTTCGCCTAATAAATAAACTTGCCCATGATCTGCAATTAAAGAAATAAGATTGTCTGGGCCTGTGAATTTAGAAGCGTAAGATAATCCATAAGTAATTGGGCTTAATAAATTAGAAGCTGCCCATTGCTGAGTATTGGGGCGATTGTAAATAAAATAGTTATCTACAATATCAACTACGTCTGCACCACTAAACGCACCATCTGAGCTAGGCAAAACACTAAAATTAAGCAAATACATGGTTTCAGAACCAACGCTTTGACTTGTGCTTAAAACATAAGTTCCTGTGCCACCTGTGCCAGAACCAAAAGTCAATGTTAGGGTTAACCCTGTTCCCGCACCACTTGTAGATGTAGATACGTT
>Ga0214219_1000579_pt1 | contig 14204 bp, 27 predicted proteins | sample TroBogypolimnion_26_FD_153057 | JGI IMG/M metagenome (GOLD analysis project Ga0214219, IMG submission 153057) | Freshwater microbial communities from Trout Bog Lake, WI - 25JUL2007 hypolimnion | ecosystem: Environmental > Aquatic > Freshwater > Lake > Hypolimnion/Profundal zone | place: Trout... | reverse complement strand
TTTAGCCCCAACGCATCATCGCGTCAGCGGTCTGCCTTCTCATCTAATCTGGTGAGGCGTTTCGTCTCTTACAATGAAAATATCTCCTCAATCCACTGCTTGCATGTCGGGTCTGACTTAAGATAAGGCCCGTGAACCGACTTAAAGCAACCTTTGGACTCACCAATAACTCGATCAAGATTTGTGGCTACCCAATTAACGGTGCAAACTATCTTGTCGGTATCAAGAATAACACCTCGGACAACTCCGATGTGCATAATCCGAATCCCGGTTTGTCCCTTGCCAAGTAGTCGTTTGATGGCGATGCGGTCGCCGGGAGCAATCTGGGATGCCTTATCTTTCTGGGAGCCGTCTTCCCATCCAAGCATCCATATGCCTTTGGTGACAAATGACTCATCTTGCGGGTCTTTGCCACTGTCCCATGCAGCTCCAACGACCCAGTATTTAGTTTCTGTGTTTGTGTTCATGAATTTATAATTTTTACGAGCTCGATAAAAGCCTAACAGATAATAGACGCCGCGTTGGCCAGCCGAACCTTTTTCATAAAACGATCCTTGAATCTCCGCGCGCGACTTGGGAACGGTGAAAAAGGCTGAAAACCGCTGAAGATGGCCGAATATCAATGGGTTACGGCTGAAGAAGCCCAAAAACCCACTTTTGAGAACTTTTCCCCTGAAACCGGCGTATTAGAATCGGTTTGGGAACTTTTCATGGGGTCAACCGAAGAGGTTTAATTGGGCTTTAACAGGCGATTTATCGACCGCCTTTTTGGGCTTCAGGCTGGTGAGAATCTGCCGGGCCGAAGCCATCTCCCGAACCGGATCGGCGGCGGGAGCGGCTTGCTTGGCGAGCTGGCCGGCCATCATCAGCAAATGATCCACTTGGTTCCGAGTGGACTTGGCTTCCTCGTAGTAATCCTCGCCGTGAATCCGCCAATGGCTCTGGATAACTTGGCGGAGGTAGGCAGGCCGGTATTTGACTTTGGACTGCATGTTCGCGGCGGCCTGCATGAAGACCTTCATGAAGATTTCTCGGTAGTCATCGCCGTGGATCGTCACGCCGCGCGAATTGAGCCAGCCGGCCGGCCACAATACCACCCACGAAAGCAACCGGCTGCGATCCTGGGCAAAGCATTTTTCATCGCCCGGCTGCTGGTAAAACTTCCGGCGCAAAAACTCCAGGCACGCGTCGGTCAACTCCTTGGGCGTCGGCTGTTTCAGGGCGTTGGTTTTGCGCGGCTTCATGGGCATCAATTGGCAGCCGGATTGACCGGCATATAAACCAGCGTGGTGAGGTTCTGGCGACACCAGCCGAGCGCGGCCTCGGCGGTCGGGAAATTCATCCCGGACGTGGCGCGTTGACCGGCCTTGTTTTCGAGTAGCAAGGCGGCTGGATTGCCTTCGGTGTAGAACATAATTTTTGATTGGCCGGAAAAGTCCGGCAGGCTATTTTTTTGGCTCGGCTTCGACATAGGAATAGTACTCCTCTGTTGGGGTCGCGGCCTGCCCGTGCTCGTAACACGGGCAGGCCACATTGGTTGTGGGTTTAGAACGGGTTTTCGGCTTCCTCCATTTGCGTGTTTCCCAGTTCAGGATCGGCACCGTTCGCGGTTTCCAGTTCGGGATCAAAATCGGCCCAATTTTCTTCGACCGGCAAAGGCGGGACGATGGGCGTTTCTCCCCGCGCGCGGAGCACGTTGCAAAACCTGCAATCGCAGAATACCCCCGCCGTAATCTTCATTTCGTGAATGGTCAATTCGGCCGCGCCTTGCAAATGCGTGTACGGCGGCACAAGCCGGTTCTCGTTGCGCTTATCATTCACGATCTGGGCGAGGCGCATGACGAGGCGTTGCAAATCGCTCGGTTTGCGGCCTTTAGAATCACCAAAACCACCGACATCAGTCAGTTCTTTGATGGTGATGTCTGGGCCGAGTTTGGCCGAAAACATATCCTGGATGAGATGGGCCAGAAACCGGCGGGGATGCGGTTCGTACAAGGCCAGGCATTTGAGGTGGTCCCGGATCACGTCCCATTTGCGGCGGGCACTGCCGAACTGCGGCTGGCCGACCTCTTCGGTGAGCTTCACACTATCGGCCAACATGCCGAGGCAGGCCTTGACGCGGTCCACATCTTCCCCGTTGTCGAGATCGTTGGTGGACTCCAGCCAGCGCTCCGGTTGGCGGTCGGAATTAATGGCTTCGAGCAGACTCAATTGAGTGGGATCGGTGAGCGAGCACGCCCACATGCAAACGCGCAACCGCAAATCCCGGTCACTGGTTTTCCAGCCCTGCGCGCGGCACGCGGCGGGCCACCATTTCGATTGCAAAGCGATGCGTTGGCCTTCAGTCATGGTGTGCCTGCCTTTTCTTTCCGCTTTTCGGTTCGCCATTCCCGCCACCAGCGGCGCTGTTTTTTAGTCATCCCGCGCGTGACCGCTTGGTTAAATGACAACTGGCCGATCCCGACCGAATAGCCTTCGAGCGCACGGTAAGCCGCGATCAAATTTCTGATCCGGGCGCGGCACTTGGCGCGCTCCTCTCCGCGTAAACTATTCGCGCCCAAAAGCCATTTTGCTTCGTTCCGTAAATCCCACCAAACCGAACTGCGGCACGTCGCCACGACATCATTGCTCAAACGGTATTTGGCTTTGGTGACTTTCATAACCGGGGAAATTCTTGGACGCGCAGATCGGCGGGCCATTCGGCTGGGTCGCCACCTTTTTTATCGGCAAGATTTAACGATGTCAGGTGCGTGGTGGTGTTCAGGAATGCGGAGTTTGCTCCCAACTGTTTTACAAACGTCGCCACGCCAGCATCCTTGCCTTGCTGCACAAGCTTGCGAATCCAATCCACGTTGCACGGCCGGGCGTTTGCCCCCGACTCGCCGCCGATAATAATCCATTTGATGCGTTGTTTTTTTGGCCACATCCTGTCCAAACCATATTCCATCGGGGTTTCAGGAAGCGTCACCGGCCCCAGCAATGGCTCCATGCTTAACCCGTGACACGCGGCGGGTATCTTCAACAGTTCTGGGATGCGCTTGTCGGCTTGCGGCTGATTCTCCACGCTGGTGAGCAGGATGATGTTGGCGGGCGATTGCTTGTCTCGCGCCCATTTTTCAATCCAAAAAACCAACGGGTTTTTGTCGTTTTTTCTATAGGCGTCGAAGGCAGCAGAGTACATCCGATCCATGAAATTCTCCGGACGCTTCGTGCAAAGAATCCAAGTCACTTGGTCGCAACGCCGGATGGTGTCCAGCATTTCCGCCAGCCAATCAATCGGCACCTCGTCGTCGAGCCAGTCGCCCAGCGACAGTGAAAAAATGCGGCGGCGGTGATGACTGTTGCCCCCACAGTTTTTGCATTCAACATCTTCGGCTTCGACTGCATTGCCACGCGTGATGCCGCAGTCGCAGATCCACCGCAGCTTGTTGTAGCGCAGCGCATCCCTGACCGCGCTCTTGCTCTTGCGGCGGGGTGAACCTTTACCCCACAGTTTGCCGCCGGTGAATCGTTTATCCCGCGCCTCGGCGTAGCAGTTCGCGCAGCCCGCGCTCACCTTCGTGCAACCTTCCCAAAAGTTGACCGTGGAATCGCACCACGCAATTTTCGTTTTTTCGCTCATAATAAATCCTCCGATTCGATCAGGATGCCGATAAATGGCAGACCATGTTCGCGTTTGAAAAAATCCCGCATGGACTCCCAGCCGGGGAAGCCGTCGAGCCGGGCAAAATTTTCCACGGCCAAGCGGCCCGTTCTGGTGGAAACATTCTTGATCTGGTCCCATTCTGGAGCGTCTCCAAAGACGATGCCTTGGCGGCAAATCTTCACGCGGGAAACATTTGTCAACCGCACTTGGACCAGCTCGCGTTGCGGCGAGTTGTAAGGCCGGCCCGTCCAAACGCGCCAGCTTTCCAAGTCGCCGGCCTTTGGCATCCGTTTGGGGAGCGGGCGAATGGTCTGCCGCTTGGGATTAACTTTGCGCGTGATGGCCGGCTCGAATTGGTTTTTGAATGTGCGTGCTCTCATCCGAGTAGTTTGGTTTCGCCGGTCGGCAATGCTTCCGTCTGGCCGGCGCTGCCGCTTTCAACGCCGGAACGAATCTCGGTCGCCCGCCCGGCCTGATAGCCGAGCCAGCGGGCCTTGGACGCGTCGTCATCCGGCTCGACACTGGCCGATTTCAGATCGCCCCAATGCTGCTGGATATATTGTTTACGGCGTTCGAGCGCACGGTCGGCGCGGATCAGGCCCGGCAGCTGTTCGGTCACAGGCTGGCGCTCGTAAAGTTTCTGGCAGAGGCCGCGATACATTCCCCACAGGAAAGCCTGACGATTCCGGCACCGGCCACGGCGCGTCTTCCATTCGCGGCGGAAGTGGCCGCAGAGGAAACGATAGACATAGATCGCAATCTGGATGTCCCACTCTTCGCCGACGAAGCGCCAGACGTATTTCGTCGCGGCATCATTCATGGACTGGAAAACCTTCACCTTGAAAAACCGGTCGCAGATCAAAACGGCATACTTGCTTTCCCAGGACACGCGCCGACCGAGAATTTCATCCTCATGCTGGATCGGGCGCTCGTGATTTTCCTCGTCGGGATTCACCGCGTTCAAATCAATGCCGTGCTTCTCGGCCAATTCTTGCGCGAGCCGAAGGGCTGTGGCGATTTCATCCGGTGTGCCACCGCGTTTCATCCGAAGCAACTTTTTGATTTTTTCAATGATGGGGTTTGGTGTGTTCATCGTTCGATCCTTTCCCAATTGCCTAATGGCGCCGGGGCCAGCGCGGCCCGGAAATGTTTCCACGCGGCAAAGCGCGGATGCCGGCGGAAGGGTTGGCCATCCACGCGCAAACCGGCGGCGCGATTCGCGCGGGCCAGCCGGTGATAACGGGCCAGATTATTTTGCAATTTCCGTTCCCGCTGCTCGGCGATCTGGAGTTTGCGCAGCGCCGGCGTCTCGGCCCAATTCACGAAATGGGGATGGCGTTGGTACGGCCGACCTTGCGAGTTCAACCCGGCGGCATACCGCCGAATCCGCCGCGCCCGTTGCCGCTCGGCGTCGCTGGCATAAATTTTGCGAAGGCCGGGGCGCGAGTTGGTCGCCGCGCCCCGGCTGGGTGATTTGATGGTGTTCTGCGAAGCTGGTTTCATAATTTGACCAGGGATTTTTTCCAGCCGACAAAGCTCTGGCTATCGTATTGCAGAATGTCTTTGCTGCGCCCGCGCGCATACCAGCGCCCGTCAATGTTGCCCGGCCGGTTTTGGAACGCGACCAGCACGCCGAGCGAATCAATCGCGTAATAGCGCGCCCAGTTCGGGAGTTTTACGGGTAGGGAAATGACTTTCATTATATCGCGGATGCGGGTTGGAGCAGCTGCAACGCTTCTTGCGCGGCAGCGAAATCCGAAGTTGCCTCCAAGAGGTAAACTTGACCGTCTTTGGCAGTTACAGAATAAAACCCGCCAGCGTCTTCCTCCATAACGGCACCCAAATTTGCCAGGGCTGCCAAATAGCCAGCGAGCGTAGCGCGATCAGAATTTGGCATGATTACGCCTCATTTTCCTTGACCATCGCGCTCACCAGTTTTTCGATGAGCTTGTTGATCAGTTTTTCCACGTCGCCGGCCACGCGCTTGACCAAGACCACGTCGCCCGCGCCGTCAATGCGGCAACCAAGCTTCGCCAGCTCCAGCGCCGTGAGCGTGCGGAGGGCATCCTTGCGGGGCGTATATTCCGTCTTCACCAGCTCGTCGAACCGGGCCTTGAAGTGTTTCTCGACCTGTTTAATGACGTAGGTTTCGTCCTCGAAATCCACGCTGCCAGTGCTGCTGGTGAAGCCGACCTTGCAGCCGTGCATGACGAACGTGCGCGGCTTGACGAACAGTTCCGGCGAGCCTTCCACGGCGCTGTGCAGCTCGGCCTCGCGCGCCGCGACAATCGCCGCCTGTTTTTTCAGCCCGCGCAGATGCTTCGCCTTGACAGCTTCCAGATCGGCTTCGAGGGCCGCGATTTGTTCCTCCAGCTTCACGCACTCGCCATCGTAGGCGGCGCAGAGCGGTTCGAGTTCGGTGATGGCGCGGCGCTTCGAGCCGGCCATATTTTCAGAGGTGCTGATCATATATTTGATTTGTGAGGTGGTTGGGGTTCAAACGAGTTTGTGCCGCGTCCAGCCCATGCGCCGGATTTTGCTCGCGGATTTGTGGCTGTGTTTCGCGTGGTGGATTTCGTAGCGGTTCTGGCCAGTGGCCTTCCGCATTCTTTTGCCGTTGCTGTTCATTTGTTTTTTTCTTTCGGTTGTGGTTGTGGTTTCAGGGTCAAATCTTCAAGGCCGCGCAGACACACGGCGATGGTTTGTAAGAGTTCGGACTGGATCGCCTCGGTGCGGACGCGCTTGCGGTAGGCTTCCATCCGCACCTCGAATATTTCCTCGTCGAGAACGCCCATCAGGTGGTTGAAATCCACGAGTGGATGGGGATGTTTGGCACGAGCCTCGGCGAGCGCGGCCTTCGCGCAGTCGAGCAGGAAATCCGTGCGTCCGACTTTTGGCGCGAGTTTGGAGAGGCGGCTCATTTTGCACCTCCGCTGATGACCATTGGAGAAATTGGCCGGCGCATTTTTGTCGAGCCAGGACGGAACTGATGCCACCAGTTTTCCTGTTCAACCGTGACATGGTTGCCGCGCGCGTCACTGGCCTCGGCCATGAAGCCATCCTTGTGCCAGTGAAAATTCGGTTCCAACCCGCCGAAGATTTTTCGGAAGACGACAATCGTAAATTGGCGGATGCGCGCGTTGCTCCACCAGATTTCAGGAGGCCAAGTTATACTGACCTTGAAATGCGCCCGCGTGGCGTGAACGGAATAGATTCGTAAGTTTTTAGACGTCATTTTTTGCCCTTCGTGTTGTGTTTAATGGTTTATTAACTGGTGAGTAATTCCGCCTGGCGCAGTTCCTTGTGGGAGTGTTTGGCGCGCAGGAAGCTCGCCGCCTTGATGCGGTCGGCCAGCTTCCATACGCCGATGTTCGAACCTTTGCGGCCCTCGGCCTTGCTGGGCCGGAGCTTTTGAAAAAAAACGGCCGGCGACGAGGCGTCGCCGCCACCCCAGATGCCGACGCGGGTGATGATGCCGTTGTCGGCGAGCTTGCTCATGATGCTGCCGGCGATCCCGCTGCCTCCGTGGTCGAGCGTGGGCGGCAGATCGTCCGCCGCGAACTCGTCGTGCGCCAACGCCAGTTCCACAAGCGCAATGGCCATCCGCTGCATGGCTTCGGTTTTCCAAAGCCATTGGGTGGTCTGCGCGTCGAGGAATGTGGCGTCGGCGGGCATAATTATATCTCGTAATCCGGAGGCAAATTCTTCAATGCTTGCCGGCGTGTTAGTTCCTCTAAAATGCGGCTCGATGCCTGATTTAATATCCGTGAGTTTTCGTTCATCATTTCGATGATCTTGGCGATTGCGGAGGGCAATTCGTGGGTTGAGCCGCAAGTCGGCTCGCACTCGGTTTGAATGCCCGGCAGTTTGCGGCCACATTTCCAGCAGGTGCTCATAATTCAATTTGATAGCGAATACGCAAAAGGTTGATGCGCCTAGCCATAATCAGGCGTAGCTTTTTTACAATTTGGTTGGGAATTTCTGTGCGGCCATACTCATAGTTCGCAGCCACAGCAGTTGTTATCTGCAAAGTTTCCGAAAAAGACTGCCGATTCTCTTGGCGCATTCTCCGGCAATCCCGAAAGAGTTCCATGTTCAGTGATGATCCCGGTTGGGAAAACTTGGTGGGCATAACGCAGTTATTCAGAATTTCTGGCCTTCGAGTTCCTTCAGGCCGGCATGGGCGCTGATGACGTGCGCCCAGGTGAGCTTGGCTTTGCGCGTGGTGGCCATCTTCGCGGCCATGCGAAGCAACGTGAGCCACATCCCCAGCGCCTCGTCGTCCACCATCTGCGTTTCCAGCTTGCGCGCCTCGCCCTCGCTCGGCGGCAGTCCATGCGCGGCAGCGAACGTATTCAAATCCTCGCGCGTGGGCCGGTCGGGAAGTTTCAAGGCACAGAGCCGGCGGCGGCTGGTCTGTTTTAGAATCTTCGCGGCGGGGCCGTCTTCCATCGCCTTGCGAAAAACATTTGTGGCGGAAATGACCACGCCGCATTTCCGTTCGTCGAACAGCTCGCGGATGAATTCGATGACCTGAACGGAATAGGTATTGCGACCCAGTTCCGGCGTGCAACGATGCGCCTCATCCACAATCAGCAACATGCGGTCATCAAACGAATCCATGATGCGGCGGCGAAGATCCGTAAGGCGTTGCTGGGAGCTGATGCGTAGCGTCCGCGCCAGCTCGCCCATGAAGGAATAGACGCTGGGCTGGGTCGGCACGCTGACATAGATCGTGCTGCCGTGGTTGTGGGCGCGGGCGTAGGCTTTCAGTGCCTCGGTCTTACCAATTTGAGTATCGCCGAAAATAAAAGCGATGCGTTGAAATTCCAACGCCGCCGCGCAAACGCTCCAGATCCGTTTGGTAAGCGCCGTCTCAATGAAATTCAATTTCTGGCCACTCGCGCGCTTTTCCGCGAGCGTCAAAAAGTCGTTCATCTCCTTGACGATGGTGTCTAAGCTCGCGGTGTATTTCCCACGAAAGACTAAGCTCAGCGCGGCGACGTCGTAGCGAATTAACTTGGCCGTTTCACCTAGGCTCAAATCGTTCTCCATATAGTAGGAATGGAATTTACGGATGACGCTGCGCTGATTGTCCGGAAGGTCTTGAGTGGCCTTGTTGACTACGTCGCCGGGGATTTTTAGTTTCGTATTTCCCAGCGCGGCGAGTGCGTTGGAATCGGTACCTGGTTCGGGATGTGCGGTCTCATTCATGTGTTTGCCCTTCGTGTTTGGTTGTTATCGTTGCGGTTGACTGATGGCCCCCAGCAGGTCGTCGCCGGCTGTGGTTTCAGAAATGACTGCGGCCCGGCCACCATCGGCTGCGGGTGACAAAATATCTTCGGCGGCGTCCGCGCCCTCGCGGGCGACAAAGCGCGCGGCGGATTTTTCCTCGGCGGTGAACGGGCGGGTTTCGTCCATCGCCGCCGCGTTGATTTCGAGCCGGTTGATCTCGTCGCGCACCGACTGGGCGTGGCGCGCGAGGATCGGTTTCTTCAGCTCGGCGATGCGATGCTCGCGGTGGCCGAAGGCGCGCTTCAGCGCCTCGTCGTCGTGGCGGTCAATCCGTTTCACCAACGGGGCGATGCCGAGGCAGCGCTTGCGCGCGTCGCAGACGAAGAGCTGTTCGAGGTCAAACGGGTTGACGAAGCAGGTGTATTTTCCGTCCGGCAATTGTTCCACGCGGCCCTCCGGCGTGGTGATGACGGACTCGAACAGCAGTGGTTCGGGCGCAAGCTCGTGGTCGGAAAATTCGTTGAAGTAAGCGCCCTGGACTTTCATGTCATCGCGGGCGCAGTCGTCACCCAAAATTTCGCAGACGACGAACGCCGGGATTTTCACCAGCCCGCCGCCGTCGCGCCGGGCGACTTCCGCCGGGGACAGGTTGCGCGTGCGGATGAACCGCTTGTCGGCCTGCGCGGCCTGAAGCAAGAGCTGCTGCGAGACTTCCGGCAGCGCCGAGAACTCGCTGTCCGTCAACCACTGCGCGGCGGTCGGGGTCGTCCGGTAATCAATGGCGACGTTGCCCGCCGCGTGCCAGCCTTCGAGGTCGTGCCAGTCGCGGTGGTTAAGCTCCCGATAAACGTCCATTAACAGCGGCAAAAAGTGGGCGTGATAGTCGAGCAGCTTCAGCTTCATCGCCGCCGCGCGCTGGGGATTTTTCACCGCGAGAACCGCCATCGCCTTCAATTCTTCCGACGCTTGGACAAGCTGGCCGTGGGTGTATTCGGGCCGGTTGTCCCGATCCTTGCCCGTCTGCCCCGGCAGGAATCCGAGTTCATTGTGCTTCAGGTTGCGGAGACTTTCCAGCGCCGCCTTGAACCGGGGATTGCCCTTGCCCTGCCCGCGCCAGCCGATGATGGCCTGCTCGTCGCCGGTGATGCCCGACTCGCGCAGCCGGATCAGGCCGCCGCTCCGGTCAAACAAAATGCGCGCGACGCGCTCCGGGATCGCCGCCGTGCCATGCTCGGCCAGAATCCAACTGCCGCGAGGCGAATAGCCGCGATGGAAAAACACGTTCGCCACAACGAGCCGCGCAAAACTTTCCTTCAGGTTGTCGAACGTGCCATCGGGCCGGCGGAAGCGCGGCTTGCAGCCGAAGGTTTCGAGATAGCCGGCGAACACGTCGAGCGCGTCTAGTTCCAGCGCGCGGATGATCTGCGCGTTCGCGCCCTTGCCGAACACGACGAAGTTGTCATGCCACAAATCGTCAATCATCAGGTGCGAGCCATACCAGAGCGTCGCGCGCGTCGTGAGAATCTGCGGGCCGTATTTCGCCAGCGCCATGCCGAGGCCGCGCCGCATTGCCGTGGTCGCAAACTTGTCGGCGATCTTGCGCCGGATATTGTCGTCGCTGAAACCGGCGGGGAGCTGATGGCGCGGCAGCGAATTGTCCATGCCGGGAATCTGCTCGCCCGCGCGCCACATTTTCTTGAACCGGCGCAACGCGGGGGAAGTCTTGCGCTGGTTTTTTTCCACGAGCGCCTTCATCCATTCGACAAACTCCGGCGTGATGGCCGACTCGACTTCCGGCACCTTGGCCTTGTTGACCAGCGTGCGTATGTCGAAACCGGAATGGCGGAAGTCGTCATACTTGCGCCGCGCCGTCTTGGGCGAGACGCCGGCCAGCAGCGCGATCCGCTCCAGGCTCTTTTGCACCGGCTTCGAGACGGCGAGCAGCCAGTCGCGCCACTGCTCGACTTCGCTCCGAACGTCGGGCGGCAAGCTTCCGAGGAAATGGTTGTCGGTGCTGGTGAGTTGCATGAGATTTACGATTTCGCTTTTGAAAGATGGCAGCTCCAGCCGTTTGAGGTGGGCTTGATCGTGACCGTGATGCCGCTGTCATAGAAAAATTTCAGAGCATCCAGCAGCTTTTTGAAATTTTCCTTCACGGCCTTGTCCACTTCCCCGTCATTAGGGTTAGCCGTCAACCGTTGCATCATTTGGTCTTGATCCATAATCGTGGTGTCCAGCGTCACGCTGGTTTGAGCGGTGAATCTTTGGCGATGGCTTCGAGGATTTCGGCGACGACGGCCTCGCGCTTCGCGCGCGGCGTGTTCCGGTATTTGGTGCGGAGCTTCAGGGCGAATTCGAGGACGGCGATCTGCGCGTCCACTTCGAGGTCGTTATCCTTCGCGGTCAGGAAAAAATCCTTGTTGCTCGCGGTGACGGCCTTGCCCATCCAGCCGGAATTTTCCATGGCGATCTTGAACGCCGCATCCGCCTGTTCTGCCGTGTTCAACGGCTTGCGTTCTCCGCCGTCTTTCGGATTCGGGTTGCCACCGCCTTGCTTGTAAAGCTCCTCAAAAAAATCGGCCTGCGATTTTCCGTCCGTGAGTTTTTTCACCGCCGTCGTCAGCGCCTCGCGCTGCGGCTCGGCGAGCAGGGACATTGGCTGCGAAAACGGATCGAAGTTTTTCAGCGCGGGCAGTTTCTTCAAACGCGGCGCGGCGGCTTTCGCCATGTCCATGTAGCGATAGGCTGTCGTCTGTGCCAGCCCAGCCTCTTTCTGAAGAATAGTTTCCCAATCATCGGTGGGTTTCCCATTTTGGGAAACCCTACCCTCATGCTGATTGTTTCCGTTGATGACGCCGTGCGCTTTTTTCAGCGCGAGCAACTCGAAGCCGGTCATGACCTGGCTAAAGAGTTTGCCCTGCTCAAACATTTTCGCGGCGTTCAACCAGTGGCGGACGCCATCCCAAGTGGCGGTGATGACGACGACCGAATCCCGGCCTGGCTTTGCTTCAACTTTTTGGAGTGTGTTGTTGGACATAAAAAATTAGGCTTGGCGCATGAATCCTGAAATGCAGTCACTGCTCGCCGTGATGGAACAAAACTTTTCCGGCTCGCTCGCAGATTTCAAAGCCGCCGCTGAAAAAGAATTCAACGGCACCAAATTCATTGCGTTGAAACAACCTTCGGGCCGCAGGTTCATCCTCGTAGCGTGTTTCACGGGAGCAAACGAGATCAGCAAGGCCAGAAACAATGTCAGGGTGGAAGACATCAAGGAGGTGGACTGGACGACCACTTCCTTGACCGAGGTGATTGCCGCCGCTTTGTTGAGCCGGCGCTTCGTCTGTTTGCGCGAGGGTGGAAACAATAACCCTACTGCGTTGGCACTAATCTCTGCTGATCCGGTTTCGATTTCCAAGGTGGAAGAGTTGCTCGGCTTATCCTCCTGATGTCCCACTCCCGCGAGGTGGAGAAATTCGGAAAGTTTGATGGCGTCCACTTCCCACTGGATCATCACCGCGCGAAATTGCGCGGGCGGGAGGATTGCGTGGAGCGCGGCGACGAGGCCGGCCTGAATGCCGCGCGCCTCGCGGATTTCATCCAGCTCGCCGAGCAGCCCCTTCATCTCGCTCGTCGCGTAAAGCGCGCCGAGCGAGAGTAAAATTTCCGATGACACTGCTGGCGCCGGGCCACCGGTGAGCGCGCCAGCCAGCGACGCTGGCGCGGTGAGTTTGATTGCCGCCGGTGCTGCTTGGTGGGGTCCAGCATCATGCTGGTCGCTGGCGAGGCCGGCAGCGAGGTGGGTGGTTTTTTTCATGGCAGAGTGAGTTTTTTCCGCAAAATATTCTTTGGCGCCGGTAACTCGCTTCGGCGAGATTTGTTCCGGGTGACTGATATCGGTTGTCCCGAACTCGAACCGGGCGCCAAAGAAAAGTGGGTGGTCAGGCGGGCGCGTAAAAAATTCACCACCGCCGCCCGGCGAAAATGAAAAGTGCCACCCACAATTTCGCCGGCCAGCGCGCCTTCATCGCAAAGTTTTTTCACGGTGGGCCGGCTGACTAAAAGCAAGTGTTCGATTTCCACGCCGCGCCAACTCAAACGGACTTCCCCCAGAAGCTGATTAATCACTTGTTCGAGATTGAGTCCGGCACAAAACTCCGGCGCAATCAATTCCTTGGCCCAAAACCGCAACTCGCTGATACGCTCGCCGGTGGCCACATTCCAGATCCACCGGATTTCTCCGGCGTCCACTTTGGCCTGCACGCTTTCCGCATCCACACCGAGATTGGCGCGGACCATCTCCATCGTCACCAGCACGGTGCGGTGGTTAATGGGGAGGTTGAGTAAGCGTTGCGGGAGCATCGGGAAGGGGTAAGTATTTAAGTGCTTAATTATCTGCCACCGGGCTATCGGTGAGTTGCCGCGCACACCAGTTGTTCAGCCGCACGAGGCCGAGGCGCGCGGCAAAAAATCCAACGACGCAAATCGCCAATCCGCCGGCGAGCGAACAAGTGATGAGAAGAGCGGTTTTCATAATTCAGTTAAATAGCCAGCGGCGTTTGGTGGCTCCGTTGGTGGTATCCACCAGCCCGGCTTTTTCATCCACCATGCGCTGCAAGAGGTAGCGCACTTGGGCATAACCATTCCGGCCGGCAAACCAGCCATTGGCCGTGCAGAATTCAAACGCCTGCATGGTGGTGAATTCGCCCGGCGCGCTGGCGCGAAACTTTTCCAGCGCGGCGGATAATTCCAACGTCACCACTTGCTGCCGCAGAACGGGCCGGCAATAGGCGGCGGCATCAATCGCCGGGGCGGCCCCGGAACCTTCGGCGGGCGCAGCGGTAAAAGGCCGGACCGGCACCGTGACGAGCGGTGGCAACTTGCCTTTGCCTTCCACGATGTCCCGGCAAGGATTGTTGGCGAGGGCGCAGATAGTTCTCATATTCTTAGAGGGAGAAAGCCAGCGTGACGCCGACCGCGAAGAGCGCGATCCAGAGGAGTTGCATAACTAAATCCAGCGCGGCTTCGGTCTGCGCCTGTTGGCGTTCCAGTTCGGCCCGCTGGCCGGCAGTGTCAATGGTGAGGGGAGAGTTCATACGGAAAATTGGGGCGGGATGGCGTTTGGCGTTTCGAGGCGAAAGCTCCATTTGAAATGGCAAAAAACAATTTTCACGCCCTGCTGCCGAAGATATTCAATATCGCGATGGATCGTTTTCGGACTGACTTTGATAAGCGCCGCCAGCTTGGGCGCGGTGAACGCCTCGCCGGTTTTCAGTAGCGCCAACAGATTGTGCATCCGGCTAAACGGATTCCGCGATTGCGGCGG
>Ga0214219_1000577_pt1 | contig 14218 bp, 18 predicted proteins | sample TroBogypolimnion_26_FD_153057 | JGI IMG/M metagenome (GOLD analysis project Ga0214219, IMG submission 153057) | Freshwater microbial communities from Trout Bog Lake, WI - 25JUL2007 hypolimnion | ecosystem: Environmental > Aquatic > Freshwater > Lake > Hypolimnion/Profundal zone | place: Trout... | reverse complement strand
GCCTCCGCGCGCCCGCGCCTGCCCCGGATGCGGTGCGGATGAGCAAACCGGCTGGTCGGACACCGCCTATGCCAACAACCTCGGCATTCCGGAGGAGAACTTCGATTACGAAAGTTTTGTGCAGGCGGAATTTGGCCGCGAATCTCTCAAGCCGCGTGGACTGCACTGGTTTTGGTGGCTGACGGCCGCCGCACTGCTGGTGATGTTTCTTTTTTTCTGTCTGCATTGACCTACGGACTGCGGCGGCGTCTGCCTGCCGGCAAGCCCGCAAAAGTCGCGCTCACCGCCGTCCTGAGCAAAATCATCGTCCTCATGAACCATATCCTCAAAAATCCCGACTTTGCACTCCAGAAATAAATACCGTTGCTCCCCCAATCGGAGCGAAGGTGGCTGAAGGCCGGTGGAGGAGGCTGCGCTTCCTCCGAAACCGAGTACTGCCACGATTGGCCCGGAACCATCATCCGCGCAGTCCTCCTGGGTTGGTTTATTGGACGCCACTAAACTCGTAGAACAATATTATTTTATCGTTCTTCGATAACTTATTGTTGACAATAGAGACATCAAGGAATAGACTGTCCACATGAATCCAGTCGAAATGATAATCCTCTTGCTGGCTGTTTGCTTTGCCTTCGGCTTAAGCCGATACAAATGGAATTTATCAAAATTGGCCGATGAGACGACGGGTACCCGGCTGGCACGCATCCAGTACGCCAGTTGGTGGATTCAGATTATGATCGGCTTGGGGCTGGCTTTTGGGATCTATGCGTTGCTGGCGTTTCTGTGCGGCTGGCCATTTCTCATGGCCCACACGGCGCGGATCGTCGTGGCACCGGGTCATGTTTATACCTCGCTGGCGGACATGCCCGGAAATGTGCTGGCTTTGGTGCTGGTCAAATCGGGGCTGGATTTCGCGGCGGCCGCAGTGATGTTTTTGCTGTTCGGACTCTACCGGCGAGGAATTTTATTTTCCGCCCGGAATGTCCTGTACATCCGGTTCCAAGGTTATTATCTCATTTTCTGCTCCATTGTGGATTATCAATTGGGAGGCGTCCTTCACGAAATGAGCTTCAACACCACGTCGGTGGTACCGGGAATGTTAATTATATTCGTCGCCTGGATCATGGACGAGGGCCGGAAAATTCAGGAAGAACAGGAATTGACGGTGTAGAGCCAAAGAAACAATTGGAAAATTATGAATGCTGCTGAATCCGCCCTCGTAAATATGAATCCTCGCCTCACCCGCATCCAAACCATCAGCCGAGTCATCCGGTTAGCAATTTTGGGAATTCTGGCTTTTACCATTGGGTATTATCTATATTGTTGTTTAGTGTTATGGGGACCGCCCTCGTGGGAGCGCGTTAAATTCACAATCCCCGCAGAAGTAGTCTTGTGTCTTTGGTATTGGAAGCTGGCCGACCTCTTTCATTTTTATGAGCGCGGTTCGATTTTTGCCAAGGAGTCCATTCGCTGTATCAAGACCCTTGGTTATCTCTGCATCATCAACTGGCTAACTATTTACGCCATTCATGCTTTGGTACAGTTTGTTCCCTCGTCCGGAGAACCACTGCCATTGCCAAAGCATTTGCAGCAGAACATTACGGTTTACTACACGACAACTCAGGCTGTCGAGCCGATGTTCAGGATGAGTTTCTTTTCCTTTTCCATTTTGGGAATCAACTTTGGCTATCTGCTGGCGGGGATTGTCATCGTCATTTTCGCTTGGATCTTGGACGAAGGCCGAAAAATTCAGGAGGAACAGGAATTGACGGTTTAACGGTTTTTCCCCTATGCCCATCATCGTGAATCTCGACGTGGTCCTCGCCCAGCGCAAAATGCGGCTGAACGATCTCGCCGATGGCGTGGATATCACCGCGCAGAATTTGAGCGTCCTCAAAACGGGGCGGGCCAAAGCCATCCGCTTCAGCACACTGGAAGCGATCTGCAAACACTTGAACTGCCAGCCGGGAGATATTTTGGAATACCGGGCGGAGGCGGCGAACGGCGGCGAAAGCCCGCCGCGGCGTTGATGGGCCGGTTAAATTTCCACGACCTGCTTATACTCGGGCACGATGACTTCCGCGCGCGGCCGCTGGGTGCGCAACGTCTCGGCGTGCGCCAGGCATTGGGATTCTTCGCCGTGGATGCAAAAGATTTTCTTAATATTCCCCGTGATACGCTGGACGTAGCGGTAAAGTTCGTTCTTATCCGCATGCCCGGAATAGGTGTCGAGGGAAACCACCTGCGCGCGCACGGCCACGGGTTCGCCGAAGATGTTGACGGGATTTTTCCCGGCGGTGATGAGCGCCCCGAGCGTGCCTTCGGCACAAAAGCCGATGAAGAGCACCAAGCTCTTGGGATCGCCCAGATGATTTTTGAGGTGATGCCGGACGCGTCCGGCTTCGCACATGCCGGAGGCGCTGATGATGATGGCGGCTTCTTTGAGGTCGTTGAGTTTCTTGGATTGTTCCGCTTCGCGAAGGTACGTCAAATTAGCCATGCCAAAGGGGTTGGCCTTTTCGTGGAGGAACTTATTGATGGTGTCGTTGAAACATTCGGGATGGAGGCGGTAAATTTCCGTGGCATTCACGCTCAACGGGCTGTCCACGAAAATCGGCACGCGGGGCAGCTTGCCGGCGAGCGTAAGTTGGTTCAGCACATAGACAATCTGCTGCGTGCGCCCCACGGAAAAGGCCGGAATGATGACCTGACCTTGCTGCTGCAAAGTCGCCAGCACCAGCCGGCCGACGGTCGCGTCGGCGTCGGTGCGGACGGCATGAACGCGGCCGCCATAGGTGGATTCGATTTGGAGATAATCCACATTTTCCACCGGCGCCGGGTCACGCAAAATTTCATCGCCGCCGCGCCCGACATCGCCGCTGAAAAGATAGCGATACTTACGGCCTTTTTCCTGAATGTCGAAAATCACCTGCGCCGAGCCCAGAATATGGCCGGCGTCGCGAAACGTCACCGTCACGCCTTCGGCCACAAGGAAGGGGCGTTCATAGCTGACCCCCACGAACTGGTGCAGCGTTTTCTCGGCATCCGCGACCGTGTAAAGCGGCGCGACGGGCGGGAGATGTTTTTTGGCGCGCTGCTGGGAAACGAAGAGCGCGTCGGCTTCTTGAATGTGTCCGGAATCCACCAGCATAATGGCGCACAAGTCGCGCGTGGCAAAAGTGCAATGGATATTCCCGGTGTATCCCTGCTTAACGAGATTGGGGAGATTGCCCGCGTGGTCCATGTGCGCGTGGCTGAGAATGACGGCGTCTAATTGCCGGGGGTCGAAAGGAAACGTCAAGTTACGGTTCGTGGTTTCTTCGCGATGTCCTTGGAAGAGTCCGCATTCGAGCAACAGTTTTTTGCCGTTCACCTCCAGCAAATACATGGAGCCGGTGGTGGTGCGCGCCGCGCCGAGAAAGTGGATCTTCATGCGCAGATTTAGCCACAGAAGCGGGCAGATGAACAACGTTTTTTGCGCTAAAATACGAACGACCGCTGAAAAACGCAGTGGACTTTTCCTTTAAATTGGCTAGATTTCCCGCGCCTATGAAATCTGACACCACAACCACCATTCTGAATTTTGTGCTCGCCGTTCTGGTGATTCTCGGTGTGGTCTTTGCCTTGCTGGCCATGAACCGCACCCGCGAACTCCGCCAATTGAGCGCCTACGCCACCATCGCCAATAATAGCATGCTCCGCGCGCAGTCGCTGGCCAATGACACGGCGACTTACAATGCCACGGTCAAAAGCCCGGAACTCACCCGCATTCTCCAGTCCGTTCAACCCAAAACCGCCGCCCATTGATTTTTTATGACTCCCGACACCACTTCCCAAATCGCCGCGCTGCGCACGCAGGTTTTCACTCTGCTGCTCGCCCTCATCATCGTCAGCGGCACGCTCACCGCCTACCTTTACCGGCAGGCCACCAGCACGCGCAAAGACATAGAAGCGCTCCGGCCGCAGGCGGAACAAGTCATCGGCACGTTTAATCAAAACCAGAAGCTGATGACCGACTTCATCAATCAACTCGTCGCCTACAGCCAGACGCATCCGGAATTCAAGCCTGTGCTCGCGAAATACGGCGTAGTGCCCAACGCCGCACCGGTGGCCCCGAAAAAGTAAGCCGTTTCAACTCACCTTCACGCCGCAGTGCGGACAATAGTTCGCCTGCGGTGGATTTTTTTTGCCGCAGCCGGAACAGACCGACATCGCGGCTTTGTTCCGGCGGTGAATCATAAGATTGCGAATATACGGAATCCATGTAAACGCGTAGGCAAAGATCAGCACCGAATCCGCGAGATGGATGGAATAGCACAGAAAAGTAAGTGACCCGATCAGGCTTAGCCACCAAAACGCCTGCGGCACCACCACCTGTTTTTTCTTTTCGGTGGCGTACCATTGCACCAGGAAACGCGAGGAAAAAACGACGTTGGCCATCCAGCCGACCATTTTCCACGCCGACCATTCGATGCCGAGAAACTTATCGTGATACCAAAGCAGATGCGTTAGGAAGTCCATCCGCCTATTAAACCGTAGCCAACGCGCGCCGACAAATCATTTTCCCGCCGCGTTCTGGAGATAAACCGTGCGGCTCGGAAACGCGAATTCAATCGCCTCGTCCGCAAAGCGTTGCTTGATTTTCAAATTAAACTCCTGCATTTCTGCGTAATACACCTTGTCCTGCGTGCCGTTCCAGACGTGACTGACGTAAATATTCAAGGACGAATCCGCGAATTTGTTGAAGCTGATGATGAGATCCACGGTCTTCGGATTCGCGCGGAAAATCTCCTCCAGAATCGCCGTCGCCCGCCGCACTTTTTCCACCGGCGTGTCGCAGGTCAGGCCAAAATTCATTTCCGTCTTGATGTTCGGGCGGCGCGTAATGTTCGTGATGACGGCATTGCCCATCAGCTTGTTCGGAAGGGTAACGAGATAACCGTCCAGATTCCGCACCCGCGTGCTGCGCAAGCCGATGGATTCCACCGCGCCGTCCACGTTTTCCACTTTGATGCGATCACCAATGTAAAATGGCTTGTCCAAAAAAATCGCCACCGCGCCAAATAAATTTGCCACCGTGTCCTGCGCCGCCAAGCCGAGCGCGAGACCGCCGACGGATAAGCCGGCGAGCAAACTCGTAATTTTGATGTCGAGGTTGTCCGCCGTCAGTACCGCTGCGGCAATGATCACCGCCACTTTCGTTACTTTGCGCAGCAGGGGAAAAAGCTGTTCCGCAAAAGCTTTGTCCTGCACGGAAATAATTTTTTCCCGCCAGACGGCCAGCAGCAAATCCACCATCTTCAACACCACATACGTCACCGAACACGCCACCACCACAATCAATGCGTGGGACAAATATTTTTGTGCGCGCTCCGGCCAGTCGAACATGCCCAGCCCGATGTGCAGCAAAATCACAAACGCCACCACCTTCACCGGCCCGCGCAGCAAAGCCAGCAGCAGATCGTCGTACTGGCTTTCCGTCCGCGCCGCCAACCGCTTGAGCCAGCCGTTCACGAGGCGGTCCAGCAGCCACGCCACCCCGAACGCCAGTACGATGTAGATCAGCGACGCCAGATATTTCCACAGCGGTTCTCCGAGCGGTTTGTTTTCGCACAGGCTGTCAAAATTATCCAAGCCGAACGTCGGCGCTTTCCAGTTCATCAGCGCATTCGTGGCGTGATGCTCGGGGGCAACGGGCGGCACGGTATTCGTCGGCGTGACCACATCCGCCCAGACGGACCAGCAGGCCAAAATAAAGAGCGCCGCGAGGCCGCACCGATAAAACCAGGCAAATCTCCAGTTCATAAAAATTCATCCGCCCGCAACAATCTTCACAATCTCCAGCCGGTCGCCCGCGCGCAGCGTGCGGCCGGCAAATTCCGACGGCGCCACCGCCTCGCCATTGTGCTCCACCACCACGCTGCGCGGTCGCAAGGCTTGCGCGAGCAGAAAGGCTTCAATCGTGCATGGCAGCGACGCCTCGACCGGTTGTCCGTTGGCGGTGATGATGTTCAAGTTCACGGCAGGAACAAGGATAGGCGATTTCGTCCGTACCGGCAACCTTGCGGCGCGCCTCGACTTTGCGCCCAAAAATGCTAGCTTGTGGACGTGAGTTTTGTCGCTGAATTTAATTCGTTACCGCTGGACGCGCTCGTTCAACAATCGCTCGGCACCACCGTGACCGCCGCGCGCGAGGCCGCCGGCAAAAATACTTTTTCGCTGGCCGATTTTGCCGCGCTGATTTCGCCCGCCGGCGGCGAGATTCTGGAAGCGCTGGCCCGCCGCGCGCAGCAGATGACGCAGCAGCGGTTTGGCAAAGTCATCCGCCTCTTTGCGCCGCTGTATCTTTCCAACGAGTGCATCAACAACTGCCAATACTGCGGCTTCTCGCGGGATAACCCGATTCTGCGCGTCACGCTTTCGCTCGATGAAATGCGGCAGGAAGCGCAGGCGCTCCGGGCGCAGGGCTTCCGCAACATTTTGCTCGTCGCCGGCGAACATCCGAAGTTTGTTTCCAACGGCTATTTGCGCGAATGCATCGCCGCGCTGCACGCGGATTGGCCCAGCGTTTCGCTCGAAGTCGGGCCGATGGAGACGGAGGAATATCGTCCACTCGTCGCCGCCGGTGCGGATGGGCTCGTGGTGTATCAGGAAACTTACGACCGCGCCGTGTATGCGGAAATGCACACCGCCGGACCGAAGCGCAATTTCGATTGGCGGCTGGAAACGCCCGAACGCGCCTACGCGGCCGGTTTTCGCCGGCTCGGCATCAGTCCGCTCTACGGATTGGCCGATTGGCGGCTCGAAGCGCTCAGCGCGGCGGCCCATGCGGATTATTTGCTGCGCCATTGCTGGAAGGCGGCGCTGACCATTTCCACCGTGCGGATGCGGCCCTGCGCCGGCGAATTTCAACCGCTCACGCACCTAAGCGACCGGGAATTGACCCAGTTGATTTGCGCCATTCGCATCATGTTTCCCGACGTGGGCATTGTGCTTTCCACCCGGGAAAATCCCAAGCTGCGCGATGGTTTGATTCCGCTCGGCGTGACGATGATGAGCGCCGGCGCGCGGACGGAACCCGGCGGCTACACCGGCGCGGGCCGGGAAAAAATTCATCACACCGAGCGCGGCGTCATCAAGGAACTCGTCTCCGGTGCGAGCGAATGGGCACCGCTGCCGAACACCGCGACGAATGCGACCGGTCAATTCGCCATCGCCGACGAACGTTCCGCAGCGGATGTGGCGGGAACCATCCGCAAACTGGGCTACGAGCCGGTGTGGAAAGACTGGGACGCGGCGCTGACGGCGTGAGGTCCGAGCAGGGATTTCTTTCGCCCGGCCCACGAGCGACCGGTGCCGGTGGAATCCGGGCTTGACAGGGGGCGGGCGGGTTGGCGAAATTCGGGCGCACTCCATGAGCGTCCGGATCACCATCGGAAGCCACATTGACCGCCATCGCGCCGTTGAACAGCGCCCTGACCGAAGAAAGTTTTTACCCTGCCCCCGTTGTTTTTTCCGTGCCGCCCATTTTCTGGGTCGGTTTCCCCAATCTGCCAACCCTTTTGCCCAATTTCCCGTCGACCGTCCCCATTTTCCCGGGGGTTTTCCCCATTTTGGGGAGGGCGTTCCCCAATTTCCCGACCGTTTTCCCCATTTTTTCTGTGGCTCTCCCCATTTTCCGGAGAGGTTTCCCCCATTTCCCGGTCGCGTTCCCCAATGTTTTTGCCGCCGTCCCCATCGCCGGATGGGGGTTTTCCCCTCATTTTGGCCAAATAAATCATTTTTATCCGCAGAAAAGCGCGGATATTGCCGAATTCCGCAAGCGATGGGCGCGCATCGGCGTCGGCCGCAGGTTTCCGTAGCAACTAAACACCAAACATCAACCACTCCAAACTAACAAAACTATGCCTCACAAACCGCATTGCCCCGTCTCGGTAATCAGCTACAACGGCAATCTCATCGTCGCCGCCGCCCTCAAATATCCCAAGGTCGCGGCGCGGTTGCCCGCCGGCTACGTCGCGGCCACCACCACGGCGCTGGGCAAATTGCCCGGCGATTTAGCGGGTCAGAAACTGGCGCAGGGGGAAACCGGCAACCTCACCGCCGCGCAGCAGCTCAATCTCGAAAAGCTGCTGCATTGCATGAGTCAGGCGCGCAAGACGGCCAAGCTGGCGTTCCCCGGTCAGACGGTGAAATGGCATCAGGAATTTCAAATCGGCCAGCACGATTCGCACGAACTGAATGCGGAATTGAGCCGGGCGGATATTATTATCGGCTCGGTGCAAGCGAATCTGGCCGCACTGAAGCTGAAGGGGTGGACGGATGCCGATACAACGGCGTTCACGACGGTGCGCGGGACATTTCCCGCCAGCACGCAGGTCCGCCAGTCCGGCGCGAGCGATGCCATGAAGGCGACCGGCACGAAAGCCGCCGACGCCGCCGACGCGTACGAAAATCTGTTGACGATTCAAAACGCGGCGGATCTGGAATTCCCTGCCACGGACCCGACCAACGCCGCCACGCGCGCGGAATTCAGGCTGGGCATTTTCCCGCCGGATCATCACACGCCACCGGCCACCCCCCCGCCGCCCGCCCCGCCGCCGGCGCAATAAGCGTTGGGCAGAAAGCTGCGCCGGGGCAAAACGGCTTGTCTAAACCGGCTCAATCCATTACACCTCCGCGAGTCTGGGCAATGTCCGGCGCGGGGGTTTTGTTTTGGCGTGATTTATCAGCCACCAACCGCCGCGCCACATTCATGTGTCCGACCGCAACGGCGAATTACTCGGCCGGATCGGCTTGGCCAGCGGGCAAGCGCTCGACGATTGGAACCCGCCGAAGAAAGTGCTAGACTTGATTCGGCAATGACAGAACGAAGGTCGTTTATGAAGGTGTTGAATCCATTAAAAGCGCCATTTGGCCGGGGGAAATTTTCCCGCGTCAAAGACGTGAGCTTTGAGCAGTGGGAAGTTGCGTTTGCGGTGGAATTTGATGACGGCCTGTCTTTTCTCGAACCGCTCGACCATCCGCAAGGCCAACCAGATTGCCGCCAAGGCCAACGTGCAGTCGGTGGAACTGGACGAGGAATTGCGCCACGCTTTTTTTGTGCATTACGACAACGGTCAGGTGGCCGAAGTCTCCTAGGCCTTCATCCGCGAACTGCCCCCGAAGAAATGAATTCCATCGCCAGAACCATGAGTCGCTGTGCGAAGCCAACTTTCCGATTATGAAAGTTCTTAAGATCTCCAAACTCCTCGCCGGTGGTACTGTTGTGGCTCTCACCTTGTCCGCCTCCAAGCAGGCTCAGGCTCAGGGGGCGTATAATTTTCCCCAGCCGCTGACGATTTATGGACTGACGACAGGAGATGCTACAATCAATGGATCTCTTGTTACCAATGGAACGCCGTTTAGAATTACTTTTCTAAATTTTGATAACGCCAATTCTGGTTTAAATACCTACACACTCGGAGTTTATTCGACGTTTAATTATGCATCGGGGGAGGCTTATCTATCTGCAACTAATTCTTACCTGTTTGGGACATATGTAAGTGGAAACAGCGCTGGTCTCTTTCTTTACGGAGACACTTATCATGGAACCGACCCTTATGCATATATGGAGTCTGCTAGTGTGACAAATGGGTTTGAATTTACAGATGCGGCCTCGTATGCATATTTCTTTAGGACATTAGACCTTGCTTATCAGAAATCTATTCTCGATGTCAGTCCCGCGGAAGGGATTACTGGTTATTACACTGGATTTAGCCTTTCGCCGCAGACGGTGCCCGATCCTTCGACGCTAGCCTTGGCCGGCTTTACCCTTACCAATGGCGGGTTAAATTTCATAATCACCGGCCCAACCGGTTCCAACGTGGTGGTGCAAGCCAGCACGAACCTGCAAGACTGGATTCCGCTAGCCACCAATAATCTCACCGCCGGCACCAACTATTTCAGCGACACTAACTGGACCCGCTTCCCCCGCCGCTTCTACCGCGTGACCACGCAGTAGGGCAACCCCACATGGTTTTTTCACCGGTCCCAGTTTTGCCATATTAGCCCGGCAAAAACATTTCCTTCCCGCCGTCTTTTCCGCTATAAACCCGCGATGCTTAAGCAACTGTTTCAATCTGTCCTCGACTGGTATCAGCACGCGCTCGAAACCGGCGGCGCGTGGGTGGTGGGCCTGCTGATGACGGCGGAAAGTTCCGTGCTGCCGCTGCCCAGCGAAAGTATCATTCCGCTCGCGGCGAGCTGGTCGCATTCCGGTCGCATCCAAGTGAGTCTGCCGGCCATCGTCGTGGCGGGCGCGGTCGGTTCGTGGCTGGGCGCAACGATGGTTTATTGGCTCGCGCGGCTGGCGGGCCGGCCGTTGCTCTTGAAGTACGGACGTTTTCTATTGCTGACGCCGGAAAAAATCCAGAAGGCGGAAAACTGGTCCACGCATTACGGCGCGGCGGGAGTGTTCATCGCGCGGCTGCTGCCCGGCGCGCGGCAATTGGTCGGCGTGCCGGCCGGCATTGCGCGGATGGATTACTGGAAATTTTCCGTGTTCACCTTGCTCGGTTCGGCCATCTGGTGCGCGGTGCTGTGCTGGCTGGGCGTGAAGGTCGGCGGGCAGGTCACCAAAGGCGAAATGCATCAGGTGGTTTTGTCGCTGGTGCTGTTCCTCGCGGCGGCCGGGGCGCTGTATTACTTTTTTGTTCACCGGCACATGAAACATTCGGCCCCGGTGAAAAAGTAAAAGGCGAGCCGGGCGGCGCTGCCGGTGGCAGGAAGCGTCCGTATTTTATCGGCGGCGGTCACCGGCCCAATGTCGCAAATAAAAAAGCGCGGACGGCTTATGCCTTCCGCGCTTTTGAATTTGTTGCCGGCTGATTAAGCCTTGGGCGCTTCGGCCGCAGCGGCTTCTTTGTCGCGGTCTTCCATCGCGGCTTTGCGCGAGAGTTTCACGCGGCCTTTTTCATCCACGCCGAGGCATTTCACGGTGATGTCGTCGCCGACTTTCACGATGTCCTCGGTTTTCTTCACACGGAAATTGGCCAGCTCGCTGATATGCACGAGGCCGTCCTTGCCCGGCAGGAATTCGACGAACGCGCCGAATTCTTTCACGGTCACCACTTTGCCGCGATAGATTTTGCCAATCTCGGCTTCGGCGGTGGAACCGACAATCGCGTCCACGGCAATCTTCATGCCTTCAGCGGATACGGAGAAGATGTTGACCGTGCCATCGTCCTCGATGTCGATTTCGCAACCGGATTCTTCGACGAGGCGTTTAATGTTTTTGCCACCGGGTCCGATGATCGCGCCGATCTTCTCGGGGTTAATCTTGAGCGAGGTGATGCGCGGGGCGTATTTGCTGATTTCCTTGCGCGGCTCGGCAATGGTCTTGGCCATCTCGGCGAGAATCGCGAGGCGGGCGATGCGCGCTTTTTCCACGGCAATCGCCATGATGTCGTGCGGCAAACCTTTCAGCTTCAAGTCGAGTTGAAAACCGGTGATGCCTTTCTCGGTGCCGGCAATTTTGCAGTCCATGTCGCAATACGCATCTTCCCAACCGATGATGTCGGTGAGGAGTTGGTATTTGGAAATGCTATCGCCGCTGTATTCGGTGCAGATGCCGACGCTGATGCCGGCCACCGGACGAATCATCGGAACCCCGGCGTCGAGCAACGCGAGCGTGCCGCCGCAGACGGACGCCATCGAGGTGGAGCCGTTGGATTCCATGATTTCGCTCGTGACGCGCACAGCGTAAGGATAGGTGTCGAGCGGAATCATCGGCTCGATGCTGCGCTCGGCGAGCGCACCGTGGCCGATTTCGCGGCGGCCGGGACCGCTGATGCGACCGGTTTCGCCGACGGAGAAATTCGGGAAGTTGTAGTGGAGGATGAACCGTTTCTGGTTCTCGCCGCCGGTGTAGGAATCAAATTCCTGCGTGTCGTCGCCGGTGCCGAGCGTGGCGAGCGTGACGGCCTGTGTTTCGCCCCGGGCGAACAACGCGGAACCGTGAGCGCGCGGGAGAATTCCCACTTCGCTGGTGATGGTGCGAACCTGCTCAAAATTACGGCCGTCAAGGCGCTTGCCGCTTTCGAGAATCAATTTGCGGACGGCTTCCTTCTGGATGTAATAAAACGCGTCGTTGATGACGAAGGGCGTGACTTTTTCCGCGCCGTATTTGGCAACGAGCTTTTCACCGACTTCGTTTTTGATGGCGTTGCAGGCGCCTTCGCGATTGAGTTTGCCGGGCGTGAGCAGTGCCGGCACGAAACGGTCACCGGCGAGCGCCTTTGCGTCCGCGAGAATTTCGTCGGGGACGATCTTCAGCGTGATTTCACGCTTCTTCTTGCCGACTTTCGCGGCGAGTTCTTTTTGCGCGACGATCTGCGGCTGGATAACTTCCTGCGCGTATTTCAACGCGGCATTGAAGTCGGCTTCGGAAATTTCCTTGGCCGCGCCTTCATACATGACGATGTCTTTTTCGTTGCCGACATAGACGAGGTCGAGATCGCTCTCGGCCTGTTCGGCATGAGTCGGGTTCGCAACAAATTTGCCGCCGATGCGGCCGACGCGCACCGCGCCGAGCGGGCCCGCCCACGGAATGTCGGATACCATCAACGCCGCGCTCGCGCCGATGATGCTCAAAATATCGGGATCGTTTTCGCCGTCCGCGCTGAGGAGCACGGTCTGGACTTGGACTTCGTTATACCAGCCCTTCGGAAAGAGCGGACGAATCGGACGGTCGGTCAAACGGCAGGTAAGAATTTCTTTTTCGGTCGGTCGACCTTCGCGCTTGAAATAGCCACCGGGGAATTTTCCGGCTGCGGCCGCCTTCTCGCGGTAATCCACGGTGAGGGGGAAGAAATCCTGGCCGTCTTTGGCTTTGGTCGCGGCCACGGCGGCCACGATGACGATGGTTTCGCCCATCTGGACGGTCACGGCACCGTCGGCCTGCTTGGCCAATTTGCCGGATTCAATGATGACTTGTTTATCGCCTAACTGGGCGGTGATTTTCTCGGACATAACTGCTTTCTACCCACCGCCTCCTGAGGAACTTCAGTGAACCCCGAACCAAGTCGGAGCTGAATGAAATTTCCCGAAGGCGGCAGAATTTTCTACGCGAGGATTTATTGGTTGAAGGAAGCCGGCAGTTCGCGTGGAAAACCAGCATCCAGAAACAGAGGGCGGGCCGCGAAGAGAAAGTCGGCCGCGCCCTGTGTAAAATTTCAGTGGCGCAGCTTGAGTTTCTTGGCGACGGATTGGTAGCGGCCCAAATCCGTGTTTTGCAGGTAATCAAGCAGGCGGCGGCGCTGGCTGACCATCATCAGCAATCCGCGGCGGGAGCTGTGATCCTTCTTGTTGCCCTGCAAATGCTCGGTCAAATGGTTGATGCGGTGCGTGAGCAGCGCGATTTGCACGTCGGCGGAACCCGTGTCCTTGGCGTGCGTCTTAAATGTTTCGATCGTCTTTGTCTTCGCTTCCATAATTAAATGAGTGGTGGAGCATAATTTTTTGCCCGGCGCCTGTAAAGCGAATTCATCCTGAAAAATCAGCCTGCCACTCATCCGCCAGCCGGGCCAGCAGTTGCGCGTCGGCGGCGGGAAAGGCAAAGCGACTCAATTCAGCCGGTCCCACCCAGCGACAGTCGGCGCACCCGATCGGCTGCGGTTCGCCGCGCACCAGGCGGCAGCGGAAGAATTTCAGGTGGACGGATTTCTCCGGATAAGTGTGGTGAATTTCCTCGAACAACTCGCCGACGGCAATCGCTACGCCGAGTTCCTCGCGGATTTCGCGAACGAGACAGGTTTCAAAGGATTCGCCTGCTTCGCGCTTGCCGCCGGGAAATTCCCACAACCCGCCCAAATGCGCGGCGGCGGGGCGCTGCGTGATAAGCAGTTTGCCGTGGTGAAAGATCAACGCGGCGGAAACTTCAATGCGGTTTTGAATTTCAGGTTTTAAGTTTTTAGTGGGAGCGGAATCGGCGTTGCTCATCTCAACTAAAAATAAAAAACGCAAACCTAAAAACTACCGGCCCACGCTCTTGTAGATCCAGCCGAGCTTTTCCATCTCCACTGGGTCGAACAAATTGCGCCCGTCGAACAGAATCGGATGCGTCAGGCCTTTCTTCGCGCGGGCGAGATCGAGTTGCTTGAACTCGTCCCATTCCGTAGCCACCACGAGCGCGTCGCAGCCGTCGGCCACGGCGTTCATGTCCTCGACATATGTGACGTTC
>Ga0214219_1000557_pt1 | contig 14503 bp, 13 predicted proteins | sample TroBogypolimnion_26_FD_153057 | JGI IMG/M metagenome (GOLD analysis project Ga0214219, IMG submission 153057) | Freshwater microbial communities from Trout Bog Lake, WI - 25JUL2007 hypolimnion | ecosystem: Environmental > Aquatic > Freshwater > Lake > Hypolimnion/Profundal zone | place: Trout... | reverse complement strand
TACAACACCGCGTGTTCTTCAGCAAAAAAGACAAACCGCGCGAGCGGTTTTATCTGCTGCCCGGTCAAGGCGGCCGCAATTATCGCCAGAAACAGCAGGTCTTCTTGCGCTGGGCCGTGATTGTTTCGCTGCTGTTCGGCACGGTCTTGACGGTGGCGCTGTGGTGGCTCGCCAAACCCCGACTGTGAATCGCTGCGGCCCCATCTGTTAACCCACTTTTTCTGGTCCGGCTCGCGTCGGCCCCCTTATTTCGGCAAACCAAAAAACCATGTCCACCATCATTTCCGCCTCCGAGGTCACTGTACGTTACAACGAACGCTCCATCCTCGACGCCGCCACGCTTGGCATTCAAGCAGGCGACCGCATCGGCCTTGTCGGCCGCAACGGCTGTGGCAAAACCACGTTCCTTAAACTGCTCGCCGGCCTCCAACATCCGGACGGCGGCGAAGTCTCCCGCCAGCGCGACCTTGTGGCCAGTTACTTGCCGCAGGATTTCATGCTCGATGCCACCAAGAATGTTCACGACAACATCCGCGCGGGGGCGCAGCACGTTTTGAATCTCATCGCCGAGTTCGAATCCCTCCCGCACGACTCCAAACGCCATGAAGAACTCGAAGCCCGCATCGCCACGCTCGAAGGGTGGACGGTAGATCGCCGCATCGAGGTTGCGATGGCGCATCTGAATTGTCCCGCCGGCGACCGGCGCATTGAAACGCTGTCCGGCGGGGAAAAACGCCGCGTCGCCATGTGCCGCGCCATCGTTTCGCGGCCGGATTTTCTGATGCTCGACGAACCGACGAACCATCTGGACCCGGAATCCATCGAGTGGGTCGCCGAGTTTCTGGAAAATTTCAGCGGCAGCTTTCTCGTCGTCACCCATGACCGCTATTTTCTCGACCGCGTCGCGACCAGCATCCTTGAATTGTGCGATGGCAAGTTCTTCTCCCACGCCGGCAACTACACCGATTACCTCCTCGCCAAGGCCGAACGCCAGGAGGCCGATGCCGTCATCGAACACAAGCGGCAAATGTTCCTCAAGAAGGAACTCGCGTGGGTGCGGCAAGGTCCCCGCGCGCAACGGAGCAAGCAAAAGGACCGTTTTGAACGGTACTACGACGAAGCCGCCAAAGACGGACCGGTCATCGAGGAAGACGTCGAGCTGGTCATCCCGCCGCCGCCGCAATTGGGCAATCGCACCGTGGAAGTCGCCCAGCTCGGCATGGAAATCGCCGGCAAAAAACTCTTCTCCGGCTTTAATTTCACGTTTGAAAATGGCAAGCGCGTGGGCGTCTGCGGGCGCAACGGCCTCGGCAAATCCACCTTGCTGAAAATCATCATCGGCCAGCTCGCACCGGCCGAAGGCACGGTGAAAATCGGCCAGCTCACGAAGTTTAATTATGTGGACCAAGGCCGCCTGCAACTCAACGAGGAGCGCACGGTGCTCGACGAAGTGGCCGACGGCACCGAGTTCGTGCAATGGGGCGATGCCAAGCTCTCCGTGCGCTCGTATCTGAAACGTTTTTTGTTTGCCGACGACCGCATCATGACGCAAGTGAAGAAACTTTCCGGCGGCGAACGCAGCCGGCTCCTGCTCGCGCGCATTTTGAAAAGCGGCGGCAACTTCCTCATCCTCGACGAGCCGACCAATGATCTGGACCTTCCGACCTTGCGCGTGCTGGAAGAGGCGCTGATTGCTTTCCCCGGCGTCACCTGCGTCGTGAGCCATGACCGCTACTTTCTCAATCGCGTCTGCACGGATATTTTGGCGTTTGAAGGCGACGGCAAGATCCACCACAGCGTCGGCGACTACGATTATTATCTGGAAAAAAAGGCCAAGGCCGCCGCCGCCGCCGCGCGGCAGAGCGCCGCGATTCTCGCCCTCAATAAATCCGCCGCGCTCGCCCGCGACGCCGTGGCCAAGCCGGCCAAGCCGCGTAAATTATCCTTCAAGGAACAGCGCGAACTGGAAGGCATGGAAGCGCAGATTCATGCCGTCGAGGCCGAGGTCGCGCGCATCGAAGGTTTGTTTGCCGACCCGGAGTTCTTCCGCAAAAATGCGGCCAAAGTCAATGACCTCACGCACGAACTCGACACCGCGAAGGAACAGGTGACTCAGCTCTACGCGCGCTGGGAAGTGTTGGAAGCCATCCGCGCCGCCAGCGTTTAATTCCCGGCCCCCGGGGCGGCGCGAGAGAAAGCGCTCGCACCGATCCGCCCCAACTTAACTGAGGGTTATTTCCACCGGATCGCTCGCGGGACTTTCGCCCGCGAGGTTGCGACCGGTCACGGTCAGGTCCACCACGCTGCCGGCCGGCACGGAATCCAGATCGAGCACGAACTGGGTTTCGTAGGACAGCACGTTGACCAAATCCCGGCCGTTGACGTGGAGCACGGCGCGCAGGCGGAAGCTGTCAGCGCGACGGGCATTATCCCATTTCACAATATAAGTCCGGCTGCCGGGGGCGCTGGGCACGGCGGTGAGATTGGCCGGGGTATCCGGCGTGCTGGGGTCAGTCGGTTTATCAAAACCAAAGGCATACCAGCGTTCGTCATCCTTGCCGATGAGTTGGGAAAGTTCATTCTTCAGGCCGATGATTCGCGCGCGACCGGCGGCGATGCCGTCCAAGTAATTGTTATGGGCCGTGGCCGCATCGGTATCGCTCTGGTTGCAAGCGGATTCAGCGGTGCTGATGCTTTGGGCGGTGGCTTCGCAGGTGACGGCATTGCAATTGATGCCTTGCACCACGGATTCGCGGGCGGGATTGGCCAGATAGTACGCGCGCAACTGCTGGAGCAGCGTCAGGGGATTCGTCGGCACGGCGAGGGAACCTCCGGTGAAGCCGGCGGCATTCCATTGCGCATTCCAACCCTCCCCCAGCACGGGGTACAGGGAATGAATGCACGCGCGTACATAGCTGCGCGCGTTGGCGTACAACGTGCGGCACGCGGCGGCCTTGGCGGTCTGGTTGGCATGGGCCGCATTCCACAACGCCTTGTATCCGGGCACAGCGGGCGGTACGCCGCCGGGTCCGGCGGGCTTGCCGACCAGGGCGACGAGGTCCGCGCGGATGTGCGTTTCGTCATTGTGCACCAAACCAATGGCGGCGCCGTAGGTGTGTGCGCCATCGGCCGCGTCTTCAAGGGCTTGAATCAGCGGGTCGTAGCTTTCGGGGGTGTTGTTGGCCATAAAATTTAAGGTCTGGCGGCGGAAAGTGACTTGGTCCCCAACCTCCGGCCTCCGGCCACCTTGATCTCCATCGCGGAAAGCGGCAGGGATGCGGGAGCCGCAGGCGACGTTGTGCTTGGGTCCAGTAAATAGGTGAAAAAATGGGGTCCCGCCGTGCCCGAACCCCGTTTGCGGACGCCCCCAAACCGTCTCGAAGCGGGCGAACGCGTTCCGGGGGAGCAAAAAAGTGGTCTCGCAGCGGTCGAACGCATTTGGGGGAAGCCTAAAACCGCGCTCGAAGTGGTCGAACGCGTTTTTGGGAAGCAAAATAACCCGCTCGGAGCGCTCGAACGCACTTTCAGGAAGCCCAAAACCTCGCTCGCAGCGGGCGAGAGCACTTGGGGGGAGCCAAAAAACCGTCTCGAAGCGGGCGATTGAGGTTTGGGGAAGCAAAAAAGGACCTGTCCGTGATTTTGTGTGTGCGGCGGTTCATGGTTTACTCAATAGGCGGTGCCCACGGATAACACCGCCAAGCGGTCTGGGTAACGGATGGCGAACTGATTCATCGCCGATTTCCAGAACACGGGTGGCATCTTCCACTTGGCCGTGATATTCCGCAAGGCCAAATAAATCAGCTTGGCGGCGGCTTCATCGTTCGGAAAGTGGCCCCGGTGCTTGATGATTTTGCGTAACTGCATATTCACGCTTTCGATGGCGTTGGTGGTGTAGATCACGCGGCGCACTTCCAGGGGATACGCAAAGAATGGAATGACCTGCTCCCACGCGCGTCGCCACGCGGCCACGATGGTCGGATATTTCTGGCCCCATTTCCCGGCGGCAAAGGTCTCCAGTTGCTGCCGGGCCAGTTCGGCGGTTTGGGCCTGGTAAATCGTGCGCAGTTCCTCGACCACGAGCTTGCGATCCTGCCAGCCGACATAGCTCAAGCTGTGCCGCACCAGGTGCACGATGCACGTCTGCACTTCCGTCTTGGGGAACACCGCGTTGATCGCGTCGGGAAAGCCTTTCAGCCCGTCCACCACCGCAATCAGGATGTCCTGCACGCCCCGGTTCTTGAGGTCGGTCATCACTTGCAGCCAGAACTTGGCCCCTTCGTGGGTTTCAATCCACAAGCCCAACACTTCCTTCAACCCGTCGGCCCGGATGCCCAACGCCAGATGCACGGCCTTGTTCTGCACGCTGCCGCCGTCGCGGATCTTCACCCGCAACGCGTCGAACACCACGATGGGATACAGGCTTTCCAACGGCCGGTTCTGCCACAGGGTCACTTCTTCGTGCACGCCGTCGGTGGCCAGGCTGATGAAGTCCGGCGACACTTCCACGCCGTATTGTTCCAGCAGAAAGCCCTGAATCTCCCGCACCGTCATGCCGCGCGCATACAGCGCGATAATCCGCTGGTCAAACCCTTCAAAGCGCCGCTGCCCCTTCTTGATGAGTTGCGGCTCGAACGTGCCCCAGCGGTCCCGCGGAATGTCCAGCGCCACCGGTCCATCCTCGCCCAGCACGGTCTTGGCGCTGTAACCGTTGCGGTGGTTGCCAGCCGTTCCAGCCGGCTTCTGGCCTTTGTCGTAGCCCAGATGGACGGTCAGCTCGGTGCCCAGCACCCGCTCAATCAGCCGTTGGCGCAGCCGGTTGAACGCCCCGCCCGGAGCCAGCAAATCCTCCGGTTTTTCACAGCCTGCCAGCAGTTGATCCAACACGGCGGACTCGCGTTGCGACTCCGCCCCTTCATTCATTTTCGTTCCAGCCATAACTCACTTTACTTTCTTGGTTATGCCGCACACACAAAATCACGGACAGGTCCGCAAAAAACTGCGGTCGAAGCGGGCGACCGCCTATTTTTATCGCCCAAAACCGCCGCCGACTGCGCCAGGGCTTCGGCGGAGGCCACGCGGCAGCCATTGCCCGGGGCGACCCCGGACGAGACGATATTTTGCTTCCGCACCGCGCGAAAGACCGGATTGATGTGGTTTCCCAACATGCAATCGCGATTTTACCAGCGTTGCGAAAGCCCGTCTATGGGTGGAAATACTGCCCCCCCGTACCAAAATGCTTCACGCGGCGGGGTCGGGCGAAGGCGGCGGGGTCGGCGGAGCGCTGATTTTCTGAGAATTGCTACCGCCAGCGGTCACGGGGCGGTTGATGCGGAAGGCTTTGAGTTCGGCGTAAATGGATTGGGCAAGCCCGGACTTGACGAAGCCAACGGCCTTGGCGCCTTTCACGGCAAAAAACCGCTCGAAGTCGGCGGCCGTAAAAGCTTGCACCACGGGATAATGGGTGAAGTCGCGGAGCACCTCCGCGCGGCTGCTTTCCGCGATGTCGGTCGTGATGAGCACAAAATGGAGCCGTCCGCGATTGGCCCGTAACGTGTCGCGCCCCACCAAAAGGGCGCGCGTTTTGAGGACGAACGGAAAGAGCCGTTCCACAGTGGACGGCGGCACCGGCGCGGCGGCTTCGGGGGCATCCGTCATTAAGCCACCTTGACCTTCACCTTCTGCCCCTTGACTTCGCCGCGATTCAATTTCGCCACAATGCTGTTCACATGCTCGCTCGCGACATCCACGAAGGAATGCCGCTCGCGGACATCCACTTTGCCGACGACTTTGCCGGGCAAGCCCGTCTCGCCGGACACTGCGTTGACGAAATCAATGGGTGCCATCCCCTGCTCCGCCCCGAGACTCATCCACAAACGGGTCTGGCCGGCGGGCGTGGCCCGGCTTTCCTTGGGTTTGGCCGGTGCGGCCGGCGCGGGCTTGGGTTTGAGGAACAATTTGGAGGCCGGCTTCGGCTCCGGCACCTGCACGGAGGCGAGAATTTCTTCGTCCGAATACGTCTTCACCGGTGCCGGGGCGGCCACCGGTGCCGGCGGCGGCGTGGAGGGCACTTCCGGGGCGCTGGGCGGCGCTACCGGCGCGGGCGGGACAATGATTTTGGCCTCCGATTTTTTAGCCGGCGGCGGAATAACGGTTTTCGGCACGCGCGGCGCAGCGGCCGCCCACGGCGAGGTCTTGGCTTTGCGCGGATCGGCAAACTTCACGTCGTCGCGCGGGGCGCGCTCATCAAAGCGGCGGGGCCGGTCGTCGCGGCGGTCATCAAAACGCGGCCGGCGATCATCGCGGTCGCGGAAGTTGCCCCGGTCGCCCCGGTCATCAAACCGTCCGGGCCGTTCGTCGCGGTTCGGGCGGTCGTATTCCTCGGTCTTGGGCGCGACTTTGGCCGCGTCGCCACTCTGCAACATATGGATGAGCGCGGAGGCGATGTCGTTGGACCCAAATCCTTCCTCGGCGAGGCGTTCGACGAGCCGATCTTGCTTGGGAAATTCGCCGCTGGTGAGCAAGGCGCGAAGTTTATCCGTGAAAACATTTTCGCGGGCCTGTTCGACTTCATTCTCCGTGGGAATTTTTCCGCGCTGAATGCGGACGTTGGCAAAGCGTTCGATGTTGCGAACCTGAAAGAGCTCGCGGAACGGCACCAGCGAGATGGCGCGGCCGCTCCGGCCCGCGCGGCCGGTGCGCCCGATGCGGTGAACATAGTCTTCGGGGTCGTAGGGCAGATCGTAATTGAAGACCACTTCCACGTCGTCCACGTCAATGCCCCGCGCGGCGATGTCCGTGGCCACGAGGAATTCGAGGCCGGACTTGCGGAACTTGTTCATCACGCGGTCGCGTTGCGCCTGCGTCATGTCGCCGTGCAAACGATCGGCTTGGTAGCCGGCGGCTTCAAGATGATCCACCAAATCATCCACCATGCGCTTGGTATTACAGAAAATAATGCCGAGTTTGAGGTCAAAGATGTCAATCAGCCGGGTCAGCAGATCCATTTTATAGCGGCGGTCCACTTCGTAATAAACCTGCTCGACCGTGGGAACGGTCATTTCCTTCTGCTGAATCTTTACGTTCTCCGGGTCGCGGGAATATTTCTCGATGAGATCGCGAATAGGCTTCGGCATGGTGGCCGAGAAGAAGACGGTCTGGCGTTCTTTCGGCGCGTCTTTGAGGATGGTCTCGATGTCGTCGCGAAAACCCATGTTGAGCATCACGTCGGCCTCGTCGAGAATAACCATTTTCAACGTTTCCAGCCGCAAAGTGCCCCGGCGCATATGATCCATCACGCGGCCGGGGGTGCCGATGACGATTTGCGCGCCTTGTTTGAGGCCGAAGAACTGCCGCTCGTAAGATTGTCCCCCATAAATCGGCAAACAATTGATGCCGCGCTTGAAGTAAGCCAATTTGTGAATCTCCTCGGAGACCTGGACCGCGAGTTCCCGGGTCGGACACAAAATCAGCACCTGGACGGCGCGGAGGTTGGGATCTACTTTTTCCACCGCCGGCACGCCGAACGCGGCGGTTTTGCCGGAGCCGGTCATGGATTGGCCGACGATGTCTTTGCCGGTAAGCAGCACCGGGATGGCGGCGGCCTGAATCGGCGAGGCCTGTTCAAATCCCAGCTTGTCAATGGCCTTGAGCAGTTCGGGGGAAAGTCCGAGTTCGGAAAAAAGTTTGGGTGTCATGTGTTGGCCGGATGGCGGCGAAAATCAGTCTAGCAGAAACGGTGCGGGTTACGAGCCTTTTATCCGGCCACCAGCCGCGGCGCGAAAACCCGCCCCAGCCCGTGCCGCTCCAGCCGGCGGCAAAACTCCGCGATGCCCCGCCGCTCGTCCGCGCCGAGATCAAAAAAGATGTTCTGCTCAAAATACCGCCGCCGGAAAGCCGCATCAAACTCCGGCCGCGTGGCAATGATGTCTTCCAACGCCGCCAGCCCGCGCGCCTTGGCCGCGCGCAACTCCGCGCACAGCCCGGCGTCGGCCGCCCCGCGCCGCAGCGCCCAAACGGCAAAAACGAACGGCAGCCCGGTCAATTCACGCCACGCCGTGCCGAGATCGTAGATGTGATGGTCATGCGCCGCGCGTTGAAATTCAATCGCCCGGTCCCCGATGAGCAGCACGAAATCTTTTTCCCGCGCCGCCGCGTAATTTTCTAGGGGCACGAACTGCGGTTGCAGGCCGCGTTCGGCCAGCAGGACTTTGAGCAGATTCACGCTGGTGAGCGACGCGGTGTCGCAAAAAATTTCGCGCGCCGCCGCCAGCGGCTTGCGGTGCGCCAGGAACACGCTGTAAACCTCGCCCCGCGCCGCGATGGCGATGCCATCCAAAATATCATACCGGTCGTGCAACAGGACTTCGGTGATGCTGACAAGCGCCGCATCCAGTTCATCGCGCTGCAACCGTTGCGCCAGCCGCGCCGGGGTGGCGAAGACGATTTGCGCTTCCAGCCCGCGCGTGAGCGGCGCGGCGTTCAAGTAATGCACCGAGCCAATGCGGCGGGAATGATCCGGGGAGGCGTTCACAACAGAGCCACCGCGCGCTCCAATTCCGCGTCGGTGACGTAATAGTGCGGCGAGAAGCGGAGATATTTTTGTCCCTTCCGGTCCACGCGCAGGGACGCGATGACACCGGCATCGGCCAGTTGCTGATGCAGCGCGGCTAAATCACGGTCCGCCGCAAAGAAAGAGGTGATGCCGCTGACATTTTCCAGCTTCGGCTCGGGGTTGAGCACGGTGAAGCCCTTCGCTCGCAGCGCCGGCACCAGCCACGCGCGTTTGCGGGCGAGTTCAGCGGCAATCGCCTCCACGCCGATTTCCAGGGCCAGTTCCATCGCGGCAATGAGGCCGGTGAGGCCGACGAGATTGTGCGTGCCGGCCTCGAATTTTTTTGCACCGCTGCGAAACTCGATTTTTTCCTGCGCCACAAAATCGGGGCAGCGCACGTTGTGCCAGCCGTAAATGGGCGGATTCAATTTCTCCTGCAAATCTTTTTTGACGTAAAACAATCCCGCGCCGCACGGGCCGAGCAACCACTTGTGCGCGTCGGCCGCCAGAAAGTCCACGTGCTCAACCGTCGTAGGAAACGCGCCCAAAGTCTGAATGGCGTCGAGGCAAAACAGGATGCCGCGCTCGCGCAAAAATGCGCCGATGGCTTCGTGCTCCAGCCGGTACCCGCCGATGAAATGGTTGGAAGCCAGCGCGACAAGTTTCGTGTCTTCATCCACCTGCCCCATCACATCCACCGGCCGAACGACGCCGAGATGGCGGATATTCATCAGGCGGACCTTTACGCCCTGCGCCGCCAACGCCATCCACGGATAAACATTGGACGGATAATCGTCGTGATAAATCAGGACGTTGTCGCCTTTGCGAAATTTCAGCCCCGCGGCCACCAGACTCAACGCAAGCGAAGTCGGGCCGACGAGCGCGACTTCATCCGCCGCACAATTCAACAGCCGCGCACCGAGCTGCCGCGCCTCGGCGAGACGATGCATCACAAACGCTTCCTGATCCCCCAAAGTGCCGCCGGTGGCGCAATCATGCATCGCCTGCGCGACGCGGTGCGGCAAGGGACAAACCCCGGCGTGGCCAAGAAAAATCTTGTTCTGGGAAACGGGGAATTCGCGGTGGCGCAGCGCGTCGTCGGCCAAAATTGCGGACAATGTCATACGAGGAAGTTACCGGAAAAAGCAAAACGGCAAAGCGGAAATAAATCCGCTCTGCCGTGCGCAGAAAAAACCAAATTACGCGGCGGCGCGCTCGAGGCTGGCCTTCAGATCGCGTTTGCTCTTGGCGCCAACCATCTGCTCGACCACCTGGCCGTTTTTGATGACCAGCAACGTCGGGATCGCGGTGACGCGGAATTGCGCGGCGAGGTCCTGATATTCGTCAATGTTGACCTTGCCGATTTTCACCTTGCCCTGAAACTCGGTGGCGAGTTCGTCGAGCACGGGCGCAATCATTTTGCACGGACCGCACCATTCGGCCCAGAAATCTACCAACACCGGCGTGGCGGATTTGAGCGCTTCGGCTTCAAAGTTGGCGGAAGTGAAAGTTACAATTAAAGGAGAGGCCATAAATATTAGCTGGCAAAAGTTTCGACGAAGTTTTTTAAATTGAGAAAGACCCACACGCCCACGCCCACGGCCGCGAGGCTGGCAACGGCAGCGGAGAAAATCAGCACCTTGTCCACCGTCTTGATGGCGGCCACACCTGCCGGCGCAGCAGCGGCGGGACGCGGCGAGGCTCCTGCCGGACGCGGGGCGGCCGTGGTCGGCGCGGGTGCTTTGGCCGGAGCGGCAGCGGCAGCAGCGGCGGCGGCAGTTTTCAAAGCCGGGGCAGCGGCGGCCGGCGGAGCGATGGGCGCAGCGCTCGGCGCACCGGTCGGACCACCAGGCGGCAGCGTCGGCAACTTGATGGTCGGCGCGGCAGTCGGCTTGGGCGGAAGATTGATGCGGACGGTTTCCTTCTTGGGCTGCACTTTGCCGGTTTCTTTTTTCGGCGGCGGCACAGCACCGGTCGGAATCGCCGGGGGGTTGGGCGGTGGAATTTCAGCCATATGTTTGCCGTCCAAGATATGCCGCAGAGGATGACTGTCAAATTTAATCCGGCAACAAAATCGAATCGGGCCAGAAAAAAACCGGAACGGCGGGTGACCGTTCCGGTGTTGAAATCAGCTGCGGGTTCAATAACGCTCGCGACGTTCGCCCCGGTCACCCCGGTCGCGGCGATCGCCACCGCTGAAACGGTCGCCACGCGGCGGACGTTCTTCGCGCGGGCGGGCGACGTTGACGGTGATCTTGCGACCCTGGAATTCCTTGTCATGGAATTGCTCGATGGCCTTCTGCGCCTCTTCCGGCGTGCCGTATTCAACGAAGGCAAATCCCCGGGAGCGACCGGACATTTTGTCAATCATCAGGTTGGCGGAAACCACCACGCCCGCTTGGGAGAAGTAGTCTTGGAGGTCGTTTTCGCCCGTCTGGAACGACAGGTTGCCGACGAATAATCTGGCTTGGCTCATATGATTTTAGAACGCTCAAAAAACCGAGTGGGAGGATTGCACTGGCAGGATCGCTGAATGTCGTTTCAATTTTTGGTTCACGGACAATCTGTCGGACTGACACCTACTGTTCATTCTTTGAACGAGTCCGTTTTTTCTAGCAAAACTACAGAGGTTGTCAACCCACAATTATCGCCTGTTTGCAAGCGCCATTCACCCGGCAAAACAAAAAATCCTTTCCCGGAATTCGGGAAAGGATGCGAACAAAAATAAAGAATTGAAACCGACTGTGTCGCGTCAGCTTTTTTCCTCGATTAACTCGCGCCGGGCACCACCAAGGAGCTGCTCCACAAAATTGGTGGAATACACGCCGCGCCGGAAATTCGGGTCCTGCATGATGGCCTGCTGGAAAGTCATCGTGGTCTTGACCCCGGTAATCATGAACTCATTCAGCGCGCGATTCATGCGGTCCATCGCCTCGCGGCGGTCCTTGCCGGTGACGATCAATTTGCCAATCATCGAATCGTAGGTCGGCGGAATCGTATAGCCCGCATAAGCGTGGGTATCCACCCGAACCCCGCGACCACCAGGTTGATAATACATCTCAATGCGACCGGGGCTGGGACGAAAATCATCAAAGGGATCTTCGGCATTAATACGACACTCGATGGCGTGGCCCTTGAACACGATATCGCTCTGCGAATATTTCAGCGGCTCACCCATGGCAATTTCCAACTGCGCACGGACCAGATCAATGCCGGTGACTTCCTCGGTAACCGGGTGTTCCACTTGGAGGCGCTTGTTGACTTCGAGGAAATAAAAGTTGCCGTTGTCATCCACGATGAATTCCACGGTGCCGGCGTTCGTGTAACGCGCTGCTTCGGCGATGCGGATGGCCGCCTTACCGATTTTTTCGCGCAGTTTGCGAAATTTATTATCCAGCAGCGGCGACGGCGATTCTTCGATCAGCTTTTGGTTGCGACGCTGCACTGAGCAATCGCGTTCACCCAAATGAATAATTTTGCCTTTGTTATCGCCGAGAATCTGAATCTCGATATGGTGCGGGTTCTCAATGAATTTTTCTATGTAAACCCCTGAATTGCCAAAGCATTTTTCCGCCTCGGTGCGCGCGGTGTGATAGCCTTTGACAAGCGAAATATCATTATGGGCAATGCGCATGCCGCGACCACCACCGCCGGCCACGGCTTTGATCATCACGGGATAGCCGATGCGTTTGGCCACAGCAAGTGCATCCTGTTCCTTGTCCACCACGCCTTCGGAACCGGGAGGAGTTTCAACGCCCGCGCGTTTGGCCAAGGCCCGACTAACAGCCTTGTCACCCAGCGCATTCATCGCCCGCGGACTGGGGCCGATGAAACGGATGTTGCAACTTTCGCAGACTTCCGCAAAGTGAGCATTTTCCGACAAAAAACCATAGCCCGGATGAATTGCGTCCACATCGGCGATTTCGGCCGCGCTGATGATGCGGTCAATCCGCAGGTAGCTTTCGGACGAAGCCGCTTTGCCGATACAAATGGCTTCGTCCGCCATCTGAACGTGCATTGAATTTGCATCAATTTCTGAATAGACCGCAACCGTGCGAATATTCAGTTCTTTGCAAGCCCGAATAATCCGTACCGCAATTTCTCCGCGGTTGGCTACCAAAACTTTTTCAAACATGATTGAATGGATTAAAACCGATTTATGTCGGACGAACTTTGAAAAGCGGCTGACCAAATTCAACCGGCTTGCCGTTTTCCAGAAGGATTTGGGTGACTACCCCTTTGACTTCGGACTTGATTTCATTCATCACCTTCATCGCTTCAATGATGCAAACCACCGTATCGGGACTGACTTCCGTGCCAATATCCACATAAGAAGCAGATTCCGGGGACGGAGAACGATAAAAGGTTCCGATCATCGGCGATTTGATGTCAATTTCACCGGTGGCGGCGGGCGGGACCGAGGTTGGTGCCGGAACTAATGCAGCCATTTGCTGAGGCACTGGCGTCAATGCCGGAACCAAAATTTCATCAGAGGAAGAGATTGTCGGCGAACCACCGTTTAATCCACGCTTGAGACGCAATTTTGAATTCTCCTGCTCCAGTTCGAACTCCGTAATGGAGTTTTTCTTCATCAAATCAATGATGGCCTTGATATCTTTTAAGTCCACGATGCGTTTTCGTTAAAGAGTTGTGAGATTTTGGCTGATGTCGCTAGAAAATTGACTTAATAATCTCAAATTTCAAGCGCATCCGTATTCCAAATTTCATTTTATAAAATTCAACCGGAAGGTCAAGTCCTATAAATCGAAACTTATCCACCAATTAAAAACAAAATAGAACCAGCTTACGAAATTATTTAACGTCAACTACGGCATTTAAGCCTAAAATATAAGATTTCACACCAAAACCACAGATTTGTCCTCGGCAGACTGATGCGATCAGGGATTTATGACGAAACTCTTCGCGCGCATGAATATTGGAAAGGTGAATCTCAACGGTCGGCAACCCCACCGCTGAAATTGCATCGCGCAAAGCTACACTAGTGTGGGTATAAGCCGCAGCATTCAGCACAATAGCTGCGAATTTTCCTTTGGCCTCCTGAATCCACCCCACAAGTTCGCCTTCCAAATTGGACTGCCGAAAGTCAATTTCCACGTTCAGGGTTTTTGCGTGGGAACGAACTTGCGCTTCGATGTCCTGCAAGGTGAGGTGTCCGTATATTTCCGGTTGCCGGGTGCCGAGGAGATTTAAGTTCGGACCATTCAAGAACAGAACTTTCATACCCAATGTTTTAACAAATCGGTATAAAACAGTCGAATGGATTCTTGCGGTCAGTGTCCGCCTACAACTGATGAAGCCAATGGGGTCGTAGTACCAGCTTTGAAACTCACCACCAATAACGTCAACAAAGCGGCCAATCCCATACTGGCTCCGCCTAAAACTAGAGCGTTTGCCGGATCGCTGTGCAAATAAGTTTTCAGAAGGTATCCCAGCAGACTGGAGGCGGCAATTTGCGGTAGAACGATAAATAAATTGAACATCCCCATCATGACCCCGACTTTTTCTCTGGGCAAGGACGGCGCAAGCATTGCGTAAGGCATGGATAAAATGCTCGCCCAAGCAATCCCGATTGCGGTCATCGCAAATAACAAATGATATTTATCCGAGGCGAGCGGCACCGAAGCCAATCCAATTGCCCCCACCGCCAGACAAAATACATGCATCATTTTTGGACCGGTGTATTTAGTTCCCCATAAAAGCACGAATGAAAAAATGAAACAGACGACATTATATGCGGCGAAACAAAAACCTGCCCAAGATCCGGCTGCTTCCATTTCCGGGGAATTAGGCAGAGCATGAAAGATATTTTTGGCCACGGCAGGCGAAAAGTACACCCACATCGAAAACATTCCAATCCAAGTAAAAAACTGCACCAAGCCCAACTCCCACATCCGCCGCGGCAACTGAAAAAGGAGCACAAAAATATCGCCC
>Ga0214219_1000544_pt1 | contig 14649 bp, 9 predicted proteins | sample TroBogypolimnion_26_FD_153057 | JGI IMG/M metagenome (GOLD analysis project Ga0214219, IMG submission 153057) | Freshwater microbial communities from Trout Bog Lake, WI - 25JUL2007 hypolimnion | ecosystem: Environmental > Aquatic > Freshwater > Lake > Hypolimnion/Profundal zone | place: Trout... | reverse complement strand
GTTTGCCCTGGGCGGCAGCCTTTCCGAAGGTGGGCGCCTTGAACTCTTCTCCGGTAAAGGGATCCTTGATGGTCAGGCGGGGATGGGTCGTCATCAGTCCGCCCACGCAGGCACTGGCATAGACTGCAACGCCGCCGACACCCGGCCGCACCAGACTGTCTTTTTTGAAGACTCCTTTTTCGACTCCTTCCCTGACAAAATGGGGGAAATCGGAGGACAACAACAGGTTTTCGCTCCAGAGTGTTTCGGGATGGTCACCCCAGGATATGAGGGTTCCCAGTGTTTTGCCATTCTCCTTGTCGAGGAACTGCAGCAAGCGGAGACCAGAATCGAATACTTCCGGTTTCCGGGTATCGATGACCAGATTGCTTGCACCGGTCAGGTCCTGGGAGATGGATAGACGAACCGGACGAATACTTTTTGCCGCATTGTCGATGGCCTTGGCGGCCTGGTTCTTCACATATTCCATGTGGGCAGGATTGATGCCGCTCGTAAAGGGATTGGGACCCCAGAGACCCAACAGATCCGGACCCTCGTGGGTATGGGTGGAACATATGATGGCGTAGGTGATCCCCGACTCTTTTGAAACGCGTTCCCTCACGTCGATCACATCGTTGTTCATGAAACCGATGGCATCCAGCACCACAATGGCCAGACGTGTTTTGCCGTCGTCGATCACCATGGCACGTGCCCAGAGGTCGTCATGAACGCCGTTGGCGGCCCTATTCTCTCCGAAGCCTGCAATCCAGACCGGATCAAACTTGCCGTTGCCATTGCCGTCGGTATAGGTATCGCCTTTGCCGGGTTCGTACTCGGCATTCTTGTTTTTATCGTCCCAACGATCGGGTACGATCGGGGTGATCGGCATGGCTGAAAATCCGGCTGAAAGTTGTGCAGGCGCGTTGTTGAGAATTTTCAGGTTGACGGAATAATCAGGATGCTGGTCTTTGAGGTTGCGGCTGATCCATATGATCAGGCAAATCAGCAAAAGCAACAACCCCAATCCAAGGTATTTGAAAAATTTCTTCATGTTGATAGTTATTAGTGATTTGAACCCATTGTTCCAGACAAAGATAATCATCAGATGGTTTGGGCGGTTCAAATAATTCACGAAACGCAAAAATTGATATCGTGCAGTTGCAGATGTTTCTTTTGGGAAGAATGAAAAACAAATTGCTCATTGGCAGTCCTTTCCGTCAAGGGCTCCAGTTTTTTTAATTTCTTTTTGCGGAAGGTGTAACAATTTGCGGATTAGTGAGTCTTATTGATAGCGAATTTTTTATTGTTAGCGTGATTAAACAACTTTAGTGACAAGGCCACTCCTTCGGGAAGTGGCCTTTGTTGCATTGGAATAAATTGATTCTGCAAGGCTGTTTGCACCTACCTAAAATGATTGTTTGCAATTATAAAACAGCATAGAACCAAACAAAATAAAAGCTATTTTTACGAATCAACAAAAATCGATAAACAATATTGCTATGACGAACAGAAGAGATTTCTTTAAGACCACTTCTCTGGTAGTTGCGGGAAGTATGATTGGTGCCAACCTGGTTTCTGCAGCTATCCCGGCAGGAAAAAAGAAGAAAAAGGTAGGCCTTCAGCTCTATTCCTTGCGTGATGACATGACCAAGGATGCGGCCGGTACGCTCAAAAAAGCAGCCGAGATGGGCTATTATTCGCTTGAAACGGCTTCTTATGACAATGGCAAAATTTATGGCATGACGCCTGAAGAGATTACCAAGCGGGTCAAAGATTTGGGGATGAAGCTGAGCAGCTGCCATTTGGGTGGTCCCAACTACACCAAGGAGACCCATGCTGCCTGTATGGATTGGTGGAAAACTGCCATTGCGGATCACGCCAAAACCGGCATGAAGTTCATGATTAAACCCGGCATGAAGTGGCCGGAAACACTGGAAGACCTGAAAGTTCAAATGGATTATTTCAATGCCATTGGAGAATTGACGGCAGCCTCGGGGATGCAGTTTGGCTGGCACAACCACAACCACGAGTTCACCAAGATTGGCGATCAGGTGATCTATGACTTTATGCTTAAGAATACCAACCCCAAAAATGTGATTTTTGAGATGGATGTTTATTGGGTGATGAAGGGTGGTTGCTCTCCTGTTGAATACATGAAAAAATATCCGGACCGGATCAAATTGCTTCACATCAAGGATGAAAAGGAGATCGGCGAGAGCGGATTGCTGGATTTCAAGGCCATTATGGAGCAAGGTTATGCCATAGGAATCAAGGATTACTTCGTTGAGGTGGAACGTTACAATTTTGAACCGCTCGTGAGTGTTCAGAAGAGCTACGACTACATGGCCGCTGCCTCGTTTGTAAAATGAAAACCTGTTTGATTTCTCTCTTTTTGATGGGGGAAATATTGATAACCACCGCTTTGTCCTACTCCTGCTTTGCCGGAGAAAAGGGCAAAGAGGTGGTTATCATGCTTCCGCCCGGTCCCGATAATCCAAGAAACAGTGAAGGGGATTTCATTACCCTGAAAGACGGACGATTGTTGTTCGTCTATACCCATTACACGGGGAGCTCCTCAGACGATCACGCAACCGCATATCTTGCCGGAAGATTTTCGTCCGACAAAGGCAAAAGCTGGGACCGGGAAGATCATCTGGTTTTGGAGAATGAGGGCAAAATGAATGTGATGTCGGTATCTCTGCTGCGGCTGCAGAATGGGGAGATCGCCCTCTTCTACCTGAGGAAAAACTCGGTCACGGATTGCATCCCGATGGTCAGGTTCTCCGGGGATGAAGCCAGGAGCTGGAGTGAACCTGTTCGGTGCATTCAAGACCGTGAGGGATATTTTGTATTGAACAACCACAGAGTGATTCAGCTGAAAAGCGGTAGGCTGCTGATGGCCGTGGCCTATCACGGGAACAGCATCCCCGACAGGAAGAACCGATTGGGCAGTGCATGGAGCTATTACTCCGACGACAATGGCAGAAACTGGCAACCAGGCAGGGAAGTCGCCAATCCAGACAGCGTGGTGGTGCAGGAGCCGGGTGTGGTGGAGTTGAAAGAGGGCCGCATCCTGATGTGGATGAGGACCAACTCGGGATTTCAGTACCAGTCGTGGTCGACAGATGGAGGTATTGGCTGGACCGCAGCTCAAAGAAGCAACATCAAATCTCCGCTGTCGCCGGCAGCCATCGACCGTATCCCCCGAACGGGAGATCTGCTGTTGGTCTGGAACAACAACGACAATTCCAATCCTGCCACCAAAGGGAAGCGGACCCCACTTACCATCGCCATCTCGAAAGACGAGGGAAAATCGTGGCAAAGAATCAAAAATATCGAAACGAATCCCGACGGATGGTATTGCTATACTGCCGTTCATTTTGTGGGATCCTATGTTTTGCTGGGTTATTGCGCGGGAAGCCAGCTCAAAAAGACCCACCTTTCGCAGACCGATCTTCGCAGGATCAAACTATCCCAAATTTATAGCCGCAACTGACCCATTACGATTGTATCCAAATTTTTCGGAAATACCCGGGCTAAAACCCCCTTGTTCTCATTTTAAGCGTGAAGACGGAGGTCCGGGCCGTGATGAAGAGAATATCCCTTTTCTTTCCGCCAAAACACAGATTGGATGGCTGCTCAGGGATGGCAATCTTGGCGATATTTTCACCCTTTGAATTAAAAACTGAAACACATTGATTGGTCAGGAAGACATTGCCTGCCCTGTCGATGGTCATCCCATCTGAACCCTCCGGGGCAAAGAAGGTCTTGTTGAGCAGTGAACCGTCTACCGCAATTTCGTATTTCCAGATCTTGTGATCCTGGATGTCGCTCACGTACAGGCTCTTCCCGTCCGGTGTTCCGATCAGTCCGTTCGGTTGTTTGTAGTCACTTATGACGCGTGTTACTTTTCCTTCCGGTGAAAGGTAATAGACCCCGCGGGTGCTCTGTTCCTCCTGGTGTCCCTCTTCCCAGTAATCGCGGAAATAGTAGGGATCCGAGAAGTAAATGCCGCCGTTGGGTGCTATCCAGAGATCGTTTGGGCCATTCAGGTGTTTGCCGTCAAAACCTTCAACCAGCGTGCGGCGTTGTCCGTCGCCAGAGAAGGCCACCAGCCTGTTGTGCAGATCGGCACAGGTAACCAGTTCCCCTTTTGCATTGAAGTAGGTGCCGTTGGATCTTTCAGAAATTTGGGTGAAGGTGGTGATGGTTCCCTTTTCACTCCAGATCCAGATCTTGTCGTTCGGCTGATCCGTGAAATAGACCCGTCCATCGGGAGCCACGGCAGGGCCTTCGGTGAAGGCAAATCCACCTCCGGCCTTTGTAACCTGTGCCCCCTTGGCCATCAATGGAGGTTGCTCTTTGGGGTTCCTGGCTGTGGCAGCAAGGCAACTTGTCAGCATCAACAGGATCAGGGCATATTTTATCATAACTAGGACGGAAAACGAATGTTGGCTCCCGGAAGTTTTTCAGGTATCACGTACAATACCAGAGAAAGCAGGATAATTGCCGCAATGATAGTGAAAAAATAGAAGGCCCATCTCTCCTTGGGGAAAAGTTCTCTGGAATGGTTCTCCTGAAACGGGGTGACCGATTTCCGGAAGAGGAGCAGGAAAACCAACAGATTGACGACATACAGCGGTTGTTCGTACCTCACCACCCCCATAAAAATCCCAGTTATCAGGTAGCTCCAGATGATGTAGGTGCAAAACAGCGACACGAAAAGTGTCATCAGCTCCTGCTGACCGAACTCTTGTTTCCCTTTTATTTTGAGTCGGACGATCAGATTCAGGAGCGCCAGGATGACAAGGGTCAGGATGGCGAGGAAGAGTGCCTTTGAAGGGTCATTCTCCATGAAGCCGCTTTTCATCATTTCGCTTACGCGGAAGGCGTCTTTCCAGACCAGCAGGGGAATGATCAGCAGGATCAATAGCAGGGAGAGAGAATTTTCATTTTTCCCGGCAGGGTATTCATTTTTAGGCCATTCGGAGGTGAATACTCCGTATGCCATTCCACACCCACCCCAGAATCCGATGTTGTATTCCATTACATTCCACATGTTGAAATGAATTTGCAGAAGGTCTCCAGATATCTGTAGGAAATTACCGAACGAAAAACCGAACCCGGCTCCCAGCATGGCATAAAAAGCAACCCGTAATGCGGAAGTGTGGCCATTTCGCAGCATGTGCCACACCATGGCACCGCCTGCTCCCAGACAGATGGCCCAGGATTCGTTGCGGGGAGGGGTCATCAGCAGTTCGACCTGTTCGATGAGGAAGAAATAGGTGATGACTCCCCCGGCTACCATCTCTGCTAGCAGGGAGGCCCATTTCACTTTCGTGGTGGAATTCGAAGTCAGGGATAGTCCAACCAGTCCACCGCCGAAGAGTCCAAAGAGACCCCCAATCACAAAAAGCGAGAGAAAGCCGTAGGTGGAGTTAATCAGATCCGGAGCCTTGCAGTAGCCTGTGACCATGCCGTAACTGATCATTCCGGTGGTACCCCAACCTATGGCCGATAAGGCGATCACGGGCAACATTTTGTGGTGCCAATCCTGGCGTCTGGCGACCAGCAGGAGTGCAGCACCACCTATCATTCCGGCGAAAGCGGCTCCAGGCTCGTGGCCGAACTGACCCCGGATGGCCCAGGCCGTGCCGAAGGCGATTCCCACCAGCAGGATGGAAAGAATTAATTGATTTGTTTTCATTTCGAGGAGTTAATGGTAGTTATAGAGATAGTCAAAGCTACAAAAGAATTTTCGATTTTGGATTTTCGATTTTGGATTGCGCTTGAGGAGGACATTATTGCTTTGCATTTTGTCAATTGCGATCTGATCAATTTGGGTTAAATTTGTACGAATTTGATGTGACAAATGGCCACCCTGAAAGTTGATGAGTTTATTGCGAAGATGAAGGAAAATCCTGTTCTGGATATCCGGACTCCTGCCGAGTACAGCCAGGGCCATCTGCCCAATGCCCTCTCGTTTCCCCTTTTCAGTGACCAGGAACGGGTCGTTGTCGGAACACTCTACAAGCAACAGGGAAAGGATACGGCAGTTTTGAAGGGGCTGGAACTGGTCGGACCGAAGCTCAAAAGTTTCGTACTTCAGGCCAGAAAGCAGAAAGGGGCACTCTGTCTCTACTGCTGGCGGGGCGGGATGCGCAGCAACAGCATGGCCTGGCTGCTGGAGACAGCCGGCAGGGAGGTATATGTGCTGGAAGGCGGATACAAGGCCTACCGAACCTACTGCAGGGAGTTGATTGCTGCCGGCTTAAAACTGATTATGCTCAGCGGACCAACCGGCTCCGGCAAGACGGAGGTACTCCACCAACTCGCGGCCCTTGGCGAACAGGTGCTGGATTTGGAGGGATTGGCCAACCACCGGGGTTCGAGTTTCGGAGGAATCGGTCAACTGCCTCAGCCCAACACGGAGCAGTTTACCAACTTCATCTTCGAAAAAATTGAAGGATTCGACCGGACCAGACCCATCTGGGTGGAGGGAGAGAGCCAGACCATTGGGAAGGTCTCCATTCTCAATGAACTGTTCTTCCAGATGAACAACTGTCTGACCATCCGGATCGATCCCCCAAGGGAAGACAGGGTAGATCGGCTGTTGCGGGATTATGCCGGATTTCCCGTTGAGGAGTTGCGGCTGAGCATCGAAAAAATTGCAAAGCGGCTGGGAGGCAAGGATACCCAGGATACCCTGGAGGCACTCTCTGCCGGTGATTTTCGAAAAGTGGTAGAGATAACCCTTGACTATTATGACAAGGGATACGAATTCAGTATGGCACGGCGGGAGACAGAGATGACCGAATTTGAATCAACCTCCTACCATCCTGAAACGATGGCACCAGAACTTCTGGATTTTGTGCGCACCAGATGGTTGGCGGGGTCGGATTAAACGGAACAAAATTTCGCCGCTATGCGGCTTTACTGATCCGAGATTGTCTGTATGCTACCGTAATTTCGCCGTTACACGGCTTTTGCGGATAGAATGAGCTGACATGAATTATCATTGAATCACACCGAAATATGATAGAAAATGAATAAATTGGCCAACTTTCTACCCCCTTGTGACGAAAGGATACTTGATAATAATGACGAGTTCAAATATTTGGGAAAATGCAAACAGTAGATGGAAAAGGGTTGCTTTGTCCGCAGCCATTGATTTTAACCAGGAAGGCACTGAAAAACTGTCTGCCGGGTGAGACCCTGAAAATTGAATGCGACAACCGTACCGCCTTCCAGAATATTCTGACCTACCTGAACGATCAGTCGCTTATACCTTCCGGCAGTGAAGTGGATGGCATCTATTACATCACGGTAGTGAATCAGCCTGTTGAGATGGGAGCCTTCTCTAAATCTTCTGACTCGGCTACGGGGACCTGCTCTTCGGCTTATGTTGTGGTGGTGAGCAGCGAAAAGATGGGAGAGGGTGATCCCGAGCTTGGAACCATCCTGATGAAGGGGTTTCTGAATGCCCTGATTGAGCAGTCCGTCCTTCCTACCCACCTGCTTTTTTACAATTCAGGAGTAAAACTGGCTACCATCGACTCAGGTGTGATCGTCTCCCTGCAGGCCCTGGAAGCGAGCGGTGTGGAGATACTTATCTGTGGCACGTGTGTCGATTTTTACGAAGTGAAGACCCTGCTCGCCGTTGGAAGGATCTCCAACATGTTTACCATCACCGAAACGATGGCGAAGACGGGGCACATCATCAAACCATAAAAAGTTGTTTGAAGGGTTTGAAGAGTTTTTGGAGTTTGAAGGGCGAACAACGTCCACGCCAGATTACACAAACTTATAAGATGAAATGGAAAAAAATAGAATGGCTGTTTCCTTCTTCCAAGTCCTCCAAGTCCTTTCAAGCTCTTCAAACCAGAATTGACATAAACTCAGAAACATGAGTCATCCATCCGTAAATAACCTCCCATGAATCTCTATTTCGACAATTGTGCCACCAGTTTTCCGAAACCCGCAGCGGTGGCAGAGGCGATGACCAGACATCTGAACGAGACCGGAGGAACCTATGGCCGTTCGGCCTATCCGCGCATTCTCAACTCAACCAGGCTGGTGGAGGAGTGCCGCGATCAGCTGGCCGGTCGGATGGGTACCATACAAGCCGACAAAATCATTCTGACCGCCAATGCCACCACCGCACTGAACCTGATGATCCAGGGCATCTGCAGGAAGGGAGGTCACGTGCTTACCTCAGCCATGGAGCACAATGCCATCGCCCGACCACTGGAGCACCTGCGCCAACAGGGACTCATCGAATGGGAATTGCTGGAAAGTGCCGCTGATGGCAGCATTCTGGTGGATAAAATTGCCTCCAAACTGCGCCCCAATACCATTCTGGTGGCAGTCTGTCACATGAGCAACGTAAACGGGATGGCGCAATCGCCTGGAGAAATCAAACAGGCCATCGGGGAGATACCGTTGCTGATAGATGCCAGCCAGTCGCTGGGCCAGTATCCCGTTGAGGTGGATCGCTGGGGTGTCGATTTTCTGGCTTTCACGGGGCACAAATCGTTGCTCGGCCCCACCGGTACCGGCGGAGCCTTTCTGCGCCGTCCAGAGCTGGTAGAACCATTGGTTTTTGGGGGGACCGGCAGCGGATCCGACTCCCTGTCGATGCCGGCCTTCGTCCCCGACCGCTTCGAAGCCGGGACGCCCAACATCACCGGCATCCACGGACTGAATGCGGCCCTGAAGAACCGACCTGTTGCCTGCCATTCGGCAGATGATTTTGCGACCCTGCTCTCCGAAGTAAAAACGAACAAAAACTACCGCGTTCGGTGTGCCGACGATTTCGCCCGCCAGGGAAAGCTCTTCTCCGTTGTGCATCAAAGACTGAGCTCCTCGGAACTGGCGCACCGTTTTTATGAAGAATATGGCATCGAATCCCGCGCCGGACTGCATTGCGCACCCCTTGCTCACCGTCATTTGGGTTCCTTCCCCTACGGGGATTGCCGTTTCTCCCTTTCTCCTTACCATACTGTTGAAGAGTTGAACCATTTAGCCAAAGCCATACACGATGTCGGAAAATAGAGAGTTGTTTTTGTTTCAGAACATCCGCCAGGTGATTAAGGCGGAGTTGTGGTGCGTCAAGAACAAAATTCAGGTGCGTGTCATTCCCGTGCCCAAACCTTACTCGACTGAATGCGGCCTTTGTCTTGAACTCGACAGGGCGGATGGTGACAGGCTGGAACAGTTTGCGGGTGAGAATGAAATGGTGATAAACAGGATTCCTGTCGGCCAGTAGATAATCCCTCCCAACCACGAGTTATGCCAATCGCTCGAATGGAATAAAAATTAATAACTGGGCACCACAGATTGCACAAATTGCACAGATGGAAAGGAAAAAAATAGGATCAAGGATTCAGAATACCGGACGTTGCCTGAAAAGGCTCTATTTTCTCCACTATTCACGCTTGGTTCTTCACTTTACCGCAGGTCACACGGTCCTTTATTCCTATCGTCTTATAGTCCCCCGGTCTTCCCTTCCTCCCCGTCTCCAAGTCTCCAAATCCGATAATCTCCCCCTCTTTTTTGGCTTCTGCTTGTTTTTGATTTGTCGGGAAATCAATATATTTGGAGTATGAGAACCACTGCCATTCTCCTCTTTTTTCTCCTGGTTTTTAGCAGCAACCTGCTTGCCCAAACCATCCTTTCGGGCGTGGTGACGGATGGTTCGAATGCCCCTGTTCCATTTGCGGCAGTCTACCTCTCCAAAACTACCATCGGCACCACCACCAACAACGAGGGTGTTTTTTCCCTGACCATTCCTCAGGAGGGAGATTACGAACTGGCGGCCTCCTTCATCGGGTTCAAATCATACTCTGCCAAGATCACCGCCAGCGGCGGAAAGCAGAAAGTCAGCATCAAACTGATCGCGAACCCGATCTTGTTGGACGAAATCACTGTCCAGTCCAAGAAAAAAGTGAAGAACAGGGAGCAAAACCTGGCACAGTTCAATGCCCTTTTTCTGGGTCAGACAGAGAATGCCGTCGACTGCAGGATTCTCAATCCGGAGGATGTCTACGTCTACACCGATACCAACACCGGTTTGCTGAAGGGCCACTCCCTGCAATCGCTCCGCATCGAAAACAGATCACTGGGATACCTGCTGCGCTACGATCTGGTCGATTTTACCTACGATGCCAAAAAGGAGCTTGTGAAATTCACGGGAAGCAGCTATTTCCAACCTTTGTACGGCAATGCCAGAAACCTTAGAAACTGGAGCCGCAGGAGATTGGCAGCCTACTACGGTTCCAAAACCCATTTTTTGCGCTCTTTCTTCACCGATTCCCTGAGGCGCGACCAATTCCAGATTTCCGAAATCGTGCTGAACAAGTTGACCAAGGATACTCTGCAGGTAAAACCAATTCAGGAAACCAACCTTCGGTTTGCCGGGAACGGGACTTTTCAAAAACTCTTCTGCGGCAATCCTGTTCGGATCAAATACACCGACAACCACCCCGAAATATCCTCCAACCTCTTCGCCTACCAATCCCACCTCCGCACCAGCACCATCCAGTTTTCGGATACGGTGAAGGTGTTTAAAAATGGATTTTTCGTCAATCCCTATGCCATCACCTGGATGGGCGATATGAGCTACGAACGCATCGCGGATATGCTTCCCTACGACTTTCAGCCTCACCCTGCTGTGGCCGGAATGGCCGCACCGGTGCAGGAAGTTGCCATCTCTCCGGTTGCCCAAAGGCTGCTCTCCCTTCAGAACAGCACCATTCACGACCAGGTTTTCGCGCAGCTCGACAGGAACCTCTACAAACCGGGCGATACCCTCTTCTTCCAGGCCTACATCCGCGACCGCCTGACGGGGAGTTTCGATACGAAGAGCCTCACCCTCTATGCTCTGCTCTTCAACGGCAAACAGACCCTTGCCGACAGCGCACGGTTCAAAATCAGCAATGCAACGGCCTCGGGCTGGATGGTCATTCCACTCAAGGCGGAACCGGGCAAATATCATTTTACCGCCTTCACCGGCAGGATGCAAAACGGTGATCCCGTGGAGGCCTATCAGCAGGATCTCTGGGTAAGAAATCAAAGCAACAACCCCGACAGAATCGGGATCACCTTCGACAAGGGAAATTACCTGCCGGGAGATACCCTCGAAGCGCTGGTGCGTATCACGGATCCGCAGGGAAATCCCATCAGCGGACAACCCTTCACGGGCAGTTTCACCATCGACAAAACGATCCGCGAATCGGAAGAGACCCACACCAACCCAAAGGGAGAATCGCTCATCAGGTACACCATGCCGGATACCATTCCTGTCCAACCGGTGCTGACGGTTACCACGAAACAGGATGCCGGCAAGGGCACCCTGACCAAATCGGTCACCATCCCCTGCGAGAGCCGCTTCTTTGGACTGCGCTTCCTGCCCGAGGGGGGGAATCTTGTCGAAGGAATCATCCAGCGGGTCGGATTCAACGCCACCAACCTGGATGGTGAACCCGTTGCCGTCTCCGGCTTGCTGAAAAACAGCGCCGGAGCAGTGCTTGACACCATCCAGTCGGGCGCCTGCGGACCAGGTAGTTTCTATTGCAAGGCGGCTCCCGGACTCTACGTCGAAATCCTCAAAGGGGCGGAAAAGGGCAGGAAGTGCCCATTGCCGGTTCCAGTTGCCAAGGGAATTACTCTCTCCGTGGAGCCTGTCGACAGCCGATCGTTCGAGGTGGAGATTCAATCCTCGGAGTACAACGGTGAAACCGTCACCGTCACCGGGGTGATGAACCTGGCGCAAATCTTTTCTCGGGAGATTATCCTGAGCAAACTGCAGAAATTCGTGATCGAGACCGATCAGCTTCCTTCCGGCATCGCCGGCATCACCCTCTTCGACAAGAATTTCCGTCCATTGGCCGAACGACTGGTGTTTGTGAACAGCGACCAGCATCTTCATTTCAACATCCAGACGCCCAAGGATCCTGTTGTTCCCGGTGCGGAAAGCGACCTGACCATCACTGTCACCGACGGACAGGGAAAAGCTGTCGAAGGCTTCTTCTCCGTAGCCGTGACCGATTCTGTCGGCGGAAACGCTGTCGACCTGTTTGCCCCCGGCATAGAGTACGCTACCAAATACCATCCGGTCTTCCCGGGAAACCTGCCTGCCAGCGTGCTGGCCCGGGGCGTCGACAACCTGACCGACGAAGAGCGCAACCTGTTGCTGATGGTCTACGGCTGGAGCAAAATCAATTGGGAGCAACCTGCCGGGAAGGTCGCCGACAAGCAGTTTGCCAATTATGACCTGCTGAACCTGAAAATCCTCTATGCCTCGCAGAAAAAGCTGGCCGGCAGAAGCCTCGACCTGGTCTCGCTGGAGGGACCTTCCGTCAGGCATCTGTTGACGGACAAGGCAGGAGAGATCTCGCTGCCGCTGGATTCCCTCCCGGCCATTACCCGTTCGGTGATGCTGATGCCGGATGTCAGCGACAAGAACAAGGCGACCGGATCGCTGCTCAGCATTCCCTACAACGAAAAATATTTCAAGAGCAACAAGCTGCTGGTTCCGCAACCCGTGCTTCCCTCGGAAGATTACAGAATCACCGGGGCCTATCACTTTGTCTCGCTGGGGGAGAAGATGATTGAGATTCCGGAGGTGACCATCACGGCGCACACAGGTAGCAAGAAAGTCTTCCATGATGCGCAGGAGGAGTTCTACCAGTTCAACAACGTCAAGAGCCTCGAGCCGGAAAAGATCTGGATGTCCGCGACCATCGAAGATGCCATACGCAAACTGGTGACCCCCATGATGGTCACGCCCGATGCCTTCTATCTGCACGCTCCCAACTCGTTCAGGCACGGATCGGTTCCTGCACTCTTCGTTGTGGATAATCTACCCCTGATCAAGGATGGATGGCCGCTGGCGAGCCAGATCATTCCGGAAGATGTAACCTCCCTGACCGTCCTGGATGGCCAGCAAGGTTTCATCCGGTATGGTGAGGCGGCCCAGGAGGGAGTCATCTTCATCAATACCCGGAGCAACAACCCCAACCTGAAACAGTTCCGGACGAAATGGATTCCGCAGAACGGCAACGACAAGATGTTGCTGCCCATCCCTCTCTACCGCCCTACCATCGAATATTACCATCCCACCAAGCAGGAGACGGAAGCCGATCCGCAACTGCAAAACCGCTCCACCATCCTGTGGGAAGCTGAACAATACTTTAGCGGGAAGGAGCCTGTCAGGATTAAGTACAACAACCTCAAACACGAAGGAACTGTGGTGATCACCATCAACGGTGTCTCCGTGAACAACCTGATGGGATCGGGGAAGGCGAGCTATTTGGTGTTCTAACTCCACGAATTGCACGAATTAAACACCAATTAAAAACTGGACACCACAGATTACACCAATTACACAGATTAAAAAAGGGAAAACACGGTCAGTGTTTCAGTAGGTCAGACGTTGCATGCCCTTCGGCCATCGCTCAGGGACCTCTTCACTCTCAACTCTCCACTTTAGTACGCATTCACCCGGTCCACCTTTCGCCAGGTAATCTCCCGGTAGGCAAGGAATCTGTTGAGGTACCAGATGAAGAGTCCGTAAAGCGGGATCAGCACCAGCTGCGCGTGGTCGTGCCAGTGGATCAGGTAATAGTGCAGGAAGCCGAAGGCGCCTGCCAGCGCAAAAATGCCAAAGATCTTGAAGACGGTCCCTCCCGCCTGGGCGGCCGATTTCTCCGTGGAAAACGGGAACACCGGTCGCTGGAAATAGTAGATCATCAGCGAGGAGAGGTAGATCACCAGAAAGGCGATGAAGACATCGGGCAGCACGGAGATGCCCCGGAAGGAGCAGACGGCTACGCCCAATATCAGGTAAAAGGGGACGAAGAACTTGGCAAAGGCGGCCTTGATAGTCCCCTTGAAGAAGCCTGCAGGCGATTTCAACGGCAAGGACTTGAAGATCCAGGCGGTGTTTTGGTTGCCGCCGATCAGCAGTGCGGCCGGAATGGTTACACCTATGAAGATAAAGGCATAGAGGATGAAGAGGTACTGGTCGCTGGTAGACAAGTTGCTCAGTTTTGCAGGCGTTCTGAAGAAAGGGATCAGGATCATGATGATGATGTAGGCAAAGGAGGGAAGGATGCTCTGCTTGAAGAGCCGCTCGCGCCCCGTCATCTTCCACATCAGGTGAAAGGCGGCCCGCTCCTGCGGATCGTGCACAAAGATCAGTGCCATCAGCCGGTACCAAAGACTCCGGTTCGTTTTTTCGATCTTCACCGTGGCATTTCTGTCGCCCTGCTCGAGATCCATCAGCTTCTGGTTGAAGAGTGGCGTCAGGAACTTCCCCGTCAGGAAGATGGCACCCACAGGCACCAGGAAGGCCTCTGCCGCAAAGAGCAGGTGGTTGAGGTCGAAATTCGCGGTAGCGATACCTGCTATCATTCCTGCAAAAAAGGCGGGCGGTACCAGGAAGGTGTACCCGTTGATGGGCATGACCATGTTCGCAATGGTGGACTTGTCGACCAGGTTCAGTCCGAACTGGTAGGCGGCCATGAAGAAGACGGCCACCACGATCTGGAAATACATCAGCACATTCTTGAGCCGTTCGCCGCTGGCGAGTTGCAGGATGCCGAGGTAGAGGATGTTGGAGAGGAAAAGGGTGAAGAGCACGTTGAGGATGATCGAGACGATGAAGAG
>Ga0214219_1000539_pt1 | contig 14722 bp, 8 predicted proteins | sample TroBogypolimnion_26_FD_153057 | JGI IMG/M metagenome (GOLD analysis project Ga0214219, IMG submission 153057) | Freshwater microbial communities from Trout Bog Lake, WI - 25JUL2007 hypolimnion | ecosystem: Environmental > Aquatic > Freshwater > Lake > Hypolimnion/Profundal zone | place: Trout... | reverse complement strand
TCGGACGCATCGAGGAGGAGCTTGCAAAACTGAAATGAAAACACCGCCTCTGCTTCTGTTAGCTGCGCTGGCATTCTGGGGCTGGCAGTCGGGATTTTTGCTGGTCGGGACCCTCATGGGAGTCGTGCTGGAAAGTGCGCGGGTTATCAAGGTGCGCTGGGATTTGACGGAGGAGGATTTTCGCCGCATCTGGAATTTTTGCGTGCTGCTGGTGGTGACGATGGCGGCGTATGTCTTCACCACCAACGAGCCGGGCGGCGGGCTGGCCGGTTTACAACACGGCGCGGTACTGCACAATGCGTCGGTTTCATCCACGCAAACCGCCACGACGGTGATGCGCTGGCTGCCGCTGACCTTGCTGCCGATTTTTCTGGCGCAAATTTTTAATGAGCGGCGGTCCATTCCGCTGGCGGCGGTGTCGCTGCTGGTGCGCCGCCGGCAACAGCGCGACGGGGTGGCCGCCGGCGCGCGCTATCTGGATATTTCTTATTTGTATTTCATGGTGTGCCTTTTTTCGGCCGGCGTCCACGCGAACGAAGGTTCGTTCGGCTATTTCTGGGGCTTAAGCGTTTTAATCTTGTGGGCGCTATGGTCGCTGCGTTCGCAACGCTACGGCATGAAAATTTGGGCCGGCGCGTTGTTCGCCGTCTTGCTGATTGGGTTTCTGGGACAGATGGGGATTAGCCGCGCCGAGCGAATGGTACAAAATTACAATGCCCAGTGGCTCGCCCGGTTTTTGCGTAACCGGACGGATCCACTGCAAAGCGCCACCCGCCTCGGCCAGATCGGCGAATTAAAAATGTCGCCGCGCATCGTCGTCCGGCTGGAACCCCGCACACCCGGCGCCGTTCCGGAATATCTGCGTGAGGCCAGTTACCGGCATTATCATTCCCCCAATCGAACCTGGGTTGCGGGCGGCACCAAAAATGATTTCAACAACGTGCTGCCGGAACCAGACAACACCACTTGGGTGCTGGTGCCCGACAAGACCAACGGCGCCGTCATCAACCTAGCTTGCTATCTCAATGACCGCTCCAAGGAAGGCGATCCGCAAGGTTTGCTGCCGCTGCCGAGCGGCTGCTGCCGACTCGAAAACTTGCCCGCGGAATCCTCCGTGATCAGCCTGGAAATCAATCAGCTGGGCGCCGCGCTGGTCACTGGCGCGGGGCTGATGCTTTTTGACGCGCGCTTCGGTCCGGGCGCGACGCTGGATTCGCCGCCCGACCGGAGCACGAATCAGTTCGACCTGAAAATTCCGGCGGAAGAAACCAACGCCCTCGCACAGGTCATCGATGAGATGAAATTAAGCGGCACGAACACGACGGAAATTCTCCCCGCCGTCACCCGATTTTTTGCCGACAAATTTGCATACAGCACTTGGCAAGGACCGGATAAACTCCCTGTCACCAACACCACGGCGCTCTCGCGGTTTCTGCTGACGAGCCGCAGCGGGCATTGCGAATATTTTGCCACCGCCACCGTCTTACTGCTGCGACAACTCGGTATTCCCGCGCGCTACGCCGTCGGCTATTACGTCCACGAACGTTCCGGCAGCAGCTACCTCGTGCGCGAACGTGATGCCCATGCCTGGTGCCTCCTGTGGAATGGCCGCAATTGGCAGGACTTCGACACCACGCCCGGCTCCGGCGTGACCCCGGGTAATTCTTCCGGCTCGTTCGGCGAATGGTTCGCCGACTTCTCGTCGTGGATTGGTTTTCAATTTGCGAAATTTCGCTGGGGTCAAACGCATCTGCGGCCATATCTGCTGTGGACCTTTGCTCCGCTGCTCACCGGGCTGCTGTATTACATCCTATTTCAGCGACGAAAAAAATCCCGGTCCGGCACAAATCAAGTTTCGGCAGAAATTCCCGTCGTCTGGCCCGGCCACGATTCCGCGTTTTACCGGCTGGAAAAAACGCTCGCCGCACGCGGGCTGCCGCGGTCGCCCGGCGAACCCCTATCCGGCTGGCTGGAACGCGTGCTGGCGGAACCGGCGCTGGCCGACCAGCGCGCCGCTCTGACGGAACTATTGCAACTTCACTACCGCTACCGATTTGATCCGCGCGGCTTATCGCCTGCCGAAAAAGTTCAGCTCGGACACAACGTGGATTCCCTGCTCGCTGTTTTGTCGTCGCCAAAATAATTCAGGCCGTCGCCGGTCGCCGCGTCAGGCGCACGACCAGCATCACTAAACTCCACAACAACAAAAACGCCACCAGCCCGGACCGCAGATGCGCCGGCCAATTCACCGCCTTGGTGCTGGCGGCCAACAATTGGATCGTCATCGGCCGCCCGCCTTCCGTCTGCAATACTTGAGTAAACGCAAAATGTTGTCCGCGCACCGGTAGGTTCACGCGCAGCGGCTGGACTTTGGCCGTGACGATTTCCTGCGCCTGCTGCAGTTTCGCCCATTGCAGCTGCGCCACGCCGGCGTCGTAACCCGGACCCAAATCACCGCTCGCTCCGGCGCGGTCCTCGCCGAGGAAGCCATTGTTGCGTACGGAAAAATCATTCTGGGCATTGATCAAATTGCTCGCCTGCGCGGACTTCAGATCGCTTTCCAATTTTTTCACCGCATCATTGGCGTCTTTGTCGGCAGCAAATTTCGCCTTCGCGCGATTAAAATTTTCCGTGGCCACGCGCACGTTGCCGCCGGCGAGTTGCCGCCGCGCCTCGCTCACATCGCGCTGCCAGTCCGTGCGCGCCGTCTCCTTGCCGGCTTGTTCCATGCGCGAATAATCGAGCCGCGAAAAACTGGCCGAAGCCGGCTCCGACACAATCGCCAGCTCGCGCATCATCGTGCCCGCGAACTGCTGGTAATCGTAATCCGGTGGTAGGTAAATTTCCCATCGCGCATTTTTCAACGGCACATCAAATTTCGGCGAGGCGAAAGTCACCGGCCCGCTGGCGCGCGGAAAAATATTGGTGCCAACATAAGTCAATTCCACCGCCAGCGCGCGGTCGGCGTCGCCGGATGATTCAATCGGCAGCAATAATTTTCCCGCCCGCAAACTGGGCCGCACCGGCTGGCCCGCGACAAAAGCCGACCACACAGTCGCGTCCGGCGGCAGCGCAATTTCGAGAAATTGCCGGCCGTTGTTCCGCACGGTCAGCGCCATTTCCGTCATCATCTGGCCATCGTCGGCGACCACGCTGGTGAATTTAGCGCTGTCCACGAGCGCCTCCAGCACGGCCGCGTCATCGAAGCGTCGCACAGCCAAAGCGAGGCGATAATCCGGCCGCGCGTAGCGATACGCCAGCGTAGTGGCCTTGTCTGGTGCGTCCGCCCAATCGGGAAAATCGCCCGTGTCCACCCGCTGCAAATTCGTCGCGGTCGCTTCGCTGGCTTGCAGCGGCGGTTTGGCGGCGATGGCCAGCAAACCGGATTCGCGTTCCACGCCGGCGGCGGCAATGCCAATGAGTTCCAGCGCGCCGGAGGTCGCCGGACGCGGCGCATCCCACGTCACCGTGAGCAAATAATTGCCGCGGACCGGACTTTGCAAGGCGACGCGCCAAAGCACATCATTCGTGCCGTTGCCCACGATTTCCTTGCTGCGAATGTTGGCGCCGGCGAACTCGACATTCCGGCAGGCCGCCGGCACACGCACGTGCAGCTCGCGAACCGGCGCGTTAGCAATTTCATAGCGCAGTTGCGCGCGGCCGTTGACGAGTGTTTCCGTGAGCGTGAAAGCGTTGACCGTTTCCGCGCGGACCCAGGCGGAAATTTTTTCCGTGGTCACGCGCATTTGCCATCCCGGCGCGGTGGTCGGTGCAGCGACCATGAATTTGTAGGCCAGCACATTGCCCGCGCCGGCGGCCACTGCGTAGTCCGGCAGCGTCACGGCCGGAATTTCCGTCAGGCCGTCGAACGTCGCCGTTTTCACCGCCACGCCGGCCTCGGCGGCAACGGCGACAAAGCCCGCCAGTTTGGCGGTGCCGAGTGGATGCACGCCGACGAGGGAAATGGTTTCCGGCAAATCCGGATAATTTCGCGCGAGCTCGATGGTCAGCGAATAGTTGCCCGTCACGCGTTCCTTCAACGTCACCTCCAGCTCGCGACGGTCACCAGCGACGTGTTCAGCCTGCTGTTGCACATTGCCACCAAGAACGCGCTCCACGCGGAAGCCGGCGGGCAAAACCAGTTTCAGCGCAAAAATGCCGGCGCGTTTGATGGTGTAATCCACTTGCGCGGAAAGTCCCAATTGCTCGGCACCCACGCGAAAATTATTTTTCACCACGGCCGCAATTTCCGGCTGAAACGCCTCGGCGCGGACGCGCAGGGAAAATTTCGGGTCGGCAAAGCGAAACACGCTGGCCAGCGCGTCCGTTTTTCCGGCGGCGATCCGCGCAAACTCCTCCGCATCCACGCGCTCCAGCCCGGCAGCGGTGGTAACAGTCAGGCCGATTTCGTCCGCGCCGCGCAAGGCGATCAGGCCGTTTTCACGTTTCACGTCGAGCGCCTGCGGCAATTCCACCACCGCATCCGCCGGCAGCGCCGCGAGATTTTTCTCCGTCTCCACCGTCAATTGCCAGCCGAGCGGCACACCTTTCAGCAGGTCGGCCACAAGCGTTTGCGCGCCGTTCATTTCCTTGATTTCCCAAGTGCGCAGGTCGCGGCCTTCGACGCGCAGCACTTTTTGGCCGGCGGGAATTTGCACACGCACCTGGCGCAGCTCGCCTTGTGTGATTTGAAAATCCAGCGCCGCGCGCAGATTCATCACGCCGCCGCCGAAAGTCACCAGCGTGGCGTTGCGGCAAAAAACGGTGGCGGCAATTTCCTCGGTGCGTTTCACGCGCGGCGTCCAGACCAGTTCCAAATTGTCGGCCGCTCCCAGCACAGCGGCAACGCGCGTCCCGTTGTTTGCCAAAATACGCTTGCAAGAAATCGCCGCCGGAAAATCCACGTCCGCTCCGGCCTCAGCCAGCGTGAAGCCGGCGCGACCGGCAAGCGCGGACGGAATCGCAAAGGCCAGCCGGCGTTTCGTCACGTCGCCGGTGACCTTGACCAGCAACTTGATTTGCAATGTTGCTACGCCCGGTTGGTGAAATCGCGCGGCAAGTTTGCTGCCGCTGCGCACAAGTTCGGCGCGGCCGTTTTTCGCGGTGAATGACTGCACCGCCACGTCGTCGCCAAAAAGCGGGAAAGTTTCGCCCGCCGTCACGCTGGCAAAATCCAGCACCACATCTAACAGCGCCACGCGATCATCCACCGTGCCGGAATAACTGGCGGCGACCAGCGCGGAGGTGTTGGTTTCAGCGGCAGCAACCGGCTTAACTCCGAGCGCGAGCAGCAAAGCTATTGCCGCGATGACCGGCGGCAGCGGATTGGTGGGCGGTGGCACGCTGGCGACGGCCGGCGCCGGATTGCCACGCGGCCAATATTTCCAGACGAGCAGCGCCACGCTCGCGACGACAGCGACCGGAAAGCCGATGATGAGCGCGTCGTGCAGGGCGCGCCATTGGATGAGCAGGCTGCACACCGAGCCGATGATTAATGCGAGCGCGATGGTGAGCAAAAACGACCGACGCGGCGACCGCCGCCATTGCCGCCACCACAGCGCGAGGCCCAGCAGGAAAGTGGCGGATTGCCAGAGCATTTGGCAGGTTTGAAACGTGTGCAGCGGAATGACTGTGGCCCGGATGGAAAGTGGTTCGCCGTGGAGGTTCAGCACTTTCGTGAATAGAAACGGCGTGCCAGTTTGCGGCAATTCGATGCGCAGCGAACGGATGCCGGCAACTACCGGCGCGGCCGGCGCGGCCAGAAAATGCGGTTCCGCCGCGCTGGCGATGGTGCCATTAACGGTCATCGCCGCCGCTGGTGCCGGCGCAAATCCATCGGCATTGCCGCCGGCCGGAAGCGCGGTGAAGGTGTGCTTGTTGCCGCCTAATTGGTTTTGCACCACAACCTCGCGCTGCTTTTCGGCAAGCTCCTGCGGCGCGGTCATTTGCACAAGGCCGCGCTGCGACAATTCGGCAAAGCGTTGCGCGCCCAGCACCTCGACGCTGCCGTCAGCGTAAAGCACTTCACAGCGACCGCGTTCATCGAGGGAACTGTAGGCAATCACGGAATCGGGCTTGAGCTGATTCAGCGACAAACCCCCGCCGAGATAAGTATAACGCAGGCCGGTGGCGGGATCGTAGGTAATTTTATCAGTACCGAGTTCGTCTTTCATTTCTTCAAAGGACACCGGCAAACGGTCGTTGTTGTCGCCGGAAAAAATTCGCACCGCCAAACCGATTTGCTTGAGGTTGTTGACGGAGCTGATGCTTTGCGCCTTTTTTTTGGCGGACGACAGCGCGGGCAGCAACATAGCGCCGAGAACGACCAAAATGCCCATCACAGCGAGCAACGTGAGGACGCCGTTCCAACCACGCCGCACGGCGGAAACGACCAGCGCGAGGACCAGAAACGCGAGCAAGCCGATGAATAAAATCGCGCCGCCGGCTTCGCGCAATACATCGCCGTAAAAGGCGAGAAATTTGCCCCACGCATCGAGCAATTCGTAAGTCGTCCCCTGCGTCACGGTCATGCTGCCGCCGAAGTCGGACAACCGGAGCGACGGCGGCGCGAACACTTGCCATTCGGCGTACGTATTCGGCACGTCCGTGCGCGGCGCGGCGAGTTCGAGCGTTTTACCAAAAGTGGACGCGAGGGCGCCGTTGGTCTGCGCGTACATGATGTCCACGGCGAAAGCCTGATCGCGATTCCAATCGCGCGGCAGTGAGACCAGCACCCAATCGCCATCGCGCTCGGGTTTGACGGGCTGGCCGTTGACATAGCAGCCCCAGAGGCGCGCATCCGCCGGCAGTTGAAAGCGCTGAAATTGTTTTTCGTTGTTCTTCACCATGAACGACGCCTGCGTGAGCATCTCGCCGGCTTCGGTCAACACGGAAGTGATTTGCGTGCGGTCGGCGACGGCTTCGAGCACAGGTTCCGTGGCGAACCGCTGCACATCCACGCGCAAATCATATTGGTCGCCGGTATATTGCCAGGCGAGAATCACGGCGCGCGTCACCAACGAACGGTCGGCGGCGGATAATTCCGTTTCATCCACGCGATGCAACGTGCCGTCGGAAATTTTGGCGTCGAGCTGCAAACTGGCCGCCGTCGTGAGCGCAATGGAACCCGTCTCGCGCTCCAGGTCCAGCGCGTGAATCCCCGCCGCCGTGAGCGACGCGCCCTTAGCGTCAAAGGGAAAATCGTACGTCACCACCAGCGTGTAACCGCCCCACGCCTTGTCCTGCAAGCCAATCGTCCACACGGCGTCGTTCGTGCCGGTGGTCGCTGCGGCCAGCTCCTTGCGCCGGATGTTCGGCCCGGTGAACTCGACATTTTTGCAATTCGCCGGCACGCGCACTTTGAATTCCTGCACGCCCTGATTCGCCAAACTATAGCGAATCGTCGCGCTGCCACCGACCACGCCGTCGCCAATCGTCACCAGATTGAAAACCTCCGCCACGACGCGCGCAGCCAAGCGTTCGCTCGCGATGGTTGCGCTCCAATCCGGCTGACCGGCGGTGAAGGCCAGAGTTTCATCGGTGCGGTTCGGCAGTTGGTTCGCTGAAATTTCGCGCAAGCCGGCCAGCACGGCGGTTTTGAGGCGGATACCCGGCGCGGCGGCGACGCCGATTTCTGCGGTCTCTTGGGCGTTGCCGGCTGCACGCAGCGGCGCGATGATAATTTTCTCCGGAAAATTTTTCCACGCCTGCTCGAGTTGCACCGTCAGTTTGCGTCCACCCAAAACCCGCGTGGAAAAATTCACCCGCACCTTGCCGGCCTCCATCTTCCAATCTTCAAGGCCGTCGCCGCGCACATCGGCGACGGCAAAGCCCGCCGGTGTCGTCAATTCCAGCGAGTAAATACCGGCCTTTTGCACGTCCAGTGCCAGATTATGCGCGATCACCAGCCGGGTTTCCTCGACGCGCGCGTTCACGCGGTCGGCCAGGCTGATGACGGGTTCTACCGGTTTCAATTTCAGTGTTAGCGCCAACGGCCGCGCGTTGAAGCGGTAGGCGACAACGGCATTTTCCGGCGCGTTAACTTGGCGCAGACCGTTCAGCGCGGCGATTTCCACCAACGTGTCTTCGGCGAAAAGTGTGAGCGAACCGGATTCGCGTTCCGCTCCCAGCGGCTGCGGCGGCGCGAGTTCGGTGGCCGCCGGGGTGGCGCCGGTGCCGACGATTTGTTCGGAAAACAAGTTCAATTCGCCGGCTTTTTCCAGCGGCCGGATGAATTCCACGGTGAGCGTTTGCGCGTCGCCCGCACTCGTCGTGTGCCAGTCGCGGATTTGTTCGCCTTCCAGTTTCGTCAATGCCTGGGCGGCTGGCAACGTCAGCGTGAGTTGCGCCGCGCTGCCCTGCACAATGTCGTAATGAAACCGGCTCGTGTATTTGATGACCGTGGGCGTAAGTTGCGCGGTGATGGTGGAATCCACCGTGAACAGCACTTTGCGCGCGACCTCGGTGACTTTGCCCTGCCAGCGCAAGGCGACGCTGGTTTCCGCGCCGAGAAAACCCGTCACGCCGGAAACGCCGTTGGCTTTGAATGTCGCCAGCAGTGTGCCGGTGAGTAATTGCACTTCGGTGTTCGTGCCGGCGGCCTGAGCGGTGACGGACGCAATCGTTGCCGCCGGACCGGTGAAACTAATTTGGTTCCACGGCTCCGCGCGGGAAATTTTGGCGACCAGCTCCAGCCGGCAAGAATATTGGCCGGCCCGATCGGCGACGATTTGAAAGGCGGCTTGGTTGCGGCGCAAGCTCAGGCCCGCCGGCAGTTTTGTCGGCAACACCGCGATGTCGCCGGCGAGCAACGGCAGGGAACTTTCGCCGGTGGCCTCGGCAGTCAGGTCCACCGTGAGCCGCGCTTCGTCGTCGGCCAGTTGCGCGGCGTAATGGATTTCGCGCACGGTGAGCGCGCCGGCGGGAACGGGTTTTCCGGCGAGAGCCACTTGGGTGAGCGCGCCGGCCAGCAGGGCAAGAAAAACGCTTTTCATATCCGGTTGGACGGCAGCCGCTGGAAAATGCTCCCGCAAGAATACTTTTCAAATGGCCGGCCGCGAAATAAAGTGGCGGCGGCATGGCTTCGGAAACTGAACTGCTGGCACGCTGCCGGCGCGGCGAGGCGGCGGCGTGGGACGCGCTGTTCGACGCGCATTACGCGGCGGCCGGGCGGTTTATTTTCCAATTGTCCGCTGATTTCACGACGGCGGATGCCGAGGAAATTTGTCAGGAAGTTTTTTTGTCCGTCATCAAAAACCTGCACGCCTTTCACGGCGAAAGCCAGTTTCAAACCTGGTTGTTCCGCATCGCGGCCAACAAGGCGCGCGATTTCCGCGAGAAACGCCTCGCGGCCAAACGCGGCGGCGGCCAGACCATCCTCTCCTTGCAGACGGAAAATCCCGCGACGGGACTGCCGCCGGATCCGCCGTCGGCCGCGCCCGGGCCGGATGAATTTCTGATGCACGCCGAGCAGGCGGAACTGGTGCAGGAATCGCTCGCGCGGCTCGGCGAACCGTGCCGCGAAATTGTGGAACTGCGCTATTTTGGCGACTTGAGTTACGAGGAGTTGGCTGCGACGCTGGATTTGAATGTGAAAACGGTCAGTTCGCGCCTCAGTAAATGTCTCGACCGGCTCGAAGTCATCGCGCGAAAAATATTTTCGCGGGAAAATCCGGAAGGTTTCCCGTCCAACTCTTGACGAACGCATGGAACCGGAACGCGACATCGAAAAACTCCTGCGCGCTTACGCGAAGCGTCGCCGCGCGAAGGCTGGCGACGCCTTCACGCTCCATCCCGCGACACGCCGGTTGTTGCAGGGCGAGGTCGCGCGCCAGACGCCGCCGGCGGCGGACGAGCCGGAATCGTGGTCGCTTTGGGATGTGCTGCGTGAGCGTTGGGCGGCGCTGCTGGGATTCGCGCTGGTGATTTTTTTTATGGCATCGCTCGTTTTGCCCCCGCTGAGCAAGGCGAAAATGAAAGCGGGCTTGCCGACGACCGCCGCCAGCTTGCCGGCAAACGGCGTGGCAGCGCCGACGGCGGTGGCGGCTGATCGCCGGCTTTCGGCCGCACCGGCGGAACTCGCCAACAACGCCGTGCTGGCTCCGGCACCGGCGGCAGCATTGCCCGCTGGCGATGTGGCCAGTACTTTGACGGTAAATGACGGACTGGCGGGCAAACGGACCGATGACGTGACCCACGATTTTTCCGGAGGGCAAAGCGCGGCACGGTTTCAGGGAGAATTGGTCGCCAAAGCGCTGCCGGCCGGCGCCGCCAATTCGCAACGGTTTGTGCAGGCCGCGACGGACAAGTCGCCGCCGGTGCTGGCGGCGTTTGCGTGGCAACAGAATGGCTACGCCATTGCAGTGGTGGACAGCGACGGTTCCGTCTACAGTGGATTGTTGCAGCCGATCGAATCCCTAACCAAAGATATAGGCGTAGTAAGCAACGTGCCGGCGGCGGCTCAGAATTTTTCTTTCCGCGTGACGGGCGCGAATCGCAGTTTGCAACAGAACGTCGTCTTTGCCGGCAATTTCGTTTTTCTGTCCAATGGGCCGGCCAGTTCCGCGCCCGGCTTCGGCGGTCCGGCGCCGCAAAATTTTTCTAACGCGCGGATCACGGGGACGGTGACGCTGGGCGGCACGAACCGGATGCAAATCAACGCGCTGCCGGTTCTGCCGTGAAAATGGTGTTCCGCGCCCGAACGACCGCGCGCCGCAGCCGGGATTTGATTTGGCGGACGGAATTAGTTAATTTGCCGGCGTGATTTACGACGCGACATTGGACGATCTGCTGCAAAAGGTCTGGGACGGCCACCGCATCAATGCGGCCGAGGCGAAACGGCTTTACGCGCTGCCGCTGGAGGAACTCGGCGCGCTCGCCGACCGCCGTCGCCAACTGGCGAAGGCCAAAACCTATGACGGACGCGGCAACGAAATTGTCACCTTCAATGTGGACCGCAACGTGAATTACACCAATGTTTGCAATGTTTATTGCAAATTCTGCGCGTTCTACCGGACGGAGAAAGACGATGATTCCTACGTCATTTCGCTCGCGGAGATGGATCAGAAAATCGCCGAGACGCTGGCGCTCGGCGGCACGCAAATTTTGCTGCAAGGCGGGCATCATCCGAAGTTGACCAAGCAGTGGTATCTGGATTTGTTGTCGCACATCAAAGCCAAGTGGCCGCAGATCAACATCCACGGTTTCAGTCCGAGCGAGTTTGTGCATTTCCGCGAAGTGTTCGGCGAACCGCTGGAGAAAATCATCGGCGATTTCCGCGCGGCAGGCCTAGGCTCGATTCCCGGCGGCGGCGGGGAAATTCTGGTGGACCATGTGCGCGAACGCATTTCGCCGCTGAAGGCAATGAGCAGCGACTGGCTCGAAGTCATGGACATTGCGCATCGGCTCGGCCTTTATTCCAGCGCCACGATGATGTTCGGCCACGTCGAGACGCTGGACCATCGGATTGAACATCTCGACCGGCTGCGGACGCAGCAGGACATTTCGTTAAAGCGGAAGGCGGCAAACGGCAATGACCACATGGGCCATTTCACGGCGTTCATCTGCTGGACGTTTCAAGCCGAGAATACCAAGCTAAAAGCGCCGCCGGTCGGTGCGCAAGAATATTTACGGACGCAAGCGCTGGGCCGGATTTATCTGGATAATTTTGAAAACATCCAAAGCTCGTGGGTCACGCAAGGTTTGGAGATCGGCCAAGTCGCGCTGAAATACGGCGCGAACGATCTCGGCAGCATCATGATCGAGGAAAATGTTGTCTCGCAGGCCGGCACAACGTTTCACATGACCGTGCCCGACATGCACCGGCTCATCCGCGATCTCGGTTACGAACCGCACCAGCGCGACAACTGGTATCGGCTGGTAAACTGATTCAGCCGGCGACTGGCGTGGATTTTTCCGTTTCATGGCCGCGACCGCGGCCGTGATTCAGGTTGATGAATTGTTTGCTCTGGCTGATATAGCCCACGATGTTGAAGCGGCCGATCGGCTCTTTTTTGGCGACGGCTATAGCAGTGCTGGTGACGCTGAAGTTCCGGCCTTCAGCTACATTTTTGCTCCACAAATTGGCGGCGGTGAGATATTCCAGACTTTCCGCATTCTCGATCAGTATGTTCATGCCGTGGCACCCTAACAGACGCCGCCGGCTTTCCCGCATACAATCACGGATTAAATTTGTTCCGCAAAATTATTTTGGCGGCGCCGTTCGAGCCAGCGCGAGCGCCGCCCAGCCTGCCAGCAAACCCGCGCCGCCCACCGGTGTGATTGCGCCCAGCCAGTGGACGTTGGTGACCGCGAGTAAATAAAGTGAACCGGAAAAAACCACGATGCCGCCGAAAAAACTCCACCACGCAAGAGCCGGCAACGTTTTTCGCTCCGCCAACACAAACAGCATCACGGCGTGAATGGCGTGATAAAAAACCGCTGTTTCCCAGATCGCGGCGGTGCCGTTCTGGGCGAGAAGATGTTTCAAACCATGCGCGCCAAACGCTCCCAGCGCCACGGCGAGCAAGCCGGTCGCGGCTGCGATGCGCGTGGCCGTCGCGGATTTCATTTCCGCGCCGCCGCCGCTGTGCGCTGCTGCAATTCGCGTTCGAGGAAGGTGTCTTCCGGCGCCGTCTGCCAAGCCGTGAGCCAGAGGTTGCCGAGGAGCTGGCCGCTTTTCACCAGCTGGGCTTCGAGAAACGCGCGGCCTTCCGCGCCGGCGTCGCCTTTGTTGGACAACTTGCCGTCTTTGTCGAGCCGGTAAAGCGGTTCCACCAATTGGTTCGCGGCCGTAATGAAACCGACGGCGTTGGTGAAAATGCCGTTCGGGTCCTCGGCGGCCGAAAGTTTTTCCGCCGGCTTAATTTTGGCGGCCAGTTTGGACACATTAATGCCGCCGGTCTTTTTGAAAAAACCGCCATCAATCCACGAGTGAAAACTGAACGAGGTGGTGTAGTGGTTCGGATTGTTGTTCGTCGTCCAGCCGTGATGATACATCGTCGCGTGCAGCGGCTGGCTGGCGTCGCCCACAAAATGGCCCATCACGCCCATGACATAAATAATGTCCTGTTGCGCATTGGCAATTTCCACCGGCGTGCCGCCGGATTTTTCCAGCGCGGCGAGCGTAGCGAAACCGGATTGCAATTTTTCGTAATATTCCGTGATCGCCCACGGCAAAAACCCGCTTAGCTCGCGCGTGTGGTCGCTGTCGTGCGCCGGGTCAATGGCGGGAAATTTTTCCGGGTGCGCCGCGCGCGCCTTGGCGATGGTGGCGACAAAATCGTAGCGCAGCGGCGGTAGCGTGGCCGGCGTCAGCCCGTAGAGCGCGAGGTCTTCCAGATCGAGATAATGATCCGGGCCGCTCGCGTGACCGAGGGCCAGCCCCGTGCCGTCGCGTGTGCTGGTTTCATTGCGCCAGCGGTCCGCCTCGCCGGCGAGGAAGGCGATGCGCGTGCGGTTTTCCGGCGTCAGCACAAAGGCCGGGAAATTCGTCGGCAGCGCGGCCAGCGCCAGTTCATTCACCGCATGATGACCCTCGTAATCCCACGCCGCCGCATGAAACGCAAACAGGCCGGTGGCAAGCAAAGCGGAACAAAATTTGGCTTTCATAAAATAATTCGCTGAGCCTAACGCAAGGGCGCCGGATTGGAAAACAGAATTGAAGCAAATTCTGCCGTCTGCGTGGTTGGCAGCGGACAAAAAATCCGTGTTCTTTCGCAAATTTCCGTGGTTAAATGCCGGTCGTGAAAATAATTACCGACGAACGCTGCACCGGCTACGTCCATCACGCGCATCCGGAACGCCCGGCGCGCATCACGACCACCGTGGAGCGGTTGAAAAACCAGACCGCGCTGCCCGTCACTTGGGCGCTGCCCGGCGAACCCGTGGCGGACGAAATCATTCTCCGCGCTCACACGCCCGCAGTTTTGGCGCGGCTGGAAGTGCCACAGGATTTTGACGAAGACACGCCGTTCCACGCCGGCATCGGCGCGTTCGCCCGCGCTTCGGTCGCCGCTTCGCTGACAGCGCTGCGCGCGGCACGCAACGGCGAATCCGTTTTTAGCCTCATGCGCCCGCCCGGCCACCATGCGCTACGCGAAAAATCCATGGGCTTTTGCTATCTCAACAACGTCGCCATCGCGGCGCTGGAGGCGGTGGCCACCGGCGCAAAACGCGTGGCGGTGTTTGACTTTGATGTGCACCACGGCAACGGCACGGAGGATATTTTGCTGAATGCTCCCGGCATCGAATTTTTTTCCGTCCACCAGCACCCAGCTTATCCCGACACCGGCGCGGAAAATCGTGGTCGGAATTGTTTCAATTATCCCGTCGGCCCCGGCGCACCGCAAATGATGTATCGCGCCAAGCTCGCGCACGCGCTGGACGACCTGCGCAGTTTTCGGCCCGATTTGATTGCCGTTTCCGCCGGCTTCGACGCCTATGCGGATGACCCGATCACCGCGATGACCCTCGAGACCGACGATTTCGCCACGTTGGGCCAATGGCTGCGCGAATCCGGCCTGCCGGCCGCCACCGCCAACGGCGTGAGCTTCCTCCGCATGGAGAGTGGCTCTGCCGTATTCGAGGTCGGCTCGGGCCGCTATCTCTTCTCCACCGGCTCCACCGCTGAACCCGGCGGCGACACGGTTTTCCATGACCCAGGAACCGCCGTGAACATAAGCATTTCCACGCTGCTGGCCAACGACGGCAGCGGCCCCTTCGA
>Ga0214219_1000536_pt1 | contig 14775 bp, 10 predicted proteins | sample TroBogypolimnion_26_FD_153057 | JGI IMG/M metagenome (GOLD analysis project Ga0214219, IMG submission 153057) | Freshwater microbial communities from Trout Bog Lake, WI - 25JUL2007 hypolimnion | ecosystem: Environmental > Aquatic > Freshwater > Lake > Hypolimnion/Profundal zone | place: Trout... | reverse complement strand
GCCCGGCGGCGATGGCGGCGCTGCGCTCGGCGAGCGCGCCCGGCAGGATCACCAGCGGATTCAAGCTGCCCATCTCGGCGAACACGGGGATCGGTTGGGGCCGCGCGGCAGCGAGGTTAAAGAGCGCGCGGCCGGCGCGTTGGGAGCCGGTGAAGCCCACGGCTTGCGTGGCGGGATGTTGCACGAGTTGTTGGCCAACGGTGACGCCCGGGCCGTGTACCAGCGCGAACATTTCCAGCGGCAGCCCGCACGCCGTCAACGCCGCGTGGACCGCGCGGGCGAATAATTCATTCACGCCGGGATGGCGTTCGTGCGCCTTGACCACCACGGGATTCCCGGCGGCGAGGGCGGACGCGGTGTCGCCGCCGCAAGCGCCATAGGCAAAGGGAAAATTGCCCGCGCCAAAGACCACGACGGGTCCGAGCGGCCGCGCGACGCGCCGGACATCCGGCTTGGGCAAGGGCTGGCGCTGCGGGTCGGCCGTGTCAATGACCGCCCCGGTCCACGAACCTTCCCGGAGGACCCCGGCGAAATGGTGGAACTGGCCGCAAGTCCGGGCGCGTTCCCCGGTGAGGCGCGCGAGGGGCAGGCCGGTTTCCGCGTGGGCGCGCTGGAGCAACTCATCGCCCAGCGCGAGGATTTGCGCGGCAATGGTTTCGAGCAATTCCACCCGGCGCGCGACGGAGAGGTTGCGCGTGACGGGGAAAACGGCGGCGGCGGCGTTCAGGGCGGTCGCGACTTCGGTGCTGGTGGCCACGGCGAAGGGCGGGGCGAGCGTTTCGCCGGTGGCGGGGTTGACGGCGGACAGAAATTCGCGGCCGGCGGCGACCCAGCGGCCGGCGATCAATTGTTTTCCGGTCAGAGGAATTTGCATGGCCACCATGGTGGCGGGTTTATGGCGCGTGGCAACCGGGAAAAAGCCCGGCGCGGAAAAATTTGTGTTCGGCCTTGCGCCTGCGCCGGGGAGTTGGCGCGGGCCGCCGGTGGGGTTGCGCGGGAAGTCGGGCGGCGCGCATCCCGGGGGCGGCGGCAGATTAGGGGGCATCGTCCCGCCGGGCGCCGTGACGGGTTGGGCGGCGAGCTTGACGGTCCGGGCGTGGACCTTGACGGCTTGGGGAGTCAGCTTAACGGGTTGCGCAGTCACCTTGACGGTCTTGCGGGTCAGCTTGACGGCTTGGGTGCCCGGCTTGACGGGTTGAGCGGTCGCCTTGACGGCCTGCGCGACGACCTTGACGGGTTGGAAAGTCAGCTTGACGGGTTGGGCAACGACCTTGACGGGTTGAGAAGTCATCTTAACGGTCTGGGAAATGACCTTGACGGTCTGGGCGGCGAACTTCCCGGCGGCAAACCCAGATATTTTGCGATTCTGACCGTTGTTTTGCTGATCCGAAATATTGTCAATCCCGTTGCTGGCTCCGGCGAGATTATGAGGATAGCCCAGCACTTCAGTGCTGGGTTCGCAAAGGTGAAAAAATCCCGTCCCGGCGGGACGGCTGGAACTTCTTTCGTCCCTGCGGGACTGGAGTATACGCGCGGCGAGTTTCCCAGTGCTGAAGCACTGGGCTATTTCCAAAAAACTATCTCCGCCAAGAGGGGCAACGGATGATAAAAGCCGCTGGAAACTATCGTTTACTGCGGTGAAGTCGAAGGGGTTGGTGATGAAATCAACGTTTGGCTCGTTATGTTTATTCTTTGTGTTGCTAATATAGACGCGAATACGGAAAACAAATAAAAATACGCTAGACAGATGATTCTGGTTTGTGTACGCTGGTAATTGAAGGCTGAGGTCAGCCAAGCGGGGCAACAATGTGTGTTTTCGCGGGTGGTTGACTTGGCAGCCGGCAATGAAACCAATGAAATAAAATGCAAAGCTATGAAAACATCCGTTCAGTTCGTGTTGGACCGGGCCAGTGCCACGAATACCGTGGCCGCCGCCATTGCGGCGGATTGGGTCTGGGCTGAAAAAACCGTCACGCAAATGGTGCTGGATACCAAGGCGCTCGCTGATCAAGGCAATCTTTCCGATAACAAGGATTTGGCCCTGACCAATGCCATCGCCCAGAAGAATGCGGCCTTCGATAAATATCATCAGGCCACCGTCGTGCTGCTGGGCATGACCAAGACGCATTATCGTAACAACCCCGCCGCGTTGGCCACGTTGAAAAATCTGCACGCCAAGGGCCAGAACGACCAAAGCACTTTGGATGAAGGCGCCACGTTTGCCAAAGTCTGGGCGCAGTTGGATGCCACCTATGTGCCGGATACCGGCTGGACGCTCGCGGCGTATCAGGCGGCGGGCGCGGATTGCCTGACCAAGGTCGCCGCGTTGACCACGGCGGATGTGGCGTGGAGCAATGAATCCGCCAAGACCGACACGCTAGCCGCTGCGGTGGAAGATACGAACGTGGCGTGGTACGCGGATGCCACCAAGAAATTTGGGTCGGATACACCGCATGGCAAAACCATCCGGCAGAAAATTCCCACGACCAGCCAGATTGTGCAACCGCCGGACCCGCCCGTCGTGGTCGAGGCGCAAGCGCTGGGCGGCGGCAAAGTGCATATTGATTTTGCTCCGCCGGCCTCCGGCTATATTCAAATTTGGCATCGCGGTCCGGGCGAGACCGGCTACACGGAGTTGGTGCCCAAATTGGCGACGGACTTTTTCGAGCAGGGCGGTTTTGCGCCCGGTGCGCACAGCTTCAAGTTTTACGGCATTAATTCCGGCGGCATGGGCGCGGAGAGCGCGCCGGTGGACATCGTCGTGACGTGAAGCCGTTGCTGGCGAAATACCCGTGCGGCATGGCGAGAGGCCAATCTCATCGCCATGACCGACGGGAAGTAAAACAAAACTATGCTTATCCGGTTGGTGGACAAACAGGGCGGCGATGTTTTTTTTGAAAATGGCCCAGTGCTTTAGCACTGGGAAACCCGTCGCGCGGGAAACTCAGTCCCGCAGGGACGAAAGGTGCTGGCGCACGGCCACCATTCTTCTGCCGTCTCTGCGGGACTGGATTGTTTGTGCGCTTACAAACCCAGCACTGAAGTGCTGGGCTATTCTCAGTGGGCGGCTTGGTCAGGAACCGGATAACCATAGTTAAAACGAACAACAAACTTCGCTCCGTGGGCGTGGCCGTGGCGGGAACGACCGTTGGTCCCGGGACGAATAGCAATGAGATGAGCAGCCCGCCCGGAGACGCCGTTATGAGGAACGACCAAAACATGCAAAACAGAATTGACGCGATTAGGACCGATAAAATACGGTTGCCGGCGACTATGATGACGACGATCCGGGGCAAAGGGTTGGTGGGCTTGGCTATGGGGTTGTTGGCCCTGTGCGCTCCGGCGCAGCCGGTGATTACCACCCCGCCCGTGAGCCAGACGGTGGTGGCGGGCAGCAATGCCCTGTTCAACGTGCAGGTCGCGGGCGTTGGGCCGTTCACGTATCAATGGCAATTCAACGGCACCAATCTGCCGAATAATCTCATCACCACGGTGGCGGGGAATGGCACCAGTTCATTTTCTGGCGATGGGGGACTGGCGACCAACGCCGGCGTTTATCAACCCTACAGCGTGGCCGCCGATGCCAGTGGTAATTTTTTCATTGTCGATAGTCAAAACAATTGTATCCGGCGGGTGGATACCAACGGCATGATCATGACGGTGGCAGGTACCAAAAATTATGGTTTTGCGGGTGATGGTGGACCCGCCAACAAGGCCATGTTAGCTGCACCCTGTAGCGTGGCGCTGGATGCAGGGGGGAATTATTACATCTCTGATTTCTTGAACAATCGTATTCGTAGAGTGGATACCAATGGGATTATCACCACCGTGGCCGGCAATGGCACGGCTGGTTATGGCGGCGATGGAGCGGCGGCGACCAATGCCTACATATCTCGTCCGGAGGGGGTGACGGTGGATATTCAGGGCAATTTGTATATCGTGGAAAGCTGTCGCATCCGCAGGGTAGATACGAATGGCATTATCACCACCATAGCCGGGACCAATAGTTGGGGTTTTGCGGGGGATGGCGGGCCGGCGACGAATGCACTGTTTAATGATCCATGGGGCGTGGCGGTGGATGGGGCGGGTAATGTTTTTATTGCAGACCATCAGAACAACCGGATCCGCCGAGTCGGAACTTCGGGAATCATCACCACCATTGCCGGGACCAATAGTTTGGGTTTTGCGGGGGATGGTGGCGCGGCAACAAAAGCGGCACTGTTTTGGCCGCAAGGGGTTGCGGTGGATAATTATGGCTATGTCTTTATCGCGGATACTGCCAACAACCGCATTCGGCAAGTGGACCCTTCCGGCATCATTACCACCGTTGTCGGCGGCGGCAACGGTGGTGATGGCGTCCTGCCGACCAAATCGAGTTTAACTTCGCCCTACGGGGTGGCTCTGGAGTCGGCGGGCAGCCTCCTGATCGCTGAATATCCCTTTGGCCGCATCCGGCGGGTAACGCTTGGGAGGATTCCGACGTTGCCGTTAAATTCCGTGACGACCAACAATGCGGGCAATTATCAAGTGATTGTGACCAGTCCCGCTGGCAGTGTGACGAGCAGTGTGGTTTCCTTGACCGTCGCCTTCGTTCCCAGCATTGTGACGCAGCCGCAAAGCTTGCTCGCATCCAACGGGGCTGCGGCCAATTTGAGTGTGACCGCCAGTGGCACCGGGCCTTTGGGGTATCAATGGTATCAGAACAATGTGCCAGTCACCGGCGGCACCAACGCGGGGTTGACCCTGCCGGCGGTATCAGCGGCGCAGGCCGGGAATTATTATTGTATCATCACCAACAATTACGGCACGGTAAAGAGTATCCAGGCGGCACTCACGGTGCTCATTCCGCCCAGCATCGTCACGCAGCCGAGCAATCAAGTATTGGTTGCCGGAATGAACACGACCTTCAGCGTGGCCGTGGCGGGCACCGGGCCTTTCACCTACCAATGGCAACTGAATGGCACGAACTTGCCCAATCAGAACAATATCATCACGCGGGTGGCGGGCGTTACGGACCGAGTGGGGTTTGGCGGGGATGGAGGATTAGCCACCCTCGCTGTGTTGTCAATTGCTGCAGGGGTACAGCAAGACGCCACGGGCAACCTCTACATTGCGGATGAAGGCAGCAGCCGTGTGCGGCGAGTGGATACCAAAGGCATCATCACAACCATTGCCGGAAGCAGCAACGCCGGTTATGCCGGTGATGGGGGCGTGGCGACCAATGCCAGTCTAAACTGGCCATCGGGGTTGGCCATTGATGCATCGGGTAATTTATATATTTCCGAATACGGCAATCACCGGATTCGAAAAGTAGATACCAACGGAATTATTTCGACCATTGCGGGAACCAACAGCAGCGGTTATTCCGGTGATGGCGGGTTGGCGGTGATGGCCAGATTGAATTGGCCGACAGGCGTGGCTGTGGATGCCGCAGGCAATGTGTTTATTGCGGATGCAGGCAATAATTGCATTCGGAAGGTGGGTTTGGATGGTATTATCAGCACCGTGGCGGGAACTAATGTAGCGGGATATGCCGGGGACCTGGGTCCCGCGACCAATGCGAGATTATCGAGTCCCAATGGACTTGCGCTGGATACGAATGGAAATTTGTTTATTGCCGACAAGGGCAACCAGCGGATTCGCAAGGTGGACAGCAATGGCATTATCTCCACGCTGGCGGGCACGGGCACCGCCGGCTATGGCGGGGATAATGGTTTCGCAACCAATGCCCTGCTGAATCAACCGTATGGAGTAGCGGTGGGACCTTATGGTGAAATCTTAATCGCCGATTATGGCAACAATCGGGTGCGTCTCGTCACGGTGGATGGAATGATAAGCACCGTGGCCGGCACGGGCGCCTCGGGATATTCCGGCGATAGCGGCAGCGCTACCAATGCTATGCTTGGAAATCCGATGTGCGTTGGCACCGATAAGAATGGGAATATTTATGTGGGCTTAGGCTATCGCAGCACTGTGCGCAAAATTGATTTGGGGCGATCGCCGCTATTGACCTTGACGAACTTAGGCCCGGTCAACGTGGGCAGCTATGACGTCATCGTGACGAGTCCTCTCGGCAGCGTTACCAGTAGCAATGGATGGTTGTCGCTGCTTTTCCCACCAAGCATCACTAGCCAGCCATCAATCGCCCATGTGTTGCTGGGAGAGCCTGCAAATTTGGCGGTGACAGTGACCAACAATCCGCCGTTTGGCTATCAATGGTTCACGAGTTCAGGACGTCCGGCGACAGCGGTGCCATTGACTAATAACTATGGTGAGGTCGTGCAGGTAATTCTTTTGGATGGAGGTATGGGTTATGTTTCCACCCCGCAAGTGTATTTTGTGGGCGGCAGTGGTTACGGGGCCATGGCGACAGCCAAGGTGATAGGAGGGCAAGTCGCGACGGTCAAAGTGGTTTATTGGGGTTTTGGCTACTGGAACGCCGCCCCAACCATACAAATTGACCCGCCGCCCATGGTGTTTACTCCTTTGCTCAACCAGACGAATGCGACCCTAAACCTCCCGGCGACAACCGGCAGTGACGCAACCAACTATTTTGTGGTGATCACCAATAATTACGGCAGCATCACCAGCAGTTTCGTTTCGATCTTGGAGTTCGTGCCGCCACAAAACTTTGCGGCGCAAACTTCCAGCAATGGCATTCAGTTGCAACTCACCGGCACCCCGGGGTTTCCCTATGTTGTACAGTCGGCTACCAACCTGATTTCGCCCGTGATCTGGCAATCCATTTCTACCAATTATTCCGACACCAACGGCTGGTGGCAATTCACGGACACCAATTTGACGGGCGGGCAGAAGTATTATCGCGCGCTGGGGCAGTAGAAGGTTAGTCGCTATTGCAACTCCGCCACACTGGCCGCGAGCGCGGCGACCATTTGGTGCAGTTGTTCCGGCGTGGTGCAATACGGTGGCATCAGCACGATGACATTGCCCACCGGCCGCGTCAGTACGCCGCGCCGCGCCATCGCTTCGCACACGCGGATGCCCGCGCGGTCGCGCAAGGCAAACGGCCGGCGTGTTCGCCAGTTCCGGACGAGTTCCACGCCGGCCACCAAGCCCACCTGCCGGATGTCGCCGACCGTCGGCAACGTCCAGAGGGTTTGCAATTCGGTGTGCAATTGCTTTTGCAGCCGCGCCCGCTGGCGGACGGAGGTTTTCGTGGCCAGCAAATCCAAGCTCGCGAGCGCTGCCGCCGCGCCGAGTTGGTTGCCGGTAAAACTGTGGCCGTGAAAAAAGGTTTTGAACTCCTCGTACTTTCCCAGAAACGCGTCGAACACGCGCTGCGTGGTGAGCGTCGCCGCCATGGGGAGATAACCGCCGGTCAAGCCTTTCGCCACGCAGAGAAAGTCCGGCGTGACGCCGACGCGTTGCGTGGCGAACAATTTGGCGACTGGCGGATTTGCGGCGAGCTGGGCCATGGTTTTCTCGCCGACGTGGCAGGAAATACCCGTGCGGCCAAAGCCGGTCATTACTTCGTCGGCAATCAACAGCGCGCCGTGACTGCGCGCGATTTGCGTGACTTGCGTCAGCCAGCCGCTGGGCTGCGGAATCATTCCGGCAGCGCCTTGCATTAACGGCTCGAAAACAAAGCCGGCGTAGGGATTGCCCTTTTTGGTCTGCGCGGCAAATTGTTTTTCCACCTGACCAACACATTCCCACTGGCATTTGCGGTATTTCCGTGCATCGGCGCGCTCCGGTTTGGCTTGATTGAACGGACAACGATAGCAGTAAGGTGCCATCGCTTGATCGGTGGCAAACAACATCCCGCCGTAAGCTTGGTGAAAAAGATCAATGTGTCCGAGCGACACCGCGCCGATGGTGTCGCCGTGATACGCGCCGGCAAGCGAAAGAAACTGGGGTCGCGTCTGCGGGCCGCGCGTGCGGCGGGTAAATTCGTAAGCGAGCTTGAGCGCCACTTCGAGCGCGGTCGAGCCATCGTCAGAAAAGAAAACCTTGGCCAATGAGGGATTCTTCATGGCGAAGGGCGAGGGCGAACGCCCGCCCGCGCGGTGGCCCGGATGCGGAATGGGAATCCGGGTATTGGCAATTTCAATCAGTCTGGCCGCGAGCAGACTCGCGGGCTCATTGGCTAATCCGAGCGCGGAAGAATGGGAAATCTTTTTAAGCTGCCGGCCAATGGCGGCATTGATTTTGGGATGTTGATGGCCGTGCAGATTGGTCCAAATGGAAGCATTGGCGTCCAGATATTCGCGGCCTTTCACATCGCGCAGGACGGCGCCCCGGCCGGACGCGATGACCAACGGCTCGCGCCGCTGCCAGTCGCGCATTTGGGTGAAGGGATGCCAGACGAAGCGCTGATCGAGTTTGGCGAGCGAGTGCATGAGCTAAATTGAATTAAGCAGTGACAGTTGTCGGAGCGCGGTCACAAGTTCCGCCACATCCGCCTCCGTGTGCGCCGCACTAAAGGTCAGGCGCAGCCGCGCCGCGCCGCGCGCGACGGTGGGATACCGAATGGCGGGAACGAAAATATTTTGAGCACGCAAATGGGCGGCGGCGGCCAGGGTGTTATTTTCGTCGCCGAGAATGAGCGGAACAATCGCGGAGGGAAGTTTTGCGGTTTGAGCTTTGAGGTGGGCGGTGAAGGTGCCAATGCGCGCGAAAAGATTTTTTCGCCGCGCTTCGCCTTCGGCGGATTGCACGATTCTGATTCCGGCGCTGGCCGCAGCGGCGGCGGCGGGCACTGGCGCCGTACTGAAAATAAAACTACGCGCGCGGTTGATGAGATAATCAATCAAAACCCGGCGACCGCAGATGTAGCCGCCGCTCGCGCCGAGCGCTTTGCCAAGCGTGCCCAGGTGAATTTCCACCTGCCCGCTCACGCCGAGCGCATCGGCGAGACCGCGACCGTGTTGGCCAAGCAGGCCGGTGGCGTGGGCTTCATCCACCATCAGCCACGCGCCGTATTTTTCCTTGAGCGCGACGATCTCCCGCAACGGCGCGGCGTCGCCATCCATGCTGAAGATGCTTTCCGTGATGACGAGGATTGCCGTTTTCCCTTGGCCGCTGCCCGTTTTGGCGTTGTCCGCCCATTGCAATTTGCTTTCCAAATCATCGAGATCGTTGTGGGCAAAAACCCGCAGTTTCGCGCCGGACAATTTTGCGGCATCCACGATGCAGGCGTGAACGAGCTTGTCCAAAATAATAATATCCTCCTTGCCGCACAGCGCGGTGATGGTGCCGACCGCCGCCGCGTAGCCGGTGGAAAATGTGAGCGCGGCTTCGATCTGCTTGAAGCTGGCCAGCTGCGTTTCCAATTCGTGAAACGGTGCGAGCGAACCGCAAATGAGCCGCGAAGCGCCGGCGCCGGCGCCGAATTGAGCCACCGCCAATTCGCTGGCGGCTTTCAAGGCCGGATGGTGAGCGAGGCCGAGATAATCGTTCGCGGAAAAATTCAGAAAGCTTTGGCCGCCGAGGGTAATGCGCGTGCCCTGGGCGGAGTCCACCCGGCGCAGTTCGCGAAACAGATTCTGTTCGCGCAGCGCGGCGAGGCGGCGGGTTAATTCGTCAGCAAACGAATTCATGATGGCCACAGCTAAACACAGATGCCGCCGGATGGAAAGGCGGGCATTCGAAATCGCGCGGGGAGGGGAGAACGATCCCAGCGCCGAACGCGGCACGTCCATCAACGTAGGGAATGGTCAGGCGGGACGGCGAACGGGCCGTGCGCCCGCCCAAGGCGGGCGCCAACGGACGTTAATCTTTTTCGTCGGCAAACAAACGGTTCGCCACCCAGCGGCTTTGCCACATCAGGAGCGCGCCGAGCACGGCGGGAATGGCGCCGGTGAAGAAGAGATACCAGCCGCCGGCGCGGAAGTTGTTGTAGCCGAATCCGCCGTTGCTCTGCACCGCCAGCGCGGTGATCAGGCCGTTGAGAATGGGCACCACGCTGTGCGCCACGAGGGTCAGGCCGAATACTTTGAGGAGCACATGGGCGAGTTGTTTGGACTTCATGGAGCGATTCTCCGGGGAAAACCCGGTTTGTCCAGCGCCAACTCAGGCGCGGCCGCGCTGGCGGTTCACTTCGTAGAGGAAAACGGCGGCGGCGGCGCTGACATTGAGCGAGTCCACGGCGTTGGCCATCGGAATCACCACCGCGCCATCGCAGGCCGCGAGGACGGCAGGCGAAAGGCCGTGGCCTTCGCTTCCCAATACCACGCAACAATCGCCGGTGAAATCGGCGTGGGACAAAATGGTTTGGTCCGTGTGCGGATGGGCGGCGAGGCAGCGGATATTTTGCGCGCGCAAAGTGCGGAGGGTGGCGACGAGGTCGGGCGATTCATACACGGGCAATTTGAAGAGTGCGCCCATGGAGTTTCGCACGGTGCGGCGGAGAAAGAGGCTGCTGCACGTTTCGCCGGCGAGGAGCGCGGAGACGCCGAAGGCGAGGCAATTGCGCATCAGCGCGCCGACATTTTCCGCATTGGACAAGCCATCCATCGCCACCAGAAAATGCGGGCGGGGGCCGGCGGCGAGAATTTCCGCGAGCGTACGCGGCGGCGGAGTTTTGGCAATGGCGAGGACGCCTTGATAAATTTCAAAGCCCGCCAGCGACGCCAAAACGGCGCGGGAGCAAACGTAAACCGTGAGGTCGCTTTCCGGCCGGGCGCGGAGGCGCGGTTCATATTCCGCCAGGCGTTCCTCAATGAGCAGGACGGAGACGAGTGCGAAGGAAGTTTCGAGCAGCCGGTCCAGCACCTTGTCGCCTTCCACCACAAAGATGCCGAGCTTGGCGTGTTCCGCCGAACGCTTGAGCGTCCGATAGGGCGCCAACTCAGGCTGGTCCAGCGAAGTGATGGTAGCGATGCGGAACATGGCGGAAATATTCGCAGCGGACTTAAAAAAGTAAAGCGTCGCTACGGCGTTGCCCCCGGCACGAACCGCCAACCGAGGCCAAGCCCGCGGGTGGTTGGGAAATGCGCTGGACAGGACGCGGTGGCTGAAATACGTTTTCACCACCGTCATAGAAAAAAACTATGAAGCAATTTTTTCCCCTACCTGGAAAGGGCGCGATGAAAGTCATGCAACCTCAAGTCACTCCATATTTTGGCTGGACCAGCGACCGAGCCGAGCGGTGGATAATTTCCTTAGTTTGGCTGCCGGTCGCAGGCGGTTTTTTTTCTGAGATTTTTCATGTTTGGCCTAGGCCGCTGGATATCTTTTTGTATTTGCTTTTGAGCGGATATTTTTTCTGTCAATACACTTACCTCATTTTCCGGTTCACCCAAATTGACGAGCAGCAAATCACCACGGGCTGGCGGATTGGGTGGCTGGGAAATTTTTTCAAGCGGACGGTGACTTGGAACGCCGTCGAGTTCACCGAGTTTCGCCGTGATTATCCCGCGGCCAAAAACGCGACCTTGATTATCACAACCCGCGCCGGCGAGCGTTTGGAATTTCCCGCCCCGGCTGGCGCTGGCACCCAGCTAATCCACGCCATTCACCGCCACTATGGTCAAACGGTGGGCTAACTCGCTTTTCGGAAAAGCGGCGAGTGGTTTGCGTTAAGTTCGCTCAAATCTCCGGTGCCATTTTTCGGAGTCCGATTACGTCGCGCCCTAGGAAATTTCTGCGACGGTTGCGGAATGATTGATTCACGCCGTGAGCAACGCTGCGGCTTGGGCATTGGCTTTTACCTGCGCGGGATTTTTGCAGCCGCAAATAACCGAGGTCACGATGGGGTCGCGCAGGCACCACGCCATCGCCCAATGGGCCAGCGACACACCGGCGGGGACTTCTTCTGTTTGCAACCGGGCGACTTCTGCGAGGTCGCGGGCGAGTTTGGCGGCATCCATCTGCGAGCGCACGTCATTGGCGGCAAAGGTGGCGCCGGCGTGGTATTTGCCCGTAAGCAAACCGCTGGCGAGGGGCACGCGGCCGATGATGCCGAGTTGGTGCTGCCGCGCGTGGGGAAAGTAAATTTCTTCAGGCCGGCGGTCGAGGCGGTTGTAAAAAACCTGCATCGCTTCCACGCCTTGGTGCGCGGCTTCGCGTGCCTGAAGTTCGCTGCCCTTTTGCAGAATCGAAAGGCCGAGGTGTCGGATTTTGCCGGCGCGTTTTTGCTCCGCGAGAAAATCCCAGAGCGCGGGTTGATTGAATAAAGCGTCGCTGCCGGAATGAAATTGATACAAGTCCAGGCAGTCCACGCGCAGCGCGCGCAGCGAGGCGTCCAACTGGGCTTGCACCCCGGCGAGTGAGTAATCATCGGTGCGATTCAGGAAGCTATGGAAGTGATGGCCGAATTTGGTGGCCACCAGCCAGCGCGAACGATCGCGGCGGGAAAGATAATCACCAATCAATCGTTCCGACAGGTGCTCCGGCCCGTAACATTCGGCGGTGTCGATGAAATTAATTCCCGCTTCCGCAGCGGCATCGAGAATGGCATCCACTTCCGATTGGGAGAAATTGACGCCCCACTCGCCGCCGAATTGCCAAGTGCCGAGACCGATGACGGAAGGACGAAGATTGGTTTGGCCTAGCGTGCGGTAAATCATAGGTGAATGTTGTGGGGTAGTTTTCCGGACGGGCAAAAAAACTCAATCCCCGAATTACGGCGCGGCGCGGGCGCGAAATTCGGCTTGCGCGGGGCAGGGTGGTTGTTACGATGAAGTTACGATTCATCCGCCATATCCGGCGGGTTTTCTTTTTTTTAGCAGCAGTCAATTTTTTTAACCTGTGAAAATTTTCAGCGGCACCGCAAACGAACCTCTGGCCCGCGCCATTTGTAAATCCATCGGCAGCGAACTGGGCAAGCTTACCGTCACGCCGTTTCCCGATGGCGAGACGTTTGTGCGCATCGAGGAAAACGTGCGGGGCGAAGATATTTTCATCGTCCAGCCCACGTCGCCGCCGACGAATCACAACTTGATGGAATTGTTCATCATGATGGACGCGCTACGTCGCGCGAGCGCCAAGCGCATCACGGCGGTGATGCCGTTTTATGGTTATGCGCGTCAGGACCGCAAGGACCAACCGCGCGTGCCGATTACCGCCAAACTCGTCGCGAATCTGCTCGTTGCCGCCGGCGCGAATCGCGTGTTGACGATGGATTTACACGCGCAGCAGATCCAGGGTTTTTTCGACATTCCGGTGGATCATCTGTATGCCGCCCCGGTGATGTATGATTATTTGAAGAAAAAAAATCTGACAAATCTCGTCGTGGTCAGTCCCGATGCCGGCGGCATCAAAATGGCGCACGCGTATTCGCAGACGATGGAAGCCGAACTGGCCATCGTCGCCAAGCGGCGCAAGAGTGCGACGGAAGTGGAGAGCATGGCGGTAATCGGCGAAATTGAAGGCAAAAACGTGCTGCTGGTGGATGATTTGACGGAAACGGCGGGCACGCTCACTTCGGCGGCGGCCATTCTTAAAACCAAGGGCGCCAAAAATATCATGGCCTGCGTGTCCCATGCTTTGCTCAATGACACCGGAATCGAAAGATTGCGTAAATCTGCTATTGACGAGTTGATAACAACTGATACAGTCCAACGCCCTGCGATTGACGGTGTGAAGATTACCACGCTGTCGGTGGCCGGGCTTTTAGGCGAAGCCATCAAACGGATTCACAATAATTCGTCGGTGAACTCGCTGTTTGAGTTCAAAGGCGGACGCACCAGTTAAGCGTCGCCAGAAAATATTTTATAAAATGAAATCAGTAGCATTGAAAGCATATCCGCGCACGCAGGTGCAGCGCGCCGAAGTCACCAAACTCCGTGCCGCCGGCCGCGTGCCCGCCACGATTTATGGCCGTCAGGCCCAGCCGCAAAACCTCGAGGTGGATTACATTGAAATCTCCAACCTCCTGCACCACTCCGTTTCGGAAAACGTGCTGGTGGATTTGTCGGTGATCAACGACGCCCGCACCAAGCGCCTCGCGCTCGTGCAGGATGTCCAACATCATCCGCTCAGCGGCAAAGTGTTGCACCTTGATTTGCACGAAGTGGCCGAGACAGAAAGCGTCACCATCTCCGTGCCGGTGGAAACCACCGGCGAAGCCTCCGGCGTCAAGAACGCGGGCGGCGTCTTGGAGCACATCCTGTTCAAGCTCAAGGTTCGCGCGCTGCCGAAAGATTTGCCCGAGCAGATCGTGGTTGACGTGACCGCACTGGAAATTGGCAAGTCCATTCATATTGGAGACATCGTCCCGCCGGCGGGCGTAGAAATTTTGGGCGAAAAAACCCGCACGGTTGTGGCCGTCGCCGCGCCGCGCGCCGAAGAAGAAGCGACTCCGGCTGATGGAGCCAAAGGTGCCGCCGACGTCGAAATGACGAAGGAGAAGAAAGAAGAAGGCGCCGAAGGTGCTGCTCCGGCCAAGGCCGATGCCAAAGCTGGCGACAAGAAGGGCGACGCCAAGCCCGAGGCGAAGGCCGAAGCCAAGAAGAAGTAATTTCTGCGGCGCAAGCCGTCGCCGCGCATGGAGCCGTTGCACCTCATTGTCGGTTTGGGCAACCCCGGCGCGGAATATGCCCACACCCGGCACAACGCCGGATTCCTGCTGGTTGAAAAACTGGCGGCGCAGTGGAAAACAGATTGGACCAACGAACGCCGATTTTTTGCCCGGGTGGCGAAAACCGAGCGGCAGGGCCGGAAAGTGTTGTTGTGTGAGCCGCAGACGTTCATGAACTTGAGTGGCGAAGCGGTGGGTGGACTGGTAAAATTTTACCAGGTGCCGCTGGAAAATCTTTTGGTGGCCGTGGATGATGCGGATTTGCCGCTGGGCGAAATTCGACTTCGACCGAG
>Ga0214219_1000535_pt1 | contig 14797 bp, 20 predicted proteins | sample TroBogypolimnion_26_FD_153057 | JGI IMG/M metagenome (GOLD analysis project Ga0214219, IMG submission 153057) | Freshwater microbial communities from Trout Bog Lake, WI - 25JUL2007 hypolimnion | ecosystem: Environmental > Aquatic > Freshwater > Lake > Hypolimnion/Profundal zone | place: Trout... | reverse complement strand
CGGCTAGGCCTTCCGCGATGTAGCGGCGGCAGTGGCAAGCCGGGACATTTTTCAAACAATTTCGATGAGACGGATGGAATACGTTGTCGCATAGGTGTTGCCGGTCTACGGCCTCGTAAAACACCTCCACCGGATCGGGCTTCGGTGGTGTCTGTGCGGCGGTGAGGGCGTCGATGGCGTCGAACATCTTAATTATAGCCCGCAAGCGTTCGTCAGTGAGGGGGTGGGTTATCCGCACCTCGCCAGCCGCAGCAATCACCGCATCCTTCAACGCCTGATGCGGGTCGGGGGGGATCGGGCAAACCGCACTAGGTTCGACGATGCTATAAGCGTTGTCGCCGGTCGCTATCATTGCGCCTCCGTGCCTCCCAGCGTGCAACACCCGCACCCCGATTATGCCGCCATCTTTCACTGTCATCGCACACTCTCCAACTCACACCGGGCGGACAGCACAAGCGCGCCGCTAACGGTCAGGTCATCGACAATCCCCGCGCGCGCGACCTCGCACATGTCGCGGTTCTGGTATGGCGCAGGGGGTGGGGTGATTAGGATCAGGCCGCGTAGGGCTATGAGGGTTAGGTGGAGGGTCATGCGGCCAACTCCCCAGCCAGGTCGCCGCCCCATTGCAGAGCCATCGCGCGGGCAACTCCGTCGAACGTGCGGGAGCGTTCGCGCCACCTGTTCGCGCTCGGCGGCATGCGGTGAACGCGGGCGGTGCGACCATCGACAACATCGGTCGGACGCAGCGGCATCAGGCCATGCAGCCAGAGGCATGTTGCTTTTGTCTCGCCATGGCCGAATTGCCACGGCTGGATAATCTGCGCCGGCTTCCGATACCCTGCGATGCGCTCTTTTGCGTGCCGGTGCATGATCGGGTTTTCGATGGCACGGCGCGGGACCGGCGCATTCCAGAGCGCGGAAAACAGATCGGCGGCGCGGTCCAGATCGGCCCACAAATTGCGCTCTGCCAGCCAGCGAACGCCGGAGTTGCATAGCCGGGTGCATGGCGGATGGAACACCGCGAGCAAATCCCAGCCGTCATGCAGCACATCGCGCACGTCGCCTACGATATGCTTGTTGCTGCCGTCCTCTGCCGGCAACAGGTCGCACGACCATGCATCATGGCCGAGGGCAGCGAATGCGCGGCGAACCACGCCGGAAAACTCGCAGCCGATGAGCACTTTTAATGGAACAGCCGCGCCAGCGCGGTGAGATGGTGGTGGCGCGGTCATGCCATCGCCTCCTTGACCGCGGCGCGGAAACGCTCGGCTTCCCGTTCCGCGTCCAGCACCAAGGCGGCAAGAGCGAATAGACGGTCGCGCAATGATCCTGGTGGCACCGTGGCGGCTGTTTCGGACAAGATCGCGGATGGTGGCTTGGCATCGGTCATGACAGCACCATGCGGGCAACGGACATGACCAGCGACACCATCACGCCAGCGGAGGCGCAGAGGGACGCGACAAACAGGCACCGCCAGAACGCCCGCTCGGCTTGCGTGATCGGCTTACGCCCGGCCGGATATCGATCGGTGATGCAACGGCGTGATGTGGATGTGGTGGATGAGGTAGCCATGTCGGTAGCCTCCATCGGGTTGATGGAGCATTGTTGGAGAAACCAGCAATTCGCGTCAAGCAAAAATGTTGGTAAAACCAGCAGGCGAAAATTTATTTTCTATCGGCGCATCCAACCGCCAACATTTTACGCTAGGCGTCGGGTGCTTTTTTGGTCCGGCGCCGCTTGGCGACCAGGGTTGGCGCCGATTCGGGCGGGGTGACGGCGCGGTAGTTTTCGAATCCCGGATTCGGCAGGGCTGAAAACGGCGTCGGCGCGATGCCTGGCCCGACCTTGAGGCGGAAAAAGACATGCATCGTAATCCACGCATCCTCTAGCGCGCCGTGATGAGCGCCAGCGCGCGGCATTCCAATGAGGCGTGCGAGATCGTCCAGCTTGCCGTTGGGCAGCGCAGGGTCACGTTGCGCCGCTCGCATGGTGCAGAATGTTTCCCGACCGCGCATCCCGACGCCGGCAAGACGCATCTCACGTTCGATGAATTTGAGATCGAATGCGACGTTGTGGCACACAACCAGCCTAGCGCGCTCAAATAGCTCGGCAATTTCCGCAGCACGGGCCGCGAACGGCTCCTGGAAAGACAATTCGTGATCGGTGTGGCCGTGCACTTTTTGCGCCATCGGGTGGCTAGATCGGCCGGGGTTGAACACAAAATGCGTCGGGGCGAAGTTCATATTCCGGCTGCCGTCCGGCTTTTGCTGCATGCTGTTGAGCATTACAGCGCCAAACGACACGACGCGATCGTCGTCCATCACGCCCGTCGTCTCGGTATCGAATACCAAAATTGGAAAATCTAGCCGGTCAAAGCTGCCCAATAGGCGCCGATTGGTATCCCGATCGATCGCCGGCCGGCGCGCATCCACACCCGAAGGCGCGATAATACGGCGCGTCCACACGGATGCATCCTCGCCCGGTTGAGGCATCGCCATCGGCCGCCGCACCCATGCAGCCGGTTGGGCAGATTTGGCCGTGCCTCCAAAGAGCCTGCGCAACCATTCAAACATGTTGCCTCCCTATGGCATGGCAACTCACCTATGCGCGCATCATACAAACGTCAACGCATCGTTAATATGATAAAGCGGAGTCCAGACAATAACTTACGACTCGATCATTCCGGCAGGAGTCTAAAACATGTTTTACGCAAGTTAACTTATTGCTTAGACTCCGTTTTTTTATTGTGACAAGGTTTTGCCGCGGTCACTTTGCGGAGCATCATCATGAGCAAGAGCACTCTTATCGACGAGATACGACCGGATAACGCGGGCAACCGTGTCCCGTTGGTTTTGGTTAAGTCTGGCCCAGTTTTGGAGGAGTTCGGCGCCCTCGCGGTCCTCCTCAGCATTACGCGGGAGCTGGACGCTCGCGCCGCCCGCGCCCGTTTCCAGGTAGTCCATAGTGACGTGATAAAACGACGCCATCCGCAAGAGTAGTTCGCGGCTGGGGTCATCCCTCCCGTTTTCGATGTTCGAGATATGCCCGTGGCTGGTTTCAAACTCAGCCGCGGCATCTTCCTGCGTCATGCCGGCTTTGCGGCGCAAAGCAAAAAGACGAGCGCCGCGCGGCGGCCGTTCGCGTTTGGGGGGTGTGGGTTCTTTTGTCATAGCCATAGGCTATTCGCGCGCAAAAAATAATGTGCTGGAAAACCCAACATTTCGCTTGACGCAGAATGCTGGTTTCTCCAACAATGCGGCATGGACACGAAAACAGTCATCGAAAAAGCGGGCGGCTTAACGAAGCTGTCGTCGCATCTCAACATCCACCATTCCACGGTGCACGGCTGGAAGCGCGTCCCTGCGCACCACGTCCTCAAGGTCTCGACCATCACCGGCATATCGCCGCACGAACTACGGCCGGACGTGTTCGCGCTGCCGGCGTGCGCGGTGCAGGTGCAGCAATGAGCGATTTCCTCGCCGGCATCGCTCTGCCTTTGGCGTCGGTCGCGTTCGCTATTGTGGTCGCCGCATTCTTCCATTCTCAACCCTCCCGCCACGGTGACGAGTGGGACCAGATAGAGCGTTCCCGCTCCGTCATGGTGGCCCCGTCGCCTTCGGCTCATGTGGTGGCGCCATGAAATCCATCATCGCTTCGCCTTTCGTCATGGTTGGCATGGCCTACTCCTTTGGGTTGGCGTGCTGGCGGCGTTCAAGTCTGTGTCTTTCGATCCGTATGAGTAACACGCTCACAATTTCCGCGATGGGTTGCAGCCCGTTGCGCGGCAGCTCGTGTTCCATGACCAGCAATATGGACCATGTGCGATGCGAACTTCCAGCAATGAAGATACGCGAAAGTTTCCAAATTCCATGATTACCGACGCCACCTATTGCGAGGCCACAACAAAGGCAATTCGCGCGGCATTTCCTTCCCGGCATGGCCGGAAAGACGTTGCCCGCCTGCTCGGTGTGTCCGCTCGCACGGTGTCGAATTGGTTTGACGGTTTGAACGCGCCGCGAGGCGCCGAATTGCTCCGGCTGATGCAGTCATCTGACGCAATCGCAGCGGAGATCAACGCGCTCATAGGGAACAAGGATGTTAACAATGATCATTGAAGCCGTCCCATGCATGCCGGGCTTTACTTATGGACGCGATGCGCTCGGGGTTGCGCACCTCGAAATCCGCCTGTTTTTGTTCCGCGTCCTGTTTATGCCCGGCTCCGCGATTGCGCACATGCGCAAGATGGATCGCACCCTGCGCCATGCGCGCGCACGGCTGGCGCCGCCGCCTGTGCGGGGGATTTAAGCCATGCGCCGTTGGCCGCAACTCCGCGAAGACGCACTGCGCAAGATGTATGAAATCGACGCCGTGCCGCGCGACGAAATCCTCGCGCGCCTCAACGCCATGCCAGGCGATGGTGTCTCGCTGCCCGCGCTGAAATGTAAGGTTAGTTCGTTGCGCCTGCGCCGGCCGCCGCATTTCGTCGCCGCATACACCCGCCCCGGCATGCGATGGACAGATCCGCGCCGTGTGGCTGTTGTCGTTGAAATGTGGCCCGCCGGCATCCCGCGCAAGATCATCGCCGATGCGGCGAACGCGCTGCCCGGCCCGACCGTGACGCCTCAAATGGTCAAGCACAAGGCCGGCGAACTGCGACTGCGCCGGCCGGCATGCTCACCCAAACCACGCAATCACGTGGTTATCGTTCGCACTGACGCTTGGACGCCAGCACGCAACGCCAAATTGCGCGAAATGGCAGCCGAGGGCCTGTCGCCATCGCAGGTGTTGCAGGTGCTCAACGGCATGGAAGGCGAGCACGTCACCGGCCGGATGCTGCGCCGCAAGCTGGAACGCTCCGGCCTCAAGCTCCGGCCGGAACTGCGACTGCCACGCCCGCGCATCGTCTCTCCGCCCGTTGGCCGCCCGGTCATCACGGCGCCGGTTGTGGTGCTGGACGAAGAACCGCTGCCCGACCTGGCGCCAAGCCCGGATGGTCTCGTTTACGCACCATTCAAGCACGTTCGCGGATGGTGCCGAGCGCGGGGGTTTGATTGCGACGGCACCGATATGGACCGCGTGAATAAGGTGCGCAGTTATTACGGTGTGCCGCCCTTTGTCATCGACTGGACGACCGGAGGTGCTCGCCATGCCACGCGTTAGCCCATTTGCGGACGAACATGCCGCCGCACGCCAACACCTGATGGACCAGTTGCACGCCGATCATTGGACGGTGGTTGGCTGGTGGAACGGATTTTTTGACGTGCGGCACGCATCCGGCATCAGCCCGGCCGCGCTGCAACGCGCATCGGATGTGAACGACGTGGTGGTGATGCACCGGGCTGGCCCGAACGGCCGCGCCACGATCGAAGCCCGCATTGCCGGCCCGCATTGGCGGAAATGGATGACGAAAGGAGGACTGAAATAATGCGCAGCGACCTGAATCCCAATCGACCAGCACTCAACAAATTCGAGTGGACCGAGGCCCGGCGCGCGTTGTTCGCGCTGATGTGGATGCGCGGCGATACGGCGCCGAAAATTGCGCAGGCCATCGGGTGCACGGAATGGCAGGCGGCGAAATACCGCGCGCGGACCGATCTGCCGCCACGCAAGGGCGCGATGCATCCATCCGCCCGGCGCGCGGCGATCCTTACGCCGCAAATCCAGAAATTGCGTGCGCAGGGGATGAGCCAGGCCGACATCGCCACCGCGCTGAACATCTCGAAGACAATGGTTTCCAATCGTTGCGGCTGCACCGCGCGGAGCACGTTCTCCCAGGTTGGTGTGCCCGACATTGGAACACCTGCATGGCAGCGCCGGCAGGCCGGTCCTGAGCCGCTCATGCCGTTTCACCCCATAGCGATGGGCGTGCTGATCGAAGCCCGCTCTATCGCGCTCTGACACCCGGCGCCGACACCTTCAACGATTGACGGCGGGCAGTCGCAACAGCGTTCCTCCCTAACCAACGTGAGCCGGGGCATTTCGACACTCACGCGGCATGGGCAAAGCGGTCGGCACCTCGGACATGGGACGAGGCGGTTAAGGCTAAGGGACGCTCCCGCCTATCCAGTTTTAGAGATCGGGCGATAGCCCGTTGCGCATCCGGCGCGCGACTGCCGGACGACACGCCTTCCGACACGTCACGCCACAGCAGGACACTGCACATTACCGCACTCCACGCCACCCCATACGCACCCGCACGGCCCGCGCCGGGTGTGTTCAACCAGCGGGCAAGCAATCCACCATCAGGAACCCACAAATGGCGATCTCTCTCGACAGCCTGCGCCGGGGCGGCGTGCCACAACCCGAGCGGCTCATCATCTATGGCCCGCATGGCGTCGGCAAAACGTCCATCGCGGCCGGCGCACCCAGCCCGGTCATCATCCAGACCGAGGACGGCCTCGGCATGCTGGACGTGCCGACGTTCGGCGTGTTGCGTGACTTTCGTGACGTGACCGCGGCGATTGGCGAACTGGCGAACGGCGATCACGACTTCCAGACCGTCATCGTGGATTCGCTCGATTGGTTGGAGCCGCTGATCTGGTCTTACACCTGCGAATTGCAGAAATGGAATTCCATCGAAGACGCCGGCTATGGCAAGGGCTACCTCGAAGCCGACAAGCACTGGCGACACTTTTTCGACGGCATGGATGCGCTGCGGACCAACCGTAACATGGGCATCATCCTGATTGCGCATACCGAGGTCAAAACATTCGAGCCGCCCGACAGCGCCGCTTATGACCGCTACCAGCCTAAGCTGCACAAGCGGGCCTCGGCATTGGCACAGGAAAACGCCGATGGCGTGTTCCTGGTCAACTACCGCGTCTCGCTCGTCAAAGACGACCCAAAGGACAAAGACAGCCGCCAGCGTGGCGTCGGGGCTGGGCAGCGCGTGCTCTACACCGAGGAGCGGCCGTCCCATCTCGCCAAAAACCGTTGGCGCATGCAGCCCGTCATCGCCCTACCGGACGACCCTGACCAGATGTGGCCGACCATCGCCGCTCAACTGCCGTTTCACAACCAACCAAAGGCCGCTTAATCATGGCAATGCTCCCAGGACATTTTGACGCCACGCAAGTTGAACCCAACGCGCCGCGCGATATCGTGCCGGCCGGCGATTACATCGCTCAGATCGTCAAGAGCGAGATGAACCCGACGAAAGACGGCACCGGCCAAATGCTCGTGCTGGAACTGGAAATCCTCGATGGCCCGCAGACCGGCCGGCATATCTGGGACCGGCTCAACCTCCGCAATAAAAACGCGACCGCCGAACAGATCGCGCAACAAACGCTTTCCGCGATCTGCCACGCGGTCAACGTGCTGTCAGTGCAGGACAGCGAGGCGCTGCATTTTAAGCCCATGATGGTCAAGGTCAACGTCCTTCCGGCCGGAACAGACTCGAGGGGCTATGAGCGCCGTGAGCCGCAGAACGAGGTGAAGGGCTACAAGCCGGCGCCGGGTGGTGCAGCGGCACCCGCTCAGCACCATGCGCCGGCAGCCGCACCGGCCGCCGCCAAGCCGGCATGGGGTGCAGGTGCGGCGGCCACCAAGCCCGCACCGGCTGCCGCTGCCGCGCCGGCCTCGGCACCGTGGCGCCGGTCGGCTTAGCTCTGTCCGGGGCTGGCGAACACTTTCCAGGGCGGACGCCAGCCCCTTTCCACCGATCCACCAAAACGACGGCAGAAGGCGGATGCTATTATGGCAGGACTTCCCGCGCCTCCAAGCCCCACGCTCAACGCAATCTGGGCAAGCTACGAGGCCACCCAAGATGACGGATACCGCGAGCACCTCGGCGCGTCCCTGATCGGCGCATCGTGCGACCGGGCGATATGGTATTCATTCCGCTGGACCACGCGCGCTCGGTTTTCCGGTCGCATGCTCCGGTTGTTCGAGACCGGCAACCTGGCGGAAGCGCGTTTCGTCGCCAACCTCCGCGCGACCGGCGCAACCGTGCTGGACATTGACGACAGCACCGGTCGGCAATGGGTGTTGCGCGACGATAGCGGCCACTTCGGCGGCAGTATGGACGGCTGCGCCATCGGCATCCTCGAATCGCCGAAAACGTGGCACGTGACCGAGTTTAAGACGCATTCGGCCAAGTCATTCGCCTCATTGGTGAAGGACGGGGTGCAGAAGGCCAAGCCGCAGCATTACGCGCAAATGCAGGCCTATATGCATCTGACCGGCATGACCCGCGCGCTCTACATGGCGGTCAACAAAGACAACGACGATATGCATGTGGAACGCATCCATTACGACGCAACCGCGGCGTTGCGGTTGATGGCCCGCGCTTCATTCGTGGTCAATTCCGCCTCGCCACCATCGCGCATCAGCGAAGACGCCTCGTGGTTTCAATGCCGGTTTTGCGACCATGCCGACGCATGCCACGGCGGCCGGTTGCCGGACGCGCATTGCCGATCCTGCCTGCACTCGTCGCCCGTGGAAGGCGGCAAATGGACCTGCGAACTGACCGGCGAATACCTCGACCGCGCGGCGCAGATCGAAGGGTGCGGCCGTCATCTTTACATCCCCGGCCTCGTGCCCGGCGAACAAATCGACGCGGATCCCGCGATCGGATGGGTGTCGTATCGCATGCGCGACGGCTCAACCTTTACGGATGGAGTGCCGTTCTAATGCGTGAAGATTACGCGGAGTTTCTCGCGCGCAAGGCTCCGGTTGCGCAATCGATCGGCATAGAAGCCGGCCCGCTCCCGCCGCACCTCTTCGACTACCAGGCCGAATGCGTCCGATTCGCACTCAAGCGCGGCCGTGCGGCGATGTTTTTGGATACCGGCCTCGGCAAAACAGCCATCCAGTTGGAATGGTGCAGGCAGGCGGCTGACGCCAGCAACGGCATGGCGCTGTTGCTGACACCGCTTGCCGTGGCGCGACAGATCGAACGCGAGGCGCACCGTTTTGGCTATGAAGCCCGCGTCATCCGCCAGCAATCGGACGCCGGGCCGGGCATCAACATTTGCAACTATGACCGGCTCGACCTGTTGCAGCCGGATGCATTCGGCGCGGTCAGTCTGGACGAAAGCAGCATCCTCAAATCGTTCACCGGAGCCACAACCCGCGCGCTGATCGCCGCTTTCGCCGGCCATCGGTTCAAGCTGTGCAGCACCGCAACGCCCGCGCCGAATGACCACATGGAACTCGGGCAACATGCCGAGTTTCTCAGCATCATGCCGAGCAATGAAATGCTGATGCGATGGTTTGTGGCCGATCAAACGCAGATGGGCCGCTACCGGATCAAAGGCCACGGCGAAGGCGATTTTTGGGACTGGATGGCCTCTTGGTCGCGTTGCGCGGAAACGCCGGCCGATCTTGGGTTTGACGCATCGCGCTTCATTCTGCCGCCAATGAACGTGCACCGTCATGCGGCGATGGGTGACATTCGGGCACCGGCCGGCGCGCTGTTTATGGAGGATTTGAGCGCGACGAATATCCATGAGGTGAAGCGCCAAACTGCCGACGTGCGCGCGCAAGCCGTGGCGGATCTGGTCAAAGCCGAGCCGGACGAAGCGTGGGTGGTTTGGTGCGATACCGATTACGAAGCCGACGCCCTGGCAAAGCGGCTACCCGACGCGGTGGAAGTCCGCGGCTCGCATTCGGTGGAGCGCAAGGAATCCGGGTTGGCTGATTTTGCCGAAGGTCGCGTCAAAACCATCATCACCAAAGGCGCCATCTGCGGCTATGGCCTCAACTGGCAGCATTCCGCTCGAGTCGTCTTTGCCGGCCGTTCGTTCAGCTATGAATCGTTCTACCAGTCCGTCCGCCGCTGCTGGCGGTTTGGGCAGACCCGGCCCGTGGATGTGCATCTGATCGTGGCCGAAGGTGAGGATCAGATCGGCCGCGTTATCGACCGCAAGGCCGGCGATCACACAACCATGAAACGGGCGATGGCCCTCGCCATGCGCCGGGCGCTGAACGAAGCGCAACTCAAAATTCCATACAACCCAACTCATATCGGGAGCCTGCCATCATGGCTGAAATCCGCTGCTTGAACGAAGCCCACGGCGAAAATTGGACCGTCTACAACGGCGATTGCGTGGATGTGGTGCGGCAGTTGCCAGACCGCTCGGTTGATTTCTCGGTTTACTCCCCGCCGTTCTCCGGCCTCTACATCTACAACGACAGCGCGGCCGATATGGGCAATTCGTCAGACGACGAGGAGTTTATGTCGCACTACCGCTTTTTGTTGCGGGAAATGCACCGCGTCATGCGGCCTGGCCGGATCGTGGCCGTGCACTGCAAGGATTTGGTGTTCTACAAAAATGCGCGCGGCTCTGCCGGGTTGCGTGATTTCCCCGGCATGCTTATCCGCGAACATGAAGCGGCCGGCTTTAATTTCCACTCCCGCGTCACGATCTGGCGTTGCCCGGTGCGGGAGATGACCAAAACCAAAGCGCACGGCCTGCTCTACAAGCAGTTGCGCGCGGACTCGTCGTTCTCCCGCCAAGGACTGCCTGAATATTTCGTCATCTTTCGCAAATGGGCAAAGGAAGGCGACGAGGTTGACGTGCTGCCGGTGGAAAAAACCACGACGGAATATCCGCTCGATTGGTGGCAGGAAGCCGCGTCGCCGGTATGGATGAACACGCGCGAAACGGACGTTTTGAACGCCATCCGCGCGCCGGGCGACGAAAAGCACATCTGCCCTATGCCGCTCGATCTGACCGAGCGGGCAACCCGGCTGTGGTCAAATCCTGGTGACGTGGTGCTATCGCCTTTCACCGGCATCGGATCTGAAGGCGTGGTCGCGCTGCGCAACCGGCGCAAATTCGTCGGGGTGGAACTGAAAGACGCATATTTCCGACAGGCCGCGCGGCACCTCGATGTTGCGTCACGATCCTCCGGCACGCTGTTCGATTCGATCGGCACCGCCGCATGACCCTCGCTCTCCGACCCTACCAGCGGGAGGCGATCGATGCGCTCTACTCCTGGTTCAATGATAACGACGGCAACCCGCTCGTGGTCATCCCGCCCGGGGCCGGCAAGTCACTCGTCATCGCAACATTCATCCGCGAGGCATTGGAAGCGTGGCCCGACACGCGCGTGCTCGTGCTCACACATGTCAAGGAACTGATCAGCCAGAATTTTCAAGAACTGCTCGGCTTCTGGCCGGACGCGCCGGCCGGCATCCAGTCGGCCGGGCTGGGCAAACGGGATTTGCACTCGCGCATTCTGTTCGCCGGCATCCAGTCCATCCACAAGCACGCCGTCACGCTGCAACGGGTTGATCTGGTGTTGGTGGACGAGGCGCACCTGATCCCGCGCAACGCCGATACGATGTATGGCCGCTTTCTCGACCAACTCCGCCAGATCAACCCTTACATCAAAATCGTTGGTTTCACGGCCACGCCCTACCGGCTTGACAGCGGAATGCTGCACAAAGGCGAAGGCGCGGTGTTCTCTGATGTGGCTTACGACGCCGGCATCCGCGACGTGATCGAACAGGGCTATCTGACGCAGCCGATCACGCAAGACGCGTTGGCGCGAATCAACACGGACGGCATCGGCACGCGCGGCGGTGAGTTTATCGCCGGCCAACTCGCACGCGCGGCGAGTGACCCGGAAGCGGTGGAAGCCATCGCGGGCGAAATCGTGGAAGCCGGGCGGGACCGCAAGGGTTGGATCGTGTTCGGTTGCGGTGTGGAGCATTGCACCATGCTGCGTGACGCCCTGCGCGACCGTGGCGTGACCTGCGAGGCCATCTATGGCAAGGCGGCGGCGGCAGATCGTGACAGCATCATCGCGGCATTCAAGCGCCAGGAAATCCAGGCGCTCGTCTCCGTTGCGGTGCTCACGACCGGCTTTAACGCTCGGCATGTGGACCTGATCGCCATTGCCCGGCCAACAAAAAGCGTCGGGCTTTACATCCAGATGGTTGGCCGTGGCACGCGGCTATCCCCCGGCAAGACGGATTGCCTCGTGCTGGACTTTGGCGGCAACGCGCAACGGCACGGGCCGATCGATGCGCCGCGCGTGAAAGCGCCTGGCACGGGTGACGCCGACATGCCGGAGAAGCAATGCAAGGATCGCGTTATCGGTGGCTTCCAGATCACCGGATGCGATGCGTTCAACCTGATCGCGGCCGGCAAGTGCATATCCTGCGGGCAGCCGTTCGCGCGCGAAAGCAAGGTGGATCTGACCGCCAGCGCCGCGGCGATCCTGACGACGCACATCAAGCCGGAATGGTTGCCGGTGACGGATGTGATGTATCGACGCCACGAAAAGCCGGGAAAGCCGCCTTCGTTGTGCGTCACCTACCTGACGGGATTCAACGCGCATCGTGAGTGGTCCTGTTTCGAGCATACCGGCCCGGCGCGAATGCGGGCGGTGCAGTGGTGGCAGAAACGCGCGCCGGCCACGCGGGTGCCGAACACGGTTGCCGAGGCGATGGACAACCTGACCGCCCTGCGCAAGCCGACGCAAATCCTCGTCCGCAAGGCCGGCAAATACACGGAAATCGTTGGCGTGTCGTTTGAACCGATCACGCAACAGGAAGGGAGCAAAGCGCAATGAACGATCACGCCAACAAACGCGCGCCGTGGGCTGCCAAGCCGACCACGCTGCCGGCGCCTGAGCCGAAGCCGGCGCGGGTGAAGATGACGGAGGAGGAGAGGAGGGAGAAGGTGAAGGCGAGGGCCGCGGCATATTACGCGGCTAATCCGGAGAAGGTGAAGGCGAAGGCCGCGGCATATCGCGCGGCTAATCCGGAGAAGGTGATGGCGAAGGATGCGGCATATTACGCGGCTAATCCGGAGAAGGTGAAGGCGAAGGATGCGGCATATTACGCGGCTAATCCGGAGAAGGTGAAGGCGAAGGCCGCGGCATATCGCGCGGCAAATCCGGAGAAGGTGATGGCGAAGGATGCGGCACGGCGCGCGGCCAATCGTGAAGCCATCAACGAACGCCGCCGCCTTGCTCGTGCCGCCAACCGGGAAGCCATCAACGAACGCCGCCGCCTAGCTCGCGCTGCCGCCAAAGCGGCGGCCGCTGCCAACCCGCCCGCGTGAAATGGCCCGAATCACCATTGCGCTGCCGCAATCCCGCCTGCCTGCGACGCGCCTGGCATTGGGACTGGTGGAAGCCTGCACGGCACCTCAACGCGCATTTGATGATCCCGACATGCTCTCGAATTTGTCTCGAAATGATCCAGGAGCGACGAAATATGATTGACGCAAACGCAGCCGAATTGCGCGCTATGGATGCGGCCTCCGACGCGGCCGGCGAATTTATCGAAAAAACCGGGCAGACCGATATGGCGCGGTGGCAGCCAGACACATGGCAATCGTTCATCGCCACCGTATGCGGCGGATACGTCAACAGCATCATCACGCAACAAGTGGAAGTGAACGACGCGGCCGGCAAAGTGAGGGCCGGGTAATGGTCGCACTCGTATTCGACGCCACGGTCATTCCAGCCGCGCCGGAGGTAACCCTCACGTTTGGCCGCAACCGCTCGGAAATCCGGTGGAACGATCAGCGCGCCATGTCGTTCGTTGAACTGGCCGGCATGCTCTCGACGGCCACGGTCGGGCAGAAGGACGGCTCGTGCTACACGCCGGCCGTATTTAGCGGCACGGCCCGGCGCAAAGAGCAGGCGACCCGGATCGATATCGCGGTGCTGGACGCCGATTGCGGCCATTCGTTCGGTGAGATCGAACGGGCCGTCACCGCGCGGGGGTGGCGCGTCATCATCCACTCCACCTATTCGCACCTGTCCGACCAAACCGTCATATCCGCCGACGCCTATGACAAATGGGCGGCCGATCAGGGCGAAGGCGCGACGGTCGCCGCCTACATGCAGGCCAAGAAGGGCTATCTGCCGCGCGTGGTGGAATCAGCGCAGATCGTGGAAGAACTGCGGGACGGGCAATCGCGCAACTACATCATCAAGCATGCGCCATGCCCAAAGTATCGCATCATCCTGCCACTGCAAGACCCGTGGCGCGCGGCGGATTTCGACACGCAGCACATCGCCAACGCGACCTGGCGCGAGCGGATCGGGGCGCTCGCATTCGCCCTTCGCCTGCATCACGATCAGTCCTGCGTGGATACCTCCCGCCTATTCTACCTCCCGCGCATTCGTGACTCCGGGCAGAAATACGAGATGGCCTGCCTGGCCGGCACGGATTGCCCGATTTGGGAATTGCCCGAAGCGACCGAGGCGACGGACGAGGCCGGCAACCTATTCACCGCCGCGGCATCCCGACCACGCGGGCCGCAGATCGTGGACGCCGCGCACAAATGGGCGACCGATAAAACAGGCGCGCCATTCAACCTGACGGCATGGGCTGCCGAGTTCGCCGGCCGGTTTGAGGTGGTGACGGCATTGCGCGCCAAATCGCCCGGCCTGTTCGGATCGCGCCGGTCGGGCGTCAAATATCATCTCGAATGCCCGTCCTCCGCCAACCACACGACCGGCACGACGGACCGGACCGGCACCTATGCCGTCAACGCCAGCCAACTCGCCAGCGCCGGCCTGGGCGAGATGCAATCGGGCTTTGTGCTCCACTGCATGCACGCGGGCTGCGCCGGAACGGATCGGCTGGACCACATCGCCGCACTCCTCGGCCGTGGATTGCTGACCGCATCGGATCTGACCGACCCGGCCTTTCTGACCGCCGCACCGCCATTGGTTGACGTGGGGCCGATCCTCGAAAGCAAGGCCAATCGGCCGTTGAAGGACGCTGCCGAGGAAATCACGCCAAGCAACATCGCCGCCGCGTCGTATGCCGGGCTGCCGGGCGCGCTCGGGGCAATGCATGCGTGGATTTTGGCGACGTCGCCCA
>Ga0214219_1000518_pt1 | contig 15117 bp, 8 predicted proteins | sample TroBogypolimnion_26_FD_153057 | JGI IMG/M metagenome (GOLD analysis project Ga0214219, IMG submission 153057) | Freshwater microbial communities from Trout Bog Lake, WI - 25JUL2007 hypolimnion | ecosystem: Environmental > Aquatic > Freshwater > Lake > Hypolimnion/Profundal zone | place: Trout... | reverse complement strand
CAGATGAAGTTTGCCGGCATTGACGCGCTGCCGCAGGAAGGCGTGGGCTATGTTTCGCAGGGAATTCTGGACGTGACGTTTCAATATCCCACCGGCGGCGCAGAGGCGATTGATACCGCGCTGAAAATTTTCCGCGACGAAAAAGTGCCGAAGGAAATCACGCTCGGCACGCGCCGTTTCGACAAAGCATCGGTTGCGACCGGTGGAGAGGCATTGCCGTAACAAGTGAAGGATTGAGGACAAGCAGCAGATACTAAATAAATTCGGAATAAATATGCCCGCATGAATCTATGAAAACACCGTCTACAAATCACTCCGGCACGAAAACTATCCAATCGAGCAACGTATTCAGCGTGGCCCTTTACGTAGGTTGCGCTGGGGCATTGGCCCTTTCCGTTGACGCACAACCCGCCGTTCAAAAGGATTATCTCAACACCAATCTGCCGGTGGCGAAACGGGTGGACAACCTGCTCGGTCAGATGACGCTAGAGGAAAAAGTCGGCCAAATGTTCATGGGCCGCATTCAGGCTGCCGATGCGCAGCAACTTGCCGCGAAAGGGTTGATTGGTTCGTGTGTGGGCGTGATGGCCCCGGCGGATAAGATTGATGGATTGCAAAAGGTGGCGGTGGAAAAATCGCGTCTCGGTATTCCGCTCTTGTTTGGTTGCGACATCGTGCATGGCTATTCAACTATTTTTCCGATTCCCCTCGCCCAAGCCAGCACTTGGAATCCGGATTTAATCCAGCAATGCGCCGCCATTGCCGGCAAGGAATCCGCTTCTCAAGGCATACGGTGGACCATGTCTCCGATGGTAGATATTGCGCGCGATCCCCGATGGGGCCGAATCGCCGAGGGCGCGGGGGAAGATCCTTATCTGGGCATGGCCATAGCCAAGGCCATGGTCGAAGGGTATCAGGGCCAACAGCTCAACCCGAAGAGCGACCTTGTCGTGTGCGTGAAACATTTTGTCGGCTACGGCGCGGCGGAAGGCGGACGCGATTACGACACGACCGACATTTCAGAACGCACCCTTCGCGAAATTTATCTTCCGCCGTTCAAAGCCGCTGTGGACGCCGGAGCGGGAACCATCATGAGCGCCTTCAACGACCTGAACGGGATTCCTGCGTCGGCAAATCCATTCACCATGGATGGGGTGCTGCGAGATGAGTGGGGGTTCAAAGGCATTGTCCGCGCGGATGCAAATTCCGATTCTGAACTGGTCAACCACGGGATTGCCACCAATGCGGAAGAGGCGGCTTTGAAAGCGGTTACCGCCGGCCTCGATTTGGGATTCGCACCCTATCACGCCAACTTGGTGAAACTGGTTCAAAGCGGCAAAGTGCCGTTGCTGCTGGTGGACGAGTGCGTCCGGCGGTTTTTGCGAATCAAATTTGAAATGGGCTTGTTTGAAAATCCGTATGTTGACCTCGACAAGGCGAAAACGGCTCTGCTGCTTCCTGAATACCGACAAGCCGCCCGCGAAGCCGCCCGTCAATCCATCGTGCTCCTGAAAAACGAAGGAAATTTCCTGCCGCTCGCCAAAGACATCAAAACCATCGCGGTCATCGGTCCGCTGGCTGATGACAAAGCCGATGTCTTGGGCTGCTGGCACGCGCATGGAATGCCGCGCTCAGCGGTGACCGTGCTGGCCGGCATCAAGGCGAAAGTTTCCCCGACCACGGAAATTTTATACGCCAAGGGCTGCGGGATTACTGACGAATCGAGCGCGGATTTTCCCAACGCCCTGATGGTCGCGCGTCGGGCCGATGTGATCATCATGGCCGTGGGTGAAAGCGCGGATATGAGCGGCGAAATGTCCTCCCGTTCATCGTTGGACATTCCCGGTAAGCAGGAAGAACTGGTGCGGCAAATTTCCCAGCTCGGCAAGCCAATGGTGGAAGTGCTCATGAACGGCCGGCCTTTGTCCATTGGCTGGGACGCCGAAAATATCCCGGCGATTTTGGAAACGTGGCATCTCGGAACCGAAGCTGGCAACGCGATCGCCGATGTTTTGTTCGGCGATTACAATCCCAGTGGCAAACTTCCAGCCACCTTTCCACGGACCGTCGGCCAGGTTCCCATGTATTACAATCACAAGAATAGCGGCCGCCCGGCCTCGGAAGTTCGTCACACTGCCAAATATCAGGATTTGCCGTGGACGCCGCTCTATCCCTTTGGATTTGGATTGAGCTACACCACCTTTGAATTTTCCAACCTCGCGGTCCAAGCTGACGCAACGGTCAAAGATCAGTTTCAAGTCAGCGTCAACATCAAGAACACCGGCAAACGAACTGGCACGGAAACAGCCCAGCTCTACATCCGTGAGACTGGCACCTCCGTGACGCGGCCAGTCAAACAACTCGAAGGTTTTTCAAAAGTCACCCTCGCTCCCGGCGAATCCAAGATCATTCGTTTTCTCCTGACTCCTTTTGAGCTTTCGTTCTACGATCAGAAAATGCAACGCGTGGTCGAAGCTGGTCCACTGGAAATCATGGTGGGCAGCAACTCCAACGACGTGCTGACCAATAAAGTCCAGGTTGAACAAACCATGACGTTGGAGCCAGTCAGAACCGAGTCTTTCGGTAATTTGTGAGTATGATTTTTTATCACAAGGCATCACACCCTTTTCCATGAAAGCATTCCTGCGACATTTCCGCCTGTTGATGTTTACTTGGGTTCAGGTTTTTTCCGCAGACTTTTGCTTCGGCGGCGGACTGACGTTGACGGAATTGAAATGCGAATATCGTGCCAATCCGCTGGGCATTGACACCGCGAAGCCGCGTTTCAGTTGGATGATTGATTCGTCGCGGCGCGGTGAAGCGCAGACCGCGTATGAAATTTTAGCCGCATCGAGCGAATCCAACCTTGCAGTCGGCAAGGCAGATTTGTGGGATAGTGGAAAAGTCAATTCCTCCGAAACTTTGGGCGTTGCCTATGATGGTCAGCCAGTGCATTCGCGGGAAAAAGTTTTTTGGAAAGTGCGCGTTTGGGATCGTGAGGCCAAACCGTCGGCGTTCAGTCACACCGCAACATTTGAGACGGCGCTGCTGGCGCAATCGGATTGGCGCGCTAAATGGATTCAAAGTCCGCATCACTCATGCGTCGCGGAGACCGAGGCTTTTGACGACCACCCTGCTCCGCTGTTTCGCAAACAATTTCAACTCGACAAAAAAATCAAATCCGCCCGCGCTTACGTCAGCGGCCCCGGCTATTTTGAACTGCGGCTGAATGGCGAACGCGTGGGCGACGACGTGTTGAATCCCGGCTGGACGAGCTACGCCAAACGCGTTTTGTATTCCACTTACGATGTCACCGCGCAGCTCAAGCGCGGACAAAATGCCGTCGGCATCATGCTCGGCAATGGATGGTTCAATCCGCTGCCGCTCGCGTTGTGGGGGCGCATCAGGCCCGACAACGCGCTGGTCACCGGCGAACCGCGCGCGATGCTGCAACTCGTAGTGGAATTCACCGACGGCACAACGCAGACCATTTGCACCGATGAAAGCTGGCGCACCGCCGACGGACCGATTCTGCGAAACAGTGTTTATCTTGGCGAAGTTTACGATGCGCGGCGCGAACTGCCCGGCTGGGATCGCGCGGGCTTTGACGACTCGCAATGGAACAGAGTTGAACTTGCCACGGAACCGCAACTCGGGCCGATGCACGCACAGGACGCGCCGCCGATTCGGGTGACGCGCGTTTTGAAAGCCGTCAACTTCACCGAGCTAAAGCCGGGTGTGTTCATCTTCGATTTCGGCCAAAACTTTGCCGGCTGGACGCGGCTTCATGTGACAGGCGAGCGCGGCACGAAAATTCGCCTGCGTTTTGGCGAATTGATTTATCCCGATGGCACCTTGAACGGCATGACTGCCGTGGTGGGACAAATCAAGGGCGGCGGCAAGGATTTCGTTTACGACGGACATGGCCGGCCGAAAACGGCGTTTCAGCTCGACGAATATATTTTGAAAGGAGACGGCGAAGAAGTTTACACCCCGCGATTTACGTTTCACGGATTTCGCTACGTCGAAGTCACCGGCTTTCCCGGCCGGCCGACGCTCGATTCGCTCGAAGGTCTCGCGTTGAACGCGGATGTTCAGCCGGCCGGAAATTTTAATTGCTCAAACGATTTGTATAATCGCATCCAAAAAATGGTGACGTGGACGGAACTCGCGAATTTGTTCAGCGTGCAATCCGATTGTCCCGGGCGAGAAAAATTCGGCTACGGCGGCGATGTTGCGGTGACGAGCGAAATGGGCATGCTGAATTTTGACATGGCCCGCTTTTACGCCAAAGTCGCGCAGGATTTTGTGGACGCACAGCGGACCAATGGTGGTTTCACCGAAACCGCACCGTTCGTGGGCATCAGCGATCAAAATCTCGATGACACTTCCCGCGCCGCGAATCTTGGCGATGGCTCCGGCCCGGTGGATTGGGGCGTGGCCGAACCGTTGCTTGCGTGGCAGTTGTTTCAATATTACGGCGACCGCCGCGTGATGAGTGACAATTACGACGCGATCAAACGCTGGATCAATTTACTCCGTTCCAAAGCCACGGACGATCTGCTCGACAACGGCATCAGCGATCACGAAAGCCTTGCACCCAAACCGCGTTATCTCACTGGCTCGGCGGCGTATTTTCAAAACGTCAAAATGTTTGCGCAAATCGCAAAAACTCTTGGTCACGATACCGACGCTACGGACGCGGAAACATTGGCGGAGAACATCAGATCGGCGTTCAATAGAAAATTTCTGCACGCCGACACGGGCGTTTACGATTCCGGCAGTCAGGCGTGCCAGGCGTTTGCGCTCTATTTTGGATTGGTTCCGCCCGATGAAAAAAACAACGCGCTGAATTCATTGGTTCACGACATTGTGGATTTGAACCAAAGCCATCTGACCACAGGAATTTTCGGCACAAAATATATGCTGAATGCTTTGACTGACTCTGGCCGCGCCGAAGTCGCCTACGAAATCGCGAACCAACGCACGTTTCCCGGCTGGGGCTTCATGCTGGCAAACGGCGCGACGACGCTTTGGGAACATTGGGAATTCAGCGACAATATTTATTCGCACGATCATCCGATGTTCGGCTCGGTGAGCGAATGGTTTTACAAGGCGCTCGCCGGCATCAAGCCTGCGCCGGATGCGGTCGGCTTCGATAAAATCATCATCGCGCCGCAACCGGTCGGCGATTTGAAATGGGCAAAAGGCAGTTACGATTCCGTGCGCGGAAAAATTATTTCCGAATGGCGCAAGTCAGAGGGGAAATTTTATTTGCACGCGAAAATTCCCGTGGGCGCGACGGCAACGGTTATTCTGCCAGCAAAAACAAATACTCGAATTACCGAAAGTGGTAGCGACATTGCCCGCTTGCCGGAAATAAAAATTAAAAATTCCACTGCCAGCAAAACATTTCTCGCCGTGCCCAGTGGCGAATATCATTTTGTTTCAATCCTACCGTGAAAGAACCATGAAAATTTCATCTGTCGACAGAAATATTTTCCTGCAACTGCCAACCATGGCAATTTTGTTATCGCTCGCTTGGTGCAGCAGCGCCCTCGCCAGCGTGCGTGTGGATCAACTGCGCTGCGAGTATTTGGAAAATCCGCTGGGCATTGACACGGCGCAGCCGAGGCTGAGCTGGATTTTGGAATCGAAGGAACGCGGCCAAAAGCAAACCAACTGGCAAATTTTAGTGGCGTCGTGCGCCGATGAATTGAAACGTGATCACGGCGATTTGTGGGACAGCGGCAAAGTTGATTCCGACCAAACTACGTTCATTGCTTACGCGGGAAAAACTTTGGCGTCGCGGCAAATGTGTTTCTGGAAAGTCCGCAGTTGGGACAAGGACGGCAAACCGTCCGACTGGAGCGAGCCGGCATTTTGGCAAATGGGTCTGCTGTCGCCAGCGGATTGGAATGCGAAATGGATTGCACAAACGACCAACATTGACAAGCAGCCCGCGCCCTTTTTTCGCCGCGAGATTAATTTGGACGGCAAAATCAAACGCGCCACGGTTTCCATCTGCGGCCTCGGCTACTACGAATTGCACATCAACGGTCAGACCGTCGGCGACCAGTTGCTTGATCCGAGCTACACGCGTTACGACAAGCGCGTGTTGTATGCGACGCATGACGTGACGGCGTTGCTCAAGCACGGCGAAAATACGGTCGGTGCCATTCTCGGCAACGGCTGGTTCAACGCGCAAACCAAGGCTGTTTGGTATTTTGACAAAGCGCCGTGGCGCGAGTCGCCACGACTTCTGCTGTCGCTCTTTGTGGAATATGCCGATGGCCGCACGCAAATCTTTGGCAGCGACGAAAATTGGAAAGCAACCACAGGACCAATTTTGTTCAATAGCATTTACGGCGGCGAAAATTACGATGCGCGACTGGAAATACCCGGCTGGGACAAGCCGGGTTTTAATGACGCCAACTGGGAGCCGGCGCAAATTGTTGACGCACCGAATGGCAAGCTCATCGCACAAATGATGCCGCCGATTGAGGTGACGCAAATCATCAAGCCCGTAAAACTCACCGAACCCAAGCCGGGCGTTTTTGTGTTCGATCTCGGTCAAAATTTTTCCGGCTACACGGAATTGAAGGTGAAAGGTCTGGCGGGAACCAAAATCACGTTGCGCCACGGCGAAAGACTTTTCAAAGACGGCATGCTCGACACAGCCGACATCATCGAGCATGTGAAACGCATGGGCACGAATCAACAGTTCCAGACTGACAATTACACGTTGAAGGGCGGGGGCACGGAGACATGGCATTCGCGTTTTACTTACTATGGTTTTCAATACGTCGAAGTTACCGGTTTTCCTGGCACGCCGACGCTCGATTCGCTGCGCGGCGTGTTCACGCACACGGCGGTTCCGGTCGCGGGCAAGTTTGAATGTTCCAATCCGCTGCTGAACAAAATCTGGGCCGCCGGACGCTGGTCGTATTTGAGCAATCTTCAAGGCATCCCGACCGATTGTCCGCATCGCGAAAAAAACGGCTGGACCGGCGACGCGCATCTGGCCGCCGAGCAAGGCATTTATAATTTCATGCCCGCTGGCATTTACACCAAATGGATCAACGATCTCGACGACGAGCAGCAACCGGACGGTCGCCTGCCTGGCATCGTGCCGACGAGCGGTTGGGGATATTCCTGGGGCAACGGTCCCGCGTGGGATAGCGCGTTCGAGCTGATTCCCTTTTATCTTTACGAATATTACGGCGACGCGAAACCACTGCGCGATCATTTCGCCGGCATAAAGCGCTACGTGGATTACCTCGCGTCGCGCGCCACGAATAATATTGTCAGCATCGGCCTAAACGACTGGGCACCGTTCAACACCAAAACGCCAGCGGACATCACGGACACGGCGTATTTTTATCGCGACACGCTCGTCGTGGCACTGGCGGCGAAGTTGCTCGGAAAAACTGACGATGCGAGTGAATATGCCGCCCGCGCGGAGCAGATCAAAAAATCCTTCAACGAACATTTTTTCCACGCGGACAGCGGCACTTACGGCAATGGCAGCCAGACTTCGTTGAGTTGCGCGCTGTATCAAGACTTGGCGGAGCCGGCGACGGAAAATCGCGTTCTCGAAAATCTTGTTGCCAACGTGGAAAAACAGAACGGTCACATTGACACGGGAATCCTCGGCGCAAAATACATTTTGAATACGTTGACCGATCATGGCCGAAGCGACGTCGCCTATCGGATGGCTTCGCAAAAAGATCTGCCAAGCTGGGGCTGGTGGATCGAGCAAGGCGCGACAACGTTGTGGGAAACTTGGCGAGGGGTGGCTTCGCGTAATCACATTATGTATGGCGACGTCAGCGCGTGGTTTTACAAGGCATTGGCGGGCATCAATGCGGATCCGAACGCGCCGGGCTTCAAACATTTTTTTATCAGCCCGCATCCCGTCGGCGATCTCACGTTTGCGCGCGGTGAATACGACTCGATTCACGGCAAGATTGTGAGCGATTGGAAAATTAAGAATGACAAACTCTTTCTAAACGCAGTCGTGCCTCCGAACACCACCGCAACCATCTGTGTGCCGGACGCAAAGTTGGCTGAAGTTCGCGAGAGCGGTCGTCCAGCGATGAAAATAAACGGCGTCACCAGCTTTTCTCAGACTGCAAGTGGCGCTGACTTTGAAGTCGAATCCGGAGAATATCTTTTCACTTCGCCGATGAAACCGAAGGCAAAATGATTTTGCCAGTAAACCTGAAATTTCCCGAGCAATGCTATCGCTGATGAAATTTGAAACTTCCCTTCGCGATTTGTTGCCACTCTTGGCGACACTGGTTGCTGGTTTCCTTTTCACAGGTTGCGCTGTCATCGGTCACCCACCGATTTGCCACCAGACGGGTGAATCAGTCGTGCTCGCCGGATCGGAGCCGGCATGCCTGGCGCATAATCCCCTGTGGAATCAAGCATTTCACGTTCGCAGCACTTATTTACCGGAAACGAACGCGGTCGAATACATCAATGGCCAAGATTTTATTTTGGACTGCCAGCACGGCACGTTGCACCGCACAGCGGATTCGCGGATTCCCGATTTTCGGACGAACATTTTGTTTGGCGTCGAAAATTTTGATCACACCAAATTTCCAGGGTTCGGCAACGACAAGTTTTTTATTTTTGTGGATTATGACTTCACGCAAACGAAAACTTGGCCGGTTCAGGCTTCGCAGCAGAACAAATTGCCGGTCACGCATCGCAAACTTCTCAACGGCGAGCCGGTAAAAATTGTGGCGTTCGGCGATAGCATCACGGTGGGTCACAACGCGACGCGGACGAATTTGATTTTCTGGCAACGTTGGGCGGATGAACTTCGCCACAAATATCCCCAGGCAAACATTTCGACCGTCAACGGCGCGACCGGCGGCGATACGACGCGCCAGGGACTGCAACGGCTGCAAACCAAAGTCATCGCCGAAAAACCGGACTTGGTTTTAATCGGCTTTGGCATGAACGATCACAATGTCAGGGGCGTTCCGTTGCCGGAATTCAAAAAGAATTTGGAAGACATGGTGACCACAATTCGAGCGAAAACCGGCGCGGAAATAATTTTATATTCTGCCTTTCCGCCGAATCCGCGCTGGAAATTCGGCAGTCATCACATGGCGGATTACGCGACGGCCACGGCGGAAACGGCCGAGGAAATGAACTGCGCTTATGCGGATGTCTTCGACAACTGGCAAACGCTGGCCGCGCGGAAAAAGCCGGAAGATTTGCTGGGGAACAACATCAATCATCCAAACGATTTTGGACACTGGATATATTTCAGCGTTTTCAACCAACTCGGATTGTGAAGTTCACGCGTAAAATCTTCTTCGGATTTCTGCTCTTCGTTCAAAGCGCACTTTGCGTGTCAGCGGGTGAAACAAATTTTATTCCGGTCATCACCGCCGGGCCAAACGCCACGGTTCTGAAAAACGGAAAAACCTTTCGCGGCATCGGCGTCAATTACTTCGACTGTTTTTTGCGAACCTTGCGAAATCCGGCAGACATCAGTTACGACGCCGGTTTTTCTGTTCTGGCGAGCAAAGGCATTCCATTTGCACGATTTTCCGCAGGCGGCCAGTGGCCAAAGGACATGCGGCTTTATCAGACGAATCGCGCGGAGTATTTTCGCCGGCTGGATGAGGTTGTGAAGGCTGCCGCGCAACACGGGGTCGGACTGGTGCCATCTTTTTTTTGGAATTATTCCTGCGTGCCCGATCTGGTCGGTGAGCCGATGGATCAATGGGGCAATCCCAAAAGCAAAACCCGCGCTTGGATGCGAGATTATGTCCGCGAGGTGGCCGAACGTTATCACGACAATCCGACGATCTGGGCCTGGGAATTTGGCAATGAGTTTTCGCTTAATGCTTGCCTGCCGAACGCGTCCGAACACCGGCCGCACGGTGATCCCGCATTCACCAACGCCACGGGCCGAACCACCCACGACGACTTGACGTTCGGCATGATTAACGCGGCGTTCACGGATTTTGCCAGGGTGGTGCGGACGTTTGATTCGCATCGGCTCATTTTCACCGGCGACAGTTTTCCGCGCGTGAGTGCCTGGCATCAGCAGCACGAAAATAATTGGATGAAAGACTCACCGGAACAATTTGCCGAAATACTGGCCGGAGCGAATCCCAATCCGATTTCCGGCATCAGTCTTCATGCCTATGAAGACGAGGACGAACAGCGTCTACCACAAGCCATGTTGGTTTCGCGAACATTGAACAAGCCGATTTTTATCGGCGAATTTGGTGTGCCGGGTGAAACCGCACTAGCCAAAGCAAATTTTCACAAGCTCCTTGAATCCATCGTAGCCAATGAAATCCCACTCGCCGCGCTGTGGGTTTTTGATTTTGGCAGGCAACCAAACTACAACGTCACGGCTGAAAATGTGCGGTCGTGGCAATTGGAAACGATCGCGGAAGCGAACAAGAAATTACAAAAGACGGCAGCCAAATCGAAACACCGGTGATTGCAATTTCAAAAAATCCCGCCAAATATCTTGTGACGGTTCTCCGCTGACGTAGCGACAAAATTTAAGTCCAACTTCCCTAACTGTGCGGTCGCTTCAAACCTGAGTCCGGTATCGCCTCTTTCGCCTTGAACTCCCAAGTCCACTGGTTGAAATAAAGATTGCCGCCGCGCCATTCCACTTCGCCGCGCTGAAAATCTACAATCTCGGATCGGAAAAATAATTTTGCCGGATACAGCGGCTGTTGGTAATCGGTGTTCACCACCAATCGGCCCGCATCAATGCCGCCGAGGAAGAACCACTTCTCACGGTCGTCCTTGCTATTCACCAGACCATAGGTTACATCAGCCGGAACCCAGCCATACGGCGCAAGAAATATTTCACACCAGTCATGCATGTCCTGCACGGGGTCCGTGGTCCAGCCGGTTTCCCAACGCGCGGGAATATCGTTCAACCGGCACAGAGTCATGAACGTCATCGTTTTGATGCCGCAATCGCCATGACGGCAGCCCAACGCATATTCCGGAAGACATGCGATGGTGGAATACTCGCGAGCACTAGCCCAACGGATGTTTTCCGAAACCCACGCGAAAATTTTTCGGGCTTTGAAATAAGGATTGGTTTCATTGCCGACAATTTCGTGCGACAGTTTTGTCATGGCATCCGAAAAGACAATCTGCGGCGGTTGCTGGCTCATCAAAGGCGCTAGTGCCGGATTGTTCGTATCAACGGTTTGAACGATCGCCGGATCAATTGGCTGGTAAAATCCATCGGAGGTATATTCAAAAACAATTTTGAATTCGGTTACCCCGGTTTTTGCTGCTGGCTTTTCGAGATACAAGGAAGACAGCGCTGCATTGGTGTTTGCCTGGATGGATTCCGGCGGGTCGGATGAAATCAACTGGATGTGGGATTGCCGGTTTCCATTGTGGGGAAATGGCAGCCACGCCCGGATGATTTCGCCCGGCGGAACTTCACCCGGCTTGACCCGCAGGCAATACGTCACTTGCCAGATTTTTGGGCAATTTTCCTGTGAGTTCGTTCGAGCCGAGGCGGCAATCACACGACGGACGTCGTCCAGACGATACAACGCCTCATCCTTAATACCGGCGACACGCTTCAGCTCCCGCGCCTCGCGGTTGATGCGAAAAAGATTGGCTCCGGCGCTGTGGAAATACCGGCGGTCGCCGTCCACATCCAACCATTCGATGGCACCATTTTTGTCCCAAGCAGCGAATTGCTTTTCGGTGATGGACGGCACCACGCCGCGTGAGTCTTGAAAAGCCTGTGTTCTAGTTTTGTCGAAATCGAGGCGCATTCGTGTGATACGATCCGATTGAAACAACAGTTCCTGCCTCGTCGAAAAATCGAGATTAGTCCGGGCCAGTTCAATGGCGATTTCATTCCCGGCCTGCTGCCAGCGTCCGTCGCCAACCCAACGGGAAATTTCTTCCATCGTGGCCGCTTTGCCACTGACCGCAAACACGGTCATGAGTAGCGCCAGCCGAGTCAGCGTAAAATTCCGTAATGAATTTTCCGGTTTGGATTTCATGAACTTCATTTGCAAGAGCAGCCCATAAGACGACCATGGTCTGGAATTACATCAACCCCACATGCTTCAACACTTCCGGCGGCGGACCGTCGAATTTTTGTAGCGCGACGTTGCCGACGTAGCCGATGTCTTTCCAGCCCGCCGGTGTGGTATAAAAGCCGCCGGTGGTCAGGTTGCGGAACAGCGCGAAAAAATTTGCCGCCGTCCGAAATTCCGGCTCGGCTTTGGGCGCAAAACAAATGGCGTCACAAATGGCGTGCTGTTCTTGCCCGGTCAATTCGGCAAAAGTTTTTTTGAATCGTTTCGCGGACTCGGTTTCCATCCAGTCCAGGCCCTTCAAAATAATTCCACGATGTGCCTGCTGTTCCGGATAGGGCGCACTGATCCATTCGTCAATAAAATCAACCACATGCAGTTCACTCGCGGCGGGAGACTTGCTGTCGGCGGGAATGATCACATCGCACAGCGCGGTCGCCGTGCGGCGTTGGGCCTCGGTCAGCGTGAGCGGCCACAGGTCGCCGGGATTGTAGGTTTCCAACAAATTTGCATCCAAGCCATATCCCTTGGCGGGGACAGCGGGGGCGCCGAAGCTTCGCCAGTCGAGCATGGAAATTGTTGCGCTGGCCGCGAGCATCCATTTGAGCGCTTGGCGGCGCGGCAGACGATTTGTCGGTATTGGATTCATCAGATATTTCCTTTCCGCATTTCTTCGAGCAGGTGGTCGGTCGCGCGCCACGCGTTGGCCATGATGGTGAGCGTGGGATTTTTGTCGGCATTGGAAACGAACGGCCCGCCGTCGGTGACGAACAAGTTTTTCACATCCCAGGCCTGGCAAAATTGATTGAGCACGGAATTTTTCGGATCGCTGCCCATGCACGTCGTGCCGACTTCGTGGATGATGAAGCCGCCCGGCAAAATGGCTTGCTTCCCGTCAAGCTGCGGCGGACTCGTCACGCGGCCGCCCATGGACTCGATAATCTCGGCAAATGTTTTTTGCATGTGCGCGGCCTGCCGTTCTTCGTGTTCGGACCATTTCCAGTGAAATCGCAAAACGGGAATTCCCCACGCATCGTTTTTCTCGGCATCAATTTCGCAGTAGGAATCGTCGTTGGGAATCATCTCGCCACGGCCGGCAAAATAAACAAACGAACCGTAATAGCGCCGCAAATCCTCCTTCATTTTCTTGCCGTAACTGCCGCCGGTGAATCCTTCCATGCCGAAAAACGTTCCCGCCTCGGGCATCCCGCGTCCGCCGCCGAACTCGATGTGATAGCCGCGCGGAAAATCCATTTTACCCGCCGCCTGCTCCTTGTATTTCCACCACGGCATATACATGTGCATGGTCATCGCGCCGTCTTCGTTGTGGACCGGTGCGTTTTCGAGCGCGGGAATCTGTCCGCCAAGACCGCTGCCCACCGTGTCCATCAAGTAGCGTCCGACTTTGCCGCTGGAATTGGCGAGACCGTTGGCGAAATGCGCCGATTTTGAATTCAACAAAATGCGCGCGGATTCACAGCCGCTCGCGGCGAGCACCACCACGCGGGCTTTCACATGAAAGTCCGCGCGTGTTTTTTTATCCACATAATAAACTCCGGTCGCGCGGCCCGTGTCATCCACGCTCACTTCGCGGACCATCGCGTCGGTGATGATGTCGAGATTGCCGGTGGCGAGCGCCGGCGGAATGTGAACCGTTGTGGACTGATAATTCGCCTTGATCGCGCAACCGCGCACACAATGTGTCGCCCACATGCAAGCAAGGCGGGTTTGCATGTTGTCGGCGAGTGCCTTTTGCATCGCGGGCGAATCGGGATGCAACATTTTTGGAATATGCTGGTGATCCTGTTGCTGGCTTAAAATCGCGACGTGCGACGGAATCACTGGAATGCCGATCTTCGCGCAAACTTTTTTGGCGAGCAATTCATACGCGCGCGGCTTCGGCGGCGGCAACAAAACTCCGGGCGAGGAATTCGGCGTGTTTTCCAAACCTTCGTTGCTACCGAACACGCCAATCAACCGCTCCACTTTGTCGTAATACGGCGCGAGATCCTTGTAATCAAACGGCCAGTCAATGCCGAGTCCGTCACGGCTGCGCGGCTTGAAATCGTATTCCCCCATGCGGAACGAAAAACGTCCCCAGTGATTCGTGCGGCCACCCAACATGCGCGGACGCCACCACATGAAATTCTGCCGCGCGCCGACATCCGTGGCGCTGGCCTCCACCCACGCGTCGGAGCCAGGCCGTTTGGTCACATAAGGCTCACCTGGCACGCGCCAACCGCCGCCAACCGTCGCATCAAAAAATCCAAACGGTTTATCTGGTGTCGGCGAACCACGCAGCGGTGCGTGATGATTCGTGCTGAACATCGGCGTCTCAGAAACCGGATCGTAGCGGCGACCCGCTTCGAGCATCAACACCTTCACGCCAGCCGCAGCAAGCACATAAGCCGTCTGCCCGCCGGCCGCGCCGGAGCCGACGACGATGACATCATATTTGGTCTGTGTTTTGGTGCTGGGAATGAAGGGCATAATTTTATTCTGGGAAAAAAGTGATTCTGTTCAATTATCTTGACTATTTCTCTTGAGCGAATGTGCAGCAATCACCGCAACAAATCCTCTTGAAAGCCCAAACCTTGTATAGAAAGCAGTGACTGGGCCAATTTGATTGGACTTGCCATTTGTTTTTGTTTTGGAATAATAAGCCTCAAACCAACTCCTGACAAGAAAAAAAATGTTTCATGAAGACAAAATATTTCCTCCTGCTGACTTTGTGCCTCGCGTTGTCCGCGAAATCTGCGGAGCTGGAAAGGTTGCAGACTAATTGCCCTGCGTGCGACGACCTCGGCTGGCAACTGGCGATCACACCGTATTCATTCAGGCTTTATTCGTTTGACGAGGCGATTGATAAAACAGCGGCGGTCGGCATCAAATACATTGGTCTTTCCGGCAACATCAACGTGACCCGCACCAACACGGTCAGGGTTTTGGATTTGACGGACGCACAGTTGCAAGCCATCCGCCAAAAATGTGCTTCGGCGGGAATCAAAATAATCAACTTGGGCATCGTGCCGCTCACCGCGAATGAAGC
>Ga0214219_1000516_pt1 | contig 15151 bp, 30 predicted proteins | sample TroBogypolimnion_26_FD_153057 | JGI IMG/M metagenome (GOLD analysis project Ga0214219, IMG submission 153057) | Freshwater microbial communities from Trout Bog Lake, WI - 25JUL2007 hypolimnion | ecosystem: Environmental > Aquatic > Freshwater > Lake > Hypolimnion/Profundal zone | place: Trout... | reverse complement strand
TGAAAAACTGCCAAACCCACGTCATTTAAAAAGCAGCCTACAACGCCTGAAGGTTTTATCCAGAAGAGTATCCCGTAAAAAGAAAGGCAGCACGAACAGAAAGAAAGCGGTAAAGCGTTTGGCTATCCAACATGAGAAAGTAGCCAACCAAAGAAAAGATTACCTGCATAAGTCAACCATGCACATTGTACGCGATAGCCAAGGTACAATGTTTTGCGTGGAAGACTTATCAGTGAAAAACATGATGCAGAACCACAAACTAGCGCAAGCCATCAGTGATGTCGGCTGGGGAGAATTCTTCCGGCAGCTGAAGTACAAGTGCGACTGGTACGGAAAGACCTACATAGAAATAGGTAGGTTTGAAGCATCAACCAAAACCTGCTCCTGCTGTAAAGCTATAAACCAAACACTTACACTCGCAGACAGGGAATGGATATGCGCAAGGTGCAACACTATCCACGACAGGGATGTAAATGCAGCAGAAAACATAAAGCAATTCGGATTACTAAAATACAATAAAGAAAAAAAAACACGGCGGGGTTCGCCGGGTGAGCCTGTGGAGTCGTCAGCAATAGCTGGGGCATTGAAGCAGGAAGTTCTACCGTAAAGTAGGACATTACCATACTTGAAGTATCTCATACTGGCGAAGTGATAATAAGTGGAACTCATTGTAATCCATTTACTGATAGAGCTATTCAAGATGCAATTCCTTTGGGCGTTAAACTTGAGGTAGATGAGCCATTTGAAACCAACAGACCGAAGCAATGGTTACTCGCGGAGCAAATGGCCAGAATTTGGTTTGATGATTTCGAAAAGGAAAAATACATGCAAGGTTGGTTTGTTGGCAAGTTCATGCCAATATCTGCTGCGGTTCTGAAAAATGAACAGGAAATGCTAAGTGTCCTGCAACAGTGCTGCGACTATCTCGAGAATGTCGATGCACGCAGCGTAAATACAATATCAACAGGTTCTGCCTTGCACAAGAAAATGCGCTTGGCTCTGGGCCTGCCGGAAGACCATATTTGCAAACTAGGTTAATTCAAACAACAATGGACATACACACAAACCTGCAAGCCATTACTTCTGTATCAATCAGCAATGCTAAGAATCATGGCGTTAACTACAACATCATTTTGATGAACCCGGATAGTGCCGGACAATTTTCTGAACAGTACGGCAGCACATACGAATTTGTGCGGGATAGCTATTTTGATACTCCACGACCGCATCTTGTAAAGATTACCGACACAGACACATTGCTGAAAGCACAACAGTAAATCACACACAAATCACCACATCACATTATGCGCATTAGAAACGCCCACGACATTACCAACCATAAAATTGTACCAGATGGCTGCATGGTTACTTATTCAGGAATTGTCATAAACCTGCTTGCCCCTTTTGACAATGAATACCTTATCGAGGACATTGCGCACCACCTTGCTTTTAATTGTCGCTGGAATGGCGCAACAAAGTCTTACTACAGCGTTGCGGAGCATTGTTGCAGGATGTACGACCGATTGCCGGAGCCGCTAAAGAAAACGGGATTGTTCCATGATGGCGAAGAGGCGTATTGGGGTGATGTTATAAAGCCGCTGAAAAACTTACTTTCGCCGGAGCTGCGCGAATGTATGCGCGATATGCGAAAGGCAATATTCAAAACATTTGATGTGCCGCCAATTACTGCTGAAGTAGAATCCGCCGATTTCGAAGAACTGAAATGGGACTTCGACAACCTCATCCTAAGCAAGCGGCAAACATTGTCGCCGTATGAGGCCGAGCAAGCTTGGCTGGAGAGGTATTTTTTGACTAAGTTCAAATAATCGGTCATTCTAGAAAACAACATAGCAAAATGGACCACAAAATAGTAAAAACAACAGATGGCAGTAATATGCGGACATGGCTATTTATGCCAGTCACTTCAGGCTCACGAGAATTTTCAATTATTTCAGAGCGTTTATCATACGCATTATCGCCTAAGTTGCTCCTGTACAAAAACGGATTGGGTGGAACATCAAAAGACCGATTGCCGTGTCCTGTAGGTACACATTATGGGATGCCTAGGCTTTGTGCTAGTTTGACAGAGGCTCAGTGGAGTGCCATTGTTGACAAGTCATACTTATCGAATTCGTCTGGTATTGTTCCACTGTATAGGGATTACTTGGAAAAGGAACAAGTAAAAATGGGGTATTATATAGCTTCGAATAGTGGCGAATCTCTTTTGCATTCAATAGACTTTGAACCGGAAACGACAGTTGCTATTGAGGTTATAGAACCTGCATTGATGGGAAACTATAAGGAGTCTAAAGACTGGACAAAGACTGCCGCCCACGATATATACATGAATGGATTTCGTGAGCCTGATAATATGAACTATGTAGAGCAATGCGACCTTATTGCTAAAATTATAAAACAACATCAACCTAAAGACACAAATGAAACCACTAACATTCATTACTCCTTCTAAGGAACTTGCAGATATACTCAACCCGGATGAATTCATCCTCTGGCAGCAAAGGAGTATGTTTGCCAATGCCTTGCAACACAAGCAATATGGTATGCAGGTATTCAATCAATGTAATTTTGCTGCGCTTTGGTGTATGTATAAAATTACCGTTTCCGGTATAACTGGTGCCGAATTCTGTTACGGGCGTTTCCGTATATTCAACCATTCATGGATAAGGATAGACAAACAGTATTATGACCTTACCCTGAAACAATTCGACAATGCCGCGCCAAAGCTTTGTGTTGTATCTGAAAAGGACAAAAGCTTTAAGATAATTGAAGTGTACAAACAAGATGAAGTTCCGCACACTCTCGACAAGTACGCCATGGGTAATTGGCTGACCGAGAAGTTTGATAAGTATACGGATTGATTGCCGGTAAACATTAACATTGTAAATCTTTAAAACACAAACTATATGGAAGCAGATAAAACAACTACAGTATCATTGCTTGACTATTTTGCTGCACATGCTCCGGCTGTGCCACATTGGTTCAAACATCAAAATCCAGATAAGGAGCCAAGAATTCCTTCTAATTTTCTTTCATTCAGGGATAATTATAAACATGGTGCAATACTTAAGAGGTATTATAATGAGGAGCATGAGGAAGACGATATAATTAAATCATTTAGTAGACTATTCTTTTTAAAAGTGAGTGAAAGCATTCAGAAGGAAATACTGGAATATTTGAGGCGCAGAGATTGCGAGTGTGATTCTTATTCTACAATTAAACCACTCTGGGAGCAGAAAGATAAAATGCTTCGAATTACACAATGGCGTTTTGCTTATGCAAAGGCAATGATTGCTGAAAAGAATAAGTAAGTGATATTGCTGTGAAAAACAAGAATGTTCCACGTGGAACATTCTTTTTTTAATGCCTTGAAAAATTGTTTACGTAATGTTATAGTTTGGCATAGTTATTGCTGATTAATTACTAATACGCAATTTACTGAAATGATAAAGCAAGAAACGAAACGCCTTGTGTGGGATATTGTATTTTCAATACTTATATTAGCAATGGTTGTTGCTGGTATTTACATATTTACCAACGGGAAGTAACAATTAGCTATCGAACACATGCCTATTCTGAATTACACAACAACGATAAGCGAGCATACCTCCATAGCGGAGATACAACGCATCCTTGCGCAAAAAGGTGCCAAGACTATAATGACTGATTATGACAAAAGCCAGCGTGCTGTATCTGTATCGTTCGTTATTGACTTCAACGGCAAAGACATTCATTTCAGATTGCCGGCAAATTTCCGTGGCGTTCAAAAAGCGATAACAAGGCAAACTAAAGCAAAGAAGTATCATACAGAGGCGCAAGCCATAAAAGTGTGCTGGCGCATTATCAAGGATTGGATTGTTGCCCAGATGGCAATCATTGAAGTGGAGCAGGCGGACCTTGCTACTGTATTCCTGCCATACGCTGTAATGAACAATGACTGCACTGTATCAGAAAACTTTCAGAAAAGCAAAGGCGGTGAATTCCTTCTTAACTCAAACAATAACGCAAGATGAGCATACAAGCGGATATTGTCGAATTGTTCAATCAGCTGCCTGCTGACCAGCAGAGTAGTGTGCTGGAAGTGCTTGCCAGTAAAAGCAAGCAGATATCCGTTGCTGAGTTTGCGCAGTTCATTCAGAAGATGTACAAGGTAAATATTGACTTTGAGATATTCATCATTGAGCAAGGCCGGATAAAGGTTATTGTAAATACGCCATACGGTTCATTCTTTGGTATTGGAACCAGTAAAGCAATAGCCAAATCTGATGCCGTGCAAAAAGCATTTGCAGAATGTCCCTACAATAAAAAGTAAAGCTGTATTTTTGACCCATACTTAACCACACACACAATGCTCCTTAAATTAAAAATTAACCTCGACAAGATTGACCAGTCCAAAATAAAGGTCAACAGGAATAACCAAAGAACAGTTGACTTACTCATCAATGAAGTTCCAAATCCGACAAAAGAGCAGGGGTTTAGTTGCTATCATCTAAAGACAAAAGAAGAGGTTGCGAAAAAGACAAAGTACCAGTATGTCGGCAGTGCTGTCAATCTAAAGGAACAAATACAGCGCGGTAGCCCGGATGAATTCTTCATGGTGTTTGTTGAAGGTGGTAACTCCCCAACAAAGAAACACGACAATTTCCAATCAGCATATATGGAGGCGCGCCGATTGTCCAAGGAGTTGGATAAGACAGCAATTGTACTCAGGTCGTCTACTCCTGTTCTGGGAAGTGAAGACAAAGCAAAACTGCGCGAAAAAAGTAATGAAGCTAACAATAAGCCCTTGCGTACAATGCAAGAGCCTTTTGATATGACTGCATTGCCGGTATCTGGTAATCATGCTGTTGGGTCATATGCTGCTCCGGTAAGCAATCATAATGCAAATGCAAAAAAAGAACCAAGACAGCGTAAACCTATAATTGTTGAACGCGCCGAAAAGGTAGAAGTAAAAAAAGGGTAGTGTCCTAATTTGAAAGTTAAATTTCTTTAACACATTAAACGATTAAGAAATACTGATGTTGTTTGTTACTTTTGGTTCAAACACGCCGTATGAAACAAAAATCACTAAAAATAGCCGTTGCTATATTTACTTGGTTGTTAGGAGTTTTATTTGAAGACAAGGTAAAACAGTTGGCTGGGAAAATAGAAATAAAAATGAGCAAAGACCTACAATATTTCATCATTATAACGTTAGTATTCGCTATTTTCATATCAGGGATGCTTGTTTATTGGAAATTGAAAGAATTTTTCAAGGAATTCAGACACATGCAGATGCAAATACTGTTTACTAATGCTATTCTGCTTGAAAATACGAGAAATAACCGACTGGAAAAGATTTCAGGTGCCACAATAAATGAACTGGGTTTAACGCCAGCGTTCTTTGAATACTTTGGATATAGTGAAGATGAAATACTTGTCGTATTCCCTAAATATAAAAGAGGGTAACGATTGTTAAGTAATTTTAACTTTCAAATTAGGACACTACCAAAAAAAGACAAAAAAACAATAGAATGAAAATAAGACGTATTGAGTTTGGCCCTTTTCTGGTATATCCTTCATTGCTGAATCCTATATGGGATGTGTGCGTGATATTGTTTGGCGTTGCTGCGCTTTTGACACAGTGGTGGTCGGTTAAGAAGTTAGATAAGTATGTGGAGTTTCATATTGACAGGAAGAAATTCGTGAGCATATTTTGTCGCGACATTATTTGCGGTTTTGTTGGTAGTGTATTCAATACCTTCTGGATGAACAGGCATTGTGCGAACAGATACACAATGTATCTACAGGCTAAATGGTTTCCTTATGAAAGTTATAGTAAAGAACGGTATGCTGTAGTGGTGAAAAGTGCTTACAAAATATTTGTTGAAGCAAAAGCCAAATGTTGGTACAACAATCTATAATTGCAGTTATGGAAAAGTGGAAAGTAAAAATTGAGGAATTGAGTGTTGGTAGTCTTGTAAGATGCAGGGTATCGCAGGATGGGGCTATTTACGCTGTGACCAAAATAATTGGACCTACACTATCGGTTGAATTATCCGGCGCGCGCCGGGGCCAGTTCTATCCGATAGACAGGATAATGCCGATTAAGCTTACCGCAGATTTACTCACTGCATGTGGATTCGCAAAAGACCCTGATGACGAAACGCTCTTTACGTATAGTGCAGGTTTGCCGGGATATGAAATGAAAACCAGTATTTATGTTACTAGCGCAAAGGTAGACAAACGAATACAGGGTCAGATTAAATTTCTGCACCAATTGCAGTCTTTGTACTTGTCATTGTATAATCAAGTACTGCATGTGGGTATTGCGCCAAATTCCGAATATATATGAAAATAATATTTCTCGACATTGATGGTGTTCTTAATAACCAGATTTTCTACACAGAAAGAAGTCAGGGCGAGCGCAACCCGGACGGAGTAAAAACTTTGGGTGGTGATATTGACGAGCGTTGCGTTGCATTGCTGAATCACCTAATTGAGCAGACTGGGGCCAAGGTGGTTATTAGTTCTACATGGAGGCACTCTGGTATTGAATATTGCCGGGAGCATCTGGAGGCAAAGGGATTCAAAGGCGAGATAATAGATGTTACGCCCGGACTTCGACATGAAGGGTGCGTGCGCGGCAATGAGATACACCACTGGATTAATAAAAATGCAGAAATGCTTTGCGGCAGCAGGGTTGGAGCCGATTTCAAGGAATATGTAATATTTGATGATGATGGGGATATGTTGCTATGGCAAAGGAACAACTTCATTCTGGTGGACAGCTACTGCGGCCTTACTCCAAATCAATGTTACCGCGCGAAGTTCATTCTTTGCCCGGAAATGAAGTATTCAGACAGTTTTAATAAAACCAAAGAAGAATGAAATTAGAAAACCAATTATGTACTGTTGAGCAGGCTGAAAAATTAAGACTATTGTGCATTACGCAGTCTGAATCTCATTTTTACTATACTGGTGAAAAGTGGGGCATTATGCCAAGGCAAAGTTGCGATTTCAATAATGGTGGCCCATTGGCCCTCTTTACTGTTTCAGAAATGCAGGTAATGGATGGTACGCTTGGTAACATTATGATTTCTTCGCGTGATGAAACCAAGGGGGCTTTCTATAGTATGGTTACGACCGACTCCCCGAATTGGGAGGATAAGTTCCGGTACTCTAATACTTATGCCCAGTGCTTTGCCGAGAAGCTTATACGCGGTTTGGAAAACGAGTACTATACGGCGGATGAGTGCAATGAGCGATTGATTAATTCATAAAATATTGACATGAAAAACTTTTTTATTGTTTATCTTATTGGTGTGTTCATTGCTTACTTTTTGAATTCTAAAAGCGAGCGAACCAAAGAAATTATACGTGAAGTGATTTCTACTCAAAGTATATTTTCATTTGAGAATGGTTTGGTTATAGTTTCTCTAATGAGTTGGTATTGCGTAGTCAAAATGCACATATACATTCCTGTGAAAAGATATTTTCAAAAAGATGGCAACAATGAATAACGAGGTATCGCTGGTGGTTGTAAAGGGAGAAAGGGTGTTCACTATTACTCCGTGGAAGAAATTAGTCAAGGAGTTTAATTTGTCTGCTGTAGAAATAGTTGGTTCAACGGCAGACTTTAAAAAGCTAAAGAAGGAATACCCACAAGCTACGCTTCGTCTTTATTCCGATAGCAGGTTGTCAAATTATTACAAAAGTTTGGTTGATAAAATATCATAATGAAAGTCCTACGTAAAAAATATCTTGTTGACAGGCTATCCTCTGAAAAGGGTAACGAGGTATTTGATACCTATGAGCAAGCATATACCTACGTTACAGAGCAGCCCATAGGGGAGCGTTTCTTTATCCTTCCGGTATATGAACTGGTAGATTACAATGACCTCAAATTCAGGTTGTCTGTGTGTCTGTGTGTATATCAAAAGCCGGAGCGCACCAAGCGCATGATTGATTGCCTGATGGCGCAGACTGAAAAAGGCTGGGAAGCTTTTATCTACGGTGATGGTTGCCCGGCGTTCCAGCGGCTAATAGATAGCGGTTACTTTGAGCCACTAATAAGAAAGGCAACAGAAGATGGAAACCTGCTGCATGTCGGTAATCTGGAAAAGAACTATGGCGGGTTTGGGTATGAAGTGCGCAACAGGTTCAAAAATAACTTCAAAGGCGACTATGTGCTGTTCTTGGATAATGACGACATGATAGACAAACAGCACTTCAGCAAGTACCTTAAAGGCATCGAGGGTTCTAATCTGGACTTCATGGCCTACTCCAGTTGGATAGAGCCTATAAGCTGGCAGCGCGATACTGCAATAGAAGAGGGAAAGATAGGGTTCAGTGAATTGATTATACGCGGGGCCTTCTTTAAGTCCATGCCGGACATACAGCCTATGTACTCACATGACTGGCTATTGGTACAGCAGATGGTCGCTGCCAGCAGTAAATACAAAATAGACAAAGAGCCTCCATACACGTATATCGTGAAGAGCCTGCCGGATAACAGGGAAAAAGGAATTGACTAAATATTAAACTTTAAAAAATAATAAAGGTAACTATATACCTATTCACCCTAAAAAGTAAAGAAAATGGAACTGAACAAAATATATAATGAGGATTGTTTAATTGGTATGCAAAATATACCCGATAAAAGCGTAGACCTTATACTTTGTGATTTACCGTATGGAACAACTAAGTGTAGTTGGGATATAATAATACCTTTTGAGCCGTTGTGGGAACAGTATAGGCGTATAAAAACAGATACCGCAGCAATCCTGCTATTCGCTCAAACACCTTTTGATAAAATACTTGGGGCATCTAATTTGGATTGGCTAAAGTATGAATGGATATGGGAAAAAACGCAGGCAACTGGACATTACAATGCTAAGAAAATGCCTATGAAAGCACACGAAAATATTTTAGTATTCTACGATAAACTACCAATATACAACCCGCAAAAAACAAAAGGGCACAAGCCATTAAACAGTTATACCAAATACATAGAAACGCAAAACAATACAGAAATATACGGTAAGGCGAATAGGCAAATAAGTGGCGGCGGCGAAACTGATAGATACCCACGAAGCGTACTTACGTTTCCAACAGACAAGCAAAAAAATAAACTTGATGGCACACTCCATAGCACCCAGAAGCCTGTTGCTTTATGCTCTTATTTCATAAACACCTATACTAATGAGGGTATGACGGTATTAGATAATTGTGTAGGAAGCGGAACTACGGTAGTGTCATGTATTGATACAAATAGAAATTATATAGCCTTTGAAAATAACACCAAAAGCTACAATCAAGCAAAAAATAGGATTATTAATCACATGAAAAACAAGGGTAAATAAGTATATAGTTACCTATATTTATATAACAAATAAAAATCAACAAAAATGCGTTACATTGGAATTTCATTTTCATTAAAGGGGCAGGATATTGCCGATATCAAGGTGAGCCTTGAAAAAATATCCCAACAGCTCGGTGGAACCACCGGCGATACAATACTTGTTCATGGCTTCATGCCTAGGCACGTGGTTGTGGAGAAAGGCTTTTCTACTGATTTGGTAGACGCGCTAAGTGAGCTGTTCCCTTATCAAATCAACTGCTATGCTGACGGAAAGCCGAACCGCGAGTTAATGGCTAAGATACTCAAGGAACAGGGTGGCGAGGCATGGATTGTTGGTGATGTCATAGATGGCGTAAAAGAAGAAGAGGCCATATACATGGAAAATCTTCTCAACATAAACTACGTAGACACCAAATGGGATGGCGTAGGTTATGGCCGCAAAGAGCGCGAGCTGTCTTATGGTGAAAAAAGTGTAGGTCTGACATTCAACCACGGCGAAGGTGAAATATACTATCAGGTACGCGCTGCCAAACAAACCTGTGCTAAAGCTATAGACCAGATGAACGACCTGCGTGCTGCCTCGGAATCCGATGAGTACAAAGAACTATGTACCATCGCCGTACGCAAGTTGCAAAGCGCACAGATGGACATGGTGAAAGCCATCACATGGAAGGATTAATGATTTCCCGGTATCACACACACACAAAAAATGGCTGCGCAATAATTTCCTATTGCGCAGCTATTTTTCACAAACTTTTTGTAATTTGTGCCATATTTAAAAAATAAACGCATGTCAACAACTAACACCGAACCGCCGGTACCTAAACACGTCAATGTGATTAAGTGGATACTTATATGCGGCCTGTTCCTTGGTCTTATCTATGTTGCCAAGCTGGAGTATGACTTAGAGAAAAACCCACCACTGCTTCAGCATATGGTCCAGCACTGGGAGGACTCTGTAAAAAAATCTATGACAACTATCATAAAACAAAAAGATGATAGTATCTTGTCATCGCAGAACCGGGAGAATGTCTACAGGGATAGTGTCATCATCCTCAATGAGGAAATAAAAAGCAATAACGAACAAATCAACAACATAAAACAACAGACCAATGAAAAAATTATCTACGTTACTGCTTTGTCTACTGACAGCCTTGCTAAGTTTTTCACAGAACGTTTCGAAAAAAAATGAAGTAAATAAAATCAACCCGGCGAAGATTATAGGGCTGCCGGACTCAGTGCTGAGGAAGGCTGCTGCCCAGCTGGTAATGTACGATGAGTATGACAAGGCCTTCGCATACATGAATGACAATATCTCGCTCGAGAGTTATGAAATTCATTTGAAGGACTCTGTCATTAGTGAAAAAAACAAGCAGCTCGCTGATAAAACAGATATACTTTCAGCCACCAATATGCAGTTATCGCTTAGTAAGGCAGACAATGAAGCGTGGAAAAAAAAGTACACTAACTTGAAAATAAATGACCGCCTGAAAATGGGAATTGGCGGTACCATCATAGTGGGCCTGCTATATGCTTGGTTCTCAAAAAGGTAAAGGTAACTTCACGCACAAAATCACACACACAATGTCCGAACCAAAAAAAATAAGAATCGTTATCGATTCGCCTCAAGCGCAAGCTCTGTGCAACGCGCATGGCCTTGACACTGAAACAGTGTACGACTGCATTCAGCAGGACAGGCAACGAGGCTACCCGAGCAAAGTGGTTTATATCAAGAACCCAACACACAATCCAAAAATCATGCCGCCGAAAACTACCCAGTATATTGCTCTGGCAAAAACCGAGTACGTTGTAGTTGAGTAAATATATTTATTAAATTTATTAAAATTATACCAAAAATAATGAAGTTATTTACTTTTGATAAGTATTGGGGATTGGATTGGGAAAAGAAGCAGCAGAACCTATATACGTTCAGTAAAGATTTTGGCGGTACTCAATTTACATTTGAGGCGAACACTTGCCGGGCATCCAACCCTATATTTGCTATCTACAATGACAAGAACCAATGCCTTATGTCGGAGCTGGATGGTGAGATGCTGATAATGCAAATGAAAAGCCTGAAGGAAACAGGAAAAATTATTATTGAATTTGTAGAAAAGCAATAGCCATGGCAATGAAATTTCACTCGTGGAATGAAGCGCACAGCGCGCGTAATATGCTCAGGCTGCTGGAGGGCCGGGTAAGCCGCAAGGTCAATGACATTGGCGACAACGACCTAGAGGCCATACAGCTGTACAAGGATGCGCTCTATGACTGGGATAACCCTATGAGGAGTAAGTTACCGAACAGGCTGCTCTTGTTTAAAAAAAGAGTTGGGAAACCGTTTTTTATTTGCACTATGGCGGTGCTGATATTTGACGTTGCATTTTTGATATGGTATTCATTTTTTCACTTAAAGATAAGATAAATGGCACACAAGTATACAGTTGCAGAAGATAAGCAAAACGGCGGCATGGGCCTATGGAAAGATGGCAAACCATGCCCGTGCCACAAACTAAATCCTATATCGTTTCAGTCCGGGCAAGAAGCTCAGATGTTTCGTATTGCCTGCACTACCGCATGTGCGAGGGCAACAATTAGCGAAGCATCCGATGGCAAAAGCTATAGGCAAACTTGCGAAACAAATATCGAAACATTTCAAATTTCAGAATAACACACACATGCAACCCACACAAAAAACAAGAAAGCGTATCCTTTGGTTATCTGACTGGGCTAACTCCGGCTTCGGCGTAGTTGCAAAAAACTTAGTTCACCAGATAATGCAACAGACGGATGATATTGAAATACTCATCCTTGGCATTAACTTCTACGACAAAGACCCGCTAATTATGTATGGAGGTCGCGTAACGGTAATGGATTGCCGGCGCACCAGTGACGGTAGTTCATTTGATGAATTCGGCAGGTATGTAATGATAGACATGCTTATGAACTACCCGGAGCCATTTGACATGCTGTTCATGTTGCATGATGTGGGTACAATAGTTCTTCCGCTCCTTAGCCTGATTGCCTGCCGCAAGAAAAAGATGGAGCTGAATCAAAAGAATTTTAAGACCATGTGCTACGTGCCTATAGACTGTGGGCATATCCCGGCGCAGTATTTTGAGAACTTCGGTTTCTTTGATAGGATAGTGACCATGAATGAATTCTCAAAGAAGGTCATTACCAAAACAAACAAATCCCTGTTCAAGAAAACATCTGTGGTACCGCATGGCGTAAATTCGGATGACTTCTTCCCGATGCCAGCAGAAGAGATTGCCGCATTCAGGAAAGAGTACTTTGGAGCGGAGAACGCGGATAAGATAATATTCTCGAACATCAACCGAAACCAGCCGCGCAAGGACCTGCCGACTACAATATTTGGTTTCATCGAGGCCCGGAAACAAAATACCACAGGGAAAGAATTCTTCCTGTATCTCCACTGCGCTGAGAAAGATGGCATGGGTAATGACCTGCCGGCAATTTTTATGCAGACAGACCTGAAGCTCGGCGTGGACTATAAAATTGCTGATGATAGCTTTTGGATAGGACAGTATGGTGCGCCCACAGAAACGCTCAACAAAATATACAACGCGACCGATATATGCGTAACGACAACGCTAGGCGAAGGCTGGGGCCTTACGGTGACGGAGGCTATGGCTACTAAGACCCCAACCATAGTGCCGCTGAATACCAGCCTTATTGAGATAAGCGGTAATGGCAGCAGGTGCCATGTGCTGGAAAATATGTATCCCGTAGTTAATTCGGATAATGCTATAAGGTGCATGACCGACTATCAGGAGCTGGCGGACGTAATGAATGAGGCGGCATTGCAGCGCATTGCCGGCTCCGATGCTGATATGATAGACAGGGCTTACAAATATGTGCGTACGCTCACATGGAAGTCTATTTCTGATAAGTTCTTGGGGTACATAAACGAGCTGTGATGCTAACGGGGAATGAGATATTGTGGGTAGTTATGTACTTGTAACCTGAAAGCATTATATTGTTATGGGACATGTATACAAATACCTCGGCTCTAAGGAGCAAATTGAAAAACTTTGGCAAAACAAAGAAGCTCTTGACTTGTACATAGCAAGGCTTAAAGATTTTTGGGATGAAAAAAATCAATGCTGGGTGGATGTACCTAAAAATGAGCAAAGTGAAAAAAGGTAGACGAGATTTAATTTAATATATAATCTTAAACACACACACCAATGGTACAAACCGCAACAAAAAAACCGATAACGATTCAGTTCGTGAGGTATACCAATCTCAACAGGGAAGAAGTTGAGGAATTTGTAGGTAGTAAACTCAAAATGGAGATGGAAAGCGAAACGGCGTACCTTGCCGGTGTAGCACCGCCGAGTTTCAGCATAACCATCCCTACGCTCGAAGGCGATATGAAGGCTATGCCGGGTGATGCGATTATCATGGGAATTTCTGGTGAATTCTACCCATGCAAGTGGGATATTTTTGAAAAGAGCTACGACATTCACCCGTTACATTCATATGCGCACGAATAGCAGACACATTCATCAACATAAAAAATACATTTATGAGACCTAAATCAAATAACACCAAACCAAAGCCAAAAGCGGTGAATAAATCAAAAATTATCATCGCTCCATCTGCTGCCCACCTGAAAGATAACAGCAAGCTCAAGTATAAAAAGCCTGCCAAAAAGAGAACGGGACCAGTGGTAAAGCGTCCGAAGCTGGACGATGTAACAGTGCGCCACATGGATTCGCCTAAGACATTCAAGATACCAAGCACATCGCAGATAGCTGACATTAAAGTTGCAGATACCGTAAAAGTAATTGCATCAGGTGAGCGTTTTTGGTGTGAGATTTCGGAAGTGAAGTCGTTTGGTAAATTCGTAGGGAAAATAGTCAACGACATTGGCGTTAAGAATTTATACTGCGGCGACTTCATTGCTATAGGTCGCCAGAATATATGCGGTATCAACAGAGAGTAGGAGCGCATAAAGCAAATGGAATCGTTGGTTAAAAAGATAGATGCCTTGGTTCCATATTTTATACCGATTGGTTAACTATTTCAATTAATATATGTACAACAGGATAATCGAAATATTTAAGGAGCCAAATGGTGGCTGGGCGATGGCAGTGGTAATAATCGTTACCGTGCTGGCCCTGTATGGTTTCTACAAATTGTGCGACTTGCTTTTTAATATTGGCAAGCACTATAAACAACACCATGATGAAAGGAAAGGAAGATAAGAAAGAGCGTGCGCCCTACCTTACCAAGCGATTGACAGTAAGTGCTGCCAAGCGGGGCGTGCGCGCTGCCGCCAAAGAAACTATGGAGGTGATGGGTTATACTGTCACTTCTCAAAATGGTAACATAGTCAAAAAGTATCAGGATGGGCGGGTTGAAATAATTGGCACCATAACAGAGGTGAATGATAAATTAAAAAAAATAAACAACTTAAAAAATATATAACATGATAATATGTAAATTTTCTAGACCCGAAGATATTGATGCCTTCATTTCAAAAATAATCCCGGACAAGTACATTGCAATATGGTGCAGGGATGTCATCGGTGATGGTCGCACCGACTTTTCCAAACTCATCTTAACCGATGAATTTAAGAACCCACTGCCGGGTACATATACGTGCCTGTTTTCTGGTAATGCGGTGGATGCGCCCAATCTTTCTGTTGATACAATTAATAAAATGACTGTCGGGTTAAGTGAACCTAACGAAAATACTGTCGTTGTGGCAGATAAGCAAAAAGAATCTGAATTAAAAGCTCAGATAAGTGAACAAGAATG
>Ga0214219_1000503_pt1 | contig 15543 bp, 9 predicted proteins | sample TroBogypolimnion_26_FD_153057 | JGI IMG/M metagenome (GOLD analysis project Ga0214219, IMG submission 153057) | Freshwater microbial communities from Trout Bog Lake, WI - 25JUL2007 hypolimnion | ecosystem: Environmental > Aquatic > Freshwater > Lake > Hypolimnion/Profundal zone | place: Trout... | reverse complement strand
GTTCCGAGTGTTTGATTGTAGTAGGTATATGCCACACTGACGTTAGCAGTGTTGGAGAATCCTACTCTTCCAGCAGTATATATGTTGTTAGCTACACCAAGTCCGCCAGCTATGGTAACAGCTCCTGTCGCAGAGTTACCTGACGCAGTGGTGTTAGAGAAGGCGACTACTGCCGCTGTATTTACAGATCCACCGCCGCCTGTTCCCCAGTAAACTCCAGTACCATTTGTAGTTAGTACCTGACCAGCTACACCAGCATTCGCAGAGCCATTCGCATATACTGCACCAGTTATACCAAGGTTAGATACAGATATAGACTGACCATTGGTAAAACCACCTCCACCGCCACCAGATACTGTTGACCAATATACGTTGCCAGATCCATTAGACGTAAGTACCTGACCGTTTGTGCCTTGTGAACCAGTAGAATCTATAACACTGATGCCAGCAGTTAATATAACATTAGCTGCATATGTTACCTTACCACTGAAATAACTATTGGCGCCAGTAAAATATAGATTGCCTGACAAAGTTCTAGAATCGGTATTTTGAACATATGAAGCGGCTGCTACAGTACCAAGATAGGCAGCACTATTAGCTGCTAACGTAGCAACATTGGCAGACAAACCAGCAGTAGTTTGATAATTGTTAAGATTAGAAGATAACTGTGCTGTGTTAACATAATTGACAAGATTAGCTGATAGTTGAGTATTAGACACTACGTTAGCAGCTGATACTAATCCAACAAAAGAAGTGTTGTTAGCAGTTAAAGTAGCAACATTAGATGCGAGACCAGCAGTAGTTTGATAACCAGAAGCTGCAACTCCTCCAAGGTAAGAAGTATTATTAGCATTTAATGTGCTATTTGAAGATAAAGTAGCAATATATGTGCTATTAACAAACACACCTGATGAATTTGAAATCAAACCAGTATTAGCAACAATATAATTTGCAAGATTAGCTGTAAGAGTTACAACGTTAGATGCAAGACCAGCAGTAGTTTGATAGACAGATAATGAAGCTGATGTTAAATAATTTGCAAGATTAGCAGCTAGTTGAGCATTAGATACTACGTTAGCAGCAGATACTGTTCCAACATATGCTGTATTGTTTGCTGTAAGAGTAGCAACGTTAGATGATAAACCAGATGTAGTTTGATAATTTGCAAGGTTAGAACTAAGCTGGGCATTAGATACAACGTTAGCAGCTGAAACAGTTCCAACGAATGATGTATTGTTAGCAGTTAAAGTAGCAACATTAGATGCAAGACCAGCTGTAGTTTGGTATCCAGATAATGATGCCGATGTTAAATAATTTGCAAGATTAGCAGTTAATTGAGCATTAGACACTACGTTAGCAGCAGATACTATACCAACAAAAGAAGTATTGTTAGCGGTTAAAGTCGCAACATTAGAACTCAACCCAGCACTAGTTTGGTATGCTGTCATACCTGCAGTTGTTTGATAATTTGCAAGGTTAGAACTTAATTGAGTATTAGATACTACGTTAGCTGCAGACACAGAACCAACAAAATTAGTGTTATTGGCAGTAAGTGTGGCAACGTTACTAATTAAACCAGCAGTAGTTTGGTATCCAGATAATGAAGCTGATGTTAAATAATTCGAAAGATTAGCAGTTAATTGAGCATTAGATACAACGTTAGCAGCTGAAACAGTTCCAACGAATGATGTATTGTTAGCAGTTAAAGTAGCTACGTTACCAGACAACCCAGCAGTAGTTTGGTAAGCAGTCATACCAGCTGTAGTTTGGTAATTAACTAGGTTTGCACTTAATTGCGAATTAGATACAACATTAATTGCTGAAACAGTTCCAACGAATGATGTATTGTTAGCAGTTAAAGTAGCTACGTTACCAGACAACCCAGCAGTTGTTTGATAAGCAGTCATACCAGAAGTTAACTGGTAGTTAGCTAAATTATTTGTTAGGTTTGTCGTTGTTACGTAATTAGCCAAATTCGAACTTAACTGTGTATTAGATACAACGTTAGCAGCTGAAACAGTTCCAACGAATGATGTATTGTTAGCAGTTAAAGTAGCTACGTTGGCTGACAACCCAGCAGTAGTTTGGTAATTTGAAAGATTAGAACTAAGTTGGGCATTAGACACAATGTTAGCGGCAGATACAGTTCCAACAAACGAGGTGTTGTTAGCTGTACCAGTATAAATTGTAGTATTTACAGTTGCATATACCGTCGAGTTGCCTGCATAAAATGTATCAGCTTGCATAGTTCCAAGAGCAATGCCTGTAGGATCAGAAAGAGCGGCATCCGTAGATGTTTTATAATATGTAAGGAATGCATTTGATTGATTAATTGCAAGCAAAGCTTGTTTGTCAACAGTATCATAATAATGGAAAGCTGTACCAATTAATTTGCCATCATTAGAAGTTAATGGCGCAAGATTAGCAAGTGTATGAAGACTAATAACAGCATCTTGAATAACTAAATTGTTAGCACCAACAGAAACACTATTACCAGAAAAAGTTATATTTCCTGATACTGTTAAGTTATTTGAAATAGTAACTGCACCACTAAATGTAGCGCCAGTAAGAGCAGCATAACCAGCGAGATTAGAACTAAGCTGAGTATTCGATACAACATTGGCAGCAGAAGTAGTTCCAACATAATTAGTGTTGTTAGCAGTTAAATTTAATACATTAGATGACAAACCAGCCGTAGTTTGATAATTGTTCAAATTAGAAGATAACTGACTAGTATTAACGAAATACTGAATGTTAGCTTGTAGCTGTGTATTAGATACTACGTTAGCAGCGGATACAGATCCAACAAACGATGTATTATTGGCAGTAAGTGTTGCTACATTCGAACTTAATCCAGCAGTAGTTTGGTAGTTAGCCAAATTAGAACTAAGCTGTGTATTAGATACCACGTTAGCTGCAGACACAGAACCAACGAAACTAGTATTGTTAGCTGTGAGAGTTGCTACATTAGCCGACAATCCAGCAGTAGTTTGGTAGTTAACTAAGTTTGAAGATAGCTGTGTATTCGAAACAACGTTAGCAGCAGATACTGTTCCAACATAATTAGTATTGTTAGCAGTACCAGTAAATGTAGTAGCGTTAACAGTTCCTGTAACAGTAATACCACTTGAGTTAACAACTGCCATTGCTGTACAAGCAACGCCACCATTATAAAGTGTTAAACTATCAGCTGGACCTACAGATATACGCCCATTTCCAGTAATATAATCAACAACAATACCATCTGCATATACAGGAGAACCAGCGAATGTAGAATTCGTATAAAAACCATTACTTGCAACAACTTCATTATTTACTATCAGAACACCATTAACAACAAGATTAGCACTGTGTGTATGAACACCAGTTATTGTGTAAGTGCCAGAAGTATTAACATAATTTGCAGCAGCAACACCACCTAAATTATTTGCATTGTTTGCTGTAAGAGTTGCAACATTAGAACTCAAACCAGCAGTTGTTTGATATGCTGACATACCCGAAAGCAACTGATAATTAGATAAATTGGAAGATAGTTGTGCATTAGACACAACGTCAACAGCTGCAACCGTTCCAACGAAATTGGTATTATTAGAAGTAAGTGTTACTACGTTAGAAGCAAGACCAATTAATGTTTGATAATTTGATAAATTACTTGACAACTGAGAAGTATTGACGTATAATTGTCCTGTAACAAATGAAACTGCATTAGAGTAAGCAGTAGCTGAATTAGCTGTGATAGCAGTATTAACAACACCGATTCGAGTATCTGTGTATGTTGTCGAATTACTGTATGCAGCTGCAGCATTAGCAATCATAGCTGTATTTGCAACACCTATTTTAGTATCGGTATATGAAATTGCAGCACCAGCTTTAGCTGTGGCATCAGCAGAAGCAACTGTAACAGCGTTCGAATAAGCAGTAGCTGAATTAGCTGTGATAGCAGTTGCTATTTGACCAACAATTTGTGCATTTACATATGATACTGCATTAGAGTAAGCAGTACAAGCGGATGTATCAGTATAAGTTCTTAAAGTAAGAGCAGTGTTACCATTAAGATAAGTTGCAGAATTTGCTGCTAGAGTTGCTACGTTTGCAGCCAACCCAGCTGTGGTTTGATAACCAGTAGAAATAAGACCACCAAGATATGTGGAATTGTTAGCATAATTTGCATTATTTGCTAGTTGAGCAATAGCATAACTTAAACTTGACCAAGCAGTAATACCATCACCAATTTTATAATAACTGGTATCGATTTCTAAACCAAGTTCACCTTGAGCCAGTGTAGTGTTCGCAGACTGCCATTGTGCAGCCGTTCCTCTACGAAATTGAATTTGAATGGCCATTAGTACACTCCACCGGCATCTAGTCTAGGATTATTTATATAAGAAGATAGAGGGCTACCTCCATCGAAAATACCACCACTAGCATTAGTAATGTCTGACCAATAAACACCATTACCGTTCGATGTCAATACCAATCCTTTATTACCGATAAAATTATTCGCGAACAATGGACCTGTTAATGCAAGATTAGCAACAGAAATCGATTGACCGTTTGTTGTTTGCCAAAACACATTACCCGATGCATCAGCTGCTAAAACTTGTCCTGTAGTACCAGAAATACTGTTAGCTATAAGTGCTCCTAATAAATGAACGTTAGCAGCATGACGATAAACACCAGTAATAAGATAATTACCGAATGTAGTAGGATAATTATATGGAGCAAGATTATTAAAATACGCAGAATTGTTCGCAGTTAATTTAGCAACATTAGCAGCTAATCCTGCATTAGTTTGTAATGTTGGTATAACGTTAGCATAAGCATATTGATTGGCAGCAAACCCACCAAGATAAGAAGCATTATTAGAATTTAAAGTTGCTACATTAGCAGCTAATCCTGCTGTTGTTTGTACAGAGTTAGCAAATGGATATTGATTGGCAGAAAATCCTCCAAGATATAATGAATTATTAGAATCTAATTGTGCTACGTTAGCAGCTAATCCTGCTGTTGTTTGAAGTGTAGGTATAACGTTAGAAAATGCATATTGATCAGCATTATAACCACCTAAATTATAAGCATTATTAGCACTTAAAGTAGCTACGTTAGCAGCTAATCCTGCTGTTGTTTGAAGTGTAGGTATAACGTTAGCATAAGCATATTGAGTAGCGGCAATACCTCCAAGATATAGAGAGTTATTCGCAGTTAATTTAGCAACGTTTGATGATAAACCTGATGATGTTTGAAGAGTAGGTATAACATTCGAATATGCATATTGATCAGCTGTAAGCCCATTAAAATATAAAGTATCATTTGCAAAATAAGAAATACCTGTAAAAAATACGTTAGTTGAGTTAGCAAACATAGTTGCATTAACAGTTGTATTACCTACTATAACATTTGCAAAATGAAAATGTATACCACTAATTGCATAATTACCAGAAGTATTAACGTAAGCACTAGAAGGTGCGCCATTTAAATGTATTGCATTATTTACTGAGTTAGCCCAATATACTCCTGTAGGAGTAGATGCTAATACATCACCAGTATTTCCGGAAGATGAATTGGCATATAAAAAATCTGTAGTAACACCATTATTTACATATAATCCATTTTGAGCCTGTAAAAACCCAGAAAAAGATGCTTGATATGAATCTACGTAAGTGTTTGAACCACCAAATGAAGATATTTTAAAAGCTGTTGAATTGACAGATATATTTGATAACGCATCACCAATAATAACAGCTGCAGTATCAATATTTGTCGGTGTTATATATGTATAAACAGAAGAATTACCAACGCTGATATGACTTGCATTTGCAAATAAATTGTTTGCTGCCTGGTCGATCTGACCATCAATATACTCTGTTAAAGTTTGAATCGCAAGATGACTTGAAGATAAAACTGAAGAGAAATTAAAATTTGGCATCTATTATCCCACGCTGCTTGGATTAAAAGTTCTAGATCCACTCACATCGATAATATTACCAACAGTGGTATTACCAACATAAACACCACTATCAAAAACATAAACTACTTTTGTTCCATTTTTAATAGTAACACCAACTGGATTAGCAGCGTAAATATTACCAACTATTGAAGTATTAGCTAATACTGGGCACAATTGAGATAAATTGCCGACTGTGCCACTTTCTGTGTAATCTATTATTATACTTCCAGAAGTTAATGTTATTAAGCTTAATCCATTATATAAACTATACGGCGGTGAACCTATTGTTCTTGTAGTGTATATTATTACAATTGTAGAATTACCATTACCGTTGTCAGATATACTGTTTATAGTCCAAGTACCATTTAATACATTTGGATTTAATCTAATTCCTGCAACACTAGATGTAATAGGAGTATAATTTGGGATTCCAGTAAATGTTATACTTGAACCTGTGGTATATCCAGAAAATGATACAGAAGGGGCTGTTATTTCGAAATATACATTTCCTATTTCAATTTTATTTGAATTGTAATAAAAATTAGGATCATTATAAATGAATAATGTTGCACCTACAAGACTAACAGGAACAGTGGCATATTGACTTTGCATATATGCCACTGTTAAAGAATCTAATACAGTAAGAGTTACAGCGGCTGGTGTATTATTATAATCTAATAATGAAAATGGAACTTTTTTATAATTAACATTGGTTACATAAGCTTGGTCTAAATTTTGATATAAATGTGGACCTCTTGTTGCTACTGTAACCAACCCAGTTGTATCTCTAGTAATACTTTGAATTGTTCTATCGCCCCATTTATATTTAAAGTTATCAGTTGGTACTGTAAACGTTATAGTATTTGGTGTTGGTACGCCAATAATATTAAAACCATTTTGGTAATCAACACTATAATTTGCAGTATTAAGAGAAACTTGAGCAGTATTTACAATGAGTTTTGATTGAGATATAGATGTAATACCATGATCAATTGAAGTTTGTATTGTAGCAACACCAGTAGTACTAATATTTGCTAAACTTATCGAAATTGATTTTATACCACCAGTTACATCAATCGCAATATTAGCAGCAGTATTGCCAACATATATTGTAGTTGGGCTAAGAACTGAATTACTGGTACTATTTTGAACAGAAATAGATGTAGTATTGATTGTTGTATTAGTATATAAATTACCGGTAAAAACAGATGTTGAATTAATTGATAAAAGATCTGAAGCAATATCGCCGATACGAAGGGATTCGCTAAGTGTTAGCGAGGCGCCAGCCGAACCAATTGTAATCAGATTTGTTCCATCTGATGTATACAATTGCTTGTCTGTCATATTAAGCGCAAATTCGCCTGGCGCTATGTATGATGTGTTTGAAGAATTTGTAGTGTTAGGAACACGACCAGGAACAGTCGTACGCTTAACTTGAATTCTGTTATTAGCCAATATTGGCACCCTTCATAATCGGTATATACCGAGGTTTAATCTTCTTTTGCCTTTTTACTTTTTTGATTTTCAGAAACTAGCAAAACAGCATTTTTTAATGATTCGTTTTCTTGAATTATTTTTTTCTTTTCATCGAGTAAAATTTGATTTTCATCAATTATTTCTTTGTTAGTATTAGATAAATTTTTGTACAAATCTTCTTGGCGTTTCTTGTTATTTTCATAATCTTCAATTAATTTGTTTTTTTCTTCTGCTAATTTAGTAATTGCCTTTTCAGCAATTACTAATCTTGTTTGAAGCATAATTTCACTGCGAGTCAATTCTTCAATTTTTTTATTATTCATTTCAATGTATGTGTTAACAAATTCTTCATTCATAATATATCTCCATTGTTAAAAAGAACCACCATCTAGTACATCATAATAAGGAAGGTTTGATGCGGATATTTGTAATACTTGTCCAACAGTACCAATTGATAACTTACTTAGTGTGCTTGAAGAACCAGCATATAAAATATCACCAGTACTAAATGATGTTTGTCCAGTACCACCATTATTTGCATATAATGCAGTACTTAAATTTATAGTATTAGCTTTGATATTAACTGAAAATGAACTGTTTGCTTGAATAGTAACTACTGTAGAATTCGCAAGAAAACCACCAACTGAATTTGAACCTACAAGTGGTCCATGTGGTTCTAAATATGCTCCTAATGTACCAACACTATAAGTTGATTCTTGAGTAGAGTTGGCAATTTGAGCAGCGCCGTATGGATCTGTTGGTTCAAGTTTAGTAGAGAAAAATCTCCAAACATCTTTTCTACCACTACTTGAAGAAGCTCTACTATCTCTATAAACACCAGAAAACCAAACGTTAGCTGTATTACCATATGTGCCGTAAAGACCAAAATCAAGACTATCAAGATAAGTTGCACTATTAGCCTGATAGTCTGCTACTTTAATTAAGTTATCTTTTACAACAAGAGTATTAGTATCAACTGTAGTTAAGGTGCCAAGAATAGTTAAACTGTTAGCAGTAATACTTGTTGCATATATGTTAGCAGCTGATACGTTAGCAACGAATGTAGTATTACCAAAATATTGATTTTGTCCAGTATACGAAGCATTTCTTGCAAGCGTATCCGCCATCGCATTTGCATATGCTTGGTTTATTTGTGTACCAACAGTAACGAGATCATTACTGATTAATGTTTGGGCATTAGCGTATGCTTGTGCTGCTTTACCATCAACATATGCTTGAGTTGCAGCACCACCAGTAGCATTATAAACAGCAGCATCAACATAACTTGTAGTAGCGTAAGAAGAAGCTAATGTACCACCAAGATAAGCAGAATTATTTGCGGAATAAGTTGTTCCTGTAAAATAAACTGTTGTACTGTTAGAAGTAATAGCACCATTTACACTAGTATTACCAATAGCAATAAATGTTGAATTTACAATAACCCCAGTAGCAGCAACACCATAACCACCACCAGTAGTATAAGAAGTAGCATTAACAGTACCAGTAAATAAACTACCAGATAGTTTAGCATAATTGGCAAGATTAGAACTTAATTGAGTATTAGATACTACGTTAGCTGCAGATATTGAACCAGCACCAACACCAACATAATTTGTAGTGTTTGCAGTAAGGTTTTGAACATAACCAGATAATGCAGAATTTGTGGTATAATAAGAAGGTAATTGATTTCCAAGATAATTAGCATTGTTGGCAGCTAATATCGCTACGTTAGCAGCAAGTCCTGCTGATGTTTGATAATTAGCTAATGCAGAATTAGCAGCATAATAAGTGTAATATTGACCACCAAGATAATTAGCGCTGTTAGCTGCTGATGAATTAATTAAAGAAATTGTACCGGAGGTGTTGGTATAATTAGCTAAATTAGCTTGTAATTGTGCATTAGATACAACATTAGCAGCAGATACTGAACCAACAAAATTTGTACTATTAGAAGTGAGACCCAATACTTGCGTAGTAAAATTACCAATCGTAACATAATTAGCTAATGCAGAATTAGCAGCATAGTAAGTATAATACTGCCCACCAAGGTAATTTGCATTATTAGCAGTTAATGTAGCAACGTTAGCAGCAAGTGTGTCATTTCTTTGTAGTGGTGTTATAGAATTAGCATAAGCGTATTGAGTGGCTAAAACCCCACCGAGATATACCGCATTATTAGATGTAAGAAGAGCTACACGTGAAGCTTCTCCAGCAAGAGTACCATAATTAGATAATGCAGAATTAGCAGCAAAATAAGTAGCTGCCTGACCACCAAGATAATTACTATTGTTAGCAGTTAATACAGCAACATTAGCAGCTAGTCCTGATATCGTTTGATAAGTTGCAGCTGCATAAGTACTGTTAACGTATGCGCCTGCAAGTACACCACCAAGATATAGTGAGTTATTCGCAGTGCCGTTAATTGTCGCTCCAAATGTAACTACATTTTGAAATACTTGAGTATTCGCCCAAGTATACTGAGCATTTTGATCTACACCAAATCCAGAAGTAGCTTGCCAAGAAACATTACCACTAGTACCTGCAGATGTTAAAACATAACCAGGTGTTCCCCAATCATTATTAGCATTAACTCTGTTTACTGTAAGATTAGCACTAATAATTCGATCAATGCCACCAGAAGAATTAGCAACAAGAGCTTGGTTTGCAATTAAAATACCAGGAGTACGTGCTCCGCCAATTGGAATCGCAGCGCTCGTAACAGGATCACCAATATAAAGTATACCGCCGTTACTAGTATATGCTAATTCGCCCTGTGATAAACCAGTAACATTACTGTTAGACTGCGAGCGTCTAATTTGAATTTTGTTGCTTGCCATTACGGAAACCCTTTTTTATTATTTATTTAATCAGAAATTTCCACCATCAAGACCAGCTCCTGTTGAAGAAATAACTGTAGCAAGATTCGACCAAAAAACATTACCAGAATCACCGTTAGACGTTAACAAATCCCAATCGTTACCAGCACTACCTCCAATTATTATTCTACTATTTATAGCTATATTTGCATTGTATGTATGAACACCATTAATAACATAATTGCCATATGTATTAATATAGTAATCTGATGTATACCCGTTTAAACTTGCAGCATTATTTGAAGTACCAGAAAAAAATGATGAATTTATTATGCCGTCGCCAATAGATATACTTGTCGAATTAATTGTGCTGTTAACAGTATTGTTACCAATACTAATAGCTCCAATTATTATATTATTTGCTGTTATTCTATTAGAAATTAATTGTGATATTTCACCAAGATCAGCAATAACATGGTCGATACCGCTAGTAGAGTTTGCAACTAATGCCTGGTTCGCTGTGAGAAAACCAGGGACCATTTGTCCACCGATACGAATATTATCAGAAGATCCATCTGGCGAACCAATAAAAAAAGTATTTCCGGTTTGTGTGAATGCAAGTTCGCCCTGAAGAAGGGTCGGTACGACATTATTCGTCACAGAATATTTAATTTGTATTGGTCTAGAAACCATGTCGCGAAGCTCTTTTATTAGTATTTATATCTAGAAAGTACCTCCATGCAATCCTCCTGTAACATAATCCATGTCAAGCTGCTTCACGACATAAGTGGTGTTACTAGTTTCGTAAACAAGAGTAGAACCTTCAACTTTATTTGAACTGTCAATATTTTTAAGTTGCTCTAACAATTCAGCGCCTACCGAAAGTAGCGTAGGCGTATTTACCAAGGTAACAGGACTAGTAGAATCAATTATACCCATTGTTGCATTAGCTGAAACTTGAACTGTTTTTTGCTTAGCAACAATCACATTCGTTGTTTGTGTTTTAGTTACATTAGTAGAAACATTAACACGATTAATTTTGTTTATTAATGCTACACTAACCATCGATTATCTCGTTACTTGAGGAGTGACCGTAACAATACCTTCAACAACTCTAGAAACAGTATTACCATTAGTTATTTCTACGTCATAAACATATCTACCAGCCGTTATTCCATTAGTACTATTTGCTGTTAAACTTAAAGTAATAAATGAAGAATCAGTATTTATAAAAGTATTAAATGTTGCTGTAGCATTAACAGAAGTATACGTTTTTCTCATTTGAGATGCAGCAGTATAACCCGATAAAATCAAAGGCATACCATCTGTATCTGTTAAATATAAATCAGTTGAAAACGTAGCGCCCTGATCGATTACTAGATTAGCTTTAGATGCCATGTCACACCACCAAATTAGTTCTAGTTAATGTTGCAACAACAGTAGTTGTTGCTGCTGCTATACGTATTCTAATGTTACCGCTATTAATATCAGCGCTGAATGTACCTAATAAACTTTTATTATATAACTGAGCGTATTCAGTAATATAAGGGCTAGTTCCATCATGAAGGATTAGTATTTTACTTACTTGATAACTAGTAGATGAAAGATCTGTTAATTGAATAAGATATTCAGCAGATCGATACGCAGTAGCCGAGAAACTATCAACAGTTTCAGCTCCTGTTGTTAAGAAATTATACTTGCCAGAATATGAATAAGAAGTATTGCTAATAGACAAATAATTAGATACTGCAGTATTACCGGAAATACTAACACTATTGCTTACAGTAACAATACCATTAAACGTAGAATTAGAATTGAAAACAGAATTAGCTTGTATTATAGTATTTCCATTAAAAGTAGAAATACTGGTAACAAACATTGTGTTAACAGTAGCAACATTTAATGTTGAATTTGACGTTACTGTAATATTAGCAAAATTGCCATTTGAAGTAACATCAATACTGTTAGCAGAAATAGTCCAACGTAGTGTATTATTACCAAGTAAATTACCATTGGCATTTGGATAAGTGTTACCTACTGTAATAGTATTATTAACCGTAACTGGATTAACAAAACTAGCACCCATAGCTGAAAGGTTAAATCTATTAGTATTATTACCAAGATTGACAGAATTACTTGTTGGTATAATATCACCGGCAGCAGAAGAACTTTGAGAAGTAGTACCAGTAACGTACAAGTTACCCGATACGTGTAAATCACCACCAAAGAAAGAATTACTTCCAGATACTGTACTATTTCCTGTTACTGTTATATTTTGACCAACAGAAACAGAATTTGAAACTATAAGCCAGTTGCCGTTAATATTATTTGCATTTAATATAGGAAGAGTACCAACTGCAGTAATACCGGTATACTGACCAGAAATTCTTCCTGGTGCTAAAATACCTGATGTTAAATTGGTAGCATTAGTAGAAGCTGTAGTTACAGTACTAACTATAGAAGCACTTACACTATCAGTATAACTAGTTGCACTAGATAAAGTAGAAGATGCTTTACTGTCAGTATATGCAGTTGAGTTAGCATAAGCAGTTGCAGCTTTACCATCAGTGTATACAATAGCAGCTGAATAAATTGAATCTGTATAAGATCTTAAAGTTGCAGCACTATTACCATTTAAATAATTTGCATTATTAGCAGTGATTAAAGGTTGATTTGCAGTAGTAAGAAGACCAGCAATGTTAGTTGCAAAAACGTTTGACACAGTAATAGAAGTTGAATTAATTACTGTGTTAACTAAACCATTTCCGATACTGATAAATGAACTGTTATTTGTTGCAATACTTAAACTACTGTTAGAAATAGATACAGCACCATTTACAGATAAACCTCCGTTTGCTGTAATAGAATTGTTAACAACAATAGCACCATTAACACTCACAGAACTAAGGAAAGTAGCAAGACCTGTTGTAATAATTTGACTTGAAAAGGTTGTATAGCCAGCAACGTTAAGAGTATTTGATAATACTGTTGCACCAGTTACAGAAATACTATTACTTAAAGTTGTATTACCAGTAACTACTAATGAATTCGAAAAAGTAACATTGCCAGTTACAGCAAGAGAATTGCCGAATGTAGAGTTACCAACAACTGATAATGTATTTGCAAATTGAGCATTACTTACAACATTCATAGAACTATTAACAGTAACGCCACCATTTACAAATAATGTATTTGAGAAAGTAACATTACCGACAGCCGAAATAGTATTACTGAAAGTAGCGGTGCTTGTTACAGCTATAGAATTCGCAAACGAAGCAGCGCCAGTAACAGCGATTGTATTACTAAACGTAGAATTTCCTGTTACTGTAAAAGTATTAGATAAATTAACATTACCGCTTACTGATAAAGTATTACCAAATGCAACGTTACCAGTTACAACCATAGCATTAGATAAAGTAACGTTACCAGTAACTAACAATGTATTCGAAAAAGTAACATTGCCAGTTACAGCTACTGAATTACTGAATGTAGAATTGCCAGTAATAGAAAGACTATTAGCACCAACAATAGAACTGTTTACTGCCAATACACCAGGTACAACAACTCCACCAGAAGTTTGGAAACTACCAGAATTGTCAGAAAGTGTTACTGTGCCAAGATAAATGGTAGATCCAGAAACGTAAAGAGATTTCCAACTAAATGTAGAGTTACCAAGAGTATAAGTGTTATTGACATCAGGTGTTAAATTAGAATCTACTTTTTGTATATTGACAGCATTTGCAATAGTAGTGTAACCACCAATTGCAACATTAGCAGAAATATTAGCAGTACCTGTAACAGCGAGAGTAGCGTTTGGGGCAGTATTGTTGATACCAATACCGGTATCAGTAATACGCATACGCTCGTTTTGTCTAAATCCACCACTAGTAAAAAAACTTATATATTTGTTAGAAGAATTTGTACCAATAGTAAGATTGCCACCACCAGTATAAAGATATCCGTCATTTGCAACACCAATAGTCCACTGAGTATTGGACCAAACAGTACTTAAAACACCCATGTCGACAAATGTAGATTGGGTAATATCATCGTTGTAAGCAACCCAATCAGCAGAAGCAGCTAAACCAGTATTACTGTTTGTTGTAGTTGTTTGAATATATGAATTTGTACTGGCATAAAAAGAACCAATAGCCTGCGTCGCAGATACATAACCAAATGCAGCATTAATTGTCGTATTACCAACACTAAGATAATTATTAACGAAAGTATTTGAAACAATCAATAATGCTGTATTAGTTGAAATATTACCACCAGCAAGTGTAGTGGTATATAAAGTGTTTGCACCAAACATACCATTAACAAATGCATTACCTGTCGTATAAGCGCCACCTGCTAATGCTCCTGTCGTAATAACGTTAGAAGAAAAAGCATCTGCTACGTCATTTATTCTCTGAACAACAGAGCCAAAAGATTGCGAATATGAAATTTCTGAAATTTGGATAGCCATTTATTACAATTTTCCTAAAAGAGTTTTTAACATATCTTTAATCTCATTAATATCGTTTTTCATTGTATCATGTTCTTCAACAACTCTAGCAACTTTCATTTTATATTCACGTTCTAACTTATATTTATTTAATTCATCTGGGTCGCAATTGACAATACCTTTGCTTCCTTTTTGGCGAAGTAAATTTTTATGATTGCGAACTTTAATATATTCTACCATATTATACCTGTAATGCGATTGCTCTCATATCTTGTGCTCTTGGAACAACTGCAGTTGTATCTGAAATAGGAACAATTTTAATGGCAAAAGTTAAATAAGAATCATAAACCACATATTTTAAATTACCAGAAACATATCTAACAGTGTTATTGTTAGCTGAATAACGAAACGCACCATTAATAGCATCAAGACCTGGTATAATACCAAACGCCGCATTACTAATATTAAATGGAGGTGTTTGTATCAACATTAAAGATTTATTAGTTGTTCTGTTGATGCCTTTTACTTTTGCAGTAAAAAAATTACTTGATGTAGTATCAGCAAGATATACATAATCACCAATATTAACGTTATCAACTGATGGAACATTAATCCAATTATTAGATGTTACTGAATTTGCAGAACTTGAAAATAATTCAATGCTTGATGGAAATCCATATTGCAATTCAATAAAATCATTTTTATTAACAGTACTACTTAATAATGCAGGAGAAGAAATTTGTGTTAGTAATGACCAAGCTTTATTAATAAATTTGCCTGGATCTTCTCTATGTTGTATTTTAGCATACACAAGAAAATCAGTATTTGCTGGGCGATAAGCAGTTAAATAAACTTGT